>Ga0181518_10002581_pt1 | contig 17358 bp, 14 predicted proteins | sample PEATcosm2014_Bin_28_FD_119751 | JGI IMG/M metagenome (GOLD analysis project Ga0181518, IMG submission 119751) | Peatland microbial communities from MTU Mesocosm Facility, Houghton, MI, USA - PEATcosm2014_Bin01_60_metaG | ecosystem: Environmental > Terrestrial > Soil > Wetlands > Peat | place... | reverse complement strand
GTTGGGATGCAGCATGCGAGCCACTTCCCATAGATGCTGGCGCGCGCGATAGAGATCGACAATCTGGATCGCGCCCGGGAAATGTTGTTCGGCCAGATTCCAGATCCACTCGGCCCCATCGCCACATCGGCGGGAAACTGTCCTTGATGACACTGCGCACACAGGGCGCAACCGCGGACATGCCGACCTGGAGGCGGTGGAAACCGCCATGCGAACAGCGCTGCGCCAAGCCGGGTCAGCGGCCCTGACCGAACTGCTGCAGTACGAAGCCCCGGCGCCCGACCAGCATCACTCCATTCCGAGCGTATCCTCTGCACGTATATATACGCTCAGAATTATGGAACAAAAAAAGAAAACTCGTCAGACGCACCTCTCAGGTCGCGCACCTGGAACTGGGGCAGGGGCAGCGCCCCTCCGCCGCCTCTGGTACGATGAAACTTCCCCCTCATTATGGCGTTGCGCTTCTACAACACGTTGTCTCAGCGGGTGGAGGAGTTCTTACCGGCGCGCGACAACACCGTCCGCATGTATACCTGCGGCCCCACGGTCTACGATTACGCCCACGTCGGCAACTTCCGCACTTTCACGTTTCTCGACATCCTGCGCAAATGGCTGCGTGCCAGCGGATTCCGCCTCGACCACGTCATGAACATCACGGACGTGGATGACAAGATCATCCGCAATGCCGTTGCGCAGCACAAGACGCTGGGGGAATACACCGAAATCTATATCAAGGCTTTTTTGGAGGACTGCGCCACGCTGCGCCTGGAGCGCGCCGAGCGCCTGGTCCCCGCCACAGCGCACATCGACGACATGGTCGCGGCGATCGAGCGCCTGGGCGCCGGGAACCACACCTACACCAGCGACGGTTCGGTGTACTTCCGGATTTCCACGTTTCCCGAATACGGCAAGCTCTCGCACAACGATTTCAGCGGCAATATTGCGGGCGCCCGGGTCGACGTGGACGAATACGAAAAGACCGACGCCCGAGATTTCGCGCTGTGGAAAGCGCCCAAGGAAGGCGAGCCGTTCTGGCCCGCCGCCATCGGCCCGGGGCGCCCCGGCTGGCACATCGAATGCTCGGTGATGGCCATCAAGTACCTGGGCGAGACGCTGGATATTCACGCCGGCGGCGTGGACCTGATCTTCCCGCACCACGAAAACGAGATTGCGCAATCGGAATCGCTGACCGGCAAACCCTTCGCGCGCTTCTGGCTGCACGTCGAGTTCCTCATGGTGGAGGGCCAGAAGATGTCCAAGTCGCTGGGCAACTACTACACCCTCCGCGATCTGCTCGACCGCGGGTGCCAGCCGGAAGCCATACGCTACCTACTGGCTTCGGTGCCATACCGCAAGTCGCTCAACTTCACCTTCGAGGGGATTAAATCGTCCGCTCTGGCCATCGACCGCCTGCGCAATTTCAAGCTGCGTCTGGAAACCGACCAGTATCCAGCGGGCGTCAACGAGCCGTTGCTGGCCCGCACCGCGCAGGCTTCGCAGGCATTTACCGACAGCCTCAACGACGACCTCAACACCGCCGAAGCCCTGGCCGCCGTCTTCGAGTATGTGCGCGACGCCAATAGCGCCATGGACTCCGGCGAGTTCCGCGCGGCCAACGCCGCCCCGGCGCTCCAGTTCCTCGGCCGCTTCGATTCCGTGTTCGATGTGCTCAGGCCCACCGTCAACAGCGGCGATCTCTCCGATGCGGAAGTCGAGTCGCGTATCGCGGAGCGCGCCGCGGCTAGGAAAGCCAGGAACTTCGCGCGCGCCGACCAGGTTCGCGACCAGCTTCTGGAACAGGGCATTATCCTCGAGGACACCAAGTCCGGCGTGCGCTGGAAGAGGAGATCGAAGTGAAGATCGAAACCCAAGCGGTCCACGCGGGCGACCGCAAGAAGGCCGGCCCGCAGATTCCCGTCACCACCCCGATTCACACCGCCGCGAGCTACTTTTACGACTCCATGGAACAGCTCGACCGCGTGTTTGGACGGACGGAGCCGGGCTACAGTTACGCGCGCTACGACAACCCTACGAACGCGGCCCTGGAAGAGCTGATGAGCGTGCTCGAAAGCGGCCACGGCGCGCTGGCTTGCGCCTCGGGAATGGCAGCCGTGCAGATGGCCGTGGCCACGGCGCTGGCCGACCGGCGGAAATCGGTGGTGGCGGCCGATGCGCTCTACGGCGCCACCATCGGCTTGCTCATGAATGTGCTCGAGCCCGCGGGCGTGGCGGTCCGGTTCGCCGACGTGTGGGATCTGGATGCCTTGCGCGCCGCGGTGGAGGAAGCCAGGCCCGGCTGCATCCTGGTCGAGACCATTTCCAACCCCCTGCTGCGCGTACCCGAGATCGACAAGATCGCCGAAATCGCGCGCCAGGCCGGCGCCGTCCTGGTGGTGGACAACACCTTCGCCACGCCGCTGTTAGCGCGTCCGCTCGAACTGGGCGCCAGCTTCGCGGTTCACAGCGTCACCAAGTACCTGGCCGGCCACGGCGACGTGCTGGGCGGTATCGTGGTCTCGGACCAGCAGCACTTCGAGGCCCTGCGCGCGCTTGCCCGCGTGGCCGGTCCGGTGCTGGGGCCGTTTGAAAGCTACCTGACCATGCGCGGCATCAAGACTTTTCCGCTGCGCATGGAACGCCAGTGCGCCAATGCGTGCCGTGTGGCCTCCTGGCTCGGTTCCCACCCCAAGGTGCAACGGGTGTATTTTCCGGCCGACCCCGCGCATCCCGACTCCGCCGCCATTCGGCGCCTTTTTCCAGCCAACCTCTACGGCGGCATAGTGAGCTTCGAGATCGGGGACGCGGGCAGGAACGAGGTTTTCCGCTTCATGGACTCGCTCAAGCTGATCGTGCGCGCCACCTCGCTGGGCGATGTCCACAGCATGATGCTCTACCCGGTGATGAGCTCGCACCGCGAGATCTCGCCCAAGCACCGCGAGCGCATGGGCATTCGCGACAACCTGGTGCGCTTATCCGCGGGCATCGAAGCCGTGGAGGACATCATCGGGGATCTGGAGCAGGCGTTGGGTTGACTTATCGCCGAAACTCCAGCAACTCGTGAAACCAGGCGGCCCGACCGCGTATCCTCATGGCGCGCATGAGCCAGATTTCCAGCGGTGTGAACGCTTCGTAGGGATGTATCGTCACCGCCATTGCGGCGCCAAGCTGCTTCTCGAACCGCTCATCGAGCTGGGCCTCCGAAAGATCGTGGGTGTTTCGCAGAAACCAGATGGTCCGCACCTTCCGGTCTGCCAGCAGGCGCGCGACCGCCAGCGCCGCCGCGGGATCGTCGGTTTTGAGAAATGGGCGCGACGGTCCCAGCGCGTACTCCATGGCATTTGGGTCCGAGTTGATGGAATCCACCAGGATGGCGGAATCCGCGGCGGTGGAACTCTGTCGAATGTATGACGCAATCTCCCGAATCGGCAGCGGATACTGCTTATTCCGAAAGCCGGTCTTGTGGAAATAGCACCACACGCCTGAAACCGACAGCGCCAGCATGGCGATTACCGCCAGCGCGCCGGCGCGGCGGTGAGCCGTCGCTCCCGCAACGAACAGCAGCAGCAGAAATGGAAAGACGAAGAGCATCCGCGCGGGAATGAACGGATACGACACCCAGCGCGCCACCCCGACAAAGCCGATCGACGCCGCCGGCGCCGCGATCCAAACCAGTTCCCGCTCGCGTCTGGCGCCAGAGAGCGCCAGCGTCCCGGCCAGCAACAACACCACGCTTCCCAACATCAGGACCATATCCGGCACGGCTTCGCCCATGGCGAACGACATGGCCCAAAACGCGAGCTTTACGGGAATCTCGGAGAGCATCGCGCCCGTGACCATGTAGGTCCCGGTGTGGGTGCCCCAGGATCCCAAAGACGCCGCCAGGCGCCCCATCCACGGCAGATAAGCTAACGCCAACAGTGTATCCATGCCGATTGCGTCGCGGAAGCGGCGCTTCCGCAGCAACGCCAGATTGGCTGTCGCCAACATCGCCAGACCCGGCACATAATGCGTATACAATCCGGCTGTAAGCGAGGTCGCCAGACCCGCGCCGGTCTTCCAGGATCTCTTCGCCGCGAAACGCAGTATGTACGCACCCGCGACTGTGGCCACCAGCAGTTGCAAGCTGTAGGAGCGGCACATGCGGGCGTACAACAACAGGCAAGGGGAAAGCGTCCACAGAGCCAGAAACCAGATTCGGCCGCGTTCTGCCAGGCGGCTGGCCCACAGCCGGTCGGCCGCCACCGTCGCCGCCAGCGCGAAAAGCACCGAAAGCGCGCGGGCTTGCACCGCCCCATCCAGGCCTAATGGCAGCCGCATCCAGGCATTCACCAGCAGGTAATAGAGCGGGGGATGAACGTCTCCCGACGCAACGCGCAGAATCTCCCGGACCGGCAGCCGGACCACCAGGAGGGTGATTGCCTCATCCCCCCAAGGCGAGAGCAGCCCGAGGTTCCAGAAACAGAGCAGCGCCTGAAGGGGCAGAAAAGCCGCTACCGGGTGCTTCCGCAACCACTCCATCACGGCAGCGCTTCCAGCAGCCGGTCGATTTCGGAAGGACTATTGTAAAAGTGCGGCGAGGTCCGCACCCACCCGGCTCGCGCCGCGGTGATTATCCCGGAGGCGCGCAGTTTCCGTACGGTCTCCGAAGCCTCGAACGGAGGCTTGCGGAAGCTCACAATGCCTGCACCCGTTTCCGGTGTTCGATTTCCCAACAGTTCGTAACCACGCGCTTGGACGCCCGTGGCAATCTGATCGCCGAGATTTTGGACAATCGGGGCGATTTTTCCGACGCCGACTTCAAGTAAAAATTCAATTGAAGCCATCAATCCAAAGCATCCAATGGTATTTAGCGTTCCACATTCATATCGACCGGCGTCCGGCCTCAAAGTCATCTCTCGGGAGGCGTAATCGTCGTAGCGGGCCACGTTCGTCCAGCCGAATTCCACAGGCTCGATGCGGTCTTGAAGTGCTTGGTTTATGTAAAGGATACCGCACCCTTCCGGCCCCAACAGCCACTTGTGACCGTCGGCTGCCAGCGCATCCACCCGACAGGCACGCACATCGAGTGGAAATGCGCCCATCCCCTGTATGGCATCTATCAAATAAATACATCTGTTACGTTGACAAATCTCACCGATTGCTTGAATAGGTGCTCGCCGTCCGCTCAGGAATTGCACAAAACTGATGGCCAGGAGGCGCGCGCCCTTAGCGGCTTGGTCGATGCGGTCCAGAGAGTCCTCGACGGAAAGCCATCTGACCTCGACGCCCTTTTCTTCCAATCGCTTCCAGGGGAAATAGTTGGCCGGAAACTCCTCCCGGAACCCCACCATCCGGTCCCCCGGCTTCCAATCCAGCCCCATGGCTACGGTGGCGATACCTTCCGACGTGTTTTTGACTAGGGCGATTTCCGACCGGTCAGCGCCAATCAGTTTGGCTGCCGCCACCCGCAGGCCCTCGTAGGCGGCCAGCCACTCGCCATAGTGGAGGGCGCCGAAAGCGAGGCAATCGTCCGCCAGGTGCTTCATGGCATCCGCCGCGGGCTTCGACAGCGGCGCTACGGCCGCGTGATTCAAATAGATCAGGCGCTCACGAACCGGGAACTGGTCCGCATACCGCTGCCACAGCGGCAGCCCGGCGCCATCCTCGACGAATTCGCAACCCATTTCTTTTAGAATACGTTGATCGCGGGTCAAGGGAGCGCCGGGCTTATCGGTACCGGTACAACTTCACACGCTGAATGGAGCGTTCGCCGAACGCCAGGCGTACGCCGCTGCCGGATTGGTCCGCGGCGGGCTCGTTTGTAATCATGGAATCGTCGCCCAGGAGCAAATGCGTCGCCACCCACTTGCCGGTGTTGTCGAACCGGCCCGCTTCGTGCTCAGCCAGACCGGCAATCGGCGGCCCGGGCGTGTTCGGCGTGAACGTGGATCAGGACATTATTGCCCGCGAGCAGGTACTCATCCGGGCCGACCGCCATGAATAGACCGTAGCCGATCACGTCGGGAACGGGAGTCTGCGCGCGGCCGCCGCGGCGTGGGAACCCCACGTTCAAGGTGTAGTTCCCCAATTTCACGTGTTCGTCCGTTTTCTCCTTGTCCAACACGGCTGCGGCAATCGTACCGCTGCTCTGGTGCTCCAGAATCTGAGGAGCGACTTGGGAAAGAGTCAAGAACGCCTGCGAAAGCGCCTTCGCTTCGTATTCGGGGGGTATCGGCGGGAGTGGCGCGGTAGAGCCGGGCCCGCCAAAACCCACCAGCCGTGCCGGCGAATCCATGCCCGGCGGAGACACCACTGCCGGCAAATTGATCCCCGTCTGTGTGAACCATTGCAACAAGCCGTCGTTACCCATCCCGGAATAACCGATCGCTCTCTGCGCGCCGACGGCATAGAAGGCATGGGCGGCGCCAATTTCGCCGTCCGTGGCTTCGATAGTGAAGAACGGCTTGCCGGAGCGCGTGTACCGTGTGGTCAAATCGACTATGTGATTCGCCACGCCCTGGCGCCCCATGTAAGCATCGGGGCAGTACATGTCCACCTGCGGAGCGCCCGCTTTCCATATGTCTTGCACGTGGTCGAACGCCTCGCCATGCGGACCCCTCCCCCAGCCTATGGTTCCCCACTGATTCACGACCATCGGGACCGGGTGTTCCTTCTTGCCGGCCTCCACGACGCGATTGATATAGCGCGCATAGCTCCAGGCCATGAAGATCTCGTCCCCCTGCGGACCCTTGCCGAATACCTCTTCCCACGTCCCGGAGGTTTTGAAGCCGGCCGCTTCCCAGACTTTGCGGAGATCCGGATGCAACTCATCCTTGTGCTTCTGGAGGTAATCCATAAGGTCTGCTGGGACGGGCGCCGCATATACTTTGTTGGCCAGACCGGAGTGGTCCCGCGAGTCGCCGAAAATTCCGATTTCATTCTCCACTTGAACCAGGATCACGCGGTGCGTCCGGTCCACTTCGCGGATATGGCGCATCATTGCCGCAAACACGCGGGCATCCGCTTCCCAGTTGTTCTCGTTCAAGGCGGAGAGGGCTTCGACGGTTTGGCCGTCCTTCACTTGCTCGCGCGGGAAGCGATCCTGGTCGGCCTTCACCCACCCGGGCGCGCAGTTGGATTGGCCGTTTTTCCAGCTTCCGAACCACACCAGGACGATGCGCTGGCCGATCTGCCGGGCATCCTCGATGGCCGCATCCACGATGCGGAAGTTGTACTTGCCTTGCTCCGGCTCGACCCAGGCCCACGCCACGGCAATCGCCCCGGTGTTCTGGTGCGTGGTGGCCATCACCGTCATCATGTACCGCAGGTACTCCAGGTTGGATGGTCCGCTGGTGGGCGGTTCCGCGCCCAGAACGAGGAAAGGCTTCCCGTCGACGATCATCTGAGTGGCCAAGCCGCGCTTCTCCAGATGGGGAATGGCCAGATCCGCTGGTCTGGTTTGCGCATACGCCACGGAGATTGCCAGGGCGCAGACCACGGCGCCGCCGGTTCGAATCGAAAGTATCATGATGTTTCTCCCTATTGGCATCCCGGCTGGGCATAACGCCCGCCGAAACGTCACCTGGCCAGGATTCCCGTGTAGCCGTCCTGACCCGGGGTCGATTATACATCCAACCGCGGTATGGCAGGCGCCTTCGGCACGATGTGCGGGAAAAACGGGCTGGCTTTTGTAGGCAGTACCGCGTCAAAATCTAGCTATGCGTCTCCTTTTATTGCAGGTATTGCAGACAAAACGGGCATTCACGCTTTGCCTTCCGCTTGTTCTTGCGGGGGCTCCGCTGGCCGCCCAGAATTCACAACCGCCCCTCGACCCTCACTCCCTGGATTCTCACTTCGAGAATGACCAGGTGATCCTCAATGCGCCGCACCCCGGAATTACTATTCCCGGAGCCGCCAGCGGCAAGAATTGGCACAACCACCCGCTGAATCGTGTGATGGTCTACGTACATCCCGGCGGGGAAAAGCTCACTTACCTGGACGGCAGCGTGGAGGACCTGAAGTGGCAGGCGGGCACGGTCAAATGGAGCCCGGCCGTCGGCTATCACTACTCGGAGATCCCGCCCGCGCTCGATCCGCGAGTCTGGAAAACCCCGGCATTCACCACGCCAATGATCGTCGATATCGGAATCAAGAAGCCGGGATATCCTGGCAAGGCGGGGGGTACTGCTCTCGACCCGTTGCGGGTCGATCCCAAAGACTTCACGTTGGTATTCGAGAACAGCCAGGTGCGGGTTCTCCGCTTGAAAATGGGTCCCCGGCAGAGCGTGCCGATGCACGAGTACACCCTCAACCGCATAGTCGTTTACATCACGGAGCAGAACCTGCGCGAGACCTCGCCCGAGGGAAAGTCCGAGGTCATGCAGCACAAGGACGGGAGTGCCAGTTGGAGCGGCCCCTCCAAACAGAAGATAGACAACCTGGCCGACAAGCCGCTCGAAACGGTGATCGTGGAATTGAAGAGTATTTACTGAGAGGGGCCGCGTACAATACCGCCATCAGAACACGTAGCTCACCCCAGCGAGCGGCGTGAACTGGTTGAAGATGCCATGGTCGGCGCGCGCAACCTGCTAGACTAGCGCGCCCCCGCTAGCGCCCGCGAGATCAGTTCCTGCGCCTCCTGTTGGATCTTCCGCAAATGGTCCTCACCGGCGAAGCTCTCTGCGTATAGCTTGTAGATGTCCTCGGTTCCCGAAGGCCTCGCCGCGAACCATCCGCTCTTGGTGACCACCTTCAGCCCTCCCATCGGAGCGCCGTTGCCGGGGGCGGCCGTGAGCATTCGCTCGATGGGATCTCCCGCCAGTTCATGCGCGCTCACCTGCTGGGGCGAGAGCCGCTCCAATACGGCCTTCTGCTCCGCGGTGGCGGGCGCGTCGATGCGCTCGTAGACGGGCGCGCCGAACTGCCCGGTCAGAGCGCCGTAGATTTCCCCGGGGTCCTGGCCGGTGCGCGCCAGCATCTCGGCCGCCAGCAGCCCCATAATGATGCCGTCCTTATCCGTGGTCCAGACTGTGCCATCGCGGCGCAGGAACGAGGCGCCCGCGCTCTCCTCGCCGCCGAATCCCAGCGAGCCGTCCAGCAGGCCGTCCACAAACCACTTGAACCCCACGGGCACTTCCAACAGCCGGCGCCCCAGGTGTTTGGCCACACGGTCGATCAGGCTGCTCGAGACCAGCGTCTTGCCGACCCCGGCTTCCGCACGCCAGCCCGGCCGGTTGCGGAAGAGGTACGAAATGGCCACGCAAAGGTAGTGGTTGGGATTGAGCAGGCCGGCGCTTCGCGTCACCACCCCATGCCGGTCGTGGTCTGTGTCGCAGGCAAACGCCACGTCGAATTTGTCCTTCTGCGCGATCAGCCCCGCCATGGCATAGGGTGAAGAGCAATCCATCCGGATCTTGCCGTCCCAATCGACGGTCATGAAACTGAAGGTGGGGTCCACGTGGTCGTGCACCACCGTGAGCGGAAAGCCATACTGCTCGGCGATGCGGCCCCAGTACGCGACACCCGCGCCGCCCAGCGGATCGGCGCAGAGCTTGAGCCCGGCCCCGCGCACCGCTTCCATGTCCACCACCGATCCGAGGTCGTTCACGTATTCCGAAATGTAGTCGTGACGGTGCGTGGTGGAAGCCGCCAGCGCCCGCGTGTAGCCGCAGCGGCGCACCTCGCTCAAGCCGCCGGCGAGGATCTGGTTGGCGCGATACTCGATCCATCCGGTAGCGTCGGTGTCGGCCGGCCCGCCGTGAGGCGGGTTGTACTTGAAGCCGCCATCCTCCGGCGGATTGTGGGAGGGCGTAATCACGATGCCATCGGCGAGTCCCGTCTGAAGGCCACGATTGTGGGTAAGGATGGCGTGCGAGAGCGCCGGGGTCGGCGTGAAACCCCAAGCCCGATCAGCCATCACGTCCACGTCATTCCCGGCCAGCACCTCGAGCGCGGTGGCGAATGCCGGCTCGGAAAGCGCGTGCGTATCCTTCGCCAGGTAGAGCGGCCCGTCCACGCCGCCCTGTTTCCGGTACTGGCAAATGGCCTGGGTAATGGCCAGGATATGGTCCTCGTTAAACGAGCAATCAAACGACGATCCGCGGTGCCCCGAGGTGCCGAAACTCACCTTTTGGGAAGCCACGGAAACGTCCGGATGCTCCGCGTAATAGGCTGTCACCAGCCGGGGGACATTGACGAGCATGGATCGCTCGGGAGGTTTGCCTGCAAGCGGATGAAGTACCATTGATTCCAACTTACGCGTCTTGCCCCCTTTCGCGCAATCATGCTAGCTTGAAAATTAAGAGACTTTTGGGCCTCAATTCAAACTAATCCAAGGAGAAACCACATGCCATTAGTGTCGATGCGGCAGCTACTCGATGAAGCGGCCAAGGGCGGCTACGGGGTTGGCGCGTTCAACGTCAACAACATGGAACAGATCCAGTCGATCATGGAGGCGGCCCGCGAAACCAAGTCGCCGGTCATCGTCCAGGCCAGCCGCGGCGCGCGCCAGTACTCGCAGGACCGTTTTCTTTATCACCTGATGATGGCGGCCACGGAACTCTACCCGGAAATTCCCACGGTTCTGCACCTCGACCACGGCAACAGCGTCGAGACCTGCAAGAGCGCCATCGACATGGGCTTTACCAGCGTGATGATGGATGGCTCCCTCAATCCCGACGGCAAGACCCCCTCCACTTTCGAATACAACGTGGATGCGACCCGCCAGGTGGTGGAGATGGCGCACGCCAAGGGCATCACGGTGGAAGGCGAGATCGGCTGCCTCGGCGGTATTGAAGACGGCCACGGCGCGGGCCTCGACGGTCTCAGCCACCTCACCGATCCCGACCAGGCGGCGGAGTTCGTCAAGCTCACCGGCTTGGACGCCCTGGCCATCGCCATCGGCACCAGCCACGGCGCTTACAAGTTCAGCCAGAAGCCCACCGGCGAGACGCTCAAGATGGCGCGGCTGATCGAGATCCACAACAAGCTGCCCAACGTTCACCTGGTGATGCACGGCTCTTCCAGCGTGCCCAAGGCGCTGCAAGACATCATCAACCAGTACGGCGGCAAGCTGAGACCCACCTGGGGCGTGCCGGTCGAGGAGATCCAGCTCGGCATCCGGAATGGCGTGCGCAAGATCAACGTCGATACCGACAACCGCCTGGCCATCACCGGCGCCATCCGCAAGGTGTTCTGGGAAACACCGGAGAAGTTCGATCCGCGCGACTACCTCAAGCCCGCGCGCGATGCCATGAAGAGAGTGGTGGCCGAGCGCATGACGCAATTCGGCCAGGCCGGCCACGCCGGGGACTACGCGCCCATCCCGCTCGCAGAGATGGCCCGCCGCTACGCGCTTGAAGCCGTGGCGGTGTAAGCGGCGGCATTCCACTACGCGGTGGTCACGGCAGGATCTCTATGGCTGTCCAGTGCTTATCTATCGAATTGCCAAGAAAATAGCCGCCCACGGTTCCAGCGGCCGCAATCCCGATTAGCGCGGCAGTGGCCGCCCCTTGGTTGTCATTGCGGAGAAAGCCGCCCCCTATACCGATCGCGGCGCCCACGCCTGCCGTGAATCCTACGGCGAAGCCCACGGGTGTTCCCACGATTCGGCCCACCTTGCCTTTGGTCTGCATCTCGAACCGGTGTAACGTCGCGCGGGGCACGCGTACCGCACCCTTTGGGTAAGCCGTGCGGTCCGAGGTCTTCTGCACATCTACCACCAGCGCGTCGGATTCCACGCCGGTTGCTTTGCCGGCGATGACCGCGCCACCCGGCATGGCGATGGACACCGTGTTGCCCACCACTACCGTGAGGCCTTCCCATTTGACATGCATCAGCGCGGCAGCGTCCGCCAGCAGCGGCGCCGCCAACAGTAGTGCCAGCGACCTGGCCCGGTTTGCAGTTCCCCTCATGTAATCCACTATCGCATTTCGCCCTCTCCTGCGTGTGCCCCCCGATGCAGCCGCGCTTGAATATGCGATAATCTCTGAGAACAGAGGTGAATTGATGCTCCTTCGAAGAACGATCCCGTGCTCCTGTCTTGTTGTTGCGACGCTTTTTGCTACGGCCGCCGCGGCCCAGAACGCCCAGCCACGGCGTGAGCCGGACGTGCCTTTCGTGCCCACCACCGAAGAGGCGGTGGCGGCCATGTTGAAACTCGCGGACGTGAAAAAGACCGATATAGTATACGACCTCGGCTGCGGTGACGGCCGAATCGTCATTGCCGCCGCCAAAACCTACGGGGCGCGCGCCGTCGGTATCGACATCAACCCCGTGCGCCTCGCCGAGGCGAGAGAGAACCTCAAGAAAGCGGGCCCGGACGTGGCGAAGCTGGTCCGGTTCGAAGAAAACGACCTGTTCCAGGCCGATATTCACGAGGCCACCGTCGTGACCCTGTTCCTGCTCTCCAGCGTCAACCTCAAGCTGCGTCCCAAGCTGCTTGCAGATTTGAAGCCGGGCACGCGGGTGGTTTCCAACACCTTCGACATGGGCGATTGGAAGCCGGAAAAAGAGTTCACCGTCGGCAGTCCGGATGAAGAGACTTACCTGAGCCATCACCTCTTCCTGTGGACCGTTCCGGCGCGCAAGTAGCGCCGGTGTTCCTCCTGTTAGAATGAAGCTTATCCACTCCCAGGGAGGAGCCGCCTAACTTGGACTCTGCAATTCTCGCCTTGGAAGACGGCACTGTCTTCGAAGGCAGGAGTTTTGGTGCGCCCGCCGAACGGTCCGGAGAAGTGGTTTTCAATACCGCGCTCACCGGCTACCAGGAAGTCTTCACCGATCCCTCCTATTCCGGCCAGATCGTCATCCTCACCAACCCGCAAATCGGAAACTATGGCACCAGCCGCGAGGACAGCGAATCCGCCCGTCCCTACATCGAGGGCCTGGTGGTCCGCGAGTTCTCCGCCATCGCGAGCAACTGGCGCTCGGATGCGGAAGCCGGCGCCTTCCTCGGCCAGGCCGGCATTCCCGTGGTTTCCGATCTCGATACCCGCGCGCTGGTCCGCCACCTGCGCACGCGCGGGGTGATGCGCGGGGTGCTCTCGGCGGTCGAGACGGACGCCAAGGACGCGCAAAAGCTGGTCGAAAAAGCGCGGGCCATCCCCACCATGGCCGGCCTCGACCTCGCCAGCCGCGTCTCGACGCCCGAGCGTTACGAGTGGACCAGGCCCGTGGACGCTTGTTCGCCATCGGAATCCATCAAGCGCGCGCCCCAGCCGAAGCATCACGTGGTGGCATACGATTACGGCATCAAGCACAACATCCTGCGCCGCCTGGTGCAGGTGGGCTGCCGCGTCACCGTGGTCCCTGCCCTCACCTCCGCCGAAGACGTGCTGGCGCTCGACCCCGACGGCGTCTTCCTTTCCAACGGGCCGGGCGATCCCGAGCCGCTCCACACCCAGGTCGCTAACATCCGCAAGCTCATCGGCCGCAAACCCATTTTCGGCATTTGCCTGGGCCACCAGTTGCTGGGCCTCGCGGTAGGCGGCAAGACCTACAAGCTCAAATTCGGCCATCGCGGCGCCAATCACCCGGTGCGCAACGAAATCACGCGGCGCGTCGAAATCACCTCTCACAACCACGGGTTCGCGGTGGATCCGGATTCGCTCGACCTCAACCAGGTGGAGATCACCCACGTGAACCTCAACGACCAGACGCTTGAAGGTTTCCGGCACCGAGTCCATCCGGTGTTTTGCGTGCAGTACCACCCCGAAGCGGCGCCCGGCCCGCACGATTCGCACTACCTGTTCGACGATTTCGTGAAGCTCATGAGCGGGAAATAGCCGATGCCCAGACGCAACGATCTCCATCGCATCCTGATCATCGGCTCCGGGCCGATCGTCATCGGCCAGGCTTGCGAGTTCGATTATTCCGGCACTCAGGCGGCCAAGGCCCTGCGCGCCGACGGCTACCAGATCGTGCTGGTCAATTCCAACCCGGCCACCATCATGACCGATCCGGACTTGGCCGATAAGACCTACGTCGAACCGCTCACCGTGCCGTATCTGGAAGAGATCATCCGCCGCGAGAAGCCCGACGCGCTGCTCTCCACGGTGGGCGGGCAGACCGGCTTGAATCTTTCGGTCGCGCTGGCCGAAGCCGGCGTGCTCGACAAGTACGGAGTCGAGCTGATCGGCGCCAAAATCGACGCCATCAAGAAGGCTGAAGACCGCCTGCTGTTCAAAGACGCCATGCGCAAAATCGGCCTCGAGACGCCGCAGTCGCAGCTCGTCAACAGCATAAAGAGCGGCCAGGAATTCGCCGCGCGCATCGGCTATCCGTGCATTCTGCGCCCCAGCTTCACCCTCGGCGGCACGGGCGGTGGCATCGCCTACAACCAGGAAGAGCTGGCCGAGATTCTGGAGCGCGGCCTGGCGCTTTCGCCGGTGCACGAAGTCCTCATCGAAGAGAGCGTGCTGGGCTGGAAAGAGTTCGAGCTGGAGGTGATGCGCGACCTGGCCGACAACTGCATCATCGTCTGCTCCATCGAGAATTTCGACGCCATGGGCGTGCACACCGGCGATTCCATCACGGTGGCGCCGGCGCAGACCCTGACCGACCGCGAGTACCAGATGATGCGCGATGGCGCCATCCGGTGCCTGCGCGAAATCGGCGTGGATACGGGCGGCTCCAATGTGCAGTTCGCCATCAATCCGCGGGACGGGCGCATGGTGATCATCGAAATGAACCCGCGCGTCTCGCGCAGCTCCGCGCTGGCATCCAAGGCCACCGGCTTCCCCATCGCCAAAATCGCCGCCAAGCTGGCTGTGGGCTACCGGCTGGACGAGATTCGCAACGACATCACGCGCAAGACGCCCGCCTGCTTCGAACCCACCATCGATTACGTGGTGGCCAAGATCCCCAAGTGGGCCTTCGAGAAATTCCCCGGCGTGGACCCCACCCTGGGCACCCAGATGAAGTCCGTGGGCGAAGTCATGGCCATCGGCCGCACGTTCAAAGAGGCGCTGTGGAAAGGCATGCGCAGCCTCGAGACCGGCAAGGCGTTCGGCTCCGAGAATTTCGACAAGAGCCTGGTCGGCCAGAAGCTCATCACCCCCACACCCGACCGCCTGAACTACATCCGCTTCGCCATGGCCAACGGCTACGGCGTGGCGGAGATCCACGAGCTTACGGCTATCGACCCCTGGTTCCTCTCACAAATTAAAGAAGTGGTCGATTTCGAAACCCAGGTGGGGCAGGCGGGCCCAGAGGGCGCCCCGGCTGCCGTCCCCGCCGAGACTTTCCGCCGCGCCAAGCGCTATGGCATCTCCGACGTGCAGCTCGCCAAGGCCTGGGGCTCGGATGAGATCGCCGTGCGCACGCGCCGCAAGGAACTGGGCGTGCGCGCCGTGTTCAGCCGCGTGGATACCTGCGCCGCCGAATTCAAAAGCTTCACGCCGTACCTGTATTCGAACTACGAAAGCGCGTGCGAAGCCGATCCCGCCGCCGGCAAGAAGGTCATGATCCTGGGCAGCGGCCCCAACCGCATCGGGCAGGGCATCGAGTTCGACTACTGCTGCTGCCACGCCTCCTTCGCGCTGCAAGAGATGGGCGTCGAGTCGATCATGGTCAACTGCAACCCCGAGACCGTCTCGACCGACTACGACACCAGCGACCGCCTCTATTTCGAGCCGCTCACGCTCGAACACGTGCTCAACATCTGCGACACCGAGAAGCCCGACGGCGTCATTGTGCAGTTCGGCGGGCAGACTCCGCTCAACCTGGCGCTGCCGCTCAAGCGGCTGGGAGTGCCCATCATCGGCACCGACCCGTCCGATATCGACCTTGCCGAGGACCGCAAGCTCTTCGGAAAGCTGCTCGACGATCTCGCCATTCCCTGCCCTGCCAACGGCGCGGCCACCAGCATTGAAGAGGCCTGCGAGGTGGCGCGCCGCATCGGCTATCCGGTGCTGGTGCGGCCCAGCTACGTGCTGGGCGGCCGGGCCATGGTGATCGCCTACGACGAGGAGACGGTGCGCCAGTACATGCGCGAGGCCGTCACCTTCTCGCAGGAACGGCCGGTGCTGGTCGACCGCTTCCTGGAAGACGCCACCGAAGTCGATGTGGACGCGTTGAGCGATGGCGACGACGTGCTCATCGCCGGCATCATGGAGCACATCGAAGAGGCCGGCGTACACTCCGGCGACAGCTCCTGCGTGCTGCCGCCGCAATCGCTGGCGGCCGGGAACCTCCGCACCATCGAAGACTACACCGTGCGCCTGGCCAAGGCCCTCCACGTGATCGGGCTGATGAACGTGCAGTACGCCATTCAGAACGGCACGGTCTACGTGCTCGAGGTGAACCCGCGCGCCTCGCGCACGGTGCCGTACGTGAGCAAGGCCACCGGCGTGCCGCTGCCCAAGATCGCGGTGGGGCTGATGTGGGGCCGCAAGCTGAAGGATTACGGCCGCGCGTCGGGCGTGCTTTCGGTGCCGCAGGATTTCGTCAAATCGCCGGTCTTCCCGTTCAACAAGTTTCCCGGCGTGGACCCGGCGCTCGGCCCCGAGATGCGTTCCACCGGCGAAGTGATGGGCGTGGGCGTCAACTTCGGCGAGGCGTTCCTGAAGGCGCAGATCAGCGCCGGCAGCCCGCTTCCGGAAAAAGGCACGGTCTTTCTGAGCGTGAACGACCATCACAAGCCCGAGGCCGTCGAGGTGGCCCGGCGCTTCACGGCGCTCGGCTTCCGCCTGGTGGCCACGCGCGGCACCGCCACCGCCCTTCGAAATGCGGGGCTGACGACCAAAATGGTGTTCAAGGTGAACGAGGGTCGCCCCAACGTGGTGGACCTGCTGAAAGGCGGCGCCATCCAGCTTGCCGTCTACACCACCACCGGCGCTCCGGCCTTCCACGATGAGAAGGCCATCCGCCGCAGCGCGGTGACCTATCGCGTCCCCTGCATCACCACCATGAGCGGCGCGCGCGCCGCCGCCGACGCCATCGCCGCGCGAGTGCGCGACCCCATCCGCGTTTGGAGCCTGCAAGAGATTCACGCCCAGACCGTGGCATAGGCTGGGTGAGAAGCCTCGGCAACCGGGTTTCCCGCCAGAACCGCCACAGATCGTTCGGATGGTGCCATGGAGCTTGAATTCGGCACGCCCTTCCACCCCAAGACCATCGACCAGTGCCGCGTCATCGGCCGCATCGGCGGCCTGCGCGCTGCCCGGAACCGTGGCCTGCGCCGACTGCCCCAGTTGCTCGGCCTTGGCGCAACCAACCTTTAGCCAGAGCACAAAACGGCACACGAAGCCAGCATGGGACTGGATCGGCAATGCGCAAAAAGGGGTTCTGGGAGTACTGTTTTGCGTCAGAAGACCCCTACACCCTCAGATTCTGTACCCCCAAATATGTATGACGAAGTGCGGTGTATCACGATGTCAT
>Ga0181518_10002578_pt1 | contig 17366 bp, 17 predicted proteins | sample PEATcosm2014_Bin_28_FD_119751 | JGI IMG/M metagenome (GOLD analysis project Ga0181518, IMG submission 119751) | Peatland microbial communities from MTU Mesocosm Facility, Houghton, MI, USA - PEATcosm2014_Bin01_60_metaG | ecosystem: Environmental > Terrestrial > Soil > Wetlands > Peat | place... | reverse complement strand
TGGCTGGGTGGTCCTAAATCGCGACGCCAACTATATTCCGGAGCTGCGCGCGGCCAACAAGGCGCCGGTTTTCTGTGTTACGTCCGACCACGTTGAAATCGGGCGCATCCAGGGACGCCAGTGCGCCGCCCTTCTCCCCACGGGGGGTACCGTCCTCTACATCGAGGGACCGTCGGAAAATTCAGCGGCCAAGGAACGCGCCCAAGGAATGCAGGAGGCCAAGCCCGCCAACATCCACCTGGTCATGTTGAGGGGGCAGTGGACCGAGGAAAGCGCGCAACGCGCGGTGCGTTCCTGGCTGAAACTCACGACCTCACAGAAAGCCAACATCGATCTGGTTGCCGCCCAGGACGATTCCATGGCGATTGGTGTACGGAAAGCGTTTCAAGAATTGCCCTCTGAAATCGAGCAGGAGCGATGGTTGGGCATCCCATACCTGGGCTGCGACGGTCTTCCGAAAACCGGGCAGGCCTGGGTGCGCAGCGGTCTTCTGGCTGCCACCGTCTATATTCCGCCCAACGCGGGACAGGCGATTGAGATGCTGGTAGATGCCCTGCAGAATTCCAAGACGCCTCCCGAGCGCGCCGTTACGGTGGCCGTTTCCGTGCCGCCGCTCGAATCTCTCCGTCCGCATAATTAGCTCCGCTGCACAATTGTCTTTCTTCACCGATTCTCCCGGCGTATAATGCCGCATAAATCGTTTTTGCGCATCTCTCGTAACCCTCAGGAGGTCTTGCAATGTCCGTCCAGCACCTTGATGCCCCGAAATCAGAACAAATTCTGGATCGTAGACAGTTTCTTGCCGCCAGTGGTAGCGGCGTGCTTGCTGCTGCTCTCCCCGCAACGTCGCCATTAATGGGTGCCGCGTCCCATTTCACCGCCGAATCGGCGGCTCGCGCTCCGCAAGTTTCTTCTAGAAACAAACGCAAGATCCCCATCGGTGTGTTCGATTCGGTCTACGAAAAGCTCTCCATCGATGCCATGCTCGCCAAAATCAGCGCCCTCGGGCTCGAAGCCATCGAAATTGGCACTGGTGGCTATTCGGGCTCCGGGCACTGCCCGGTGGATGAATTGCTGGCCGATCCGGCGAAGGCCAAAGCATGGTTAAAGAAATTTGAAGATCACGGCCTTCGTGTCGCCACCCTGAGCTGCCACGGCAATCCCATTCATCCGGATCCCAAACACGCCGCCACGGACGTGGAGACCTTTAAGAAGACCGTGCTGCTGGCCGAGCGCATTGGCGTCAAGGTCATCGTCGGCTTCTCCGGGTGTCCGGGTGGTTCGCCCACGGATACTCAGCCGAATTGGATCACGTACCGTTGGCCCCCCGAGTACGACGAAATGCTGAAGTGGCAGTGGAAGGAGAAGGTCATTCCCTACTGGAAAGACGCCGCCAAATTCGCGCGCGAACACGGTGTGCATCGCCTTGCCTTCGAGATGCATCCAAACTTCGTTGTTTACAATCCGCGCACATTGTTGAGGCTCCGCGAAGCCGTCGGCGAAGAAATTGGCGCCAACTGCGACCTGAGCCATCTTTTCTGGCAGGGTTGCGATCCGGTCGAAGTGATCCATTTCCTCGGCAAAGCGGGTGCCATCTACCACGCGCACATGAAGGACACCGTTCTCTACCCGGACAACGTTGCCAAATACGGCGTCCTCAACTTTGTCTTCGAATCCGGCGATCTGCCCCTTGCTTCCGATGCCTTCCGCGCCGTCGGCTATGGCCACAGCGCGTCAGTCTGGAAGTCCATCATCCAGGCTTACATGGATGTCGGCTACGAGGGCATTCTCAGCATCGAAAACGAGGATCCCATCCTGACCGGGGAAGTTGGCGTCGAACGCGCTGCCTACGTTCTCAAAAACGTTCGCGACGAGATCTTCGGGGTCTGAGGTGAATTGCCGCCAACTTATAGACTCCTGAGGTGTTACGGACTGGGGCGCTGCGGCCACGGCCGCTTGCGACCACTTGATCAATTCCGGCTACCTCAAGCCCGAAGACCGCGTCGTGCTTTTCAACACAGGCGCGGGACTCAAGTACACGGACGTAAGCGCGGAAGCTGCTTGCCTTCACCATCCCGCGTAGCTGGCGGAGGCCACGCCTGCCTTCGCGATTTCCAGAAAGCTCTCTGTTCGCTTACCGCTCCGGTTTACCGGGCGCCGTCGCGCCCAGCAGGCTCCCAGAGTTCGATCGGGTTGCCCTCGGGGTCATACAAGCGCGCGAAGCGGCCGTTTGGGTACACCTGCTCGTCGATCTCGACGCAAATTCCAGCGGAGCGAAGTTGCGCCGCCATGGCATCGAGATTGCCAACACGAAAATTGACCATCCACAGTTTGCCGGCGTCTCCGAAGTATGTCGTGGTTTCAGGGAAAGGCGCGAAGACCGTTGGCCCGGCCTGCTGCTGCCAGGGAGGCGTTTCGTAACCCGAAGGAACGACCGTCACGCCGAGATGATCGCGGTACCACGCCGCAAGCGCGACAGGGTCACGGGCGAGGAAAGACAGTCCGACCGATGCCCCTTACTTTTTCCTTTCCTGCCGCGCTCAGAAGCGCAGTTTGGAGAGATAGTCGTAGCTGTTGGTGAGGCTGGCAATAGCATCCTTCGGCCAGTCGTTTTCGACGATGAAGTGCTTTATGCCGGCCTTGTCCGTGTTGGCGAAGATGCTTTTCCAGTCGATGATGCCAGAGCCGACATCGGTCATGTCAGCTTCCAGAGTTTCCAGCTTCGTTAAAACCGGCTGGTCGTCCGAGTATTTCGGCAGCTTTTTCATGTCCTTGACATGGACCAGCGGGAAACGGCCCGGGTAGCGATTGAAATACGAAACGGGATCCTGGCCTGCGACGACGATCCAGCAAAGATCCATCTCCATGTTGCAGAGTTTCGGGTCTGTAGAATCGAGCAGAAAATCATAGGGGCGTTTGCCGCCCAGCTGTGGGCTGGGCTGAAACTCCCAGGTGTGATTGTGGTAGGCGAAGCTGATGCCGGCCTTGTTCGAGGCTTCTCCGGCTTTGTTGAATAGGTCGGCGATGCGTTTGTAGCCATCCGGCTGCTTGCGCGCATCATCCGGAATCCACGGGCAAACGATGTAGCTCTGCCCGATGATCTGTGCGGCTTCAATCGTTTCAGGCCAGTGGCTTTCGACGATGTCGTAGTCGATGTGGGCGGAGGGCGCTGTCAGCCCATCCTTGTCCAAGATGGCGCGAACGTCCTTCGGTGAATGGTTGAACAGGTCCGCGAACTCGACTTCTTTGTAGCCGATGGCGGCGACTTTGGCGATGGTGCCCTCAAAGTCGCTCTTCATAAGGTCGCGGACGGAGTAGAGCTGCACGCCGACTTTTTCGATCTGATGCGTGGCGGCGAAGCTCTTGCTGGGAAGGGAAATCAGAACAGCAGTTGCGATGGAAGTTTCCAAAAAGGTTCGGCGGTTCATGGGGGCATTGTACTCCTTCGTGGAGCGAAGGGAACAGAAGATTGGCAAAAAAAGAAGGGCGGTCCAACCACGCCGGACCGCCCTTCACCGGAGAGCACTTCATCAGTCTCTAGGCGGTCCTGTCAAGAAGGCCAAACACATATTTTCCAACTACGCATCTCTACGCTATACATAAATGCCGCCGTTCCAGCGAGTTAAGGTTTGCTAGAGGAAGCTTGGGAAGCTAGGAACAAAAATCTGAAACGCTTGAACTGGCAGTTAGCAGATCGCAAGGGGCCCTTAATTGGAAAATAATGGAAAATGACAATACAACACAATCGTACGCGCTGAATCGGCGTCAGATAAATTAGGCTTGAGGCCTCAGCGCGCGTCGGTTCCAGGCCAGTCAACCTACAGAACAGGTGGAATGCGGCAAAGAAACGTTGGAGCTTCATGTTTTCACGAATGGCCGAAGTGGGGCGCGGTGCTCTGCGCGCATTCGATAAGACCGTTTGAAGGCAGGATTCAAGATGCGCTGACTTCTGGAGCAAGTCGTGAGCATTGGTTATCGTGCAACGCGGTAGTGATTAGGCAGTCTGCTCAATCGAAAAATCTAAATCTCTTGTATCACCTCGGGGAATTGGATTGGTTTGGCTGGACATTGCCATTTGAAGCGTTTTATATTGGCGTTCGTAGTTGTCGTAGAGGCATCAAGCCAGGAGGCTGATATGACTTGCCGTTTTCTCCATGTCCTTGGTCTTGTACTCATTTGTGTCGCACCCGCTTTGGGCCAAGATTCAGGGTATGTCCCCGGTGGTGCGTCCGGGTGGGACCCGGAATGGCAGCAGATTCCCGGTCCCGCATGCCTCACAATGAGGGGCGCCTGGGAAGGTCGGTCGACGACTTGCACACCCGAGGATCACGCAAATTGGCTTGCAGATGTAACGCATTGGCGCAACGAGCGGCGCATCCGGATCGGTTACGACGATTCTCGTTATGATTTGCCGGCATTGAAGTGGGCACAATCGAGTTTCATGCAGCCCCAAATGATGGTTCAGGATCGCTTTTTCTACGATCCCGTGGCTCACCGATATACGGTTGACCGGTACGCAGATGACACTGTGAAGCGTTACGGTGGAATCGATGCTGTCCTGATCTGGCCGACTTATCCCAACATGGGCATCGACAATCGCAACCAGCACGACATGATTCGCTGCATGCCCGGCGGAATCGCGGGTGTGCGCCAAATGGTCGCGGATTTTCATCGGAGAGGAATACGAGTGTTGTTCCCGATGATGATGTGGGACCAGGGGACTCGCGACCCTGGAAAATCTTGGCCTAGTGCGATCGCGACGCTGATGGCTGAAATCGGGGCGGACGGCATCAATGGCGACACGCAAGACGGAGTTCCACGGGCCTTCGTGGAAGCCTCGGAGCGCGTAGGTCACCCATTGGCGTTTGAGCCAGAGGGTGGTCCGCCTGATGAAGCTGTGACCTACAATGTCCTAACCTGGGGCCAATACAAATTCCCTTTTGATCCGCGCGTTGATCGCTATAAATGGCTTGAACCAAGGCATATGGTGAATATTTCGGATCGCTGGAACCGCGATAAGACAAATGACCTGCAGTTCGCATTTTTCAACGGAATTGGGTGGGAGAGTTGGGAGAATATCTGGGGTATCTGGAACGGCATCACGCCTCGTGACAGTGAAGCCACCCGGCGCGTGGCGACGATCGAGCGCGGAATTGCCCCGTTCCTTATAAGTATGGATTGGGAACCATTTTTCCCGATGCTACATTATGGGGTATTTGCGAGTCGCTGGCCGTTGGGAGAAGAAACGGTTTGGACGATCATCAATCGCAACGAGTACAACATCACGGGGCCGCAAATGGAACTGCCGGTTGAGCAGGGGATGCATTACTTTGATCTGTACCACGGCCTGGAACTCACGCCAGAACAACGAGGAGACAAGGCCATCCTAATATTCTCGGTAAGCGCCAAGGACTATGGAGCAGTTCTGGCCACGAAATCGCCCCTTACGGAAACCAGAAAAGATCTAATGAGAAAGATGCAAACTCTCACCGCTACGCCGCTGGCCAGCCTGTCGGACCGCAGGACCATTCTTAACCAACAAATGGTAGAGGCCGCCGCAACAAAGCCCCCGGCCGGGACTCCAGCAGGAATGGTCAAGATTCCCGAGGGCGATTTTCTTTTCAAAGTTCACGGCATCGAAATCGAGGGCTTCGATGACATTGGACTAGACGTTCAGTATCCATGGGAAGATTCGCCCCGCCGCTACCATGAGCACGTCGTTCACGTGAAGTCGTACTGGATCGACAAATATCCGGTGACCAACGCTGAATTCAAAAAGTTTCTGGACGTAACGCACTATCAACCTATGGATGACTTGAACTTTCTGCGTGACTGGCAGAACGGAACGTACCCGGAGGGATGGGGAGACAAGCCTGTCACGTGGGTCTCTCTGGAAGATGCGCGCGCCTATGCTGCCTGGGCCGGCAAGCGGTTGCCTCGCGAATGGGAGTGGCAATACGCTGCCGAAGGTATCGACGGTCGACTCTATCCCTGGGGAAATGAATGGGACGCTTCCGCAGTGCCGGTTCCGGACAAAGGCCGCACGATGCGCGGTCCGGATGCCGTTTCCGCTCATCCAAAAGGAGCGAGCCCATACGGAGTCATGGATCTGGTTGGTAATGTGTGGCAATGGACGGATGAATTTCTCGATGAGCATACACGAGCTGGCATTTTGCGAGGCGGAAGCTATTACAAACCGCAGGGATCGATCTGGTATTTCCCCCAGGCATATAAATTGACAGAACATGGCAAACTCTTGTTGATGGCGGCAAGCATGGATCGCTCGGCGGCTCTGGGTTTCCGTTGCGCTCAGGACGCGCAGTGAGAAAACAAGAAGCGCGTCCCGGACCATGCGGAAAAGAATGCAGGTTGGGATAAAAGTAAAAACAGGAGGATAACGCGCCGTTCTTTTCTGCATTTCTCTTTGGGTGCGTTGGCCTTGAGCAGTCAAGGACAGGGAGTAGCCACTCGTAAGAGCGAGGCGCAGGCGAGGCTAGCTCCCTCGGGGCACCCCGTTTCAAGTCCGATTTACCAATTTGGCTAGGAAGCGCGTCTCGTGTCGCCGATTGTTTGCGGTGAGGCGGATCACAAAGACTACATACTGGAAGCCGTAGGCTGCGTCTGCCCGTTTTTCGACTACGACAATGACGCATGGACGGACATCTCCCTTCTGAGTGGTTCGTTCATCTTTTTGTATCGAATTATGTGCAGTTCGACCCCGCGCCCATTCCGAAGCCGGGTCAAGAAGCTTATTGCAACTGGAAAGGTGTCCCCGTAAATCGCGGCCGGCTGGGCCTGCCGCCCGGTTATCACTCCCTCTACTGAATCAATGGAGACGGGACGTTTACCGCTGTGAGTGTCCAGGCAGACGTTGACGCACTTCGCGGATCGCATGGTATGACGGTCGTTGCCGCAGACTTTGATGAAGACGCCTGGCCCGATATTTTTATCGCCTGTGATTCGATGACAAGCTTCCTGCTGGTGAACTAGCGGGATGGAACGTTTCATGAGGAAGATGTAATCTGCGGTGTTGCGCTCAGCGATGACGGGATGGAAGAAGCAGGAATGGGCGTCTGTGTGGGCGACTATGACCTTGACGGTCACTTGGATCTGTTCACGAGACACTTCACCGATATGACATCTAGGTCTTTTCCAGAACAATGGCAAGGCTGAATTTGATGACACGATGAGGACCGCGCGGGTCGGGACGGTGAACCGTTTGATTTGCTGGGGAGCTCATCAGCGGGTGTACACTATTCGTCAACGGCGGCTCGACAGCCAGATAGAGTACCGCGTTATACCCGAGGAGGAATAAGCCACCATGCTCGTTGGAGTCTTCACACCCCTGCTCTCGCAGCTTCCGTTGCCTGCGGTCCTTGCGAAACTCAGGTCACTCAACATCGAAACCGTAGAGTTCGGGACGGGCAACTATCCGGGCGATGCGCATTGCAAGATCTCGATGCTCGAAGACGCCTCCGCCCTTGGCGAGTTTCAAAGGGTTCTGGCCGATCACGGCGTCACCGTCAGTGCCTTGAGTTGTCACGGAAACGCGCTGCATCCCGATAAGGCCCGTGCGCAGCAGGATAGGCAAGTGAGCCGCAAGACCATTTTGCTCGCCGAAAAGCTGGGCATCCCCGTGGTAGTCGATTTCTCCGGATGCCCCGGCGACTCGCCCGCTGCCACAGCCCCCAACTGGGTCACCTGCCCCTGGCCTCCCGACTACCTGAAGGTGCTCGACTGGCAGTGGAGCGAAGTAGTCGCGCCCTATTGGATCGAGCATGCGAAGTTTGCCGTCGACCACGGCGTGAAGATTGCCATCGAGATGCATCCGGGGTTCGTAGTCTATAGCCCGGAAACGATGCTCAGGCTGCGCTCCATCGCCGGATCCAGTGTGGGGTGCAACTTGGATCCGAGCCATCTCTTCTGGCAGAGCATCGATCCCATCGCCGCCATCCGAGTACTCGAAGGCGCCATCTTCCACGTCCATGCCAAAGACACCCAACTTTACCCCGTCAATCTGCCGCGCACCGGTGTGCTCGATACCAAGCCGTACACCGAAGAGCGCCAGCGTGGCTGGATCTTCCGCACCTGCGGCTACGGTCACGGTGCCGAGTGGTGGACCGAGTTTGTCTCCACGCTGCGCATGTTCGGCTATGATTCCGTGCTCTCCATCGAACATGAAGACAGCCTGCTTTCTCCGGAAGAGGGCTTGACCAAGGCGGCGAACTTCCTCAACGGCATTGTGATCCGGGAGCAGAGTGGTGCTGCCTGGTGGGTCTAGCACGGAGTGGAGGGAAAACACAATGAAGCCAATAAGGACTGCAATTTTCGGAACCGGCTTCACGGGACGCGTGCATCGGGAAGCGGTGCGGCGGCTAGAATCCGTCGAGGTGGTTGCAATCGCAGCCGAAGCCGCGGAGGATGCACGACTCTTGGGCGCGAATTTCTCCGTCCCTACGCTTACGACCGACTACCGCGAACTACTGCGCGATCCGGCGATCGATGTGGTGCACATCTGCACGCCCAACGCGATGCATTTTCCCATGGCCAAGGAATCGCTCCTGGCCGGCAAGCATGTGCTCTGCGAAAAACCCTTGGCCACGACCGTAGAAGAGGCGGAAGAACTCGTCTCCCTCGCCGCCCGGCACGGGTTACGCAACTGCGTCTGTCACAATTTGCGTTACTACCCGATGGTGCAGCAGATGCGCCGCCTATGCGAAGCCGGAGACCTCGGTGAAATCCTCGTTGTGCAGGGCACGTATTCTCAAGACTGGCTGCTATACGACACGGACTGGAACTGGCGTGTCGATGCCAGAGTCGGCGGCCCTTCGCGTTGCATGGCCGATATTGGCTCGCACTGGTTTGATATGGCCGAGCACATCACCGGATTGCGTTTGACCTCTCTCTGTGCCGACCTCCAGACCTTCCACACCACGCGCAAGAAGCCGAAGCATTCGGTCGAGACTTTTGCCAATAAGCTGCTTGGCCCGGAAGACTATATTGAAACAGCCGTGGCCACGGAAGACTTCGGCGCCGTCCTTTTCCACATGAGCGTGCGCACGCGCGGCAGCGTCACCGCCAGCCAGGTCTCCGCCGGACGCAAGAACCGGCTCAGCATCGAGATCTACGGCACAAGATCTTCCGCTGCGTGGGACCAGGAGCGTCCCGACGAACTCTGGGTAGGCCACCGCGATACCGGCAATGAGATCTTCCTTAAAGATCCGTCTCTGCTCAAACCTGCGGCGCGCAGCTACGCCGATCTTCCCGGCGGCCACAGCGAAGGCTACGACGATACATTCAAGCAGGTCTTCCGCCGCTTCTATGCTTCGATCAGCGCGCCGGGAGGCGCCACCGAGTATCCGCAGTTTGTCGATGGACTGCGGCAACTGACCATCCTCGACGCCGCGCTCCAAAGCCATCAGACGCGAGGCTGGATTGATGTTCCTGCACCAACAATCGACCATTGAAAGGAACGCTGCCGCGTGTGGCTGGCGAATTATTATTTCTCCCATGATTCTTCAGGGTTCCCCGTCCTGCTACGATCCTGTGATGCACAATCTGGTCGTTCTTTTCATCCACTTCATTGCTACCCTGGCCCGCTTGCTCGGACCTGGCGGCGTCCGTTCCGTAGTTGCGGAGTCGCTTCTCCTCGCCACCCGATGCTGGCGTGGTATCTTATACGGCGTCCGTCATATCCCTGAGGAAAAAGTAAGTGAGAGGCGAGTTTGCCTCTGCGGAACTTATTAGGCGATGCCAAATTTAGAAAGGTGCACTTCATCTCCATGAAAAACGTATCGCGACGCGACATGGTCAAAATCTCTCTTTCTGGTGTGGCTATGGCTTCAGTCGTATCCCCCCTATTTGCCGAACAGGGCATTCCTGTCCCGCGCAAAGGCCGCGTGAAGCAATCGGTTTGCCGATGGTGCTACCAGCAGATTCCGCTTGAGGAGCTCTGCGCCAAAGCCGCGCAGATGGGTTTGAAGGCCGTGGACCTGCTCAATCCGGAAGAGTACGAAGTGCCCGGGCGCTATGGCCTGGTGTGCAGCATGGGTTACGCGGGAGGCGGCGAAATTGACAGCGCCATGAATCGCGTGGAAAACCACGCGAGGATTGAAGAAGCGTTTCGCAAGTATATCCCGCTGGCGGCTAAGGCCGGCGTGCCGAACGTAATCACTTTTTCCGGCACTCGCAAGGGCATGTCCGACGACGAAGGCGCCAAGAATGCGATTGCGGGACTCAACCGCATGAAGAAAATTGCCGAAGATCATGGCGTCACGATCTGCATGGAGCTTCTGAACAGCAAGGTGGACCACAAAGACTATATGTGCGACCACACTGCATGGGGAGTGCGTGTGGTGGAGGCGGTGAACTCGCCGCGCGTGAAACTGCTCTATGACATCTATCACATGCAGATCATGGAGGGAGATCTGATTCGCACCATCCAGCAGAACATCCAGTGGCTGGGACACTTCCACACCGGCGGCGTTCCCGGAAGGCACGAATTGGACGATACCCAGGAAGTGCAGTGGGACGGCGTGATGCGCGGCATCCTGGCAAGCGACTTCCAGGGCTATGTTGCTCACGAATTCTTGCCCACGCGTGACCCGCTAACTTCCCTGAGGCAAGCCGTCGATCTGTGCGATGTGTAATGCCGGTCCGGAGGGATTCGCCCGCTGACCCTGGCTGGCTGGTTCCGCGACGACGGGCTTTCGCTCCACAAAAATACAAGAGGCGGCGGAAATGGCGGGCGCATGAGGAAGATCCTGGTCACCGGAGCGACCGGCAAAGTCGGCCGCCATTTTATCGAGCGCGTTCTTCAGTCGGACGAACTGCCGGACATGAAGATCCGCGCGTTGTGCCACAACAGGCTTCTGCCACCGCACGCGCGCCTCGAGGTTGTCCAGGGCAGCATTTGCGATCATAGTGTCGCGCGCAAAGCGCTGGACGCTGTCACTCATGTGTTGCACTGCGCCACGTGCAAGGAAACTCCGGACGACGTTATCGACGTTAGCGTCAAGGGTCTTTTCTGGCTCCTCGAAGAATGCCGGATTAGTTCGTCATTTGAGCAGTTCATCCTGCTCGGCGGCGATTGCGCCGTGGGCCATTTTTTCTATCCGCATCCCGTTCCCGTCACGGAAGAGCAGAAGCACAGCGCCTACCCCGGCTGCTACGCGCTATCGAAGGTTCTCGAAGAGGTGATGCTGGGACAATATTTCATCCAATACGGCCTCAATGGATGCTGCCTGCGTGCTCCCTGGATCATGGAAAAAGATGATTTCAAATATACGCTCTCTTTTGGCGAGGACGCCTTTGGCGGACCGCGCTGGCGGGACCTGGTTGGGCCCGAGCGGGCCGACGCCTTTCGCAGAATCGGCGCGGTGCCCTTGATGCTCGATCCTGACGGCCATCCCGTCAAACGCAATTTCGTGCACGTCAGCGATCTTGCGGAGGCCATCCTGAAAGCTCTGGACCATCCCAAGGCGCGCCAGCAGACCTTTAACATTTGCATGGATGAGCCGGTGGATTACCAGCAGGTGGCCGATTATCTGCTGCGAACACGAGGAGTTCCTAGTGTGGAGATTAAGACTCCTTACTATTCGACTTGGTTGGACAACACCAAAGCGAAATTTCTCCTGGGTTGGCGGCCTCGCTATGATCTCAAGCGCCTGATTGAGGAAGCCTGGAGTTACCAGAGGGATGCAGCCGCCCCCCGGCACATCTGGTACCCGGGATAGCGATCCAGCCACTGCACGGAATGCTGGCAAAATGGAAGAAAACAGAGCAAACCTTAAATCCGAAGTTGCAGAGTGATTCATCGCACAAAAGGCGTGCGATGGAAAACCGTACCTCAGCTCCGGGACGGCCACCCTTCGGGGCTCAGGGCAAGGAAGCACGATCCCTCCGGTCGGAATGACAAATTTTGGTTGGTGGATGATGTGGGAAAGCCCAACTTCGACGAAGTTGGATTCTCTTGCGAGAACCGATTGAAGCGAAATAAGATGCACTCGCTTGCAATTGATTAACTTCGGATTTCAGAACAAATCCAGATCGCAGACCGTGAAGCGTTGCGGGCAGTGATTCCGGGGAATAGAATGCAGTTTGGCCTGGAAACGAACTGTGACAGCGGCTGTAGAGAAGGGAATTCAGTCTCCAGAATGCATTGCTTCTGTATGATGCGCTCCCCCTTTCAAAATCGAGTGAATCGTTGTGCCCCTTTTGTGGGCCGCTTCATTGGCTGGTTTGGCTGTGGCTCCGACAGTGGCGCAAACCCCTTCCCCATCGCAACTGGATGCGATTACCGTTGAGGGCACGGTTCGGAACTCCGCAAATGAACCAGTGACGGGAGCTTCCGTGGTCCTTGAGGAGAAAAGCGGGGGACACAAACTGGAAACGAAAACGGATGCAGGAGGAAAGTTCAGCCTTATCGTTCGTCATGAAGGAATATACACGGTAACGGTGGGAAAAACGGGCTTCGGCAAGTGCGTCACGGACCCCATGCCATTGTCGGCCGGTCAGAAGAAACAGATCGAACTGCAGTTGCAAACTGCGACGGCGGCTCCCTGTGCCCACTCGCCTCTGGGCTCCGCCTATCTTCGAGACGCGAAACCTGACGATGCGGCCCTGCAATTCCACCTGGATTGGAATCCTCAGAGGGGGAGCGAGATCATCGCATAGCACGGACCTGATGATCTGCCGCCAGCTTTCCCGAAGTTGGCGGGCAGCTACTTGAACAAGGGTCAGTACTCGGCCTGTAGCGCTGCTCTGACTGCCGCGTCTTCACCGCTAATCCCTCAACAGCTTCGTCTTCTATCGCGCTGCTCCTACTACGTAGGCCGTGACGATCTGGTCGTGAATGCGACCGACCTGTTATTAAAGGCGCATCCCGACGATCCCTAAGCACTCTACTGGCGCATCGAGTCTGTAGGGCGTTTAGGACTAGCAGCCCTCACCAAAGCGACCGACATCAACCCGGATTCAGCTTCGCTTCATGTGTTATCGGGTGACATGCTTCGCGGCAAGGGCGATTTCTCTGAAGGTGCCGCCGAATACCGCAAAGCGATTGCTTTGAAGCCCGAGTTCCTGGCCGCTCACATGGGACTTGCGCGGGACCTCTACTCTGATGACAATCGCGAAGGCACCGAGCATGAATTGCAATACGTTCTCAATGCCAACCCAAGCGATCCGGAGGCGAACTACCTAACGGGCGAGATACTTGTCAGTCGCCAGCAGTTCGCTGAGGCATTACCGTTGCTTCTGAAGGGCCTTCACGCGGCACCAGAAGAACTGCCCCATGTTCATGCCAGTTTGAGCAAGGTTTATGCCGACCGAGGCGAACTTGCGCGAGCGATCGCGGAGATCAAACAAGCTTTGCCGGGTGATGTCGACGGAAGCTACCACTATCGGCTCGGCCGGCTGTACTTTCAGGCGGGGGATCGTTCGGCTTCGGCACAAGCTATGCAACAGTCAGCTAAATTGCACCGCCAGAATGACGCCTCAACTTCGCTTGAAGATGAGCAGTGCTGCTAGTCCCGCATCGCCCCAAGTCCAGAATGTCCGACTACTGCTTGCGCCATCCTTTGCTCGGCACGATACCCGCACCTTCTTGCACCGTTATCAGATGATCCGTCGGAATATTCTTCAGCTTCTCCTCGAATCCGTTTGGCCAGTGAATATCGATGTCGGCAACCGCATCGGCTCTAACCGAAGTGCAATCTGGGATCGTTGCTGGATATGTAGCTGGAGTGGCTCAGTACCGTTTGTGCTCGAATCTTTTCCCCTTATTTCACAGGCACGCCCGCAAATATTCATTCAACGCGGCCAAGTCTTTCACTTTGGGCACCGCCACCTCGTGGTTGCGCCGGAAGTAGCCGACCTCGCCTTCCACGCCGCCTTTCTCGTTGCCGCCCGCCGGGTTGCAGAACTCCGCCTGGAATTCCCAGTGCGAACGAAAGGCGATCAGCCGGTCAGTCTCTTCCCGCTGATGTCCACGCAGAATCTTCTTCACCGCGCTCTTCAGGTTGTCGTAGCGCAGCAGCCGGAACATCTCGCCGAAATGCCCGCTCGTGCGCTTCCAGAAACGCCTGCAGCGTGGCGTGAAGATACGCGGTTTGAAACGGCCAGCTTACGTAAAGCTATGGTTTTCCGGTGAGCTCACGTATTAGTTGAACCTCACGTTCGCGATAGGGGTGGCCATCGGGATAGAAAATGTCGTGAAACCAGATGGGCGGCTGATCCTCAATGTATGGATGTTGCCAAGACTCCCACGGCAGGTTGGTTTGCGTCTTCCCGACCACTAACCCCCAATTAATCGCGGCTACGTGATACTTCTTCGCTAGGGGAAGGATTGTGTCGAAAGTGCTTCCGACTGCGCGTGCCATAAATTCGGTGCAGAGGATTGGGCGTTTGAGCTTTTGGAGCGCAATGATGTCGGCTTCGAACTGTTCTGGCCACTCATAATTGTGAAAGGAGATCACGTCCGATTGTTCAATCTGCGTGCGTTCCATGGAACTCCACTTCGAGGAGTCACCCCATTCCGATGCATGACCATCCCACAGGCCGCTGGTGAGAGGTTGCGAAGGGTTTGCTGAACGAGCCCACTCGAACACCTGCGGAAGCAATATCGCAACTGTTTCCTTTTTATTTTTGGAATCCTGCTTATCAGTACCGATTCTGTTGCCGGGCTCATTCCATACGTCCCAGGCGAGAACCCGCTGGTCACGTGCAAACGCCCCGACGACTCCTGAGACATACGCCTGGAGATGCGGATACTGGGAAGGGTCCTGCAATGCCGAGGCGCCTGGGCTCTGCACCCATCCCGAATTGTGTACTCCGGGGATGGGAGGACGCTGCGGTCCCAGTTTGGGATTTGGATCCCAGCAGGAATCGAACAACACGAGCATTGGGCGAATGTGGTGCTTTGATGCAATGGAGAGGAACTGGTCGAGACGCGCCTTAAAGCCTTCAGGATCCTGCTGCCAAAGCAAGTCATGCAGGAATACCCTCATCGTGTTCATCCCAAGCGCTTCAGCCAATCCCAATTCCTTATCGATCTCCTGTGGATCAAAAGAGTCAGCCTGCCACATCTCAAGTTCGTTAATTGCGTCCTTCGGGATGAAGTTGCTGCCAACCAGCCACGGCTGCTGTTGGTACCAGCTATTGGCCTCCTGTTCGGTCCAGCGTGGCCGCGCAAAGGCTGCCGATGACAACAACAATACCGTTGCGAAGACGATCGCGAAACGACCACTCTTGGTGATCATATCTATCCCCCCACTAATTTGGTTGCAAGTGCTCTTTCTCGACCTTGCACTCAGCTCAGAATGATCAAATACGCGGCGCGTGTCAACGAGTTTGAGACCAGTGGTCATGGAATTTAGTGAGTATTTTCATTTGTGTTGAGCGGTTTGTTGATCCGGACCTCGGATGGAACCGCTGTTGGTTTGGGAGCTTGGCGGACGAAGCGTTCGGAGTGGACGCGATAGGCGGCGTCGAGAACGGTTTGCCGCTGTTCGAGGATGAGCGCGGTTTGGTTGTAGTGAACCATGGCTGGCGTGAGCAAGCCCGGGCCGGAATGGCGGTGTTCTTCGTTGTACCAGCGGAAAAATCCCTGAGAAAAAGCACGGCTGTCTCGAATGCACCCGAAATGGTCCGGGAACTCCGGCCGATACTTCAGGGTGCGGAACTGACTCTCGGAATAGGGATTGTCGTTCCATACGTGCGGAAGGCTGTGCGTTTTGGTAACACCCAAGTCGGCCAGTAAGAACGCTACTGGCTTGGAACTCATCGACGTGCCGCGATCAGCATGCAGCGTGAGTTGCCCGCGCTGGATGTTCTGTTTCGCGCAACTCTGCTCGATCAGCCGTTTGGCCAGCTCCGCGCTTTCTCTCAAGGCTTTGTTGGTAGTCTCCGGAGCCTGGCGCCACTTGAGCAGCGCCTGAACTGCCAGCCTCGTGATCTCCACGCTGGCACTGGCGCCGGTAGAGTACATGCCGGTTTTCTCCGAACTCCACCAGACCTGGTCGCACTTTTCGGCGCGCGCATCGAGAAGCAGTTGGATCGCCTGGCGCGTGAACTCGGGGTCCTTCACGCAATCAGCAGCATCTGAATCGCTACGCCATCTCGTTGCGCGATCTGGTCTGGCAATTTGACAAGGGCGGGGAGTTCAAAGGCAACTTTTCCAAAGTGCTCGGCGACAGCAAGCACGTGCGCATCCCGCCCGCCGCGCACACCTACCAGAGCGATGTGGAAACCGTACACCGCCTTGAAGAAGACGAGTTTTTTCGACATCGAAGACTTTGCCAGCCGGGGAGACTTCCTGGCCAACGCCCACACCTACCAACTCTACTTCATCCTCGTACGACCCAACTCCCGCAAGGAAAATCTTAGCCCTTTGCAAATTATCGAGCGGCTCTCTCCCCCGTCGCCGCTCGAACTCTGCTTGCTTCGACCGGTCCTCCTGGATTATCACCTCAACGACTCAGGGGAATACGATGTACCTAGACTTCCTTAGCTTTTTCTAGTGCTTTCAGGTTATGCGCTGGCTAGACTACCTGGACCAGCCAGGCTTCTCAGCTCACGTCTTTGCCCAGCCGCGGTTCGCCACCCGCCCTACTCCCTCTCTCAGCGTGATCAGCTGATTGACTGGGACGTGCTTGAAGGATTCAACAAGGCCGTTGGGCCAGCGCACTCCCAGGTCCACCAAAGTGTGGCCTCCGAGGCCGAAGTGAAGGCGGGGGTCGTTGCAGGAGTAGAAACTGCTTTGACTTACCAAGCTTTGAGCCTGTGTTTTCCCGCCATAGCGGGCGAGAACCCGAGCTCCGATCGCGCTCCGATTGGACTTCACACCCTCGAGTTTCACCTTAATCCAATTCTGTTTTCCTTGGATGTCATTGCGCAACAGGGAAGGGGGCTCGTTCACGTTTATGATCAGAATGTCAATGTCGCCGTCATTATCGAAATCCCCAAACGCGCATCCGCGGCTGGAGTGCGCCGCAGCAACGCCGGGGCCGGCAGCTTCGACCAGTTCCTCGAAGGAGTTATTGCCGAGATTCCGAAACACCGCGCGCGGTGTCTTGTACGGATATTGCGGGAGAGTTCGTTCCACTTCCGGGTAAACGTTTCCGGTAACGATAAAGATATCCGGATATCCATCATTGTCAAGGTCGACGATTCCCGTACCCCAGCACACATAGCGCGTCTCTACCCCAATGTGAGACTGCCGGGTGACGTCGTCGAAATTCCCCTTGCCGTCGTTGTGGTAAAGAATGCAGGAATCATCCGTGAAGTGCGTCTTGAAGAGATCTAGATGCCCGTCGAGATCGTAATCGCCAATCCCCACCCCCATGCCCGCCTGTTCTTCTCCATCGTCA
>Ga0181518_10002577_pt1 | contig 17370 bp, 12 predicted proteins | sample PEATcosm2014_Bin_28_FD_119751 | JGI IMG/M metagenome (GOLD analysis project Ga0181518, IMG submission 119751) | Peatland microbial communities from MTU Mesocosm Facility, Houghton, MI, USA - PEATcosm2014_Bin01_60_metaG | ecosystem: Environmental > Terrestrial > Soil > Wetlands > Peat | place... | reverse complement strand
TAATCTTAATTCCATTCCCCTCGCCCTCGTCGGAGGCCCCTTGCCGCAATCACAACTGCCGCTGCTGGATGCCATCGAGAAGGCCGGCGGACGTGTCGTTCTGAATGCGACTGAAGCCGGCGAACGCAGCCTCAGACCTCCTGACCCGTGGAAACCGGGTGGGCCTGCCGATCACCCCTCACCCGCCCTAAAGGGCCCCCTCTCCCCATCCAATGGGGAGAGGGCTGGGTTGAGGGGCCTCACGTCAGTTCCCTCCACTCCAAGCCATCTGGACGGGTCAGAACCTGTGAGCCTGTGGCCCGCTTCCCCGCCGGACCAGCCACAACCCGCTGCGCTCCTCGCGCTCCTCGCGCGCAGTTGCCTGGTCAACTGCGTCGATGTCTTCCAGCGGCCCAACACGCGCCTCTACGACTGGCTCAGGGTGCGCCTGACCGCCCGCCAAGCGCGCGGCATCATCCTCTGGCACTACGTCGGCTGCGACCTCTGGCGCGCCGAAGCGCAGCCGTTGCGCGCCGCCTTCGGCTTGCCCGTGCTGCTCCTCGACGCCGACGAGGCCGCCCCCCAGCGCCACACCAGCCGCCTCGAAGCCTTCCTCGAGTCCCTCCGATGAACTCGCCAGCCCAAGACGTAGCGCAGATTTGTAATCTGCCGTATCGCAGATTTGTAACCTGCACACGCTCCGGCCTGGCAACCCTCTGCCCGCTGCAACTCGGACTCCGTCTTTCGGATTTCCTTCGGTTCTCGGATTTCGGTTTTCGGCTTTCACCATGACCGCCCCGCCGCGCAAGCTCAGCCTCGACGAGTGGGATGCCCGTTACGCGCAACTGGCCCGCGCCGGACTGCGTGAGCCTGCTTACGGTGGACCCCTCCGCCGCCATGTCCTGCTCGAAGGCGATTTGCGCCTGCGCCACTTGCGCTTCGACAACTCCGCCGCCGCCCTCCGCCTCTGGAACTTTCTCCTCACCGAAAACCAGCGCCTCCACGCCGCCCGCGCCCGGGGCGAAAAGATCATCGGCGCCATGAAAGACCTCGGCACCGTCCCGGTGATGGCCTATGCCCTGCCCGGTCTGCGGGCCTTCTACCCGGACGGCGCCTGGTGGACCCCCTGCCTGATGGAATGCAGCGACGGATTGCTCCAGCAGGCCGAGCAACTGGGCATTGATGCCTCCTTCTGCCCCGTCCGCGCGATGCTGGCCGCCTTCCAAAACGGCCAGCACTTTCCCCGGCCCGACGCCCTGATCTGCAGCACCGGCGCCGTTTGTGATGACTTCTCCGCTGTCGCGCAACGCCTCGAGCAGATGGGCTTCCCCATTGTCTGGTGGGAGATGCCCCGCCGCCGCCCACCGGACCCGGGCGAAAGGGCTTGTGCTCTGCCCGGCAACTTGAGCGCCCCGCAAATCCAAGTGGATTGCGTGCGGGAAGAGCTTGAACGCATCGGCACGGTATTGAGCGGGCTAGCCGGGCAGCCGCTCGATACCGACACTCTCGCCCCCGGCATCCGCGAAGCCAACCACGTCCGGCGTCTGCTCGCGGCCTTGCGCCAAGCCGTTTACACCTCGCCCGGCGCGCCCTTGCCGGCCCTGGAATTGCTCGTCGCCGAAATGCTCGCCCTCCACTTCTGCTCGGATCGCGAGGAGACTGTCGGCGTGCTCACCGATTTGCTGGCCGAAGCCCAAGGCCGCCTCCGCCAAAGCCAGTTTGTGGTCGCTCCGGATGCCGTGCGCGTCTTCTGGGTCAACCCCGTTGCCGACCTCCGCGCCATGAACCTGCTGGAAGATTGGGGCGGACGCTTATGCGGCTCCGACTACATGTTCACTCATGCCCTGGATTTGATTCCCGAACATTTGCCCCCGCTCGAAGCCCTGGCCCGCACCGCCCTCGCCGATCCCATGGTCGGCTCCACCCTCGACCGCGCCCGCCGCATCGTCGCCGACTGCCGGACCGGTCGCGCCGAGGCGGTGGTTGTTTCGCGCATCCCCGGCGCCAGCCATTGCGCGCGCGAGGGTGCGATCATTCGCGAGGTGGTGCGAGCCGACCTGGGGATTCCCACCCTCGAACTTGAAGTGCCGCCCATTGCTGATGCCCTGCTCCCAACGCTCGCCTCCCGCCTCCAGGCGCTCATCGAAACCGCCCGCGCCCGCAGATGATCCTCACCTACTGACCCTTTTAACCCCTTTAACCCATTTAACCCCTCTAAACGCTATATCCCCCGCCTGTTTCAACTGCCCCAAACGGACACCCCCCCCTCTATTGATCCTCTACTGGTGGCCGGCCTTTCCCGCCCCCGGCCTCTTTCCGGGCCGGGCGCCGGTGCGGTCCAGCCGTCGGGTAGCCTGGCCATTCTTACCTTCCACACCGCCTGCGCCTCAACCTCCCGGTACTCTTTAGCGTAGCGCAGATTGCCAATCGCCGTATCGCCCAAACGCCGGGGAGGGCGAGCGTCCCCGCGAGCCCTGACTTCCGTCGCAACGTGCCTTCGCCCTGCGATACAGCCGCCGGGAACCTGCACCCGCAGAAGTCCTTTCGCCAACTAAAAATGGCCACGGCAACCGCGCCGGCAAGTCCCATTGGATAAGCGCGCCTACTGCCACAGGAGCCTCGGCCCAAGCGGCTTTCGGGCCTCTATCTTCCTCAGGGCCATTTCTGCATTCTTCATTCTTCCTTCTGCCTTCCTCCTGCCAGCGGCCTCGCCGACCAGCCCTGCCCTGAACCCGGCACGGCTCTTTGCCGCTCGCACTGGCCCGTGCCAACTGGTATCTAGCTCGCATGATTTGCGCCGGCATAGACGCAGGGTCCCGGGCGACCAAAGTGGTCCTGTTCGATTCCGAACAGTCTCGCATGGTTGGCTCCGGTCTGGCCGATCAGGGCGTGGAACAACACCGCCTGGCCGCCGAATTGTTCGAACGCACCTGCCGGAGCGCGCAACTGGACCGGGCCGCCGTCGGCCCCGTCATCGCCACCGGTTATGGCCGCAACGCCATCCGGTTCGCGGACACCACCATCACGGAGATCACCTGTCACGCCCAGGGCGTTTACCACCTGTCGCCGGAAGTCCGCACCATCATTGAAATCGGCGGCCAGGACAGCAAATTCATCACCCTCGAAGACGGCGGCCGCGTGCGGGATTTTGCCATGAACGACCGCTGCGCCGCCGGCAGTGGCCGCTTCCTTGAAGTCGTCGCCGCCCGGCTGGACGTCGATCTCTCCACCCTGGGCGACCTCAGCCGGCACAGCCGCCAGGCCGCCCTCATCAGCAGCATGTGCGTGGTCTTTGCCGAAACCGAGATCATCGGGCTGCTGGCCGAAGGCGTCGCGCCGGCCGACATTGCCGCCGGCGTCCAGAATGCCATCGCCCTGCGCGTCGCCACGCTGGCCGGGCGGACGGTCACGCCCCCGGTTTGCTTTACCGGCGGGGTCGCCCTCCAATCCGGCATGGTTCGCGCCCTGGAAACAGCCTTGGCCTGCGCTATCTGTGTCTCGCCCCTCCCGCAATACACCGGCGCTCTGGGCGCCGCCATCCTCGCCGGTCGCCGCTCCCGCCCCGGCCCCCTGCTCTGACCCATTCAACTCAATTAACTTAAGCCCTTTCAACCATGACGGTCTGATGGCCAACTCGTTGACGAATTTTTAACGTCGCCGAGCCTGTTCTTAATTTGGCGCCGCCATCAGCCTGTGGTCTGGTGATATTGAAAAACTATGCACCTTATGCAACAGACCTTTCTCAAGGGCCGAAATGATGCGGCGGATGGAACGGCGATTGCCTGGATGAACGCTCGATATGCGCTCAATGTCGCACTGGTTTATCAGGATGCGCTGACCCGGCAATGGGCCGGCCAAGTGCGTGACCGCATGGCGCAGGTCGTCGGCCAGGAGGCCATCCACTGCACGGAGTGGAAGATCGGTGATCTCACCAAACCAAAAGTTTATTGGGAAGGGGTGGCCGCTCTGGGGCAGGCCGATGCAATCGTGGTTTCACTTTATGAGGCCGACCGACTGCCCGCCGCATTTTACCTGTGGGTCAACCTTTGGTTGCAAGAGCGTTCCGGGCGCCCCGGAGCGTTGGTCGCCTTGGTCGTCCCGCCCGAAGAATTGAACTCTGGGGCGAAGAATGAAACGCGAAGGTACTTGTCCGCTGTCGCCAGCCAGGGTCGCTTGGAGTTCTTGATACAGGAATGCAACCTGCCCAGCGAACCCATCCGTGATCTCAGGGAAGACATTATGCGCTGGGCGAAAGCGGCTTGAAGGCCGTTTTCCCGCGTGCAATTTGGCGGTGCCGCTTGTGCGTTAAAACACCCCCTGGGGTTAAACGGTGGCGGTGAAGCCCCCCTCTTGTGCCTCTCATCGCTTTCGGAGATAAAGGTAGAGCAATAGAAAAATGATCACCCACGACAGGCCGAAAGCGACAAGGAGCGGGACCAGGCGGAAGCGGGACTTCCAAATCTGCGGCGCTTGCAGCCGGCTGCACCGGTCGGTCATTTGAACGGATTCGTAGTCGTCCAGTTCTTTCTTCATTTCCGCCGCCGCTTGATAGCGTCGCTTGGGATCGCGTTCCATCGCGTGGAGAGTAATCTCCTCCAGCACGGGCGTCAGCTTGGGGTTCAGTTTCCGGGGCGCCACCGGGTCGCCGGTCACGCGGGCGTTCATAATCACGTAGGCGCTGTCGCCGCCGAATGGCGGTTCGCCTGTGCCCATCTCATAGAGAATCGCCCCCAGGCTGTAGATATCCGTCCGTTGGTCCCCCCGGCTGCCGCGGACCTGTTCCGGCGCCATATAATCCGGCGTGCCCATCGCGGGCGTGAAGCCCACGAAGGTCAGCCGGCGCGAGGCCAGGGCCTTGGCGATTCCGAAATCCATGATCCGAATGCTCCCGTCATTGCACAGCATGACGTTCTGCGGCTTGAGGTCGCGGTGGACCACCCCTTGCCGGTGCATGTAATCCAGCGCCTCGCAAACGCGGCTGGCGATCTTCACCGCATCCGGTTCGGGCAGGGGCCGGACCCTCTTCAATAGCTCGCTCAGGGTCTGGCCTTCCAAGTACTCCATCACCAGATAGGGCCGGCTCTTCTTTTCGGCGGGCAACACCTTCAGGATATAGGGATGGTTGAGTTGCAACCCGATTTCTTCCTCCCGGCGGAAGCGGTCAAACCCGGCGGGGTCGCTTTCGATCTGGAGGTACGGCACTTTCAAAGCGACCGCCTGGCCGGTTTGGCGGTCGTTGGCCTTAAAAAGCGAAGCCATGCCGCTCTTCGCAATCACGTCGGTGATCTCGAACCGCTCGTCGAGCAGGTCTCCCACGCCCAGTTCATGTCCGGGCCTTCTTTCGGTCCTGCTGGTCGCGGGATGGGCCGGCTGCGCTTGATTGACATCCCACACCTGGATGATCTGAAGGGAAACGTTGTCACTCACCTGCCGTTTTTCGGCCAGAGCGATCAGTCGTTTGCAGGCTTCTCCCGGATGGTATTTCACCGCGGCCTCGAGGATTTCTTCATCCAGGATGAATCCGTATAGACCATCGGAACATTGCAGGATGAGGTCCCCTTTGAGCAGGTCTTCGGTCGAAATGTCGTAGTGGCACATCGGCTCATAACCGATGCTCCGGGTCAAAGTGGAGCGGTTGGGGCTGGTCATCGCGTTGCGCTCCAGCAGCAACCCGAGTTTCACCTGCAGTGCCGTATAGGAATGATCCGTCGTCAGCCGCTTGATTTTCCCGCCCCGGATCAGATACGCCCGCGAATCCCCCACGTGGGCAATGGTGACCTTGTCATGACGATAAATCGAGGCCAGCAAAGTGGTGGCCATTCGGCCCTTCTCCTGCGCCGCCTGGAAGACTTTGGCGGCGGCAGCCTCGAACATTCGCCGAACCACATCGGCGGGAGTGGCCTCGGGTTTGCTTTCCTTGAAGGCGGCCAATGCCGTCTCGACGGCCAGGCGGCTGGCGACATCCCCGTTGCCCTCCCCTCCGACCCCGTCCGCCAGAAGAGCGATGCTCCCCAGCTTCTGTGCCAACTCGAACTCCTCCGGCTCCCAGAACAGCAGGAAATCTTCGTTATGATCACGAACCGTTCCTGCCCCGGAGATCTGGTGACATTTGACTTTCATCTCAGGTCGTCATCGTACCCTCGATTTTACCCGCAATCCAGCGGGTATTGCAGCGACTGCGCACCGGAGTAATGGACTGGTGAAGTGGTGGAATGACAGGGAGTTGAATGATGCAAAGAAACCCGGCCATCCCGAAGGATGGCCGGGTTGTGTATGTGCGCGTTCCAACCTCAACCAAACTTGTACGCCGGTCTCTGCGTCATAAACACCGGCCTGCCCATCGTGGCGCTTCTCTTCTTGAAGTAGATTAGCCCGTAAATGCCCCAGGCGGCGGCGACCGCCAGGGCGATGTAAGGCTCATGCCAGCTCATGCCGCTGACCGAGAACGGACCGACCAGATAAAACACCATGCAACCCAGGTTCGCCAGCAGTCCGAAGACCGGAATGACCATGTGTTTGAACCCGTTGAAGCTGTGATGCTCCCGGAAGGCCACCATCGCGACGATACAGGTCGTCATGTAGAGCAGAAATGTGCCGAAGTTGCTGACCAGCGTGACGATGACCAGCGTGTTGGGCAACCAGGTGTAAGCGTGCGGCGAGAAGATGCCGAGGCTGTACCAGAAATTGTGCTTGTCCAGCGGCGCGAGGTCTGTGGATTGAGCGCCGAGATACACCGTGGTCGTAATGATGCCGATGACGACCGAAATCACCACCAGCGTCCAGATCGCCCGGTGGGGAGAAAGGGTCCGGCCATGCACCAAGCCGAAGTGCGACGGCACTTCCTCATCCCGCCCCATGGCATAAGTCACCCGCGCGCCCGTGTTGATGCAGGAAAGGGTCGTGCCAATCAACGCCAAAAACACGGTGCCGGCTTGCACCAGCATGAAGGCCTTGCCCGCCGCGTAGCTGCCAAACATCCAGGTGCCGACGAGGACCATCATATCGCCCAAGGGAGCGCTGGAGGCTCCGGCATTCGAAATCGTGTAGCCGCTATTGAGGAAGTAGTTCGCGGCGAAATACTCGAACAGGTAGCAAACGGCGCCTTGAATCGCCAGCGAAAGCAACACGGCGCGGGCAATGTCCTTCTTGGGTTTTTTCGCCTCTTCCCCCATCGCCGTCACCGACTCGAACCCGACCAAAAGGAGAATCGCGATGCAAGCCTGGATGATCAGGAAGTTCAGTCCATGCGGCTTGAGGACCGATCCTGGCGTGGTGTGAAAGTTAAAGGTCTGCGGGTCCTTCGCGTTCCCTGGCTTGCCGGAGACCGCGTCCTCCGGCTTATAGCTGAGCGTGAACGGCACCGCAGTCGCCTTGCCATCTTTATCCAGGACCAGAGCGCCTTTGTCGTCCTTCCGAAACACCGGGTACGGGTCGTCTTCACCCAGGCCAAGACTGGTCAGGGCTGCCAGCAGGACGGCGTCCGTATTCTTTGCCTTGTCCAGATCGTCTTTGGCGACTTGCCGGTCCTGTTGCTTATAGACCGGCTGGCCCTTGTCGTCGGTTTTGGGCGAGTTGTCGGCCCAGGTGTCCTGAACGGGTTTGCCTTTGTCGTCGGTGACGTTCACCGTATCCACCTGATAATTCACCGGTATTCCGTTGGACAGATGCCAGGCCACGGAGCCTTCCTTATGACTCACGCGGTAGCCGATGGCCATGCACGAGAACGCCACCAACGCCGTGATCTGGATTATGTTGATGGCCATATTGACGGCCGTGGTGCCGTTCACACCGCGGTAGGCGATGTACCCCACCCCAAACGAGAACACGATGCAGAACAGCCACATGAACAGCGGACTATTGTAGGTGCTGCTGAATATGGCCGGCCAGAACTGGCTGGCCAGATACCCGCCGAGAATCGCCGTCACACCCACCATCAAACCAGGATAGACCCAGTAATACAAATGGCTGGCCCAGCCGGTGAAGAACTTGGCCACCCGCGCGAACTTGTAGGCCCTCGTCTTGGAAAGAAAGGCTTGCTCCGCGTACAGGTACGAAGAACCCGCGCCGGGATACAGTTTTGACAGCTCGGCGTAGCTCACTGCGGTCGCGAAACACAACAGCAGCGCGGCCAGAAGACCGAACCACATGGCGCAGCCGGCCATCGGGGCTCCATACAGTGCTTGTTCCTGATAGGTAAGCCACAAGAAAGCGCCTGGCGCGATCAGCGCCATGGCGTTGATGGTAAGGCCGGTCAGGCCCAGGGTTGCCTTTGTCGTGGAGGGATTCCCTCCTCCGCCAGATGACTTATTCGGTGTTTCTGCAGTGGCCATAATGTTTTTGGTGTCTTGCCCTTAGCACTAGGGATGCCACGCGCCAGAAGCTCGTGTTCGGCAGCGTAATCGCCTGATTTTACAAGGGCTTTTGCATAGGAGCGGTTTTGGGAAGGCTCGAAAGAAGTGTTGCGATTTGCGCAGTGGCGATTTTTTTCGACAGTATGGGCGCGCCAATCGGGCCGGCGGGCACCGCTAAGGCAGTACAGATTTTCAAGCTTCTGTATCGCCGGCTTTCAGTCAACATCTCATAAAGGAGCCCACCGAGGTTATAGAGTCCTGTATGTGCTGCAAGGCCTCACAAATCAGGCTGGTGATCTTGAGCGCGTCCTTTTCCGCTATAAATTGTGTGGTGAGTTTTGACCACGCAGCGCAGGAGTCGGCGCGGCTTCTTACCCCCTGAACCGTCATCCGACGCTCTAAATGGTTGATTCTTCAGCAGTTTATCCCTTCACCCTCCGTTTGGCACGACGCGTGCGGTGCGCCCACAGAATGTTCCTGGCGTGGTTGCTGAGCCGGCGTTTCGCGAGTGCTGCGGCTGGAACAAATAAACTGAACATTATGAAGTATAACGCATGGACCTTGGCTTTGATCGGCGCGGGAGTGGTTAGCCTCCCTGCAGTGGCACACGCCGAAGAAAGCACGAATGTCGTATTAACCGCACTATCCACCACGACGATCAGCGGTTACGTGGACACCTCGGCACACTGGAACCCTGGCACCGGCAACCAAAACCTGCCCACCTATTCGCCCAATGGCATGCCGGGCGGCTTGAAGGCGGACGGCTTTAACCTGGACGTCGTGGCGCTCACTCTCAGCAAGCCCGCCGGAGCGGAAGCCTGGTCTGCGGGTTACAATGCCACCCTGCTTTTCGGGCCGGATGCCGTCGGCTACAATAATTCTGTGGTTCCGGCCAAGAGCGACTTCAGCCTCAAGGACACCTATGTGGACCTTCATGCTCCTTTAGGCAACGGACCGGATGTCAAGCTCGGCACTTTTACTGAGATTCTCGGCTATGAAGTGTACGAGACGGGGAATAATCCGAATTACACCCGCTCCTACGGCTATGAAATTGAACCCACGGCATTGACCGGCGTGCTGGCGGGTTACCAACTGACCTCGGCTGTCCTGCTGAACGCCGGGATTGCCGATGCCTGGAGCGCGGGCATCAACACCCGCAGCGACCCGCCCAAAGCCGAGTCCTTCAAGACCTATATGGGTTCGGTTACCTTTACCTGTCCGACGAATTTCGGCTTCTTCTCAGGCTCGAGCCTCTCGGGAGGAATCATCAACGGCTATGATAAAGTGAACTTTGTGGACAAGACCAGCTTGTATATCGGCGGCACCTTCAGCACCCCGATTCCCAACGTGAAAGTTGGCGCAGCCTATGACTACGTCATGTTGGGGCCGAACACCATCCCAAACACCGCCGGCGCACCGTTCCACCAGTCAGGCTATCAAGGAGCATTCGGCCTTTATCTGAGCTGGCAGGTGACGGAGAAGCTGGGCCTTTATAGCCGTGGCGAGTACCTCACGGAGAGTGGCTATCTTGCCGGCCCGAACGGCCTGGGCATCGCGGGCGAGGCGGCCAGCGCCTTCGAACTCACCCAAACTGTCCAGTATGATCTTTGGAAAAACGTGCTGGCGCGCGTCGAGTTCCGCTGGGACCATGCCGAGCACGGCAATGGCTTCAGCGGTGTCGCAGCCGGCGCAGCTCCTGACGCGGAGAACGCCTTCTTGCTGGCCGCAAACTTCGTTTACAAATTCTAGTCAAAGTGATTAGTTCCTCCCAGCCCCTTCCGGGACACTGGCAGGGGCTCTTTAACTTTCTGCCTCCGGCCTGCCCTGCGTCTCAGCGCGCCTCTGATCAATACCACTTCAAATCGAGTCCTCTAACCCCTGTCGCCCGGCGGTCAGCAGGGCAGGGGGCTGGCCCAGTATTCGCGCCGCTCCCTCCACATAGATGGGAATGACCGTCGAAAGAATCGCCTGCTTCCGATAATACGGCAGCGGGTGCAAGCATCTCCAGTTCTGGTCGGGGCAATCCCGACTTTCTTCATGCTAATCCGGGATTTGTCCATTCCCGCGGCATCGAGGCCCTGTTAGCTTCAGCCATAGTTAGAACCAGCGCGAGAATATGAAAAACAATACTATTCTGGGAGCCGTCCAATCAGGCAGAGTTTTGGTGTCCGATGGAGCGTGGGGCACTTTTCTCCAGAAGAAGGGCCTCAAGCCGGGCGAGTGTCCCGAGCTTTGGTGCATCGACCGGCGGGCGGAGGTGCTGGATGTGGCCCGCAGCTACGTGGAGGCGGGCGCGGACATGATCGAGTCCAACAGCTTCGGCGGCACGCGCTTCAAGCTCGAGCATTACGGCTTGGCCGACCGCGTGGCAGAGATCAATGAGGCGGCGGCGAAGATTTCCTGCGAGGCGGCGGGTCCGTCCCGGTGGGTGATTGCCTCGATCGGGCCGACCGGGAAAATGCTGGTGACCGGGGAGGTGACGGAGGAAGACCTTTACGCGGCGTTCAAGGAACAGGCGCTGGCGCTGGCCAAAGGCGGCGCGCGGGCCTTGTGCATCGAGACCATGAGCGCGGCGGATGAAGCCGCCCTGGCGATCCGCGCGGCCCGCGAGAACACGGATTGCGAAGTGATATGCACCTTCACCTTCCAACGAGGCGTCAAAGGCCAGTACCGCACCATGATGGGGCTTTCTCCCACCAAGGCCGCCCAGGAAGCCATCCAGGCGGGCGCGCAGATCGTCGGCCCGAACTGCGGCAACGGGATGGAATACATGATCGAGATTGTGAAGGAGATGCGGGCCGCCGCGGGCGCGACGCCTATATTGGTCCATGCCAATGCCGGGTTGCCGAAAACGGTCAATGGTGTGGACGTCTTCCCCGAAAGCCCCGAAGACATGGCGGGGAAAGTCAAGGCCGTCGTCGAGGCGGGAGCGAATATTGTGGGCGGCTGTTGCGGGACCACCCCGGCCCATATCAAAGCCATACGGAAGGCCGTTGACGCATTGCGAAAGTGAACCAGAGATGAAGCTGGCCATCTCAGGCAAAGGCGGCACCGGAAAGTCCACCCTGGCGGCGGCGCTTTCCTTGTTAATGGCGGGAAAGGGATGGCGAGTGGTGGCAGTGGATGCCGACCCGGACGGGAACCTCGCGGCGGCGCTGGGAGCTTCACCGGAAGAAGCCAGCCGCATCGTGCCGATTTCCAGGCAGAAAGAACTGGTCGAGGAACGAACGGGGGCGAAAGTCAAGCAGTATGGCCAGATGTTCAAGCTCAACCCCGAGGTGTCCGACATTGCGGAGGGGTATGGGACCAGGCTGAAGGGCGTTACGCTGCTGGTCTTGGGCGCGATCGAAGCCGGCGGCTCCGGTTGCGCCTGCCCGGAGAGCGTGCTGATTCGGGCCTTGGTGTCGGACCTCGTGCTCCACCGGAAAGACGCCCTGGTCATGGATATGGAGGCCGGCATCGAGCACCTCGGACGCGCGACGGCCCGGGGAGTGGACACCCTGTTGGTGATGGTCGAGCCGAGCCAGCGGGCGATTGATTCCGCGCACCGGGTGGCGCGGTTGGGCGCCGAGATCGGCTTGCGCGACATCCGGTATGTGGCCAACAAGGTTTCCTGCCCCGACGACGAGCATTATATCCGCGCGGCACTGGCCGGACGGGAGATTGTGGGAGTCATCCCCTGGTCGGAGGAAATCCGCTCGGCTGAACGGCATGGCCAGCCAGTGCTTCACCGTGCGGGCGAAGAGCTCGTGAATTGCTTCGGGTTGATCCTCCAGAGGCTGCAAGAGCCTGTGACAGCTAACTAATTCAACCGATTTAACTCGTTTAACTCCTTTAACCTTCTAATTGACGATGAATCCGAAACCCAAGTTCTTGGCAACAGCAATTGGCAGTCTGCCCCACCCCGATCCTGCCAAGGCGGTGGAGGTGGTGCTGGCGAACATTCCGGAAGCGCCCATCTGGCCGCAACTTCCGCGGCTGGGTCTTAACGAGCAGATGGAGGTCCAGTACTCCGAGGGAATGCCCTGCGTGACGTTTGATCGCGACAAGGGACGAATCCACTTTGATACGTCGAACGATTACTCGGAAGCGTTCGCCGCGTTTTACGAGGCCTATTTGGCCGCCACGGAGGCTAAGTCGGGCGCGGGCGACTTTTCGTCCATGGCCATCAGCCCGAGCTTTTCGAAAGGCATCTACGCGCTGGAGGGCCGGCTGAAGACGGACGGAAAGAAGCGGCCTTACATCAAGGTGCAGACCACCGGACCGTGCTCCTTCGCCCTGACCATCACGGATGAGAACAAGCGGGCGATCTACTACAATGAGGAATTCCGGGACGTGATCGTCAAGGCGCTGGCGATGAAATGCCGGTGGCAGATCCAGAAGTTCAAGCCCTACGGTGAACAGATCATCTGCTTCATAGACGAGCCGATCCTCTCGGCCTTCGGCAGCTCGACGTATGTGTCGGTGAAGCGGGAAGACGTGGTTGCCCATCTCAAGGAGGTAATCGACGCGGTCCACGCCGAGGGCGGGCTGGCGGGCGTCCACTGCTGCGGCAACACCGAATGGAGCCTCCTCGTTGATGCCGGGGTGGATATACTGAACTTCGACGCCTTCGGCTTCGGGGAAACCATCGCGATGTATCCGCAGGCGATCAAGGCGCTTCTGGAACGGGGCGGCGCTATTGCCTGGGGTGTCGTGCCGACCTCGCCCGCCATCCGGGTGCAAACTCCCGAGAAGCTGGTCACGCATTTCGAGAAGGTGGCGGACAACCTGGCCGGCAAGGGCGTTGACAGGCAACTGATCCTGGAGCAGGCGATGATCACCCCCTCGTGCGGCACCGGGTCCCTGGAAATCGCGGATGCGGAGAAGGTGTTCCAGACGTTGCGCTCGGTCTCCCAATCGCTGCGCGCGAAATACGGCTCTTGATGTCGTACACCATCGCCATTACCGGGAAAGGCGGCGTGGGCAAGACCACGGTGGCGGCACTGGTGGTGCGGCGGTTGATCGCCAGCGGCCGACGGCCAGTACTGGCGGTGGACGCGGACCCCAACACCTGCCTGGACATTGCGCTGGGCGTGAAGGCGGAGCATACGGTAGGCGGAGTTCGCGAGGAGGCGCGAGTGCTGGCCACCGAAGGCAACACGACCGGGGTCGCCAAGCAGGAGCTGCTGCGGGTGAAAATCGCTCAGAGCCTGGTGGAGAGCAGCGACTTCGACCTGATCGCGATGGGGCGTCCGGAAGGCCCCGGCTGTTATTGTTTTGCCAACAATGCCTTGCGCGCGGCGCTGAAGGAAATCGCGGATGATTATCCCTATGTGGTGCTGGACAACGAAGCGGGCCTGGAGAACCTCTCGCGGCGGATTGTGCGGGAGCTGGACCTGATGATTATGGTGGCCGATCCCTCCCGGCAGGGATTGGAAACAGTAAGGCGGCTTTCGGCTCTGGCGCGAGAGATGAAGATTCAGGTGAAGCAACTCGCTCTCGTGGTCAACCGCTCGCGGCGTGAGTCGTTGCCGCCCTTTGCCGCGGCGCTGCAGGCCGAAACCGGCGCGGCATTGGTCGCCAGTTTGGCGGATGATGAAGAGCTGAGGAGCCTTTCTGAGAATGGCGGTTGCCTCCAGACCCTACCGCAATCCAATCCCGTCGTGGCCGGCATTGATCGTTTGCTGTTCGAGGCCGACGTGCCGACGGTGGGCCGGGCGAGACAAGGAGGAGTCAGCAAAGGATGATATGAGCGAAGCGACCATGATTCCAGCCAAAGCCCCCGTTCGCGCCTGGAAGGCGGAAGACCGGGTCTCGGATGCAGCCTCGATCGAGATGTTGAACAAGGCGGCGGCGGACTGCGTGGACACCTGCTTCGGGCGGCTGGAGACCCAGCGCAACCAATGCGCCTTCGGCAAGAACGGCGTGTGCTGCCGCCTGTGCTACATGGGACCCTGCCGCATCACCCCCAAGGCGCCGCGCGGCGTGTGCGGGGCGGACGCGGACACGATCGTGGCGCGCAACTACCTGCGCGAAGTCGCCAGCGGGACCGCGGCGCACACTGACCATGGCCGCCGCCTGGTACTGTTGCTCAAGAAAGTGGCGGCAGGCCAAGGCGGCTCTTACCGCATCGCCGACGAGCAGGCGCTCCGCTATGCCGCACGGCTCTACGGTATCGCAGAAAGCGAACGAACGAAGGAAGCGGTGGCGCTCGATTTGGCGAATCTCTTTGTCTCGGAGTTCAACCGGCAGGAGGGCCCCCTTGCCACCTTGAAACTGGCGCCGGTCCGGCGCCAGGGCGTTTGGCGCAACCGGGACATCCAGCCCTCGGGCATTGATCGGATGGTGGTCGAGTCCCTGCACCGGATCAATATGGGAGTGGACCATGACTATCGGAACCTCCTGCTGCACGCCTTCCGGACCGCGCTGGCCGATGGCTGGGGCGGCTCGCGCGTGGCCTCCATCGTTTCTGATATTCTCTTCGGGACCCCCGCACCGGTGCGGAGCCGCGCCAATCTCGGAGTATTGGGCGCAAAGACGGTGAACATCCTCGTGCATGGACATGAGCCTGCTCTGTCCGAGATGCTCGCTATCGCTTGCCGCGACCCGGAGATCGTGGCTGAAGCGAAGGCCGCGGGCGCCGAGGGCCTTACCCTCGCCGGAATATGCTGCACCGCCAACGAGATACTCATTCGCCACGGCATCCCTGTCGCCGGCAATTTCCTGCAGCAGGAGTTGGCGATCATCACCGGCGCAGTCGAAATGCTGATCACAGACGTGCAATGCTGCCTGCCCAGCCTGCCGGATGTCGCGCGAGCCTACCATACCGAGGTGGTGTCCACCAGCAAGATCGCCAAAACCATCGGCTCCACCAGCCTGCCTTTCGACGAAGCCGACGCGCTGGACAGCGCCAAGGCGCTCCTCCGCCGCGCCATTGCCAATTTCAAGAACCGCAATCCGCGCAAGGTCGCCATCCCCAAGGCCTCGCAACCGCTGGTGGCCGGCTTCAGCGTCGCCGCCATCAAATACATGCTCGGCGGCACTTTCCGCGCCTCGTTCCGCCCGCTCAACGACGCCATCATCCAGGGCCGCATCAAGGGCATTGTGGGCATCGTCGGCTGCAATAATCCGAGGACCAAGACCGATTCCTACGTCAATGCCTTGACGCGCGAACTCATCCAACGCGAAGTCATCGTGCTCAAGACCGGCTGCGCCGCCATCGCCTCCGCCAAGGCCGGCCTGTTGACGCCCGAAGCGGCCTTGGAGGCCGCCGGACCGGGGTTCCGCGAGGTCTGCGAGGCGGTCGGCATCCCGCCCGTCCTGCACATGGGAAGCTGCGTGGACAATTCGCGCCTGTTGGAGGCGGCCACCGAGGTCGTGCTCGAAGGCGGGCTGGGCGATGACCTCTCCGAGGTGCCGGCGGTCGGCGTCGCTCCCGAGTGGATGAGCGAGAAGGCGATTGCCATTGGCTGTTACTTTGTCGCCTCGGGCGTGGACGTGATTCTCGGACATCCCTTCCACACGGGCGGGTCGGAAAACGTCATGCGCTTCCTGAACCAAGATACACGGGAACTCTTTGGCGCGTCGTTCCACGTCTGCACCGACCCCAAAGAGGCCGCCGAAAAGGTCATGGAGATCATCAATCGCAAGCGTGAGAAGCTGGGCATCAACCGGAAGGCCGAGCGCAAACTCTACGATATGAAGGATCGGAGGGCGCTGAATGTCTAAGCTGATTTGTTCCAGCGCCATCGAGGGCGCCATTGCCTGGGTCGCCAGGGCCGAGGGCCAGCTCGATGAAGCGGTCGCGGCCAAGGGCGAGTCTTGCGCCGTCGGGTTCCCGGACACGGCTTACTTCCTGCCGGTGATTTACTCCTTCACCGGCGAGAAGATGCAGACGCTGGCTGACCTGCGGCGGATTCTCAAGCGGGCCAAAGAGCTGTTGCCGGCCCGGCCTTCGGAGAAGGTGTGGCTTCCCTACCTCGGCAACACGCTGGATGCAGGCGTGGCAGCCCTGTTCGCCTGCGAGGTCATCGAGGCCTGCAAATACCTCATCGGCCCCAAACCTGTGGATGGCATCTGGCTGGGCGCCGCCAGCGATGTCATCATGCGCGAGCGCGGCATCGAGTTCGTGGATGGCTCGGCCCCCGGATTTGCCGCCATCACCGGCGCGGCGCCCACCGATCAGATCGCCGTCAGGATTGCCAAGGAGTTGCAGGAGAAGAATCTCTACGTCTTCATGGCCGGCTGCACGAACGGCAAGCAGTTCGCCGAACAGTTGGCCGAAGAGGGCATCCAGCTTGGCTGGGACACCCGGCTGGTGCCGTTTGGACGGGAGGTGTCGGCCCTGATTTATGCCCTCGGCTTTGCGAACCGTGCCGCCCTTTCCTTTGGCGGCGTCAAACCCGGCGACTACGCCGCGAACCTCAAATACAACAAGAACCGCATCTTTGCCTTCGTGCTCGCGCTGGGCGAAGTCACGCCTGACAAATATGCCGCCGCCGCCGGAGCCATCAACTACGGCTTCCCTGTCATCGCGGACACGGACATCCCGCAGATTCTGCCGACGGGCGTATGCACTTACGAGCACGTCGTCTCGAGAGTGCCGCACGAGAATCTGGTGGAAAGGGCGCTCGAAGTGCGCGGCTGCAAGGTCAAGATTACCAAGGTGCCGATCCCGGTGCCTTACGGTCCGGCATTCGCGGGCGAGCGAATCCGGAAAGCGGATGCCCATGTCGAGTTTGGCGGCAATAAGACCACCGCCTTTGAGTTTGTTACCATGGCCGATCTGGAGCAGATCAACGATGGCGAGGTCGAGGTGGTCGGCAGCGACATTGATACCGTCCAACCGGGCGCGGCGCTGCCGTTGGCGATTTGGGTCGAAGCGGCGGGCAGAAAGATGCAGCCCGACTTCGAGCCTATCCTCGAGCGGCAGATACACCACCTGCTCAACGGCGCCGAAGGCATCTGGCACATGGGCCAGCGGGACATTGTCTGGACGCGCGTGTCCAAGGCGGGCTTTGCCAGGGGCCTGCGCCTGCGGCATTACGGCGAAATCCTG
>Ga0181518_10002574_pt1 | contig 17378 bp, 18 predicted proteins | sample PEATcosm2014_Bin_28_FD_119751 | JGI IMG/M metagenome (GOLD analysis project Ga0181518, IMG submission 119751) | Peatland microbial communities from MTU Mesocosm Facility, Houghton, MI, USA - PEATcosm2014_Bin01_60_metaG | ecosystem: Environmental > Terrestrial > Soil > Wetlands > Peat | place... | reverse complement strand
GCGATAGTCCGTCGCATCATGCACGCCCTGAACGGCACCGTCTCAGTCGTCGACGCGCATGATGGCGGGGCGCAATTCACGCTGCAATTTCCTGCGTGGGTCGGCGCCGACCGTTAACAAATTCCTAATTTGCTGCGCACGCGCGAATCAGCCCGGCTTCCGCCCGGAGCTGCGCGGATCGCGTGGCGAACGCCGTCGACCAGGAATTTGCCGCCCATCCGCCGCGAAATCCGGACGATTGAAGCGATATGCCTTGATCTTGCCTCCTACTCGTCAGGCAGCCGTCAGCGAACACGTCCACTACTCGACCCGCCGGTTCGGCACGGGATGGGGATAGCCAATGTTCGTCGTGGTACCGCGATCCGATCGCTTGCGGTCGACTGTCGAAGACGCAATCCGCAAACGCTACTGGGAGCGCTACGGCGCCATCCTGTCCTCGTTTGCGCAGACCATTGTCGCCGAGTTGAGCCAATCCGGGAGTGTCGAGTGCGCTGCCGGCATTCGCTTTGGCGACGAGGCGTTCTTTTCGGAATGCTACCTCGACCTGCCCATGGAGCGGCTCCTGCGAGACCAGTTCGGGCGCACGGTTCGCCGCGATAAGATCGTCGAAGTCTCCCATCTGGCCGCGCCATGTTCCGGGCGCTCGCTCGTGTTCGTGAAAAACCTCATCGAACTGTTGCGAACGAGGGATGCCGAGTGGGCCATTTTCACCGCGACCAAGCCGCTGCGCGGTTTGCTGCGACGAAACCGGCTGGCAATGACCGAGTTGGGCTGCGCCGATCGAAGCCGGGTGCCTCATCCGGAATGCTGGGGAAATTACTTCAAACACGATCCCCGCATCATGGCCGTCAACCATCGCACGGCCTTTGAACCGAGGCAGTTCTACCGCGCGCCCATTGCACCGCAACCGCCGGCCGATGCGCGAATTTTTTGAAGGCCTGCTGCACCAGGCGGCTGTTGCCGGCGATAGCCCAGCCCTGGTCTCGGCAAATGGCGTGCTTTCATATCGTGCGCTTGTCGAACGCGTTCGCGGACACGCGCAGTGGGCGACGCGACTGCCACGTCGCGTCGGCCTCCTTTTCACGAAAGGAACGGATTACGTCGTTTGTGATCTTGCGCTGAGCTTCGCGGGGAAAGAACTGGTCCCGCTGCCAGAATTTTTCTCCGATGCTCAGCTTTTGCACATTGCCCAAGCGGCGCAGCTGTCCGACGTGGTTGCCGATGAAGCTTCGGCGGAACGCGCCAAGCGACTCGGGCTGACCGTCCACGAGCTGGATGCTGAAAGCGTAACCACCATTGCCCCGGCAACCGGCGCCGGCAGAATTATCTTCACGTCCGGGACGAGCGGTAAGCCGAAAGGCGTATGTTTATCGCAACGACAACTGCTTGCCAGCGTGGCCGCGCTTGCCGAGGCGTCGGGTGCGAGCGCGGCGGATCGCTACCTCTCGGTGCTGCCGAACTCATTGCTGCTGGAGCAGATCGCCGGCATGTACCTGCCGCTGTCGGTTGGCGCGGCGATCCATCTGCCGGGAATTTTGGCGGCTTCGCCCTCAGGCCAGCTCGCCGCGGCCGAGCAGGCGCGCGCGACGGCAACCGTGCTGGTGCCCGAATTGCTGGCGGCATGGGTGAAGGAATTGCGAGCACGCGGCGATCGGGCTCCCGCGTCTCTCAGGTTTATCGCCGTCGGCGGCGCGCCGATCCCGCAGCGCCTGGCGACGGCAGCCTGGCAACACCGGCTGCCGGTCTACGAGGGCTACGGTCTTTCGGAATGCGCCTCGGTCGTTTGCGTAAACCGGCCGGATGCGCGACGCGCCGGCACGGTCGGGCGACCGCTGTCGGGCGTTGCGGTCGCCATCGACGCCGGCGAGATCGTGGTCAGCGGCCCCACGGTCATGAATGGTTATGTCGGCGAACCCCGCATATCGGGATCGTGGCACACGGGCGACCTCGGGCATTTCGATGCCGACGGTTTTTTGATCGTGACGGGTCGAAAGGACAACGTCATCGTCACCGCCGCCGGGCGAAACATCAACCCTGAATGGGTCGAAGACATGATTTCCGCCGACAGCCGTGTCGGACGGTGCGTGGTGGTCGCCCACGAAAGGGAGTTGGTCGCTCTGATCATTCCGAACGACGCGTCGGTCTGCAGCGACGCCCCGGCACTGCACAGCCTCGTCACATCTGCCGCCCGCGAACTGCCGGACTACGCCAAGCCGCGACGGTATCTGGCGATGTCCGATCAGGAATTCCTCCGCCTTGATCTGCTCACCGCCAATTCGCGGCCTCGACGTTTCGAAATCAGGCGGGTCTTGGCCGAGCGCAGCCGATCGCTGCAGCTGCAAGGCGCCTAGGGAACAAAACCATGTCCGCCTATGAGCAACTGCTCCAGCAGACCGCGTCGGCTCGCCAGACGTTTATCGAGCTGCCGTTGATTCAGGATGTTCTGCGCAATGGGGCATCGAGGGAATTGTATTTGGATTTTCTCGGTCAAGCCTATCACCACGTCGGGAGCACTGCGCCACTGCTGGCCTTGGCAGCGGCCCGCTGTGGCCCCGAAGATCAGCTCTACCAATCGGCGTTGTTCGAATACATCGCCGAAGAGCGCGGCCACGAAATGTGGATCCTCGAAGATATCCACGCCGTGGGCGGCGATGCCGAACAGGTGGGCCGCAGCGCGCCGCGCTTCCCCTGCAAGGTCATGGTTGGTCATGCCTATTACGTCATCGATCGTGTTTCGCCCTATGGGCTGTTGGGCATGATCCACGTCCTGGAAGGAATGGCTGTGGCGCTGGCCGGAAAGGCCGTCTCGGCGCTTCGCGAGTCCATCGCGGCCGCCGACGGTGGCGGATTTAAATATCTCACGACCCATGGCGACCTCGATGTCCGCCACTCCGAATTCTTCGAGGACCTGATCAATCGAATGGATCAACGGCATTTGCCGCTGGTGATCGAGACAACCGGTGACTTCTACAGGCTGTATGGCGATCTGTTTCGCGATCTCGAGGCGCGCCGCACGACCGGTCTTGCTTCGTAAGCCATGGCGACAAGCGCGCGCGTGATGATTTTGCTGTCTTAGGAACAATTTGCCGATGGCGCATAGCGCAAAACAAATCATCCTCACGGGTGGAAGCGGCGGTCTCGGGCAACTGGTTGCTACCGGACTTCTGCAAGAAGGTGCCGGCGTCACGGTGATGTCGCGGACCTGGAATGGCGATGGCGCCAATCGGGTCCGGCATATCGCCGTCGATCTATCGACACCCGATGGGATTGCCGAGGCATCCACGGTCGTCGCACGACAACAGCCCGATATCCTCGTCAATATGGCCGGCGTGCAATATTTCGGCCCGGCCGAATGCCAGTCATTCGAGGGTATGCGCGACAGCTATATGGTGAACCTCGTGGCGCCGGCCGCGCTGTGCCGGGCGTGCCTGCCGGCCATGAAGCGCCGCAATTCCGGTCAGATTGCCAATATCGGTTCGATCTTTGGCTCCATCCCGTTGGCCCACTTCGCGGCCTATTCAAGCGCAAAAGCCGGGCTGCGCGCCTTCAGCGAAGCGCTGCGGCGGGAGCTCGCCCATACGGACGTCACCGTCACCTATGTCGCGCCGCGTGCGACGCGAACGTCGATGCTGTCGCCCGAAATACGGAAATATGCCGACCTGACCGGCATGAATATTGACCCCCCTGAATTCGTTGCAAAGAAAATCGTGATCGCGATCAAGCAACGGAAAAAGGATGTCTATATCGGATTTCCGGAGCGACTTTTCGTCCGCGTGAATGCGGTTATGCCACGTCTGGTCGATGCAGCCGTTGCCGGCGGCGACCGAAGGGCCATGAGACTCTTTACGGCTTAAGATTTTGCCACAACGGAGAAGGAGAATACTGATGTCCGGGAAAGCGATTGCAATTCTTGTCGCGTTTGGCGCTTTGCTTTGCTTGGCGCTCCCCGCAACCAGCCGCGCTGCCGATAATCCGGCGCTCAATGCCGACATTCTGAAGATCGCGCTGGATTGGGAGCATATCAAATTCCAAGAAACCGATAAGGACCTTCAAGAAAAGCAGATGGCGGCGTTGGCGGATCGTGCGGCCGCACTGGTGCAGCAATATCAGACCCGTCCCGAAGCAATGATTTGGCACGGAATCATCATCAGCGAGCAGGCATCGATGGCGAGCGAGAACGGCAGCCCCTTCAAGGCACTGGGTTTCGCCAAACGCGCGCGCGAGATATTGGAGCCGCTGGCCGCGACAAATCCGACCCTGTTGGATGCCGGCGCTCCAGCCAGCCTCGGGGTTCTTTATTACCGCGTGCCCGGATTTCCGGTCGGGTTCGGCGACAAGGCCAAAGCGAGGCAATTGCTCCAGGAAGCCGTCAAATACGCGCCGGACGGTCTCGACGCCAATTACTTCTATGGCGACTTTCTCTATGAGCAGAAAGAATATCCGGCGGCTCAGCAAATCTTCAAGCATGCCTTGTCGCTGCCGCCTCATCCCGAGCGCCCGATCTGGGATAAATCGCGACGCCTGGTCATCCAGGAAGACCTGGCCAAGATGCCGAGCAACTGATTTCACGGCAAAATAGCGCCGGGACCGGAGTGCCGTGCCGCAGTCTCCAATCTGGGCGGCCATCGGCCGGCAATTGCGAAATCCGTCGGGCTTTGGCGGCAGGCTGATTGCCCGCCTGATGGCGGTCGCAAATCGACGGTCCAATAGAATTGCGATCCATGCGCTCGATTGTTCACCCGGCGACACGATCCTGGATCTCGGCTGCGGATCCGGGCCCGCGGTAAAAGTCTTGGCGGCAAGGGCCGGGCAGGGGCTCATCCTCGGCATTGATCAATCCGAGACCATGCTCGCTCAAGCCTTGCGCCATAATCGACATGCCATTCGGCAGAGACGGGTTCATCTGCTGCGCGGCCGCATCGATGCTTTGCCTTGCCGAGACAATACAATCGACAGAATTCTCGCGGTCCATGTCGTCTATTTCGCCGGCGAAGCGGCTGTGCGCGAAGCCAGGCGGATCCTGCGTCCAGGCGGCCGGATCGCCATCGTCGCCACGGACCGATCCGCGATGGCGCGTTGGCAATTCGCTCAGCCTTCAACGCATGAGCTATTCGACGTACGCGGACTGGCAGACTTGCTGGTGCGCGGTGGATTCGCGACAAGCGCGATTTCCGTGACTCCGATCAACCTGGCGTTTGGCGTCCTGGGGTTGCTGGCGATTGCAACCAAGTGACGACAGCTGCCGACGGCATTCACGAAGCGCCCAAATGCTCGCGCAGCACGTCGGTGGCGATGCGGTGCGCGTCGATTGACGACGGAATGCCGCAATAGAGCGTGAGCAACAGCAGCACCTCCTGGATTTGCTCCGGCGTGCAGCCGTTCTTTAACGCGCCGCGCAGGTGGACGGCGAGCTCGTTGGGCTGCTTCGCCGCCGCCATCATGGCGATCATGACCAGCGATTTTGTCGCCTGAGGCAACGCGGTGCGCTGCCAGACGTCGCCATAGGCATAGGCGTTGATGATGTGCTGCAGCGGCTTGCCCAAGTCGCCGAACGCGTTCATGCGTTTTTCCACCGCCTCGCGGCCGAATATTTCCGTGCGCAGCTTCAGCCCGCGGTCGTAAAGATCTCTGTCGTCCATCGGTTGCTCTCCTGTCCGGTTGCCGACCGCGCGGCCGGATGCCTACAATGATTATGCCAGACCTTGATTACACCAGACCTTGATTACACCATGACCTTGCCGCGCGAGCGCCTGTCCTATTCCTCGCCGTTTACCCGGCCGCCGCTCAAGCTGCCCGGCAAGGCGCGCATGGTCGTCTGGTCGGTAGTCAATATCGAGGAATGGGAGATCACGCGGCCGATGGCGCGGCAATTGTCGCAGCCGCCCATGGGGCAGACGCCGATCCCCGATATGCCGAACTGGACCTGGTACGAATACGGCATGCGCGTCGGCTTCTGGCGGCTCAAGCGCGCGCTGCAAAACGCCGGCGTCACGCCGACCATGTCGATCAACGCCAAGGTCTGCGAGACCTATCCGGAGGTCGCCGCCGCGGCGCGCGACGCCAATTGGGAATTCATGGCGCACGCTTTTGTGCAGATGCCGATCCAGCAGATCGAGGACCAGCGCGCCGTCATCAGGCAATCGTGCGATGTGATCGAAAAATTCACCGGCAAGCGGCCGACCGGCTGGCTCGGCCCCGGCCGCGGCCAGACTTTCGACACCTTGGACTACGTCACCGAATGCGGCCTGACCTGGTTCGGCGACTGGATCCTCGACGACCAGCCGCTCTGGGTCAAAACCAGACACGGCCCGATCCTCGCCGTGCCTTACAGCGCCGAGATCAACGACATCACGCTGATGATATCGCACCACCACGAGTCCGATGTGCTGTTGAAGCGAACCATCGACGCCTTCGACCGGCTTTACGCCGAAAGCGAAGAGTCGACTCGCGTCATGGCGATCGGCGTGCACCCCTACGTCACCGGCGCCGCGCATCGCATCAAATATTTCGAAGAGTTATACGACTACATCAACCGCCACGACGTGGTGCACTGGACCGGGCAGCAGATTTTCGACTGGTACGCCGAGCAGGTGCCGGCGCGGCCGAGCTGAAAGTTACCGCATGCCTCAAGATCAGACCATCCGAACTTTGCTCGGAATCTGCGCCGCAATCCTTGTCTTTGCCGCCCTCTACCTTGCGCGTTCCATTCTTGCGCCCGTCGTGTTCGCGTTATTCATTATCGCTATCGTATGGCCGCTCCAACGTTCGCTCCAGGCGAAAATCCCAAAGCTCCTGGCGCTCGTCGTCACCCTCCTTGTGATCTTAGCGGTCATCGTCGTGTTTGCGTTTCTGATGATCTGGGCTTTCAGCAGGATTGGCCAGTGGCTGGTGATCAACTCCGTCCGCTTTCAAACACTCTACACGCAAGGTAACGATTGGCTGGAACAGCACGGCATTTCGGTATCCAGCCAAATGGCCGATAATTTCAACGTGAGCTGGATCATTCGCGCGGTTCGGGCGATTGGGGGTCGGCTGAATGCCTTCATCTCATTTATGATAATCGCCTTCGTGTTCACGTTACTTGGATTGCTCGAAGTCGACATTGCGCAGCGCAACATCGGGCGTATTGAAAACAAGGCAATTGCGGACTCGCTATCGCAAGCTGGGAGCGACATTGCGGCGAAACTTCAGAGATATATGCTCGTTCGCAGCGTGATGAGCCTGCTGACGGGCGCAGTGATTTGGGGAGTCGTTTTGCTTGCTGGTCTCGAATTAGCGACGGCGTGGGGGGTCATCGCATTCGTGCTTAACTTCATACCGTTCATAGGTCCTGCTGTCGCGACGGTCTTTCCCACGCTCTTCGCCGTTGCGCAGTTCGGTTCATGGGAGATTGCCCTGACCGTATTCGTTTGCCTGAACCTCATCCAGTTCCTGATCGGAAGCTATCTTGAGCCGCGGATCGCCGGCACCGCTCTTTCGGTCTCGCCGTTCTTAATTTTGTTCGCCGTATTTTTCTGGAGCTTTCTGTGGGGTATCCCGGGAGCGTTCATCGGCGTCCCTATCGTGATTGCATGTCTCGCCATTTGCGACGAGCACAAGTCTTCGAAATGGGTTGCAAGGCTCTTGTCGGGACGGGACGACGCGACGGTATAAGTGGAAGGACGCTTCATTGCGACCGGATTTCCGCTCGCTGGTCGGTGTCTATCTGGCCTGCGACAGTGAGGCGCCGTGGCGGCAGCAACCTGAGGCGCCCATCTGGCCCCGCGGCCAAGGTGTGCAGGTAAAGGCAGGTCTCCTGGTCATCCGTCGCATCCATGACCGGGGATGGGGCCGACACGATCCGAAGTCCGCAGCATGTCCCAATCCAATCGACGTGGCGATGACCGTGCATCAAGACCACACGGCCGGCCAGGGACTTTAAAGATCGGACGAACCAATTCCCGTTGACCAAAGCCGTTCCGATTCGTTCCGAAAGAGCCTTCGCAGGGTGAGGGTATTCGACGACATGATGATGAAGCGCGATCAGCCAGCAGGCCTGCGGATATTGGCGGCTGGCGATTGCGATGCCACGGACTTGTTCTGCCGGGATCATGCCAAGGGCGTTGGTGAAGGAAAAATGGGTATCGGCGTTCGAGTTCAACAAAATCACACCGAGGCCGTCGTCCCGATCAGGCGGCAACACCATCGGAAATATGCGGTTCCACAACTCCGACAGCTCGTTCGTCATGCGGGGTTTTCCAGCATCGGCAAACGCAACGACATTGCCAAGATGCGGCGCCAGCGCCGTCGCCAGACTGTCGCCCAATCGGCCACCTTTTTGATCCACGAGACGCACACGCGCGCCCTGGACCGCGGCCATCGCCGACAACATCCTCACCTTGCGCAGCTTCTTGTTCTGGCTCATCGGCAGGTCGAGGCGTGCCGGATTGGCGCGGTCGACGATATTGAGATCGTGGTTGCCAGGCAAAATCAGCATTATTTCGTTAAGACTGGGATACCGCGCGACAGCCTCGAAGAACTCCGCCCATTCGGTCGATCGGCCCGCGTCGGTCATGTCGCCCGTAATCAGGATGGCATGGAGCGGCTCGGCCGCGTGGAGCGCATCCAACTGTGCCAGCAACTGCCTCAGGCGCTCGTTGCCGCGCGGCCCCGATCTGCCGCTCTCGATTCGGAAGCCAAAGCGCTCGCCGACGGTGTGAATGTCCGACAGATGGACGATGCGCCAGCTACGACCTTGATCGGGAGGGACGTCATACTCTTCAAGATCGCGAGGCGGGTCCATCGTCGCGTCGGCGATTGCCCAGACCAGCGCGGCCGCAGCCACGTAGGCGCTCACAATCACGACACTGTTGGCGAGTGCCACGATGGCGAGGCGCTTCGGCGCGCTCAGGATAGTGGCGTCGCTCAGCAGGTGCGCGCTTGGCCAAGCCAATAGCAACGCCAATAGCGCGATCGTGCAAATGATGAGACCTGACAGCACGGCGGTAGTTGCGTGCAGCGTCGGCACCTTGATCCTGCCGGCTTGGTGCGTCGATTGGCGACTGAGGAGATGACGCAACGCCTCGCGACACACCGTGTAGCAGGGTTGAACCGCGAGCGAATTGAGCGACCAGAAGCCGCGCTCAGCCAGTTGAAAGACTCTGCGGCCGCCAAACCAGCCAAGGCCCACGAAGAAAGCGACGAAAATCGCCGACCATATTTCGGTCAATGAATATGCGATTCTGTCTGTAATCTTGCCGAACCAGATCGACGCCACGATCGGAGCCAGTCCGAGCATCAATCCAGGCAAGACGATCAGCAACAACCAGGCCACGACAAGTTTCGGTATGCTGATCTCAACCAAAAGGCTGCCGGCGAGAGAAAGCATCGAGCGACGCTTGGGACTGGATGCGTCATCTTCGATATCGCCGCGGCGAGGGTCGATTGTTGGTGTCACCGGTCTACTCGAGGCCAGGCGCGATGCCTAGAACGATCCAAATGCAGTGCCGAGCAAGATGACTGCGACCAAGGCGACAATGGCACCGACGATCCCCACTATGACGATGTCGAAATAGCTCTCGCGGTGCGTCGATCCGCAAACAGCGAGCAGCGTCACTACCGCGCCGTTGTGCGGCAGGATGTCAAGCGTTCCCGAGCCGATGACGGCTACGCGGTGCATCAGCGCAGGATTGATGCCGGTTTGCGCCGCGATCGTCATATAGGTTTGTCCAAGCGCATCAAGCGCAATCGTCAATCCGCCGGATGCCGAGCCGGTGAGGGCGGCAAGCACATTGGTTGCTACGGCGAGTGAAACGAGCGGGCCGCCTTCGATCGCCAGCACCCAATCGCGTACCACGGCGAAAGCCGGCAGCGCCGCGATGACGGCCCCAAACCCGACCAGACTCGCAACGCTGAGCGCGGGCAACACAGACGCATTAGCGCCGGCATCCATGCTCTCGCGCAGCGCCGGCAGGCGGCCACGGTTGAAAACGATGACTGTTGCGATCGCGGCTGCGAGTGCGACCACGACGGACCAAACTCCGGCCACGGCGGAAATCGATGTGCCACCCCAGCGCTCCTCGGCCAGGAATGAAAAGTCCAGGCGTCGCAGAATAAAAAGCGACATCGTCAAGTTGACCAGGACAACCACGACGAGCGGCAATGCGGCGACGAGGATGGACGGAACGGAGTCGCTGCGGTGCCCGTGATGGATCTCGGCCGGATCGAACTCGCGCGCTGTGGTGGCCCGCTCGCGCACCATCTCGTCGTCCGCCGCGGCTTCAACGCCGCCCGATGCCTCCGCTCCGTAGCCCTCGCCCGAGAGGCGGGCAGAGCTCTCGGCCCGTCTCAGCCACCACAGTCCGAGGCACAGCATGATGATCGACGCAATGATGCCGAGGCCGGGCGCGGCAAAGGGCGTGGTGCCGAAGAATGGCATTGGGATTGCGTTTTGGATCGACGGCGTGCCCGGCAAAGCCGACATGGTGAAGGTTGAGGTGCCAAGTATGATGGCGGCCGGCATCAGGCGGCGGGGGATAGCCGCCGCGCGGAATAGCGCTTGGGCCATGGGGGCGAGCACGAAGAAAGCGACGAACAAACTTACGCCACCGTAAGTGACCAGCGCCCCCGCGAGCACGACCGCGAGCATCACGTGGCGCTCGCCCAGACTTTCACTCATGAATTTAGCGACGGCCGACACCGAGCCGCTGTCGTCCATGAGCTTGCCGAATATGGCGCCGAGCAGGAACAGCGGGAAGAACTGAGCCAAGAAGCGGGCCGCGCTGCCCATGAAAATCTGCGTCCAATTGGCGAGCAGCGGTTCGCCGCCAAAGAGAGCGGCAACGAGCGCAGCAGCCGGCGCGAGCAGCAGCACGCTCCAGCCCCGGAAGGCCAGCCAGATGAGGAGACCGAGCCCAACAAGGATGCCGAGGAGGCCCATGGTTCAGCACTCCGCCAGCAGTACGTCCAGATCGGCTGTCGAGCGCTTGCCAAGGTCATCGCCGCTCGCAATCAGGAATTCGCTTGCGGCCTTGCGCCCTTCCGTCCGCAGCATGACCATGAAGTCCCATTCGGCGTTGAGCTTCGAGGAGGCGCCGAATTCGGCCAATATATCGGTCCTGATACGATGCATCCGCATCTGCGCCCAGCGTGCGCCCTCTCCCGTTCCAGGATCGGCCACCTGGCGTAGCAGAGCGATCATGCGGAGTTCCTTCATCAGCGGCGAATTGAATGAAATCTCATTGAGCCGATTGAGGATATCCGCGGCCGAGCGCGGCGTGTCCGGCCGTTCGCGCGGATTGATCTGCACCAGGATGGTATCGTGGGCGTCGCTCTCGCGGATCAGCGGCGTGATGGTGGGATTCCCGACGAAGCCGCCATCCCAGTAGGCTTCGCCGTCGATTTCGATCGCCCGGAACATCGTCGGGAGACACGCTGAGGCGAGCAGGACATCGGCTGAGATCTCCGGGTTGCGAAATATGTGTCCACGGCCGGTTCGCACATTCGTCGCGGTGACGAACAGCTTGATCGGCGAGCGAGCCAGACGGTCGAAGTCGATGCACTCGACGAGGATGCTGTGCAGCGGATTGAAGCCGAGTGGATTGAGGTCGTAGGGCGAAAGCACCCGCGACATCAGGTCCATGGCGATATAGGCCGGAGATGTATCGAGCGTCCACTGGCCCATGAGACGATCCAAGGGCGAGCGCTGCAGCGGGCTGAATGCGGCTGCGCGCGACACGCGTTGCCAATAATTATCAAGCGCCGCGCGCGCGCCTTCGGCTCCGCCATCTGTCCATCCGTCGGCCAACACCGCGGCGTTCATCGCGCCCGCCGACGTGCCGGATATCGCTACGATGCGAAGCTGCGGCTCTTCGAGAAGGCGGTCCAATACGCCCCACGTGAACGCCCCGTGGGAACCACCACCTTGCAGGGCAAGATCGATCAGTACCGGATCCCGGTCCATTGCATGCATCCGTCGCAGCTACGATGTCGAGGACCGCATCGACCTGGTCGCTTGGACCGATCTACGCAGCAACGCGAACAGGCTGCCGCCGGTCATAGCTCCTAAGATGTAGACGATGACGGCCAGAACAGCGAGCGGCGCGCGGATGCTGAAACCCAGGAAGGACGTCGTGACCAGCTCGCGGTTCTGAATAGCGAACAACACGATCGCGGCCACGAACACAATGATGACGATCAGGTAGACCCAGCGCATGGCAACCTCGTCTTGCTTGTGAGGGAGGCGGACGGCAAACTCCCATTTTGGCGGACGACTAGAACGGTCGTCGCAGGCCGAATCCGACGCCGATCCAGCTCGCTCCCGCAAAGATGAGATCGATGGTTACGGGCACAATACCAGCTACATAGTGCCGATCCGGATAGAGCATGAGAGATCACAACTCCGCGATCCATCGGCGTAGTATGCGGCAGTAGTGCTGACCAAGTTAACCGGAGTTATCCTAGAAGTAACGGCATTTTATCCAATCAGGTCATCCTCGTTGACGTCATATGATATTCATATTCATTGTTTGGTTCTGATTGCTCACTACCGTTGCTCGCGATCTGTTCCGCCACGCCGCCGAAATTCTTGACTAGGATATGTTGGCCGCCTTTGGCGCGTCTGGACCGCGGTGAGCGAAAGTCCAGAATTCTTGAGGACGCGAAGTTCGCAATGGAGATCGGCCCGATGATGATGCGGATATTGAAACTCGCGCCAGGTGCACCGCTCATTCTCGCTGCGGCACTCGTGGTCGGGCCGTGCCGGGTGAGTTTCGCGCAAGGCGACGCGGATTTGGAAGCGCCAGGTTTGGAATCTTTCGCCGCCTCGGTCAGCGGCGGTGCAACGCTTTTTCAGAACGTCCGCATCTTTGACGGCAGGAGTAACACGCTGTCGGCTCCTTCCAATGTGCTGGTCAAAGGCGGCACCATTGAGCGCATATCGGTAAGCCCCATCGCCGTCGATGCCAACGTCCGGACTATAGCGGCGGGCGGGCGCGTGCTGATGCCGGGCCTGATCGACGCTCATTGGCACGCATTCATGGCGGCAACGCCCCAGATGGTCCTTATGACCGCCGATCCGAACTATCTCCAGCTCCTGGCCGCCCGACAGGCTGAAGCGACACTGATGAGGGGTTTCACGACAGTGCGTGACCTTGGCGGTCCGGTCTTTGGTCTCAAGCGCGCCATCGACGAGGGAGTCACGATTGGTCCGCGCATCTATCCCTCGGGCGCTTTTATCTCGCAAACCTCAGGACATGGAGACTTCAGGTTCTCGTTCGAGGTTCCGCGGCTGCCCGGCGGCCCGCTGAGCCATTCCGAAGTCGAGGGCATCGCAGCCATTGCTGACAGCCCCGATGAGGTTCGGTTGCGAGCCAGAGAACAGTTGCGGCAGGGCGCCAGCCAGATCAAGCTCATGGCCGGCGGCGGCGTTGCCTCGCCCTACAATCCGATCGAGTCGACGCAGTACACCGAACCGGAAATTCGCGCCGCCGTCGAAGCAGCCGACAATTGGGGCACGTATGTCACGGTCCACGCTTATACACCGCGCGCAATTCGTCAGGCGCTTGCCGCCGGCGTCAAGTGTATCGAACACGGTCAGTTAATCGACGAACCGACCGCCAAGCTGCTTGCCGACAATGGAATCTGGTGGAGCTTGCAGCCGCTTGTGGACGATGAAGATGCGCCACCGCTCGTGAATCCGGTGTCGCAGCAAAAGGCGCTGGAAGTCTTCGCCGGAACCGACAACGCTTACAAGCTCGCGAAGAAATACAATGTCAAAACGGCTTTTGGCACGGACATTTTGTTCGACGCGAGGCTGACCACGCGGCAAGGGGCGATATTGGCTAAGATGGTCCGCTGGTATACGCCCCCCGAAGCGCTCAAAATGGCCACCGCCGACAACGGCGCGTTGATGGCACTTTCCGGATTTATCAATCCCTATCCCGGCAAACTTGGTGTGGTCGAAGAGGGCGCCATCGCCGATTTGCTGCTGGTCGACGGCAATCCGCTGGAAAATATCAAGCTTGTTGCAGATCCAGACAGAAACTTTCTCGTCATCATGAAGGGTGGCACGATCTACAAAGACATCGTGACGAAGTAGGCGAAGCGCGTTCTGGAGAGGAAGTATTTACTCCGCCGCGCCTCTTCGCGCGTTCGACACTTCTAGGCCGCTTTCCTGGCCATTGTTGCATTCATCGCCATCCGGTCACAATCAGATCGGTGCCTTCTTTAAACTGGTGTCACCATGATTGGCGGTCGATAGCGATGCGCTACGCAAGCAGCGGGAATTCCGGTTGCGGAGGTCTCGTGACTTCAGTCCTCCCGTAAAAACGGCTACACTTCTTTCTCAGTGATCCCCGGGTGCCAACGCAGGTCGCCGCACCGGGGCCGACATAGCGGCGCGGGAAAGAACAGCAACGATGATGGATATACTGTTCCATGGTGTCGGATGGACCGACATCGCGCTCACCCTCAACCGCATCGCGGTTGGGATGTTCTTTATGCTCTCGGGCTACCATAAGCTATTCAACCCAGAGCGCCATCGCGTGTTTGCCGACCAACTCAAGGAACTGGGCGTTCATGCGGTGGGCTTTAACCAATGGTGGGTGCCAACAATCGAGTTCTCCGCCGGCGGCGCCGTCGTCATCGGGCTCCTCGCACCGCTGGCCGCGCTTGGCCTGCTTGTGATCATCCTCGTCGCCATCGCCACGTCGGGGCGGCAGCGAATCAAAGACTACAAGCCGGTCGATGAAGCAGACCGGATCGACGATTGGCTCTATCTGCCCGAGGTCCTCTATGCCTTCATGCTGATCGTGGTGGTCTCGGCCGGCGCCGGACCCTACAGCCTTGATGCCTTGGTCTTGGGCCTGATCGACAAACGCGGCGCGTGAGTTCTCAATGGCGAATATTGTCACGACCTTCCCCCGAGCCGTGCGGGTCATCGAGCATACTTTGATACCGTTGAAAGATGGTGCGACGCTGGCGGCTCGCATCTGGTTGCCGGAGGATGCCGATCAGAATCCAGTTCCCGCAATCCTGGAGTATCTGCCGTATCGCAAGCGCGACGGAACTTACGAACGCGACGCGCTGACTCATCCCTATCTCGCAGGTCACGGCTACGCGGGCGTCCGCGTCGACATTCGAGGCAGCGGCGAATCGACGGGCTTGCTGTTCGACGAGTACGCCAAGCAGGAACAAGACGATGGCGTGGAGCTCATCGCTTGGCTGGCGGCGCAACCTTGGTGCAATGGCGCCGTTGGAATGATGGGAATCTCCTGGGGTGGCTTCAATGGACTTCAGATCGCGGCGCGCCGTGCCCCGGCACTCAAAGCGATCGTAACCATTTGTTCGACCGACGACCGGTACGCCGACGACGCGCACTACATGGGCGGCGCGTTTCTGACCACCGCCGGACTTGAGTGGGCCTTTTTCTTTTTCGGCTTGATGTGCCTGCCGCCCGATCCGGAGCTGGTCGGCGATAGCTGGCGAGCGATGTGGTTGGAGCGCTTGGCGAACATACCGCTGTTCCAGGACAATTGGCTGCGGCACCAGCGACGCGATGCGTATTGGAAGCACGGCTCGGTATGCGAGGACTACGCAGCGATCCAATGCCCGGTCTATGCCGTCGGTGGTTGGACCGATGGTTATAACAATGCAATCCCGCGCCTTCTCGAGCGACTGCAGGTGCCCCGCAAGGGTCTCATCGGGCCATGGGCACACGCCTATCCGCACTTTGCACTTCCCGGACCCCAGATCGGATTCCTCCAGGAAATCCTGCGTTGGTGGGATTATTGGCTGAAGGGCGTCGCTACCGGCGTGATGGACGAACCCATGCTGCGTGCGTGGATGACGGAAAGCGTGAAACCGGCGGCCCACCACGACACCTTGCCGGGCCGGTGGGTCGCAGAATCTTCGTGGCCGCCGCCGGGAATAATGCCGCAGCGGTTGTTCTTGACCGATGAGGGCTTGCGAGAAGTCGCGGCACCTTTGACGGCTCGCGCCGTTTGCTCGCCGCAGACGGTTGGCACATGTTCGGGCGACTGGGTTCCGTTCGGTCGCGGGCGCGATCAGGCACGCGACCAGCAGGAAGATGACGTGCGCTCCCTGGTTTTCGAGACGGTGCCGCTCGATGCGCCGATCGAGATCCTTGGCGCTCCGATCGTAACGCTCGATGTCGCGTCCGACCGGCCGATTGCAAATCTGGTCGTTCGGTTATGCGATGTGCACCCGTCCGGTGAATCGCTGCGTGTCAGCTATGGTGTACTCAACCTCACCCATCGCGAGAGCCACGAACGGCCCGCTTTGCTGACGCCAGGCGAGCGCTACCGCGTGCGCATCCAGCTCAATGATGCAGGCTCGGTATTTCCATCCGGCCACAAGGTGAGGCTTGCGATATCGACGACTTACTGGCCGATGATCTGGCCCAGTCCGGAGACGGCGACTGTGTCGATCTTTGCCGGCACGCTCGATCTGCCGCAACGCTCGCCTAACGTCGCAGACGCAAATCTCTCGCCTTTTCCTGAACCGGAGACGGCGTCACCCGAGAAGCCGACCATCATTCATCGCGATGGTGTGCGGATCGAACGTATCGACCGCCTTGGTCTGGAATTGGGCACACAGTACAAGTCGGAGTATCACGTCGAGGACAACGATCCGCTCAGCGCCGTTGCCGAGCTGCGCAATATCCAGACTCTGTCGCGAAACGAATGGCAAATCCGGGTCGAGACGCAGCTGCGGATGTCATCCACGGGCAATGCCTTCCTGCTGCAGGGAAGTATGCGCGCCTTCGAGGGCGCGAACGAAGTGTGTCGTCGCGACTGGGATCGCTCTATTCCTCGAGATTTCTCATGATCGACCTGAATAGGGAGCGAGGGCAGCGTTATGATAAACGGCATCAACGATGAGCTCATTCTTGCGGCCCGTCTTCTTCTCACGGCGCTCTTTCTGATTTTCGGCTGGAGAAAGCTGAAGGATTTTTCGGGCACGGTCAGTCAAATGGCGCAGCTTGGCGTTCCGATGCCGGTCCTGGCTGCTGGCGTTGCGACCTTCATGGAGCTTCCGGTTGCGTTCGCGGTCGCCATTGGCGTGTTCACGCGGCCTTTGGCTTTACTTATGTTTTTATACACGCTGGGAACTGCGCGTTTTGGCCATCGCTATTGGACAATGACCGGCTCGGAGCGAGTCGACAACATGGATGGCTTTTACAAAAATCTCGGCATTATGGGAGGCTTCTTGCTGCTGTACATGACCGGTGCGGGAAAATATTCGATCGATGCACTGTTCGGTATCGCCGCGCCATAACCTCTGCGCTATCCGGCCGACGAAGCAACGTCACGTCGCAGCGCCTGGAACGACGTGCCAATTGGTCAAACGGAATGTCTGGCCAAGAACGCAAGAATAAG
>Ga0181518_10002568_pt1 | contig 17405 bp, 15 predicted proteins | sample PEATcosm2014_Bin_28_FD_119751 | JGI IMG/M metagenome (GOLD analysis project Ga0181518, IMG submission 119751) | Peatland microbial communities from MTU Mesocosm Facility, Houghton, MI, USA - PEATcosm2014_Bin01_60_metaG | ecosystem: Environmental > Terrestrial > Soil > Wetlands > Peat | place... | reverse complement strand
GGTGGTCGTGGTGGCGGTGGTCATCACCTTCGTCCTCCGCACGTTCGTGGTGGCCACCTACTCCATCCCGTCGGGTTCCATGGAGCCGACGCTGCAGATCGGGGACCGGATCGTGGTGGACAAGTTGAGCTACCACTTGCACGGCGTCGACCGGAGCAACATCATCGTGTTCTCGACACCGCCCACCGAAGACTGCGCGGGACCACCCGTAGCGGACCTCGTGAAGCGCGTCATCGGCCTGCCGGGCGAGTCGATCTCGCTCTCGGGGGGCCGCGTCTACATCTACGGGCGCGTCCTGCCCGAGCCCTGGCTGCCTCCGGCCACCCGGACCGAGAACTACCCGGGGCCCTCGGCGGCGGCCTACTCCCTCCACCGCGCCTACAAGATCCCGCAGAACGACGTCTACGTCATGGGCGACAACAGGACGCAGTCCTGCGACAGCCGCTACTGGGGCCCGGTGGCCGAATCGACAATCGTCGGCAAGGTCGACATGCGCATCTGGCCCCTGTCGCGGCTCGGCTTCTTCTGATCGGGGCCGTCAGGTCCGGCATTCGCGTCGCCACACGACGCGCAGAGCCGACCAGGTCTCGTCGATGGCGCACACCTTGTTGTCCACCAAGCCGAGGGGCAGGGCCACCTCGCGCACGACGCCCTCGTCCATGGTGGTCTCGAGTCCCGAGGCCCGCTTGGGCCACGCCACCCACAAGCCGCCGGAGGGGAAGATCAACCGGGACAGCGCACCGATGCGGCGCTCGAAGTCATGACGCTGCGTGAAGAAGGCCACCACGACATCGGCCGACCCGCGCGCCTGGCGCTTCACCGTCACGCCGCGGGGCAGGCCGTCGATGACGCCGCGGGGCGCCGCGATGAGGGCCAGCGTCGAGCCCTCGGTGATCCCGAGCTTCTTGGGGAGCGGCGTGCCGCTGTAGCCGGCCATGGATTTCCCTCAGTACGCCGCGTTACGGGTTGACGGCCTGGAACACGGTGAACGCCAGCGGGTACTCGTACTCGTCCGGCCCCACCTCGAACCGGCCGAGATGACGCTCGACCAGGGCCATCGCCTCCTGCTCGCGCTCGGGCGTGATCCCCATGAACGGGAGCAGCGAGCGGTCGACCACGGCATCGGCCGGGGCGCGCACGGTCGCCTCGTACGGGGTGCTCTCGACGGCGGCGAACCCGGCACCACCGAGGAGGTCGCGTACGTACTCGTCGTCCCCGAGGACGAACGGACCGACGGGGCTCTTGCCCGGCGAAGGAGTCGGCCGGGGTGGGAGCAGGGAGCGCAGGATGCTGCCCACATGCCAAGGGTTGTGCTCGACCCCCTGCCAGCATGTGAACGCGAGGTGGCCGCCGGTTGTGAGGGAGCCGCGGATGGCGCCGAATGCGGCCAGCGGCTCGTCGAAGAACATCACCCCGAATTGGCTGACGGCGAGGTCGAAGGGCTCTTCCTCAAGGGACCCTGTCTGTACGTCCATCTGCAGAAAGTCCACGTTGGCGACGCCGGCCACGTTCGCCCGGCCCCGTGCCAGCTCGAGCAGCGGGGCTGAGATGTCGAGCCCGACGGCCCGACCGCCCGGGTCGACGGCCCGGGCGAGAGCGAGTGTCAGGCCGCCGCCGCCGCACCCGATGTCGCACACCCGCTGGCCCGGGCGGGCGCCGACCGCGTTGAGGAGGTACGGCGACACGGCCCCGGTCAGCCCTTCGCGCCGCGGCCAGGCCGCGGCCCACCGCTCGTCGTTCCACCTCCGCGTCTCTGCCTCGTTGGCCACGGCGACAAGGTACCCGGCCCGGGTAGCTTCGACCCCGTGCACATCGGCCTCGTCATCCTGCCCTCCGACCGCTGGGGCGAGGCGCGCCGCCAGTGGAAGTGGGCCGACGCCGCCGGGTTCACCACGGCGTGGACGTACGACCACATCCGCTGGGGCGGCATGCCCGACGGGCCGTGGCACGCGGCGGTGCCGGTGCTCGCGGCGGCGGCCGGGGTGACGGAGCGCATCAAGCTGGGCACGCTCGTCGCGACGCCCAACTTCCGCCACCCCGTCACCCTCGCCCGCGAGGCGATCACGCTCGACGACCTGAGCGACGGGCGCCTGGAGCTCGGGTTGGGGCCGGGGAGCGAGGGCTTCGACGCGAGTGTCCTCGGCCAGGAGCCCTGGCCACCGGCGGAACGGCTGGTTCGCTTCGAGGAGTTCCTCGAGGTGCTGAGGCCGATCCTCGACGGGGAGCCGTCGGCCCGCTCCTCGGTGCGGACGGCGCACTACGCGGCCGAAGAGGCGCCGAGCACGCCGGGCACGGTTTCCCGGCCGCTCCCGCTGACCATCGCCGCCGGCGGCCCGAAGGGGTTGCGGCTCGCGGCGGCCCACGGCCGTCACTGGGTCACGATCGGGCCCACGGGCCGGGGTCCCCGCACACCCGACGTCATCCTCGAGACGGTGCGGCGACAACGCGCCGAGCTCGATGCCGCGTGCGCAGCTGCCGGTCGCAAGGCGTCGAGCATCGGCAAGGTGCTGCTGTGGACACCGACGGAGCCGGTGATCGACTCGCCGGATCAATTCGAGGAGCTCAGCGCCCCATACGCGGAGCTCGGCTTCGACCAGTTCGTCCTGCACCATCCGGCACAGACCGGACCCTACGGCGGCGACGTCGGAGCCTTCGAGGAGATCGCAGCCAGGCACGCCGCGGGCTGAGCGGAGCGGCTCACACCGCCGGCGGCGACCGAAATGTCTCAGAGGTCGCTCCTACGCTGGCCGCGTGACACGACCATCCGCCCGCCGTCGCCGGCGGCCCGGACGGTGGTTCGCCGGCGCCGGAGTCACGAGCGGGGCCCTGCTGCTGGCCGCCTGCGGCTCACCCTCCCCCTCACCCCGTGCAGAGGCGCCGACGACGAGCAGCCCGTCCACGACATCGACGACTACGCCAGCAGCGCCCACCGCAGGATCCCCGACATGGACGGTGCTGAGCACGGACGTAGGTGGACGTGCGGTCGAGGAGCGGACGATCACCGTCCCGTCGGGGCGCGCAGTGACACTGATCCGCTTCGATGCCGGCCGCGTCGTGTTCGACCTCCACATCGGGAGCAGCGACCCGCCGGTCAACCTGGCCACGATCCCCCAGGACCGCGGTCCTGCCATCGCGGCCGACGAGGTGCGGTTCCTTCTGGCCGCCTTCAACGGCGGCTTCAAGATGAACGCGGGCCAGGGCGGCGTCGAGGTGGACGGGCAGGTGGTGTCCCCGCTCATGGACGGCAAGGCGAGCTTCGTCATTGACGCCAACGGCACCGCGCACATCGGCGTGTGGGGCAGCGCGCTACCGACTCGGGGAGAGCAGGTCGAGAGCGTCCGGCAGAACCTCCCGCCGCTGATCGCGGATGGGGCACCAAACCCCACCGTCGGGACCCCGGCCGACTGGGGCGCCACCGTGAACAGCTCCATGGTCGTGGCCCGCAGCGCCGCCGGTGAGGACGCGCAGGGGAACATCATCTACGCCGGCGGGATGGCCCTCTTGCCGGCAGACCTGTCCGCCGCGCTGCTGGCCGCCGGCGCGGTCAACGCCATGCAGCTCGACATCAACCCCGAGTGGGTGCAGCTCGACGCGGCTGCCACTGCGGGCGCGCCCCTCGCCACCCAGGTCCCGGGGCAGAACCGCCCGGACGATCAGTACCTGGCGGGTTGGACCCGGGACTTCTTCGCGGTGATGGCGCTGACCTCGGTGTCGCCGAGACGTCCCCGGTAGAGCGTCTCAGTCAACATCGGAGAGGTCCGCCACGTGGCCGTCCAATGCCGAGCGGGCCGACGCGGGTTCGACGTGCTCGACGGCGATGGTCGTACAACCGACCCACGAGGCCGCCTCCACCAGGGCGCGCGCCACCGCTCCACTCGCGGCGGGACGGAGGAGTGTCACCTGCTTGGCCACGAATACCTCGCCCTGGCGTCCCGGGTCGACCAACCCGACGATGCTCGTGCCCGCCAGTACGGGCATGGCAAAGTAGCCGTAGATCCGCTTGGCTTTCGGCGTGTAGGCCTCGAGCCGATGGCGCAAGCCGAACAGTCGCTCCACCCGCTCGCGGTACCAGATGAACGAGTCGAACGGCGACAGGAGGACGCTCCTGCCACGGGCGCGGGCGCCGAGCCCCGAGAGCGCAGCCGGATCGGCGTGAGCGGGCTGTGGCCACCCCTCCACCTCGACGGCGACCAGGTCCGAGCTGGGCAGGACGCGCCGGACGAGGGGGCGCGGCAGCCCGTGATAGGTGGCCAGGTCGGCCTCGGTCGCCACGCCAAGCGACCGCCCGGCCGAGCCGACGAGCTGCACCGCGCATTCCTCATCCGTCCACTCCTGGGCGAGAAGGTCGGCCGGGATGGCGCGCTCGGCCAGGTCGTAGACGCGTTGGAAACCCCGGCGCTCCCGGCCGACGAGCTCACCGATGTCGAGCAGCCATTCGGCGGCGATCTTGGTCTCCGACCAGTCCCACCACGGGCCGCCCTTCTTGGCACCACCCAGTTCGTTGGCGGTGAGCGGCCCGTCGGCGCGCAACCGGGCCAGTACCTCGCCACAGCTCTTCTCATGGTCCTCGAGCACGTGCCAACGCTTCCCCTTGGCCAGGCGGGCCCGCCGCTTGAACGCGTATGCCGGCCAGTCCTCGAGCGGCACCACGCATGCCGCGTGCGACCAGTATTCGAACGTGGAGCTCTTCGGTCCCCAGTAGGCCCGCTCCACGCGAGTACGTCCGATGGCCCCCAGGCGGGCATACGCCACCAGCTCGTGCGATCGCGCCAGCACGGAGATCGTGTCGAGCTGCACCGCGCCGAGACGCCGCACCATGCCAGCCACGCCGCCGGCCGTGGTGCGGGCCCCGCGGAGACCCTGGGCGCTTAGCGCCATCCGGCGCGCCTCCTCCATGCTCAGCGTCTCGCGCACCATGAGCGGAGCAGGCTAGCAAGTGGTCATGACAACGGCGTCGCCCACACTGCCGAGAAGCACGCAGTGGCTCAAATGGCTATGAGCAACCCTGCGCTATTCCACCTATGGCCGCTTCGGATAGGGGCTCTTCGAAGAGCGGGGAGTTGATCTGAACAGGGTATCCCCGACCGGATAGACCTGCTCGACCTCCTGCTAGACATGGGCACCTTTTGAAGACATCCACCAAGCGACAGGACCTCCGATGCGAGATGAGCAATTTCCTCGGCCCCTTCTTCGGCGCTCCGCGTGGGAGAGCCTCGATGGCTCGTGGGAATTCGCTGCCGATCCCGACAGCGTGTGGGAGCACCCCTCCGATGTCGATTTCAACGCGCACATCCTGGTGCCCTTCTGCCCCGAATCGGCGCTCAGTGGCGTGCACTTCACCGGAGACCTCAACCGGTGTTGGTACCGCCGGACGTGGCGCGTGGCGGCTGATCGCTCATTCGACAAGAGGGTCATCCTCCACTTCGGAGCAGTCGATTGGGCGGCATGGGTGTGGGTCAGCGGGGACATGGTCGGCTCTCACGAGGGAGGACACACTCCGTTTGCCGTCGACATCAGTCACTCCGTGTCCGAAGACGGCGAGCTCGAAATTGTGGTCCGGGCAGATGACTTCCCGAGACGGAGAGATCTTCCACGCGGCAAGCAGGATTGGACGTCGACGCCCCACGAGATCTGGTACACCCGCACGACCGGCATCTGGCAGTCGGTCTGGCTCGAGTACACCCCCAAGACATACATCGCCCAGATCGACTGGACATCGGACGTCAATGGTCCGTCTGTATCACTGTGCGCCGAAGTTCACGGAAATCCACGGCCTGGTGACCTCATGCGAGTCCAGCTCTTTGTGGGAACGCGACAACTGATCGACGACCAGATCGCGGTGACGGACGTCCGTGACCGCAGGACCCAAGTGCTCCGAACGTTCAACCTGCAGTTCGCCGTGGAGGAGGATCCGGCTGAACTTCTCTGGAGTCCCGATCGACCCACCCTGATTGATGCCACCATTGACTACGTCAGCGGAGACGAGACCGACGCGGTCGAGAGTTATGTCGGGATCCGCTCCGTCGCGGTCGAGCATGGACACATATGGCTGAATGGTGAGCTGCTCACCCTGCGGATGGCTCTCGACCAGGGATATTGGCCCGACAGCGGGCTCACCGCTCCCGATGTGGCGGCACTGCGCCGGGACGTCGAACTGGTCAAGGAGTTGGGCCTCAACGGTGTTCGCAAGCATCAGAAGATCGAGGACCCGCGCTGGCTTGCTTTCTGCGACGAACTGGGGGTTCTCGTGTGGGAAGAACTCCCGAGCGCCCACGAATTCTCGCACAGCTCGGTTATCTCTTGGTCGACGGAGTGGATGCGCATCATCTCCCGAGACCGCAGTCATCCGTCGATCATCGGGTGGGTCCCGGTGAACGAATCGTGGGGGCTACCCGACCTACTGCACAACGACCAACACCGGGCGGCCTTACACGCGCTGACGAATCTGACGATGGCGCTCGACCCAGATCGCCTCATCAGCGCGAATGATGGATGGGAGACATCGGCCGGAAGCGTGATCGGCATTCACGATTACGCACAGGGTGCAGCGACCCTCTCCTCGCGATACGCGTCTGCACAGAGCATCAGCCGGTTGTTCGACACCATTGGACCCGCAGTGCGAAAATTGACCCTTGATGATTTCGATCCGGAGTCTCGGGCAGTTGTGCTGTCGGAATTCGGTGGCATTACGCTCGCCGAGGACGCGCCTGATGCGTTTGGCTACGGCAATGCCCCGACGGCCGAAGCCTGGCTCGACCAAATCTGCGACCTCTGTCGAGCGGTGTTGTACAGCCCAGTGCTCTGCGGCTACTGCTGGACGCAACTGACCGACACGTTTCAGGAGACCAACGGCTTGGTGCGGATGGACAGGACCCCCAAGGCTCCCCTGAGGCGTCTGCGTGCCGCACTTGTGGGGTGGCGTCCACCCGCGAAATGACCTGAGCGACGCCCTTGCGCAAGGCAATCACGGCGTCGCTTTGTTGGTGCGGGACTGATCGCGGCAGAGTCACGCTTCATACATCTCCCCAGAAGGAGCCGGAGAGTTCCTTTCAACACCGATCTCGCCGCTCCCGACCGGCAGATGCCGGCAGGGAGATTTGCGATTGAGCGCCTGCCACTCGAGGGTTTCCCCGGAGTTCAGGTCTGGTCCGTGACGCATGCAAGACATGTCCTCCTTTGCAAATTTTGAGAGCCCCGTGTACGGGGAATGGCACTAGAGACGGCGCTCTTGCCGTGGGAAACTGGGAAGACCTGATTGAAGCGAGGTAGCCATGGAGAGGATCCGGCTTCACCGAGACCAGATAGCCCTCGTCGCGGCGGTCGTTCTGCCACTCGCGGTGGCGGCCATCCTCGTCCCCTTTCGCTCGATCTTCGCCAATACCGCATCGGCACTGATCCTCGTCGCGGTCATCGTGGCGGTCGCGGCACTGGGGAACCGACTTTCCGGGTTCGTCGCCACCGTGTCCGCCACCTTGTGGTTCGACTACTTCCTCACCCGTCCCTACGAAAAGTTGGCCATCACGCACCGGCCGGATATCGAGACCGCCGTATGTCTCTTCGTTGTCGGGATCATCGTGACCGAGCTTGCGGCTCGCAACCGTCATCACCTTGCGACAGCCGCGGAGGAGGCGGACTTCGTCGGCCTCATCCACGACGTCACGGAGCTCGCCACCTCAGGGGCACCGTCGCGCGAGGTCGTACGACGCGTGCAGGACGAGCTCGTCGACCTGTTGCACCTCCGGGCCTGCCGCTACGAGGCCGGCTCGGGCGATCGCCCCGTGATGCGCCTGGAGCACGACGGGCAGGTCTTCCTCGGAGGCCGTCCCTGGGGCGTCCACCGTGTGGGCCTGCCCGGCCCCGAGATCGAGCTGTTGGTGCAGAACCAGGGCCGCACGCTGGGACGATTCGTCCTGACGCCCACGCCGGGGTATCCGGTGTCCCGCGAGCGACGGGTGGTCGCCGTGGCCATCGCCGACCAGGTGGGCTCGTCGTTGCGACCCCTGCTCGGGGCTCGCGCCTAGGCGCGACCCACCCTCAGTCCAGCAGAGCGTCCGCCACCGCGACCTCGAGAGCGCGGTCGTTGGCCCACATCAGCTGCTGCTGCTTCGCCCGGCGGAAGTAGAGCTGGATGTCGAAGTCGAGCGTGAACCCGATGCCCCCGAAGATCTGCTGGGCCATGGCCGTGATGTCCCGGAAGGTGGAGCAGGCGAACAGCTTTGCCATCGGGGCCAGCGACGTGAGCGACCGCCCGCTCGCCCCGGCCCAAGCGGCCTCGTGCACCAGCTGCTCGGCCCCGTCGAGGTTCGTGACGGCGTCCGCCAGGTAGTGGGCCAGCGCCTGGAACGCCCCCAGCGGCTTGTCGAACTGCTTCCGGTCCTTCGCGTACTGGGTGGTGATCTCCAGCGCGTACCGCGCCCCGCCGACGGCCTGGGCGGCCAGCAGCACCAGCCCCGGCTCCAGCACCTCCTGCCAGGTCGCCCAACCGCTTCCCGCCGCGCCGACCCGGTCGCTCTCCCCCACGCGGACGTCGGAGAGCGCCACCTCATACTGAGTGTCCGACGAGATGCTGAACTGCTGGCGCAGCGTCACCCCGGCCGCACCCGGGTCGACCAGGAAGAGGTCGACGTCCTCGACCGCCTCGCCGGTGCGGGCCAGCACGACGAGCCGGTCGGCGGACGAAGCGAAGGCCACGTGGCGCTTCACGCCGGACAGCACGAACCCCGAACCGTCGCCCACCGCCCGCACTTCGACGCCACGGGCCGAGAACCCGTTCTCGGGCTCGAGCCAGGCCGGCGTCAGGATCGCCTCACCTGCGGCAACCGGTCGCAGCCACTGGTCCTTCTGGGCTTCGCTTCCGGCGGCCGCCAGCACTCCCCCGCTCATGACAGCGCTCACGAAGTGCGGGGTCGGCGCCAGCGCGCGGCCCAGCTCCTCGTAGAGCGCCACGCCCTCGATCAGCGACATGGACGAGCCGCCGTACTCCTCGGGGAGCAGCAGCCCGATGAGGTCGAGCTCCGCCAGCTGCGTCCACAGTGAGGGTGGGTAGCCCACCGAGTCGTCCTCCATCTGGCGGACGACCTCGAGCGGGCAGTGGCGCCCGAGCACGTCGCGCACCGTCTGCCGCAGCAGCTCCTGTTCCTGGTCGAAATCAAGGTCCAGCACTCAGAACCACCTTCGTGATCGCATGTGGATAGGGGAAGACGTCACGGCCTCACCGGCGAAGGCCGCCACTGGGCGCCGTGCCGCGCCCAGGGATTGTCGTCGGTGCTCGTCGGCAGCGCGATGCGGGCTGCGCACGTCGTCTTCACGTCGCCGTCGACCGACAGGGTCACCGCCACGGTGGCGAACCCGCAGCCCACCTCGTCGACCTCGGTCGACTCCACCTGGCCCCGCAGCGACATGGTGTCGCCGGGGAAGACCGAGCCCTTCATGCGGAAGGTCACCCGGGCCAGGCGGCCGTGCGGCCCGGTCCAGTCGGTGAGGTAGCGCTCGAACCAGGCCGCCTGGTTCGGCGTGTTCAAGAAGATGTCCTGGGTGCCGTTGCGGTGAACGGCGAAGTCCTTGTCGTGGTGCATGGGACGCCAGTCCCGGGTGGCCAGCGCGCCCAGGACCACCGTGGTCGCGCTCACCTCGTAGTCCAGCGGCGGCAGCGCGTCACCGGCGGCGACGTCACCCAGCAGCAGGCGGGGGATGACGGCGACGGTCATGACCCGCCTCCCCCGGCGCGCCGGTACCCGAACCCGGTGTAGGACTCCACGGCCACGAGCTCCCCGTCCTGGTTCGCGTAGACCACGTCGATCACCCAGAACCGCCCCGTGCCGAGCTTCGTGGTCTTCTGGTCGCTGACGGAGCGCAGCACCTGGCGGGTCCGCAGAATGTCGCCCATGCGCACGGGCGTGTGGAACTCGATGGTGTTGTCGGTCATCACGGCCTCTGGGAGACCGAAGCGCTCCTTCAGGTCGAAGTGCACCTGCAGCGGCAGCGCCTCCTCGGTGCGGCCCGGCGCCCAGTGGTGCGGCCTGAACCAGACCGACACCATGGACGGGGGGGCAATGGGCCCGCCGGTGAGCGCCTCGGCAACCTCGTCCTCCCAGAAGAGCGGGTTGCCGTTCTCCACCGAGGAGCACGACGTCCAGACATAGCCGCGCTCGACGGGGAACTCCCCCACCTCGTGGTACTGCTCCTTGCCCATGAGGTCCCGCGCGCCGGCCAGGGCGGCGTCGGCGTCGGCGTCGGCGTCGGCGTCGGCGGCCGTCATGCCACCACCCGCCGACCGACCCAGCGGGCCACCGTCTCGCCGTCCACGCCGGCCTCCTTCAACAGATGCTCGGTGTCGGTCAGTGTCATGTCGGGCAGGGGCGCCGGCGCGTCGGCCCGCGGCATCCCGGCCAGCAACGGAGCGAGCTGGGAGAAAGTGCCCTCCGTGGGGTGGGTCGCGTCCGTGACCACGCCCCGGGCGGCGAACTGCGGGTGCGTCGCCACCTCGGAGATCTCGAGGACGGGGGCGACGCAGGTGTCGGCGCCGGCCAGCACCTCGACCCACTCGTCGCGGGTGCGGGTGGCGAACGCGGCAGCGAACGCGGCGCGGACGGCAGGCTGAGCGTCGTCGTCGAGCTGGGAGCCGGCCAGCTCGGGACGGTCGAGCGCGGCGCAGAGGTTGGCGAAGAACTTGGCCTCGATCGCCCCGACGGCCACCCACTTCCCGTCGGCCGTGCCGTAGGTGGCGTAGCAGGCGTAGCGGCCCGAGAGGACGTCGTGGCCGGGGCGCGGACCCGTGCCCAGCGCCAACTGCTCGTCGATCGGGAGCGACATCAGCCACAGCACGCCCTCGGCCACCGACACGTCGAGGTAGGTGCCCTCGCCCGTGGTGGCCCGCCCGGCCAGGGCGGCAGTGATGGCCAGCGCGGCCTGCATCCCCCCGGCGGCGGCGTCCGCCACCGTGGCGCCGGGCAGGGGCGGCGCGCCGTCCACGCCGGGCGTGCTCATAGACAGGTACCCGCCCACGGCGAGGTAGTCGACGTCGTGACCGGCCCACTGGGCGTGGGGTCCGTCCTGGCCGTAGCCGCTGGTCGAGCAGTACACGATGCCGGGGTTGCGAGCGGACACCGCGTCGTAGCCGATGCCCAGCCGGTCCACCACGCCCGGCCGGAAGCTCTCGACCACCACGTCGGCCGCCGACGCCAACGAGAGGAAGGCCTCCAGCCCGTCGTCGTCCTTCAGGTCCACCAGGACTCGCCGCATGCCCCGGTGCCCGCTGTAAGCGAAGAACTGCGGCTCGATCGGCGAGGCGTCGGCCGACGGCACCGGCCCGACCTTCACCACCTGCGCCCCGTAGTCGGACAGCAGGCGCGTGCAGCGCGCCGCCGGCCCGACCGTCGAGAGGTCGAGGACGGTGACCCCGGCAAGGGGCCCGGAGGACAGGGAAACGGCCACCTCAGAAGTTCTTCGGCAGTCCGAGCTTGCGCCGGGCGATGATGTTCTTCTGGATCTCCGACGCGCCGCCGCCGATGGTGTCGATCACCGTGTAGCGGTAGGTCGACTCGGAGCGTCCCGCCATCGGCGCCTCCTCGGTCTTGACCCGCAGCTGAGAACCGGGCCCGGCGATGTCCATGGATGCGTTGGCGAGGCGCTTGGAGAGCTCGGTGGCGAACAGCTTGTACTCGGAGGCCTCGGCGGTGGGTGCAGCGCCTCCCTTGGAGGACTCGTAGACGAATTTGAGCCCCATGACGCGGGCCACCTCGAGCTGGGTGCCCAGCTGGGCCAGGCGTTGGCGGATGACCGGGTCGTCCTTCAACGGCACGCCGTCACGCACGGTCGTCCGCACGTACTCGACGAGCAACTCGAAGCGCTGCTGAATGGGCGAGAGGGTGAACATGGTGAAGCGCTCGAGGTCGAGCGCCTCCGAGATGTACTGGAATCCACGGCCCACCTCGCCCACCACGTAGCCGTCGGGGACGAAGACGTCGTTGAGGAACACCTCATTGGTGCGCTCGTCGCCCATGGTCCAGATCGCGTTGACCGTGATGCCAGGCTGGTCGATGGGGACGAGGAAGAGCGTGATGCCGGCGTGCTTGGCCTCGGGGTCAGTGCGACCGCCGACCCAGTACCACTCAGCGAAGTGGGCCGATGTGGTCCAGGTCTTCTGGCCGTTGAGGATCCAGCCGCCGTCGTCGCGTGTGGCCTTCAGCTGCATGGAGGCGGCGTCGGAGCCGGCGTTGGGCTCGGAGTAGCCGACGGCGAACTCGACCTCGTTGCGCAGGATCTTGGGCAGGAACTCGGCCTTCAACCGCTCGTTGCCGTGGCGGATGATTGTCTTGCCGACGATCCCGACGCCCTTGCCGATCTGGGGCCCGCCCCGGCCCGCCAGCTGCTCGTTGAGGAGGTACTCGTAGACGCCTTCGCCCTCCGAGCCCCCGTACTCCTTCGGCCAGGTCATGCCGAGCCAGCCCTGCCGGCCGAGGGAGGCCATGAAGGCCCGGCGCTTGGGGGTGTCGACGATCTGGGCCATGTTCTCCCGGGTCAGGTCGAACACCTCGGGGTCGTCGTGGGCGTCGAGGAAGGTCTCGACCTCCTTCACAAAGGCCAGTTGCTCCGGTGAGAAATCGAAGTCCATCGCAGCCTCCACTTGCCCGGGCGCGTCTGATCTGACGGTGCGTCAGATCAGACGCGAATCATAGGGCACGCCCCGCGCTTCCTCCCAGGCCGTCCCCGGGGAGTTCGCGCCACTCCTGTACAACGGAGACGGTCTCCAAGGGGTCTACCTGGTCGTGATATCGGAGGACCTAGCAAAGCTGCTCGTAACGCAGTTCCCCGAAGCACTGCTTGTGACCGATCCAGCCCCTCCATCGGAGGTCATCTCAGAGGAGGAAGAAGAACAACAGCCCGCGGCGTTGCAAGGTCGCACTGACATCGGCGACGTCGAGCGAACTCAGCGCGTTGAAGCCGTCTGCGGGGAGGTCATCTTCCGTACCAACTGAGGATGAATGAATCATGTCGTCGGCTCCTGTCCATTCTAAGAATCGACAACCTCGGTGCGATCGTCGAGGGCGTCGGCCAGGCCCAGCTTGAGCAGAGACCGGGGGGGCACTACCGGGGAACGTGAAGGTGTTAACACCCAATCCGCGTCGCGATCGGGTTCGTGTGCCGACCTCGGACCGCTGTCGCTCGCCGGGGAGGTGGGCAACGTCGCCATCGACGGGTCACCGCTCCACCAAACCCACCGTTCGGCAACTTAGACGCCGCCCCCGGGGCAACGGGCCATGACCGGATTCGCAAGGGCGCTAACTCAGCAGGTCCGCCTGGTGTTAACACCGGTCCGCCCCCCGAGAAGAGGCCGGACGAAGGCCGACTCAGCCGTCATTGGGTGTTTCCCGTGAAACATCTTCCACTTCAACTGTGTGCCGGTTGAAGGACTTCCGTACATGCGGCGCAACTACGCCGAACGACCGCCCAGGAGCTTCGTCAGTGGGCAGCTCTCGATCCTGCTGCGCGCGCATCGGCCGCTGATCCTGATCAGTCCAGTGGTGATGGAGAACGCGCCGCGGACTATGCCGCTCGGGAGCCCAGTCGAAGAAGAGGTGGCCGGTGCCTCGTCCACGCCCGACGCGTCTGCGACCCGACCGCCGTTGCTGTCGACCACGACCGGCGCGAGCGTTGACCCCGAGCCGGCGATAGCGCGCACGGCGTCGTCAGCCGTCTCTCCGGTTCGGGCACCGTCGATCATCCCCTCAAAGAGCGCGCGCACGGAGACACCGCGGCGCGCGGCCTCGGCCTCGACCCAGGCACGACGGTCGTGGTCGAGTCGGATGCCAACAACGGTGGACTTGGTCGTCGCCATGACCTGTTAACAGTAATCCCCGGTGTTTACAGAATCGGCGCAGAATGGTGGCAGCCAGGTTGTGAGCTCCGTGGCCCAGCGGACGGAACGGCCCTGGAGCCGGCTGGGAATTCTCGAGGGTTGACTCACCAATCCGGCCCTCGGTGCTGCGACTCGCCGCCAGCCTCAGCAGCCGCGTCACCGCTGGTCGCCGTGACGTCGGCGAAGTGACGGAGGCGGCCGCCGTAGCTCAGGTGTGAGCGTTGGCATCGCCCGGACGTGTCGCCTCGGACAAGCCACCAACCGGCGTGGGCGAAGGTCGTCATGAAGTAGAGCTCCTTCGACGGGCCGGACACGATGCCACCCGACAAGCAACCTCGGGCCGACGCGTGCCTGATGGTCACGGTGTTAACACCGCTGATGGGGGATGGACAACCTCCACACCACAGATACGAAGCACGACCGCACGGCCAGGGGCACCGGGGACACGCCAAGTTCCGGGACCGGCCCGGGACCGTGCCGCCAAGGCAGTGCCGGCTGTTGGGCCCTCGACGATGGCCACGTTGCCACCGTCGCCCTAGGGCGTCGTATTGGTCAGGCGCAGCATGGCGTGGCGCCGGGCGACACCCTCGCGGAGGAGCGGCAGACGGCGTCGTTCGATCTGGCCCGGGACCTCAACGAGCGCAGGCGTGATGGCGCCTGCAACGGGGATCGACACGGTGCCGGGTGCCCAGGTGATCGACCCACCACCCCGTCAATCGGCTTTATGGGTAGTCGGCTGCATCGGCACAGCCGAGCTCCCGCAAGAGATGGCGGCAGAACCCGGCGGTTTGCCCCACGGTCGCAGTGGCAGGTCCCTCGACCACCCGTCGCGACCCTCCGTGACTCCCCAAGCGGAGGCTGCGCTCGATGGTCCAGAGCTCGCCGACCTGGAACCCAAGCAGACGGCCGCCCGGATCTCTCGGACAAGCCTCGATCCTCGGTGACCGGTGTTAACGAGTCGTTGGTCAGGGTGTTAACACACTCTCCCCCACGAGCTACCCGGCACTCGACTTCGTGATCGCACGCAAGTCGTACGGAGACCGCGCCAATGCCTCCTTCGCCTGCATGGCGCCGGCCCCGTGATCACGTAACCGACGAAGATCGCGTTGAAATGTCCCGAAATGGGAGACAGCCCCGGGGCCGTTCATCGCCGCGCTCAGGCGGAGTTCGGGCGGGGCTGCACGACGAAGACCGGCACCGGGCCCTCGATGCCGCGCAGGTCGGCAGACTCGAGCGGGCGCAGCGACCACTCGTCCGGCGACAGCTCCGCCGCCGCCTCCTCGGTCACCACCAGCTCTCCCGGGGTGCCGACCTTGACGAGATGCCCCAGCAGGTTCACCAGGGGACCGAAGTAGTCGCCTTCACGCGGGGTGGCGGGACCGATGCCCACCGCCCCGCGGGCGGGCGGGAGCAGCGGGTCCTCGGCCGCCGCCTCGCAGACCGCCGTCCCGATGCGGCAAGCGGCGTCCGCCGTCGGGGCGGAGAAGAACACCTCGTCCCCGATCGTCTTGACCACCCGGCCTCCGGCGAGGACGGCGTTCGACCAGGCGGCCGACTCGAAGCGGGTCAGCGCGAGGTTCTGTTCCCGCAGGTCCATCGTCTGGGCCCATGCGGTGGAACCGACGAGGTCGACGAAGCCCAGCGCTGTCACCTCCGTCGGGCCCTGCATCTCGGCGTAGGCATCAGAGAAGGGGGCGAGCCAGCTGCGAGCTTGCTCGGCCCGGCGCTGTGCCCGCTCGAAGGCGTCCATCACCATGCGTGCCATCACCTCGGGCACCGCGGTGAACGCCGTCGTGGCGGTCTCAGCGAGACGGGCGCGGGCGAGCTCGTCAGGACCCTCGCGGACCGTCCCGGGCCCCAGCTCTGAGAAGAAGAGTGCCACCGCGGCCTCAGCGATGTTGATGGCCGCCGCCCCCATGACGCGGGTGAACGCCAGGACAGCCTCGTCGCCGAGGAGCGCGGCGCCCTGCTCGAACGCCTCCATCAGGCCGACCAACTCGGCGGGTACCTCCGTGTCGGGCCCGGCGGGGATGCCAGCGGCGAGCAGGGCGCGCAGGACGCGCGGCATGGAGACGCCGCTCTGCTCGGCGATGGCGCCCACGGTCGCCATCGGCGTCCTGCCCCGCGTCACCAGATCGCCTGCCACGCCGGGCAGTGTCCCCATCCGGTGCGCCTCCACCATCTGCTCGATGGTGGCGCCGCGCTCGGTCAGGTACTCCAGGAGGGCGAGCCGCTCAGCGGACGCCGGGTCGAGCGGGTCGTAGAGGCCAACCCGCTCCCAGAGCTCCGCGTCCATCACTCCCGCCACAGGAGCAGCGCGGCCTGCTGCGACCGCTCCATTCCCTTGAGACGCGTCTCACGCTGTCCGTCGAAGGCGAACTCCCCCGATCCCTGGACCAGTTGCTCCGACAGCGACGACACGAGGATCTCCCCCGGGCCAGCGGCGTCGGCCAGCCGGCTGGCGACGATCACGGTGTGGCCGAGATAGTCGTCGCCCTCGTCCACCGCATCACCTGTGTGGATGCCGATATGGACCGCGATCGGTTCCCCACCGCCGGCCGAGACATGGGCACCGACACCCCGCTGGATGTCGGTGGCGCAGCGCAGGGCGCGAGCCACTCCCCCGAAGGCCACCATGAATCCATCCCCCTGGACGTTGATTTCGCGTCCGCCGTGGCGCGCCAGTGCCTCGCGCACGATGCGGTGGTGCTGGCGCAGAACGCTCCGCGAGGCTTGGTCCCCGAGCCGCTCCGTCATGCCGGCGTAGTCGACCATGTCGCAGAAGAGGATCGTGACCGTGCCGTCGGCAGGCTGTGCCGGTGCGCCGACGCGGTCCCGCTGATCCCGACGCTCGGCGCGTCGCTGCGCCTGGAGCTCCCGCCGGACGTCCTTGCCGAGGGCGGCCGTGTCGGCCGATCTGCCGCGGGCGTCTATGGCATCGAGGACGCCGAGGACACCGCCCGCTACGGACTCGGCGATCTGGCGTCTCGACCGGTTGGGCCGGCTCTTCACGTCGATGCCACCCATGACCGCGAAGCCGCGGACCACGATGCGCGGTGACCCCGGCACGATTGGCACGTCGCGCACCTTGAGGCTGCGGCCGCCCATGATGGAGAGGCCCCGGAGCTCGACGTCGAAGCCCTCGGGGACGATGATGTCGATGCCACCCCAGAAGGCGAAGGCGGTGATCTCCACCTCGGGTCCCTCGATCTCAGCCCGCCTCAGGTCCATGTCACAACCGCCCATGACCGCGATGGCGGTGGTCTTGCCAGTGATGCGCCAACGGCCCTTGGTCTTGTGCCCGCTCAGGATCGCGACATGCCACCGCCGCGCCTTGCGGGCCGGAGCGCCGGGTTCGACCCGTGAGGACGCAGGGAGGTCGGCCATGACGGTGTCAAGATCACCACGGGTCTTCGCCTGCAAAGCCAGGCCCACCCGCTCGGAGAATTCGTCGAGCGTCAGCCGGCCGTCGACCACGTGCTCGCGCAGCAGGGTCACGGTGCGATCGCAGTCCGCGTCCGCCACACGCTCGGTCAGGCCGCCTCCC
>Ga0181518_10002560_pt1 | contig 17428 bp, 14 predicted proteins | sample PEATcosm2014_Bin_28_FD_119751 | JGI IMG/M metagenome (GOLD analysis project Ga0181518, IMG submission 119751) | Peatland microbial communities from MTU Mesocosm Facility, Houghton, MI, USA - PEATcosm2014_Bin01_60_metaG | ecosystem: Environmental > Terrestrial > Soil > Wetlands > Peat | place... | reverse complement strand
GATTGCGCCGCGGATTGAAAACGCGCCCGCCATCATCGTCGCCGAAGCCCTCCGCAGGGCCAGCCGCGGCGAGCGCCGCAATTACGTCGAGCATTCGCCCCAGCACGGCGTCATACACTGGCGGAATCTCCATTCCATTCCGGGCCGCGAGCAAGCGGGCATGGAGAAAAAAGTCCAGCGCATAAACGTGATAGTAAAGCGATTGCTCGAAGTAAACGCCATCCGGACGCACCTGGCGTTCCGCTTCGCGCAGAACAATGTGCCATCCTGATTTCTTCCAGCGGGCGGCCTGGGGCATCTGCGGATACAAAGTGCCGAGAAAGAACAGCGCCACTGCTTCCCCCAACAGGTGGGTGTTTGGAGAAAAATATGTAGATAGATAGCGCTCGATATAACGCCCGTGAAAGGCGAGCGACGGCAACATTTCAGCGCGAAACTCGGCGTGCCCGGCCGTTCCCGCCAGCAACCAGTCTACCCAGATCCACGACAGACTGCGGAAGGCAACCTCCAGCGCGCTGGCCCAGTTGATCCCCATCGGATACGGATTCGCTTTCATCCAACTGCGCCACTGCGCCATCAATTCGCGGGTGTATTTCTCATCTTCGCTCAGTAACCGTGCCTTGGCCAGGGTTACGAGATGCTGGTGGCGGTTTAATTCCCACGTGACCTTGTGGTCGCCCACGACGGCGAAATCAAGAAATGGAATCTTGAACCACGGGTCGAGCGGCGCACGCCTGCCATGCACGGGGTCGAGAGGCCATTATCTTTCTTGCTGCTTGGCACTGCCACCGTCAAGTTCGAAAACAAGATTCTCGTAGCCCAGCAGGCGCAAACGATGGCCGCAAATTTCATCGGCCTCACGCAGAATTTCAGAGGCTTCGGCGGGCAACTGACCGCGCAACAACTCGGCACGCGCTGAACTTTCACCGCTGGGAAAAAAGAATTGCGTGGGTTGGTCCGCCGAATCCGCGCTCAGCCGCACCGTTCCAGCGCGCGCGCCCATCCGATATATGAGCAAGTCCCGCCGCTTGTAAAACTCCTGCCCCAGGCGCACGTGCACTTCTTCCCAGTCCATCTCGGAGAGGCGCGCCAGCTTGCTTTGCCATCGAGCAGCCACAGGTCTCCTTTTCTCTTATCTTACATGCTGAATCTTGCCTGCTGAGGAGGCGACGCTTGCCCCGGCATTTACGCTTTTGCTACGGTCTGACATGGGGCTGGTATAGTTCATAGTGCGAGCGAGCAGCTGCCAGATACTCGATTGCGAGGAGGATTCGCTTGGGATTGTCAGTCAGCATTTTTGGCTTGGGATACGTTGGATCGGTATCTGCCGCCTGTTTCGCTTCCATGGGCCACAAAGTCATCGGTGTGGACGTGAGCCGCGCCAAAGTTGAGATGATGGACTCGGGCCGCACTCCGATCATCGAAGCTCGCATGAGCGAAATGGTCGCCGAGGCGCATCGCGCAGGGCTGCTCGAAGCTACGACCGACGCCGCGGCGGCCGTGCTCAACTCCGAAGTCTCGTTCGTCTGCGTAGGAACGCCCAGCTTGAAAAATGGCAAGCTCGACCTCAGCCATATCGAGCATGTTGCCCGGGAAATTGGAGCCGCCATCCTCCAGAAAAATGCGCCGCACATTTTTGTTTTGCGCAGCACAGTACTGCCCGGAACCACCGAAACTGTAGTGCTCCCCATTCTTGAAAAAGAAAGTGGCAAAAAGTGCGGTGCGGATTTTACCGTTTGTTATAACCCCGAGTTCATGCGCGAAGGCAGCGCGGTGGCCGATTTTCTGAATCCTCCCTACACGATTCTCGGGGCCAGCGATCTCAACCACCTCGCGCCGCTGCGCCAACTCTATATCGACACGCCCGGCAAGCTCTACGAGACGACCATTCCGGTTGCCGAGATGGTGAAGTATTTTTCCAACTGCTATCACGCTGTGAAAGTTGGTTTCGCCAACGAAATGGGGACCATGTGTAAGCAATTAGGCGTCGATGCGCACGCGGTCACAAAAATTTTCACCTCCGACACCAAGCTGAATATTTCCTCCGCATATCTTTTCCCGGGCTTTGCTTTCGGCGGTTCCTGTCTCCCAAAAGATCTGCGAGCCATCGCTTACAAGGCCAAAGAACTGGACCTAAAGCTTCCGTTGCTCGAATCGCTCATGCCGAGCAATGCCGCGCACGTCGATCGCGCGGTGGAAATGGTGCTGAGTACGGGCAAGAAGAAGATCGCGCAACTCGGCTTGAGCTTCAAGGCAGGCACCGACGATTTGCGCGAGAGCCCGCAGGTGCAGTTGATCAAGCGGTTGCTCGGCGAAGGCCTCGACGTCAAGGTCTGGGACGAGGACGTTTCTCTCGGCCGCCTCGCCGGCGCCAATCGCCAGTACATTGAAGAAGTCATTCCGCATATCGGATCGGTGCTCTCCGCCGACCTCGAAGCAGTGCTGAGCGCCGCCGAGGTCGTGATCCTGGGGAACAAGTCGGCGAGCAAAGACCGGCTTGCCAAGTATCTTCGGCCCGAGCAGATCGTGATTGACCTTGTTCACCTGGATGCGAGGCGGCGTCCAGAGGGCGCGCAAACGTATGAAGGGATTTGCTGGTAGGAATTCGCCGGAGAAGTTGCGATTGGCGCGTTTGATTGTGGGTGGCGCGATGGATCCGTAAAACTTAACAGCGTTAGTGCGCGGATGATCGCAGCTTCTCGACCGTCGCCGCGACCGCGCCAATGCTCTTCATTTGCTCGATATCTTCGGGCTCGAGCTGCACTTCGAATTTTTCTTCGATGGCGAGAACCAGATTCAGGTGCTGCATGGAATCCCAATTCTCGATCGTCGCCGGCGAAGATTCCGCCGTAATCTTGTCCGCCGGAATCCCGAAAATGTCGCTGGCGAGGTTGCGCACCTGCTCAAACGTGCTGGATGTCAATGCTTTTCTCCCTCTGTGATCTCGGTTGCCACCTTCAGCTTAATCCAATCGGGACAGCGCAGCTTGGAACTTTTCAGGTCGAGAGTCCACAGCGATCCGGTGGCATTTGTTTCCTGGCATTCGAAGCCGTGCTGCTGGTAGAAATCGCGCGCCGGAGCATTTTTCCTGGTCGGCAGAAACCAGCCTGCAAGGCGCTGGCATCCGCGGTGGGCGGCGCTTTCGGCGATGTGGGCCAGCAACGCGGTTTCAATCGTTCTTCCGATGACGCGGCAGCTCAGCAGAAAAGTGTCCACTTCGCACTGGTCGCCCTGGTCGTGCGCAATCGCGACTCCGACCAGTCCGTGGTCGCCGAAACGGTCGCGGACCTTGATCGAAAATATTTGCCAGTCCGGCTGTTTCGCCATCTCCGCGATCTGGGCCTCGGTGTAGCGCCGCGTGGTCAGGTTGAACTGGTTGGTTTTTTGCGTCAGCTGCGCGATCCGCGCCAGCGTCACGTTCGACACCGGTCCCAGTTCGGCTTCCTGCTCGAGGAAACGAAAGAAATCTTCCTTCGATTGAAAATTCTGCTCGGCGCCGTCGCGTTGCTTCTGCGCCGCATACATTTCAGTGCGCTGCTGGTCCTCGGCAGAAAGAGAGAGGCGCTCAAAGGCAGCGCAATTTCTGACCGCAGCGGCATACTCCAGCGGATTCTTCGGCAAATCGATTACGGTAACGTCCGGAAGCGCGGCACGGACCTGCTCGCGCTCGAAGGGATTATCGTCGAGAAAGGCGAGCGCATCGATGCCGACGTTCAGTTCTTCGGCAATCTCGCGGAGGTTTTGCACCTTGTCGGTCCAGTTGATGCGCAGCGCCGCGAAATGCCTGGCGCGCACCAGCATTCCGGGATGCTTATCCAGGGCTTCCATGGCGTCGTCGAGATTGTTCTTGCTGCACACGGCGAGCAGAATTCCTTTACGCGACAGGTCGAGCAACGCCCGATGCAAAGCCTGAAACGCCGCGCCCGGATATTCCGGGCCAACTTTAATGCCGGCCATTCCATCTTCGCCGATCACTCCGCCCCACAGCGTGTTGTCGAGATCAACGACGAGAACTTTAACAGTGCGGCCGCTGAGCGAGCCGCTGAGTGGAACTATAAAACGCATCCACTCGCACGCCATCGACAGAAGATGACCGGCGGCGATGGGAAGCCGGGCTATCAGCCATTTGCGTTCGTCGTGCCAATGTTCGCTGCCATGGCGCGCCAGCAGCGCATCGTAGTCGAGGGTGTACACGCCGTGGAATTCGGCGGCGATGCGCAGGAGTTCCCGATTGATCCGCAAGATGAGACCCGACTGGCCCGCCTCGGATTGGCTGTCGAGAACTCCAAGACTTGGAGTGGAAGGGCGTTCCAGCGAATGAACGATCAGCGCCGCCTGGCTCTGTTTTCGAAAGGCGCCGATCCATTGCTCATAACTCTTGACGACGCGTTCGGCGGCTTGCAGGGCCGCTTCCGGCGACAGATCGGCGAAGTCGCGGTACAGCTCGGGTGCGGCCTGATCGGCGCGCACCGCCAGCACGACCAGGTTCGGCGCAAAGCGATAGAGCGAACTCTGGCTGTCGAGTATTTCCTGCACGTAGGTATTGAAATCGCCGACATGAACTTCCAGATCGATACCGTAGGAAAATGCTTCCGCCCGCAACAGCGGCACGATGGGCTCGACGGTGAATGAGCGCAGGATCGCGAGTTTGAGTTTTGTGAGAGCGAGCTTATCGCGTATCTCTTCGAATCGCGCAATCACGAAGCTCGCCGTACCCTGTGCAGGATCGCGCCGCCAAAGTTGAGCCAGCCGCCGCGAGGCAAGATCGAAAGCACCACGGGCGATCAGTTCGTCAACTTGCGCGCGCAGCGTTAACGGGTCGTGTTCAGCGGGCACCGGATTGGAGGTCGAATCGGACATCGAAATGCGCGTAGAAGTCGAATCAGCGTTCCAGGTACTCGATCAGTAAATGGTTTCTGGTGTAGATCCAGGCGATGCGCCGGCCGCCGAACGCGATGGTCGGCATAGGCCGCCGCGTAAGGATCCCTCCCAGCGATCGCGCAGCGTCGAGTGCCTGCTCCAGATTGTCCACAGCATAACAAATGTGGTGCAGGCCACCTCCCCTGGCGGCGAACGGCTGCACGGGGGATTTTTCATGGGCCGGTTCAACCAGTTCCCAGAGCGGATCGCCCGCGCGGCGGCTCTTCAGGAAGGTAACGCGAACGCCCTGATTGGAATCATGAATAACCCGCTCGTCCCAATCCGCTTGCAGCATATTGGCGAAGCCCTCCGCCGATTTCGAAATCGAAGCCACGACGATGCCGAAGTGGTGAAACTCGCCTTCGGGCTGCCGGGTTAGTGAAATTGCATTCATCGTTGGATGCCATAGTTCGGATTTGTCATCTCGCAAGATGACAAATCCATCAAGGGTGTTTCTTCTGCGCTGCCCCGGACTGGACTTACACCACCGGCCCGCCTGCCTTGGGTTTCGCATCGGGCTCAGCGATGCCCATGCGGCCCGTTGCGGCAATGCGGGCGAGCGGAGTATTCGATTTCAGCCAAAGCTTGAAGTCGTAATATAACGGATACAGAAAATTCATGAAACGCACGGACCGTGAAGGACGCAATTCCGCAGCTGGCGTTTCAAGCGTGTAACCGGTGGCTGTGAGCAGGTCGCCGATGCTCGATTCGATTTCTCGAATCTGCGCCGCTGTGAACATGCGTTTCCAGCGGCCGATGGTGTTGGCTTCGGCCTCCTTGCCATCGCCGCGAAACGAGGAATTTGGATTGTGCACCGACCCAAGTGCGACCTGCTGGATGCGGTCATAGTCCAGATCGTGTTCGATGAACTGGCCAATGCGCCCGAGCGTTCCGCGCGGGTCCAGCACCAGGTCCTCGTAATGGACTTCCATGTAGTCGGCGCCCATCGCCTGACCGTAGCGCCGTCCCTTGCTTACGATCCAGCGCCAGAAAATCGCGGGCGGGAGAAACGCGCGAGCGCGGTCCCAGGGCAGCGGACGAATCCAGCCGATGCGATAGAGCGAAGCGGTAACGTCGCGGCCGTCGCGAATGATGTGGACGACGAGCGCTTCTGGAATCAACTTCTTGATCAATGGAAGATAGAGCAAGTGCAGGGGAGTAGATTCAGCCCAACGATCGACGCCTTGTTTGCGGGCGATGGATTCCATCACGATGCGCAGGAAGTCGCCGGCATTGCGGCAGTCTTCCAGCACGCGGTCTTCGATTTCTTTAGGATCGAGTCCGGTGCGCTGAAAGAGCTTGCTTGTGAAGTAGGCGTCGAGCAAGCGGCGGCGGTTGTGGCGCCGGGCGAGGTCGCCGAAGCGCAGGCCGAGCAGATTGAAGGCGTTGCTCTCGGCGTGATACACGGCGAAGCCTCCGGCGGAAAGCAGCGTGTGGTAGAGGAACTTGGTCCCCGAGCGTCCGCAGCCCAGCACAAACACCGGGGCCTTGGAACGGGAGCTCCGCGCGCCCGGCGCTGGCGCCTGAGTTGCCGGCCGATTTTCGACAACAACGTTATCCATGATCTTCAAAATCCATGATCGTCAATCCGCGTCTCGGGACTACACCGGCTCCGCCGCCTGCGCCGGTGAGTCTTCGAGTTCGAGCGCCGACAGGTTGGCGAAACGGCCGAGGGGCGTATGCAACTTCAACCACAGTTTGCCGCTGAGAAACGCGGGATACACTCCGCGCATCGAGGAATATCGCAAGCTGCGACGGCGTTCGGCGGCAGGCAGCGACAGTTCGTAGCCATTTTCCTGGAGGCACTCGCCCACCGTGGCTTCGATGGCAGCGACATCCTTGCGCGCCAGGCGTTCTTTCCAGCGGCCAAGCGGATTGATTTTCTCTTTTGGCCCTTCTTCGCGAAACGACGAGTTTGTTTCCGAGAGGCGGCCCAGGCTGGCGCGCTGAATTCGATCGTAGTCCAGATCGTGGTCGATAAATCGGCCAAGTTTGGCGAGCGTTTCGCGCGGGTTAGCGATCAGGTCTTCGTAGCGGACCTCGATGTAGTCGGCGGGAAACTTTCGGCCACCAGCGCGCCCTTTGCCGACCATCCACTCCCAATACAGCGCCGTCGCCACCAGGCTGTTGGTTTGACCCCGATCCCAGGGCAGGGAAGTGAATCCGCCCATTTTCTTGAGCGAGAGGGCAATGTCGCGGCCGTCGCGGATGATGTGCACAAATAGCGCGTTGGGCAGGTCGCGCTTCACACTCTCTACGCGCAGCACGTTGTCGGGATCGTACACCGCCCAGCGCTGCGCCTGCTGCTTCTGCGCCACCGCATCCATGACGATGCGAATGAAGTCTCCCGCGTTGCGGCAGTCGTTCACGAGCGGCGCCGACAAGCGCCCGGCATCGAGGCCGGTACGCCGGAATCCCTTGCTGCGCAGCCAGACCTCGACGATCTTTTCCCGGTTGGCGCGGCTTTTCAAGGAGCCGAAGCGCGGAACCAGCATCTTGTAAATCGGCAGGTAACCGCGGTAGATGGCAAAGCCGCCGGAGGACAACAACATGTCGTAGAGCAGGTTCGTCCCCGAACGGTGGCAACCCATCACGAAGACAGGAGCATGCTTGCGATCGCTGATACGGGCTGCGGGCACCGTAAAAATCTTATCACGCGAGGCGGCCCGCGCCGTTTCAAACCCTTAGTCTAACAAGGGTTGAATTTATAGTTCGCCGTCGATTTCTATTCCACCCCGGCGATAGCGGCTTCGACCGCGTCAATGTCGGCCCCCACATCCCGCCCGTCGGAAGCGGCGCCCGCGCCGGGAGAGACCTTCTTACATCCCGGTCCTTTGTCGTGGCACAGCCTGGGATCTTTGCCGATCGTGTCTTTAAGGTCGCGGATGCCGGCGCCTTCGGGGGAACCGGCGGTGAAGTTGCCTTTGGGAAAGGTCCCGCGTCCTCCGACGATCAAGTTCTTGTCGAACTTATAGGGGTCAAAGCAGGCGTCGAGGACGGCTTCGCCGCCCATCATCTGGCTCCGTCCGGCGCAACTTTCCGGACCTCCGCCCGCCGAGGCAATGGACATCCTCCGGTCTCCGGCGGAAAAAACGCTGTTGGTGAGGGTGAAGTTTGGGAGCTTCGCTCCGGTATTCTGGATCGACAGCAACACGCCGCTGACAAACGCAGTTATGTGATCGATCTGAATGTCATGCACCGGGGGCTGCTCCGAGACCAGAATGAGGAAGGCCCCGAACCCCTTGTAGTCCTTGTCGTGCACTTCGTCGGCGAAGAGGTCATGAATACTGTAGCGGCCGCCGTCGGCGGACGATGCGCCGGTCTTCCCCGCGTGCGCGTTGGCAATCAGCAATACTCCGCCAACATTTCTTACCCGGTCAAAGCGGATGGTGACGTCGTTCACGCGGCAAACAGGGCACTCGCTGCCCTGGTTTTTGGGGGTGATCAGAATCGAATATCCGGTCTGGCTGAAGCCGCCCCAGCAATTCTCCAGCAGATTGGCCTCGAACAAGACGCGGACCGCACTCTTGACCTCAAAGTGGTTCTTGACGACGTAGGGATGGCCCGAAGCGGCCGGAGTGTAGCCGGGTGCGCCCTCCATCCACAGCATGGGGCGGAAGAGATGATTGCGCCGGATCTCGATGTCGCTGGGATTGGTGCCGGAGGCGCCACCGCCAAACAGAATGTTCTCTCCCGAGGACTCAATGAAGTCGTTAAAAATCTTAAGCGCGGAGACGGCTTCGTCGCCCCGCCCGCCGCCGACGCCGGTTGCATCGCTGCATTTCCCGCCCATGGCCATGCAATTCAATCCGTCAATGTAGGAATTGATCACGGCAATCATGCGCGCGCCGTCGTTCACGCCAATGCCGTGGCCTACTTCCGCCCCATCGGCGGGGTGGATCCAGTTGCGGTCGAAGATGACGTGGTCGGAGTGTTCGACGGCCACAATACGATAGATATTGCCGTCGGGGGCTGTAGTCCACTCAATTCCAATGAAGCGGAGGTGTTCTCCGACGACTGCGCCCGCCGGGCGTCGCACCACCAGAGTGGCCAGCAACCTGGCCGGTCCGCCGGAAGGCTGGGCAAACGGCGGACGCCCCGGAAGGCTCGTGATTCCTCCCCATGCGGGAGAGATGCGAGAGCCTTCGGGGGGAAGCTTGGAGTCGGGCGTGTCGGTCCGCACCGTGATGTAGTGCTGGTCGTCGCATTTTTTCGAAGGCAACACGGTCACATCGAAAGAGGCGCCGGCGGGCAGAAGCAGCGTATCTCCGCACTGGGCGCCGTCGATGGCGGCGGCCAGCTCGGACTTGACGGCGACGCGAATCTGTTTTCCCGGCGATGGCGTGCCGTCGAGTCCAGTGTAGTAACAAGTCTTGGGAAGTTCTGCGACGCCGTCCTTGGCGCCGAACTGCGCGACGTTGCCCTTGCCGCAATATGCGTTTTCTCCGGTGGGAGGCGCGGCAGCGAGCGCCCGCCCAGAGGACCCGGCTACAAAAGCTGAGGCCAAACAGAAACCCAGACAGAACAAACGAAAATTTTTCGACAAAAAGCTTTTCACTGCGGCAACAGAGCGAGAGGATTGCGAAGGAAGCGGAGTCATGTTGTGGTTTCTCCCGAGTCTCGATTGCTCATCTCGCGCGCGCCTGTAATTGGCCCGGAGAGGCTCTCGTCCACAGCGGGCTGATTTGAGGAGATGATAGCACGGGCTGCGAAGCGATCGATTTTCGTTGGGTCGCGACTGCTCAAAAAAAGGCAGGTCCGCGGCGGACCGCGGACCTCGATGTGGGAAGGTGACGATTCGTCGAAGCGACAAAACTATTCCACGTTTGCCAGTTCAGAGTTGAGTTCCACAATGTCGGCCCCGAGATCCTTGCCGTCCGTGCCCCCGTTCTTGTAAGGGCTGGTGGACTGAAGCTCGTAGTTTCCGCCATTGCCGTTGTTGAAATCGACGAACTCGACATCGTCGACGGTTGCCGGGAACATGTTGTCCGCCGGCCATTTCGACGGGGGATCCTTCGCCGGCGACGCAACCAGGACGTTGTTGGCGAAGGTGTAGGTCGTGAAACAGTTGACGATGGTGGTGACCGGCACGTCTGTATAGGCGCAACTGGTGGGGCCGCCCCCCGTGTTTAACACCGGAGATTGGCCGGTGATCAGAAGGTTGTTGGTGAAGACCAATCCAAACATCGGCTGATTTTGCGAGAGGTTCCCCGTGACGATGATGTGGCTGGCGGAATACGGGAACGCCGTGACGTGATTGATGGTGATGGTGTTGAGCGCGTTCTTTGGCCAGGTGTTCATGATCTCGAACACGCCGCCGCCGCCCAGGTACTTCGTGCTGAGGTCGTCGATGACCACGTCATGAATGCTGAAGCGTTCTCCCGCCAGCGCCGGTGCGGCCCCGGCTTTCGTGCTCTGCGTGGTTGCCATCTGGATTCCGTTGCCGCCGTGCGAGATGCGCACATAACGAATGGTGATGTCGGTTACCTTACATAGAGGACAAACAGCGCCGCCCCCGGAGGCTTGGTTTTTGGGGGTGAGCAGAATGCCGCCGCCGGTTTGGCTGAACCCTCCCCAGCAGTTTTCCATCAGGTTCCCGTCGATCAGTACCCGGACCGCGTTCTTCAGCTCCAGATGGTTCTTGACGATAAAGGGATTGCCGTCCGGCCCGCCAACGAAGTTCTTGTTGCCCTTCATCCACTGCCAGGGCTTCCAGAAATGATTGCCCAGAATTTCGATGTCGGCCGGGGTCATGGTGGCCGGTCCGCCGCCGAACAGAATGGCCTCGCCCGAGGCTTCCAGGAAATTGTCCTGGATTTTGAACGGACCATCCTGGGTGTCGCTGACGCCTCCGGCGACCGCATGAGCGTCGCTGCAAGTTCCGGTGACGGCAATGCAATGGAAATCGCTGAAGTAGGAGTCGACAATGGCGACGTTGGTCATGCCATCCAGATTGATGCCGCTGTCGGTTTCATCTTGCGCCGCTCCATGGAGCCATGAACGATCGAAGACGATGTGGTCCGCCGTGCCTTGGCCGGCGATCAGGACGGCTGGCCCGGGCGTTCCGGCGGGGCGAGTGACCTCCAGGCCGATGAAGCGATAGTAGTTGGCGCCGTTCGCGATTTGGATTGGACCGCTGCCGCTGTTTGCCATCTCCACTTTCGCCATCACGTTCTTGGCCTTGGGGCAGCTATACTTCGGGCGCCCTTTGAGAGAAGCCAAGCCGGCATAGCATGGCGTGGCGCGCTGTCCTTCCGCCGGCAAAGCGGAATCGGGAGCGCTGCTTCGAATGATGATCCAATGGTTTATGTCGCAATCTTTGGCGGGCACGACAAACTTTCCGCTAAAGGTTGCGCCCGCCTGAAGTTCGATGGTGTCGCCGCAGACGGCGGTGTCCAATGCCGACTGCAGGTCGCCGCCAACGGCGACGCTGATGACGGGTCCCGGCGCGGGCGTATTGGACATCGCGCTGGGAACGGTCACTCGCGGCAACTTCGCAGGGCCGTCAAAACTGCTGGCGGCAAAAGAGGCTGACGTCAGGGTGACCGTCAGCAGGAGTATCGGAACGTTTAGGTGTTGGATGAAGGAGGGGAAAATTCCAGACTTGCAACTCAGAAAACCATTTTCTTTATCAAACATTAGAACCTCGACCGTACAAAATGGGGGACTAGTCGATCGTCCTTAGGCTGAATTTATCCAGACGGGTCGTTGGTTCCCAGATATCCGAGGTTCATCGGGGACGCATTAGTGCATGCAGAAGCGGCATGTACAGATTCGCGCGGGCGTAGTGCACGCCGGTTTCTTGACGCTTCGAAGTTGATGAAAACAGGCTCGGGACGGGCAGTGTAACCGATGGGAAGATGGCAGAGCGCGGTTTGAGACGAGGTGGACCGCGGTGCTGGCAAGAATATCCAACGGCAGTGCTACTCCGCGGAGTCCCCGAGCAAGACCGCGCGCAGGCGATCGTAGGCGCGGTTCCCGAGCACGCGCTGCGCGCCGCGGCGGAACTGATGCTGAAGGCGTCTCTTCCACAAGCCGCGGCCCTGGCAGATGGAAGCAAATTGTTCGATGGTGAGGTCGCGCAGCATGGCTACGCGGCCAAGTTCATAGCGGCTGGTGTGAGAAGAATTCGCATGAAACCGGCTGTTGGCAACGGTTGTGAATCCCGCCTGGCGCGCCATCCGCAGCGTGCGCCGGTCGTAGCGTCCTCCGGGACAGGAAAAGTGTTCGATTGGGTGTCCGACGATTTGTTCGATATGCAACTTCGCATCGACGACTTCGCGTTTCAGTTCCGGCTCGGTGAGATCGGAAAGATACGAATGGGTCATCGAATGGCAGCCGATCTCGAAGCCCTGGGCGTCGAGTTCGCGCACTTGACTGGCATCGAGATAACCTGGCGTGCCCAGGAATCCCGCGGTGAGGTAGAAGGTCGCGTTGCAACCGAACTCGCGGAGCACGGGCGCGGCGGCGATCAGGTCAGTTTCGCAGCCATCGTCGAAGGTGATGCACACGCCCGGCCCGTCAGGGCAGCGAATCGCTTCGCCGACGCTCAGACCGCGCCAGCCCGAGTCCTTGATCCACGCCACCTGGCGGCGGAAACTTTCGAGCGGCAAGACGTAGCGCGCGTAGCCGGAAGCGGATTGACACAGCCGCCGCCCCGGCAACTCGATCTCGTGATACATGAGAAAAACGCAATCTTTTTTCGCCATCGAATTTTCGCTCTCGGGAAGCGGAGGTCGTCGGTCAATTTCGAGAAACGCCAGTGTATCGCTCGTACCTGCCTGAAGCAAAATCTGCTCTTCCGCCGTCCTACCCGGCGTCGGAGTGCCGCTCAAGCCCCAAGGTGTCGAACAAGTGCAAAAAAACGCTTACACTCATGATTCATGGCCATCGTCATCCAACCCTACCGTCCCGAACATGAACCCGCCGTCGCCGAGTTCAACCGGCGCCTCGAGGCCACGGGGGACCCCGACCTCGTCTTTTATAAAACGAGCCTGCCGCAATGGCTTCCAAAGCTGGACGGCGACCCTCTCTACAACGAGTATTTTGTAGCGGTGGACGCGGGTGTGGTGCGCGGCGCCTATGGGCTGAAACATGAGCGGGTCTTTGTTCCGGGCAAGGGCGAGATCGCGGTCGCCTGCTGTCATCATTCGATCTCCGAAGGAATTGTCGACCGCTCCTACGCGGCAGTTGGGGGTTTGATGTTGCGCGACGCCCTGGTTCGCCAGCCACTCCTTTACGTGCTGGGAATGGGTGGTTACGATCGTCCGCTCCCGAAGATGCTCAAGGCACTTGGCTTCGGTCTCGCGTTGCTGCCCTTTTTCTTCAAGGTCGCTCATCCTTCCCGCTTTCTGAAAGAGATGCACGCGCTGCGCACGTCGCCTCTGCGCCGCATTCTTTTGGACGCCGGTGCGGCGACCGGCCTCGGCTGGCTGGCGCTGCGCGCGGCCCAACTGGCGAAGCGGGCACCCTTTCCGCGATCGGCAAATGTAACGGTGGAGCGCGTTCCCGAATTCGCCGATTGGGCCGACCCGCTCTGGTTGCAGTCGCGCGAACAATATCGCATGGCTGCGCTCCGCGATTCGGCAACCCTCCGCAGGCTATATCCCGCGGCGGACCACCACTTCACCCGGCTGCGCATCCGCCGCAACGGAGTCGATGCCGGTTGGGCTGTGGTCGGAGAGCGGCGCAAAGACGCGAAGTTTGGCTCCATGAAAGTCGGCTCCATCCTTGACTGTTGGGCTTCGCCCGAGAATGCGCTGGCCGTGGCCCAGGCGGCCACCCGCGAACTTGAAGCCCAGAATGTGGACCTCCTCGTCTCCAATCAAAGTCACATCGCATGGGGCCGCGAGCTCGAACGCTGCGGCTTCTTCCAAGGCCCTTCCACCTTCATCTTGGCCGCTTCGAAAAAATATGCGGAACTCCTCAGCCCGTTCGCGGAGAATAGCCGCGCGATCCATGTCACGCGAGCGGACGGCGATGGCCTGCCGCGTAATTTCTGATCCAAACAGCTCGATCTTGTCAGATTTGTTCGCCAGAGGATGGCGCTTCGCCGGCTGCCTCTGTGCTCAAGCGATACCCGAGCTTCTTCATGAGGTGTCCCCATTCTTTTTCAATCAGCGACACCGACTCTGCGGGAAGGTTGGCGCGCCATCCACCGGACGCGGCTTTGCGGACAAAGGGCTTGTCCTGCCGCGTATTCCGGGTTTGCACCCACTTCTTTCCCTGTTCTTTTTCCAGCTTACGCATGCGCTCCGCCGAGCTAAGTTCCTCCGCGCGGGCCAGCCGCTGCGGAGCCGGCTCAAAACCGAACAGCCCTGCCACCTTGGCGAGTTGCGGTTTCGCATCCGCCAGCAGATCTTCATAGCGCAACAGCAGAAACCCCGGATGCTCCCCGCGTGTGCTGAGCCAACTGGTCACATGCTCTCCCCACGATCCCAGCCTAGCCCAGTAGATCGGCTCCATCCACCGGGGCACGAATTTCTCGATCGGATACGCGTCCCCCATCGACCGCTGCTTCATCTCCCAGTGGTAGTTGGAAACGGCCACGTCCCGCGGGTCGCGCACGATGTAAACGATCCGCCGGTAGCGCGGATCAAAGCACTCGTGGCTTTTCAGAATTCGAGGGCGCGGCAAGTTTCTCAACGTGCGGTCGGAATGCTTGTACATATCGGGCACCAGCCGCTCCACATTCAGAAAGGTCACCGCCTCTTGCTGGTACACCAGATTGCCGACGAGGAACCGGGTCCACGTGTTCCCCGAGCGCGGATAGGAGGTCAGAAAAACATCGTCGGGAAAAATCGTAATGTCCCGTTCCACTCGCAACCGGCGGAAAAGCACGTCGCTGACGCGCGATAGGTGTTTCAATCCGCTCTTGATCATCTATTTCTCTCCGATTGTCCTCGCAGTGCGACCCACGCCCATATGTTCCCGTGTACTCGCCCTCGCCACACCGTTCGTAAACCAGACTACCATTTCCAACTTCTTCCAACCGCAAACCGTTGGCGCTGCCCCTCGGTTATTCCTCGACCGGACCGCCTTCGGCGGCGGAGCGGTTGCCTTGCAGCCATCCGAGAAGTTTTTGCTTGCGGGCGAACATGTGGCGCGCCTGGTTGCGCAGCGCGCCTACGATCCGATAGCGCGATTTGGTGAACCACGGGACGCGATGCGGCTTGCATCCGTACTTCTCTTTGTAAGTGCCTTCGCCGCCCCAGTCGAAGATGGTTGCGCCGCGCTTTTTCCAGTAGCGCATGGCGTACCAGTGGCAGGCTTCGTTCGGGCGCAGGTTCTGATAGGCTCGGAAACTGGCGTTGCCCCAGAATTCCGCAATCTGATTGAAGCCGGGATAGATCCCGGTGGCGATGCACTTTCCTTCCGGGTTGCGCGCTCGAAGCAGCAGGATGTTGCCAGTCGGCTCGAGGTTGCGCACCAACGAGCGGACGCGCTCCACGGAATAGGTGGGGACCAGGGATTGTTTAGCGAAGACGTCCTGGAGTTGCTCGTAGTATTCATCGGCGAAGGCGAGGTCGTGGGCCTCCTCGACTTTGAGACCGCTCTTTTCCGCCTTGCGAATGCAGCGGCGGCAGGCGCTTTCCATGCCATTGAACAATTCTTCTTCGGAGCGGGTCAGGTCGGTGCGGTAGGACGCGTAGTATTCGCTCTTGAATCCGCTAGCCTCGCCGTCTTCGAAGGCGAAGTTCGGATCGGAAACTTCCAGATGCAGGCACTTGAGATCGTCCCAGGCAAATTGTTCGAGCGCTTCGAGCGCGGCCCGGCGCGGGATACCGGGATTCAGATTGAAGCCGATATAAGGAGTCGTCCAGCCGGGAAACGAACTGCCCAGAACTTTCACGCCGAACTTGGAAAAGGTGAGGCCAGAAAAGTATCCGAGGACGTCGTTTGATTCGCGCAACTCGGCCAGCACCGGCTGGGCCTCTTGTGACTCGGCGACAAATTGCAGCCACTCGCGCGTCTGGAATACGGTGCGGTCGGCGAATTGGTCGAGGCGCTTCCAGTCGGCGGCGTTGAATTCGATGAGGTGAAACTTCATGCTTTTTCCGGTCGCCTCGTTACATCAAATCGGGACCAAAAGAAATCTCGTCCTGTAGAGACGGGGCTCGCCCCGTCTCCCGCGAGGCGGTAAGGGAAAATGTCCGCGTCCGCGCTGTCCGCTAACCGCGCGCTGGGTGAAGCTGGCCGCTCAACCGGCCCATAAGACCGGCTTTGAGGCAGGGGCCGCCTGCGATCAATCCAGAAATCAACGGATTCTTCTGGTTGCACTTCAGATCGGTGTTCTCCAGAGTCTGCACGAAACCGCCCGCGCTCAACACCAGGGCCGCTCCGGCGGCCACGTCCCATTCATGTTTCGGAACCAGCGTGAAAGTAATATCGGCGCGCCCCGCCGCAACCAGACCCAGCTTATAGGCGACCGATCCCATCGCGCGCGTTGTGAAGTCGTCCGCTTCGAACTGCTTCCATTCGCCGCGCTTGACTTCGCTGCGGCTGGCCAGCACCAGCGAGCCCTGCAAATCGCGGCGCTGGCTGGCCTGCGTCGGCTTTCCATTATAGGTCACGCCGGTTTCGCGCGATCCCAGGATCAGTTCGTTCGTGGCGGGATTGCAGATTCCACCGGCCACGGGAACTCCATTCTCGACCATCGCAATAGAAACGCAGAACTCGGGGATGCCTGCGACAAACTCGCGCGTGCCGTCGAGCGGATCGACAACCCAAACCCGCTCTTTGTCGAGACGAGTGAAGTCGTCCACCGTTTCTTCCGAGAGCCAGCCCTCGCCGGGGCGGAGCAGAGTTTTGCGCAGAATGTCGTCCACGGCGCGATCGGCCTCGGTGACCGGATCGTGTCCAACCTTATACTCGGCTGCGATAGCCCCGGGAGTGAAGCGGTTGAGCACGGCCCGCGCCGCTTCGAGTGCGGCATGTATACGTTCCAGAGTTTCCCTGGATGAGGATGAGGTCATTGATGCTCCGTAAGTAAGGTCTCAGGTCTCAGTTGTCAGGTCTCAGCTAGCGCCAAGCTCGCAGTCTATTACAGGCGTCGTCCTCGTCCCGTCAACCCATGCCCTGAGACCTGACACCTAGCACCTGAGACCTGCACTACCCGTTGCCATTGGCGCCGACGAAGCCCTCGCGCTCGAGGTGCAGAAGAATGGCTTGCGCCGCTTCCTCCGGGCTCAGCTTGGCGGTGTCAATTACGACTTCGGCATCGGTGGGCGCCTCGTAGGGATCCGAGATGCCGGTGAATTCCTTGACGATGCCGGCGCGGGCCTTGGCGTAGAGGCCTTTGCGGTCGCGCTGTTCGCAGACTTCAATCGTAGTTGCCGCATGCACCAGGATGAACCCGCCGAACGGCTCGATCATCTGCCGCACCGCCTTGCGCGTCGCGTCATAGGGCGCAATCGGAGCGCAAATGGCGATGCCGCCGTTCTTGGTGATTTCGGAGGCCACATAGCCAATGCGCCGGATATTGATGTCGCGATGTTCTTTGGAGAAT
>Ga0181518_10002553_pt1 | contig 17462 bp, 13 predicted proteins | sample PEATcosm2014_Bin_28_FD_119751 | JGI IMG/M metagenome (GOLD analysis project Ga0181518, IMG submission 119751) | Peatland microbial communities from MTU Mesocosm Facility, Houghton, MI, USA - PEATcosm2014_Bin01_60_metaG | ecosystem: Environmental > Terrestrial > Soil > Wetlands > Peat | place... | reverse complement strand
GAGGCGGCCACCGTCGCCGAGGAACTGGGCCGGGCCGTGGCGCCGGTGCCCTACCTCGGCAGCGCCGTGGTCGCGACGACCGCGCTGCTGGCCGCCGGCGATGACGCCACCGTCCGTGAACTCGCGCGCGGCGACATCACGGCGGCCGTGGCCATCGGCTTCGAAACCGGGCCGGCCGCGGCGTTCCCGCTGACCGTGCGCGTCTCCGGGCCGAAGTCCAGCGACGGCCGGGCCGGCCTGACCCGGCTGCGCGGCCGGGTCCGGGGCGTGGCCGACGCGCTGTCCGCCGACCTGCTGGTCGTGCCGGCCGACGCCGTGCCGCACGGTCTCTACGTGGTCGGCGCGGATGCCGATGGCGTTCGGCGCACCCCCGTCGTCTCGCTGGACATGACCCGCCAGCTCTGTGACATCGAGTTCGTGGACGCCCCGGCCCGCCCGGTGGTCCCCGGCGCGGAGGCGAACCAGGCGCTGGCGGCGGCCGCGATCGCCGGGGCGGCCGCGATCGCCTCCGAGCAGCTCGGTATGGCCGAGAAGTGCCTGGAGATGACCGTCGCGTACGTGCAGGAGCGGCGGCAGTTCGCCCGCCCGGTCGGGTCGTTCCAGGGCCTGAAGCACCGGCTGGCCGACCTGTGGGTCGGGCTGACCCAGGCGCGGGCCGTGGCCCGCTACGCGGCGGGCTGCCTGGCCGACGGAGACAATGACGCGCCTCTCGCCGTCGCCCTGGCCAAGTCCTACTGCGGCGACCTGGCCGTCCGCGCCGCCGAGGAGTGCGTGCAGATGCACGGCGGGATCGGGTTCACCTGGGAGCACCCGGCACACCTGTACCTGAAGCGGGCCAAGGCGGCGTCGATCGCCTTCGGCACGTCCGATGCCCACCGGGCCTCCCTGGCGCGCCTGGCCGATCTGCCCGGCGCCGGATAGGGCCGGGAGCCGGACGCGGCGGCGCCGGACCGCTCCAAGACGCCCAGACCGCCGACTAGGGTCGGGGCTATGGAGCTAAATGACGAGGTCATCGGGGTCGCGGTCGACGGGGCGCGGTCGTGACCGGGAACCGGCGTCCCGGCGGAGACGCGGTCGTGACCGCGGATCAGGTTTCCCGGGACGGTGCCGTCACGGCCGGGGCCGCAGTCCTGGTGGAGGCGCTGGGCCGGGGACTGCCGGGTTACCGCATCGTCGTGGACCCCGGCGTGCTCGGCGCCCTGTCCCACGATGAGGCCGAATGGGCGCCCGCCGGGCAGGCGGCCGCCGCCGTGCGCGCGCGATCCGAAGCCGAGGTGCAGCACGTGGTGCGCACCTGCGCCCGCCTGGGCGCCCCCATCGTGCCGCGCGGCGCGGGAACCGGGCTGTCCGGCGGCGCCAACGCGGTCAGCGGCTGCGTGATCCTCGACCTGTCCCAGATGAACCAGGTCCTGGAGATCGATCCCGACAACCTCCTGGCCGTCGTCCAGCCCGGCGCGGTCAACAACGATGTCAAGGCCGCCGTCGCCGAACACGGCCTGTGGTACCCGCCCGACCCGGCCAGCGCCCCCTGGTCCACCATCGGCGGGAACGTGGCCACGAACGCGGGCGGCCTGTGCTGCCTGAAGTACGGCGTCACCCGCGATTACGTCCTGGGCCTGCGCGCTGTCACCGGCGGCCCCGTCGCCTACGGTGAGGCGGTGCGGCTCGGCCGGCGCACCAGCAAGGGAGTCGCCGGGCTCGACCTGGTCGGGCTGTTCGTCGGCTCCGAAGGCACGCTGGGCGTCGTAACCGAGGCGACGCTGCGGCTGCGGCCCGCCCTGGCCGGCACGCCGCGGACCATCGTGGCCGCCTTCGCGGATCTGGTCACCTCCGGCCAGGCCGTGGCCCAGATCACCCGGCGCGGCCTGACCCCGGCCGTTCTCGAACTCCTCGACCGCGCGTGCCTGGAAGCCGTCGAGGAATGGAAGCACCTGGGTATCGAGGCGGACGCCGCGGCGCTGCTGCTGGCCCGCGTGGACACGCCGGGAGATTCGGGCGCGGCCGAGGCCGGGGCGATCGCCGCGACGATGAGGGACGCGGGAGCGCTATGGGTCGAGCAGTCGACCGACGACGCCGAGGCCGAGGCGCTGTTCGACGCCCGGCGGCTGGCGTACCCGGCGCTCGAACGGCTCGGCCCGGTCCTCACCGAGGACGTCTGCGTCGCCCGGTCGAAGGTCCCGGCGATGCTGGAGCAGGTCAGCGCGATCGCGGCCCGGTACGGTGTGCAGATCGCCACGATCGCGCACGCGGGGGACGGGAACCTGCACCCGCTGATCATCACGCCCCCCGGCGACGAGGCCGCGCGGACCGCCGCTCAGGCTGCGTTCGGCGAGCTCCTCGACGTCGCGATCGCGCTCGGCGGCACCGTCACCGGAGAGCACGGCGTCGGGCTGCTCAAGCGCGACGGCATGCACCGGGAACTTGACCCGGGTGCCCTGGTTCTGCAGTCGGCGGTGCGCCGTACGCTCGACCCGCTCGAGATCTTCAACCCAGGGAAGGGCTGAGCGGGCCCACTGGAGCGCGGTCCGCGGCCGGGGCGGCCCGGCGCGGCCAGAAAAGCATCCATGCGCACGTCGCGGCCAGCGCGAGCACGAAGGCGCAGTAGATCCAGAACACCGGCGTGAGCCCTGAGCTGATCGTCAGCCCCGCCTGCGCGGCCTCCGCGCGCGAGATCCCGAACTGGACCGGAGAGGTGGCCTCGCCGAGCTGGACCAGTGCCGAGACCGCCTCCGCCGCCATCGGGATGAGCGCGCCGGCGAGCAGGACCGCGCCCAGCCGAACGGGCCGCCACCATGCGGCCGCGGCGGCCACCGCGACGAGCGCGACCATGACGGCGACGTTCCCGGCGATCACCGGGGCCGGGTTGGCGAAGGCGTTACCCGCGGTCAGGGACTGGGCTGCCCCGCCCGCGGTCCGCAAGGTGTAGCTGTCCCACGAGGGCGCGAACGCGGCCGCCGTGCCGAGCGCAGCGGCCGTGGCGAGCCCCAGCGTCACGATGCGGCCCCGATCACGTCCGCCTCGCCCGCCCAGCAACTCGGACCGGCGGAACCGGACCGCCGTCGCGGACCCGGCCGCGCACGCGAGCCAGCCGATGAGCCCGAGCACGAGGCCCGCCCCGATGACGTGTGCTCCGCCGATCGCCGTACCGGCGTCGGCGAAGAAAAGGCCGAACGTGACGATGCTCGTCCCGAGCCCGAGGAGCGCTCCTACCCGCACCAGGGCGCCGCCGCGCAGGATGAGCAGGGCGCTCGCGGTCCAGACGGCAAGGAAGATCGCGTGAGTCACGAGCTGGGCCGGCTGCTGGGCCAGGCTCGCGCCGCCGAGATAGCCCGGGAAGAGCCCGGCGATCCCGCAGCCGACGCCGACAGCGAGCAGCGCCGCCGCGACGACCGCGCGGGCCCGCGGGATGGCCACGGCCGTGCTGGGCGGGCCGCCCGGGGCGGGCGGGCCGATGGGGGCCATCGCGCCGGGCGAACTGACCGCGGCGAACGCGCCGGGCGAACTGACCGCGGCGAACGCGCCGGGCGTCTCGAGCGCCGTGAACCGGGACCACGCGCCCTGCCACCCCTCGGGAGTCTCCGGCCACCACTCGATCGACGGTGGCCGCGGTGCCCCCGCAGGCCAGATGCCGTAGAAGCCGGGCCCTCGCCCGAGCTCAAATCTCGCGCCCCGGTACAACACCGTCTCGTTCGCCGGCACGGTTCCAGCCTTCCTGTTCCACTGCTGTGATCATGTTTTCCGCAGCCAGCGTACGAAGGTCATCTGGAGATCTGCTGAGCGGACGCACCGGCCTTCCCGAATGCCCCTGGTGAAGGGTGCACTGGCTGGTCCGGCTCGCCCAGTCGCGCTGAGCTGCTTCGGCCGGCAACGCCTATCCCTCCGTCGTGGAATCGCTCCCCCAGGGCGACTCCGGGATGGGATCAGCCGGTCCCCGGCGGCTTCAGGCCCCGCCCGGGCGCGGCCCTGTTTGAGGTAGTGGACGCCCTGGGGAACCCCGGTCAGCGGATACGCCCGGTCGATGACCGGGGTGATCTTCCCGGCCTCGGTGAGCTCCGCGAGGACGATCAGGTCCTTGTCGTTCTCCGGCCCCCCCCAGCTGAGTCTCCGCCGGACCGGGCGCCTCGCGCTCCGTGCGGGTGTGCTGGCGGTACATATCGGCGACGAGAAAGGCCAGGTCGAGGGACTGGCTTCGGTTGAGCCGAGGGTCGCAGGCGGTCTCATACCGGCGGCGCAGGTCGCTTTCCGCGATGTGCTGCCCGCCGCCCACGCATTCGGTGACGTCGTCGCCGGTGAACTCGATGTGGATGCCGCCCGGATGGGTGCCCAGCGCGCGGTGCACCTCGAAGAACCCCGTGACCTCCTCCAGCACGTCATCGAAGTGGCGGGTCTTGTGCCCGCTTGCCTCGACGGTGTTGCCGTGCATCGGGTCGCATACCCAGGCCACCACGGCGCCGCTGGCCGCCACCTTCTCGATCAGCGACGGCAGAACGTCACGCACCCGGCCCGCGCCCATCCGCGTGACCAGGGTCAGCCGGCCAGGTTCGCGGCCGGGGTCGAGCACGTCGGCCAGCGCGAGCACGTCCGGCGCCGTGACCGCCGGGCCGATCTTGACCGCGACCGGATTGCGGATCTGGCGCGCGAACTCGATGTGAGCGCCGTCGAGGGCGCGGGTGCGCTCCCCGATCCACAGCAGGTGGGCCGACAGGTCGTAGGAAAGCCCGGTCCGTGAGTCGGTGCTGGTCAGCGCGCGCTCATAGTCAAGCAGCAGGGCCTCGTGGCTGGAATAGAACTCCACGGCGCGGAACTCTTCCGGGTCGGCCCCGCAGGCGTGCATGAATGAGATCGCCCGGTCGATCTCCTGGGCCAGCTGCTCATACCGTTGCCCGGCCGGGCTGCGGGCCACAAAGTCCTGGTTCCAGGCGTGCACCTGGCCCAGGTCGGCGTACCCGCCGCTGGCGAAGGCCCGGCACAGGTTCAAGGTGACCGCCGAGCAGTGGTAGGCATCGAGCAGCCGGCCAGGGTCCGGCGTCCGGGCCGCGGCCGTGAACTCGGTCGCGTTGACCGCATCGCCCCGGTAGGCGGGAAGCTCCGCGCCGTCCCTGGCCTCGGTCGCCGCTGACCGGGGCTTGCCGAACTGGCCCGCCATCCGGCCAACCTTGACCACCGGCACGCTGGCGGCGTAGGTCAGTACCACCGACATCTGCAGCAGGGTCCTGAGCTTGCCCCGGATGCTGTCCGCGGTCGTGCCGGCGAACGTCTCCGCGCAGTCGCCGCCCTGGAGGAGAAACGCCTCACCACGCGCCACCGAGGCCAACCGCGCCTTCAGCTGGTCGCATTCCCGGGCCGACACCAGCGGGGGCAGCCGTTCCAGGCTGCGCATCACCGCCGCGAGCCGATCGGGGTCAGGCCACTCGGGCTGCTGAAGCGCCTGCCCACGGCGGGAGCCTTCTCCCCGCCTGGCCGTACCCCGCGGCCGGGCAGGAGCCCCCGGCCCGGCCCCGTCATTGGAGGCGTTCACCCGCACAGGCTAATCCTCCTCGTGCACGCTTTTCTCCAGCCGGCGGGTCGTTGGGCTTGGCCCGGCAGGACCAAGGACCCGGGGAGGGCTGCTGAACGTCGCTGTCGCGGCGGAGGGCCGTCGCGAATGCTGTACGAGAGGAGTGCGATGAGATGGTTGTCAGCTACTACGACGCGCTCTTGCCGGTCCGCGAGCCCAGGGCCGGCCTTCAGGGCGTCACAGCCGGCCTGTGGCTGCCCTACCGGGTGCTCGCGTCGATCCGCGTGCCGGGGGGCGAGATAGTTATCGCCTTCGTTTCTGATAGCCCTGAGCTCAGTGGCATGTTCGGGGCGAACTGGGCTCCGGCCGCGCCGCATCAGGAACCGGACGCCGCGCTCTATGCGCTGGGCAAGCCGGCGTCCCGCTACGGGCTCGATGGGGGATGGGACGGGGCGCGCTGGTGGTCACCGGACGAGAAGACGATGCTGGTGTGCGGATTCGATTCCTACCGGCTGGTCAAGGTGTGCGTGCGCGGCATCTGTTCCGCGGTGAGCGGGGACGACATTGTGTTCCTGCACGGATGCGCGTTGTCTGTCGGAGCGGAGTCTGATCGGCGGGGTGTGGTCATCACGGGGAGTTCCGGGGCGGGGAAGACCACGCTGGTGGCCGGGCTATTGCGGCATCCGGAGCTTTCCGTGGCCGTCCTGAACGACGACTGGGGTGCCATTTCGCTGAGCTCCGGGGATCTGGTCAGCACGGGGGAGAGGATGCTGCATATGAAGTCGGGCAGCGTGCTGGCCCTCCAGCCCGGCTTCTTCACCAGCGCCCGGCCAGGCTCCCATTCGCGTGATCTTTCCGATCGGGACCAGGCGGCCCGGATGCTGGTCATGCCGGAAAGTGTCTACGGGAAGGCCTGGACCACCGCGCGGACGGCAGTTCAGCAGGTGGCCGTGGTGGTGCGCGAGCCTGCGGACTGGTTGCCGCCGGGGGAGAGGGGTGCGGCCGTGCGGGCGATCGAGGGCGAGGGTGGCGAGCGTGACGAGGGTGACACGGTTTCCATTCACCATCACGAGGCGTTCTTTAATGGATCGCTAATTCTCACCTCGGAAGAGGATAAGTTGCGTGAGGAAGGGCACTACCGGCGGCTCCTCGATCGCACAACGGTATCCTGGATAAATAATTGCGGTACGTCCGGGGACCTGGTGGAGAACTTTATCTCCGCAGTCATTAAATGAACCGGATGCGGGCGGAGCGGAGCCTGCCGCCTACAGCCAGTCCCGGCGCTTGAAGACGAAGTAGAGCACGAGCGCGGAGATGACCATGATGGCGAGCGCGGTGGCCAGCCCAACGGCTCGGCTGAAGCCCGGATAGGGCACGTTCATCCCGTAGAAACCGGTGATGAACGTCGGGACCGCGATGATGGCCGCCCAGCTGGTCACCTTCTTCGTGATGACGTTCAGCCGGTTGCCCTGGATGGTCAGGTTCGTCTCCAGGATGCTCGTGACCAGGTCCCGCAGGCTGTCGGTCCACTCGGCGGCGCGGAGCACGTGATCATAAACGTCGTGATAGTAGGGCCGCATGTCGTCGTTCACGACGTGCAGGTCGGGCCGCATGAGGGCGTTCACCACCTCGCGCATCGGGATCACGATCCGGCGCAGTAGCACCAGGCTCTTGCGCAGCTCAAAGCTGCGCCGCTGCACGGTCAGGTCCTGCGGAACGTCGGCGAACAGCTGGTCTTCCAGCACCTCGACCGCGTCGTCCAGGCTCTGCACCGCTTCAAAGTGGCCGTCCACCACGTAGTCCAGCAGGCCGTGCACCAGGTAGCCGACGCCGAATTTGGCGAGGTCCGGGCTGGCGTCCCAGCGGTCCACGACGGCGCCGATGTCCAGGCCGTCGTCCTTGCGGACCGTGATCAGCGCGCGTGGGGTGACGAAGGCGGCGAGCTCGCTGGTGGCCAGCTCACCCGTGCCGGTGTCCAGTCGCGCTCCGTAGGCGTTCAGGAACAGGTAACCCCGGTAGCGGTCCAGCTTGGGGCGCTGGTGTTCATGCACGGCGTCCTCGATCGCCAGCGGGTGCAGCCCGAATTCGTCGCTCAGCACGGCCAGGTCATCGCGGTCGGGGTTGCGCAGGTCGAGCCAGATGGTGACCGCCTCGTCGGCCAGGTGATCACTGATCTCGGCCACCGGGAAACCCTCAAGCTCGAGGTTTCCGTCCCGGTAGAGCCGCGTGCGGGCCTGGCATTTGGTCGGGCTGAACTCGCAGATAGCGGAAGTGGCCACGCCGCCGGGATCGCGGCCGTGAAAGGTCTCGGCCATGGGCGGCCGGCTGCCCAGCACGCCGCCAGGCGAGGCGCCGGCCCCGCGTTCGGAATCCGCGGCGCCCGCCGGGTCAGAGTGCGTCTGGGTCATGGGTCTCCTCGCGTCGCTGCGGGCGGCGGGCAAACGGCGCGCGGCAAAATGGCACGCTGCGGGCATGGTACGGCCTGCTGGCCGGCTCACGACGGTACCGGGGAGATTCGCCCTCTGCGCGGCCGGACGTAGGGTGGAGCGGTGGAGGGCAGGGTAATCGCTGAACTGATCGAGCCGCTGATCGGCAAGCAGGGCCAGGTCCGGCTCTTGTTCCGGGCGCTGAACGGGCGCTGGACCCTCAGCGACGACAAGCACCCGTTGGTCGCCGTGCAACTGCGCCCTGATGGGCTGATCGAGACCTCGCGCGACGACGGCTGGGATGTCCTGGATCCGGCGGACGTGGTGGCCGTCGAGTGGACCTCCAGGGAGGGTGAGGGCGGCGGCCAGTACCTGTGACCGAGCCTTTATCGGCTTCCAGAATTCTGGAAAAAGCCCTGGCCCGGTCCGCGCTGGATACCGCATCGCTGTCCCCGGGTATCCTTTGTGCAAATGCAGGAATGAGGTGCGGGCCGGATAATTATGGCCGCCCCTCTTTTTATCCGCACAAAAATGCCCCGACGGAGGTCCGCATGCACATTGGATCGGTGCTCCTTGTCATTTGGCTGGTCATCGGCGCCGTCGCTGCCGGGCAGCGCGGCTATTACGAGGGGACGGTCGGCAGCTGTACCAAGGCCGGCACGATTGCGGCGACAATCGCCGCGGGCCCGCTTAACTATGTGGGCGTGAATCCGAGAATTGACTGCACCGTACCGCAGCCCAGCAATTAACCGGTTCTCGGGCCCATCGCCGGCGCTCACCGTCGCAGTGCCCGGCCGGGCACAGCCGGATCGGCGCCCGCCTAACTCAGCCTCCTGACCGGTCAGACCAGGGCACAGGCCAGGGGCTTCCACGGGTGCGACCGGGCGCTCCGCGCGCGACCATAGATGCCAGGACCAGTCCCGGTGGCACCGGCCGGCGGCACTGGCACCAGCAAGGGAGCCGCGTTCGTGGACATGAAACTCGAGGTGTTCCACGACGTGGGCGGGGTATTCCAGCACACTGGGACCGAGGGATGGGTGCCTGGCCGGGCTCCGGACCACCAGGGCTGCGGCTCGTTTGCCTCGTTCAGCGACCCGGACGGCAACGGTTGGCTGCTCCAGGAGATCACCACGCGTCTCCCGGGCCGGTGACCGGACCCCGACCGGACCCCGATCTGCCCATCACTGGCCCGGCTACCGGGCCGGCCGTCACCGAGGAGAACCCCATGTCAGCGAGCGAGCACGCGAGCAGCGACTACGACGTCATCGTCGTGGGCGGCGGCTCGCCGGGCGAGCACTGCGCCGGCGCGCTGGCCGACGGCGGCCTGCACGTCGCCATCGTCGAGCGCGAATTGGTCGGGGGATCGTGCTCGTACTACGCGTGCATCCCGTCCAAGACGCTGCTGCGCCCCGGTGAGGCAGTGCACGCGGCGCGCGAGGCGGCGGCCAGCGCGCAGGTCGACGTGGACGCGGCGCTGGGCTGGCGTGACTTCATGGTCTCCGACTACTCCGACGCCGGCCAGGAACGCTGGCTGGCGAACCAGGGAATCGACCTGCTGCGCGGGACCGGCCGGCTCGCCGGGACAGGCGTTGTCGAGGTCGATGGCGTGCGCCACACCGCCAGGCACGTCGTCCTGGCCACCGGCTCAGATCCGGTCATACCGCCCGTCCCGGGCCTGCGCGAGCTCGAGGGCGTCTGGACCAACCGCGAGGCCACCAGCATGAAGGCCGTCCCGCGCCGCCTCCTCATCCTCGGCGGCGGGCCCGTCGGCGCCGAGATGGCCCAGGCCGTGCGCCGCCTGGGCGGCGACGTGGCCCTTGCCGAGGCCGCGGAGCACGTATTGGCCCGCGAGCCCGCACCACTGGGCGAGGCGCTTGGCGAAGTCCTCCGCCGCGACGGCATCGAGCTGATCCTCGGCGTACAGGTGACCGCCGCGCGGCGCGACGGCGCGGACTACGTCCTGACCCTCGAAGATGGCCGCGAGCTGCGCGGCGACCACCTGCTGGTGGCCACCGGCCGGCGCCCGCGCACCGGCGGGATCGGGCTGGAGACGGTCGGTGTGCAGGCAGGCCCGCGCGGTATCCCGGTCGACGGGCAACTTCGCGCCGGCGAGCGGCTGTGGGCCGTCGGCGATGTCACCGGTGTCCGGCTGCTGACCCACGTCGGCAAGTACCAGGGCGAGGTCGTCGCCGCGAACATCCTTGGTGAGTCCCGCGAGGCCAATTACCAGGCGGTGCCGGACGTCGTCTACACCGACCCGCAGGCGGCCGCAGTCGGGGCCACCGAGGCCCGGTTCAGCGCCACCAGCCCAGTGGCCCAGGTGGCCAAAACGGCCACCTACACGCGCGCCTACGCCGAGTCCAACGGCTTCCTGACTCTGCTCAGCGACGGCGAGCACCTGACCGGCGCCTACGCGCTAGGCCCCGAGGCCGGCGAATGGCTGCAGCAGGCGACCCTGGCCGTCCGGGCCCGCGTGCCGCTGCCGGTGCTGCGCGACGTCATCCAGCCCTTCCCCACCTTCTCCGAGATCTACGTCGCCACTCTCAAAGCCCTCCACGACGAGATCACGGCCGCCCGCGAGCCGGCCGGCGGAACCAGCACGGAGCGTTCCGGAGCGGACGGCGGATCTCAGTAAATGACCTGCTGAAACTGACCACCAGCAGCACCTCGAGCTGGCCGCGAACTAGCTGCGGGGCGTGGCTAAGCCAGCAGAGCGGCCCGGTCGGCACCGGGTAGCACTCCGCGGAGCTGCCTGCGCGAGGTAATGCCGAGCTTTACGAACACCTTGCGCAGATGCCACTCGACCGTGCGCGGGCTGAGGAACATCCGGCCGCCGATCTCCAGGTTCGAAAGCCCGTCCCGGGCGAGCCGGGCGATCTGCGCCTCCTGTGCGGTGAGCCCGCCCGCCGTCCCGGCCGTCCGCTTGTGCACGGTTTCCCCGGTGGCGAGCAGCTCCCGGCGGGCGCGCTCGGCGAACCCCTCGGCCCCCATCGCGGTCAGCATCTGGTAGGCGACCCGGAGCTGCTCTGTTGCGTCCACCCGGCGGTTCCGGCGCCGCAGCCATTCGCCATACAGCAGGTGCGTGCGGGCCAGCTCCGCGCGGACGCGGGTGCGGCCAAGGTGCTCGATGGCCTGGCGGTACAGGTGGGCCGCGGACTCGCCCTCAGTTAGCAGCGCCCGCGAGCGCGCCTCGACCCCGAGGGCCCAGTCGGTACCGGCGGCGCTGGTGGTCTCCGACAGGGACCGCAGGGCGCCGGCCGCGTGCCCGGGCTGCCCAGTCCGGGCGGCCGCCTCGATCAGCTCGGCCATCGACCAGGTGGCCAGCCCCAGCTCGTGTGGGTATCTGCTGCCCTGTTCGGCTGCGGCCAGTGCCTCGTCGTAGCGGCTCAGGCCGTTATAAAGCACCGCGTTCGACCACTCGATGACGGTGATCCCGATTCCTTCGCCCCGCAGGCTCACTTCTCCCCTGGCCGCCTCGATCAGCGCAGCAGCCTCGTCTTCGCGGCCGTGCCACGCGGCCAGGCCCAGGGCGACGTAGGGCGCGAGGTTGCCGCCCGTCGCCGCGGTCGCCGCCTGCACCTCCTCGGTCAAAGACGCCGCGGCGGTCAGCTCACCGGCGAAGAGCTGCATGTAGGCGCGGGAGCTGAGGGCCAGGGGAAGCTCGCTGAGGGCGCCAGCGCCGCGGGCCAGCTCAACGTGCCGGCTGGAGAGCGCGTCCCATTTCTGGTCATCCCACAGATGCAGGGCCGCGACGGATGCCAGCCATAGCCAGCGGAGCTGTTCCGCTGCGGACGCCTCGCGGCCGAAGGCGCTCAGGGCCCGCTCCAGGACCGGCAATCCCGCCGCATATCCCGCACTGAAGTGCCGGGCCAGGCCATCCAGGAGGAGATCGGGGGCCTGCGGGGGCTGCGGCCCCGGCGGAGCTGCCCGCGCTGCCTGGGCCACCTCGTGCACGCCTCCGCCGGGACTGGCCAGATGGCCGGCGAACATCGCGGCGCTGACCGTGTCCAGGTAGGTCGCGCGGGCAAGATCGGCGTCGATCCGCTCCAGCCGCCGGGCCGCCGAGAGCAACAAAGGGGGAGCGTCGCGGCCCCGGTTTGAGACGAACGCCAGCTGAGCGTGCAGGAGGTCGACGCGGGCGCGCTGGAGCTCATTGAGCGGTGCGGCCTCCGTCGTCCCGAGCAGCTCTAGCGCCGCGCCGAACCCGCCGGCCTGCACCTTGGCCTCCGCCGCCGTCAGCGCCCGTTCGGTCCGCTGCGCCGGGTCCGGTGTCAGGTCCGCTGCGCGCTCCAGGAATGCGGACATGGCGGCCAGGCCCCCGCGCGCTTGCGCCCGCCCCGCCGCGCGTTCCAGCTCGGTGGCGACCTCCTCGTCGGGGCCCAGCGCGGCCTGGGCGCGGTGCCAGGCGCGGCGGTCCGGGTCGACCTGCGGATCGGTGGCCTCAGCCAGCGCGCGATGCACCTCGTGCCGGTCCTGCGGCGAGGCCGACCGGTAGGCCGCCGAGCGGGCCAGCGGGTGGCGGAACCGCACCCGTGCGCCGAACTGGACCAGGCCAGCCTCGGCCGCGGGCACCGAAGCATGGGCCGGGATTCCCAGGCGTCCGGCTGCCCGCCACACCAGCGCCGGGTCACCGACCGGCTCCGCCGCCGCGACCGCTAGCAGCAGCCGGGTCTCCGTTGGCAGGCCCTCCACTCGCCGCCCGAAACTCTCCTCAATCCGGCCCGGCACCGGTAGCGCATCGGGCAGCCCGAAGCCGCCCGCGAGCTCCGCCGGCGAAAGCCCCAGCGGCAGCTCCAGCAACGCCAGCGGGTTTCCCTGCGTCTCCGCCACGAAGCGCTCACGCACCCGCTCATCCAGCGGCCACCGGACCACCGAAGCCAGCAGGTCCCGCGCCTCCGCATCCCGTAGGCCCCCGACCACCAGCTCCGGCAGACCGTCCAGGTCCGTGCCCGGCTCCCGCGCGGCGAACAGCATCATCACCGACTCGGCCAGCAGCCGGCGCGCCACGAACGCCAGCGCCTGCGCCGACGCCCGGTCCAGCCACTGCGCGTCATCCACGACGCACACCAGCGGGCGCTCCTGCGCCATCTCGGACAGCAGGCTCAGCACCGCGAGGCCTACGAGGAAACGATCCGGCGCCGGCCCATCTTCTAGCCCGAATGCGGTCCTGAGGGCCGCGCGCTGCGGCCCGGGCAGACCGCCGAAGTGATCAAGGATGGGCGCGCACAACTGGTGCAGCGCGGCGAACGCCAGTTCCATCTCCGACTCGACGCCCACTACCCGCACCACCCGCAGGTCCGGCACCGGCGCAGCCGCATAGTCGAGCAGCGCCGTTTTGCCGACCCCCGCCTCCCCGCGCACCACCAACACTCCGCTGTGGCCGCCGCGCACCCTCTCGAGCAGCCCGTCCAGCACCGCGCATTCACTGCGCCGCCCGCGCAACGCCCCTTTCCCGGAACGGGACGCGGCCGCCGGCCGCTCGGTGCCTGCCACGCCTCCACACCTCCTGCGTCGTCCTTCAAGCGAACTGCGCGGAGAGAATTTTCGACGGACCAAGGAGCGTGTCCGATGGCCAAGCAAGCGAGCAGTCCGTGACGGGGTCGGCGCTGATCCGTGGCTGCTGATCTCGGACGATTGGCCGGTTGGTTTGCGATCATTGTACCGCTCGGCTGCCCTGGGCGACAGTTCACGGCGCTGGGCGGTGCGCGCACCCTCCGGGCAGGTCAGGCAGGCTGGCCACGTTGCACCCGGAATAATCATGCCGCGCATACGCGCCGCTAACATCTGCGTCATAGAGAACCTGGATGATGCCCGGGTGACGGGCGGATACGCGGACTGGCGGGGCCACGTGATCGTGTGCGGCCTGCGCTTCGTCGCCCTGCGCATCGTCGAGGAGCTCAACCAGTGCGGCGTCCCGGCCGTGGTCGTCGACGACCACCCGGATCCGGCGCTCGCCCGCCAGCTCGCCGCCTGCGGCGTCCCGCACCTCGCGGCCAGCTCCCGGATGGCCGCCACGCTGACCGAAGCCGGCCTGGCCGGGGCGATCGCGGTCATCTGCGCCCTCGAAGATGATCTGCTGACGCTGGAGACCGCGCTGCTGACCCGTGAGCTGCGCGCCGACGTCCGGGTGGTCGTCCAGCTCGGCAACCCGGCCGTGGGCCGGGCGCTCGAGCAGATCGACGTGGCCGTCCTGGACGTGGCCGGGCTGTCCGCCCCGGCCATCGCCGAGGCGTGCCTGCAGTCCGGCGCGCAGGAGATCGCGCTGGACGGTGAGCGGTTCCTGGCCGCGCGGACGACCGCGCCGCGCACTGCCTCGCTGCGGGAGCTGTACGGCGCGCTGGCACCGATCGCCGTGCTGCCCGCAGGCGGGGAGGATGTCGTGATCTGCCCCGGCCGGGACCACATTGTGGCCCAGGGCGACCACGTCACGCTGTTCGCCACGCCCGAGGAACTGCGCGCGGCCGGGATCGGCGGGCAGGTCCGCTACCCGGCGCACGCCCGGCCGTTCAGGCCCGGGCGGCGGCTCCGGCACGTCACGGTGTCGGTGCTGCGCGCGGTCGCGGACGTGCGGATGGCCACGGCCCTGGCGGCGCTGGTCGCCGTGCTGATCGCCGCCACGACGGTCTTGCACCTGGCGTACCGGCTGCCCAAGTCGGGACCGATCTCGATCCTGAACGCGGCCTACTTCACGGTCGAGACCGTGACCACGGTCGGCTACGGCGACTTCTCCTTCCGCGGCCAGGCGCCCTGGCTGATCGTGGCGGCGATCTGCCTGATGCTGCTCGGCGCGCTGTTCGTCGCCGTCTTCTTCGCCATGCTCACCAACATGATCGTCAGCCGCCGTCTGGAGGAATCCCTCGGCCGGCAGCGGATCACCGGGCTGAGCGGGCACGTGATCGTCATCGGCCTGGGCACCGTCGGCACCCGGGTGATCCAGCGGCTGGTAGCCGCCGGGCGGGACGTGGTGGCCGTGGACCAGGACGAGCACAACCGCCGCCTGGGACCGGTCCGCGCGCTCGGCGTGCCGGTCATCATCGCCGACGCGACCCTGCCACAGACGCTGGAGGCGGCCAGCCTGCCGAACGCCGCCGCGGTGGCCGTCGTGACCAGTGATGACCTGGCCAACCTCGAGACCGGCCTGGCGGTCCGCGATCAGCTGGGCGACCGCTGGAACAGCGTGCCGGTCGTGCTCCGCATGTTCGACTCACCCTTCGCCCGGTCCGTTCGGCATAATTTCGGGTTTTCCGCCGTCCGGTCCACCGCCGCGCTGGCCGCGCCGTGGTTCGTCGGGGCGGCGCTCGGCCTGGACGTGCTGAGCACCTTCTACGCCGACGACAAGCCGCTGCTGGTCGCGCGGCTGACCGTGAGCCCGGGCGGTGGCCTGACCGGGCTGGCCATGAGCCAGCTGTCGGCCCGGACGCGGGTGCTGGCCATCCGGCGCGCGGCCGACGAGCGGCTGCTGGAGCACCCGCCCCGGCGGGGTACCCGGTTCCGGGCCGGCGACCAGGCCTTCCTCATTGGCCCGTACGAGGAACTCCTGGCCGTGCTGCGACAGGACCGCCCGGCCCCGCCCAACGGCAGCCCCGCTCCTGGCGTCATGCGCTTCCCGGGCCATCCCTAGCGGGCCTCTTCGGCCATCACCAGCATCTCCGCCAGCAGCGGGCCGCCGAACGTCGTGGCCATGGCCACATCCGAGGCGTCGCGGCCCCGGCCGATCACGATGCGCCCCTTGCGCCGCCGGTTGTTGCGCGGGTCGAAGGTCCACCAGCGCTCCCCCAGCCAGACCTCCATCCACGCCGCGAAGTCCATCGGCGCCGGGTCCGGCGGAACGTCCATGTCCGGCAGGTAACCGAAGACATAACGGGCCGGGATGTTCAGCGCGCGGCAGAACGAGATCGCCAGGTGGGTGAAGTCGCGGCAGACCCCGCGCCCGGACGCGAAGACGTCCGCCGCCGTGGAGGTCGCCGTCGTGCTGCCGTAGGCGAACGTGAGGTGGCCGTTCACGTGGTCGCAGATCGCCCGGACCCGGCGGTAGCCGGGCGCCAGCGCGCCGAACTGGGACCACGCTTCGTCGCCGAGCAGGTCCGGCAGGCAGAACCGGCTGGGCAGTGTGTAGATGAGCGTGTCGTCCGGCAGCTTGTCGGGCGGGATCTCCGGCGCGTCCTCGTCGGCGTCCTCGGTGGCGTCCGGGACGGTGGCCACCGCGCCGTAACTGAAGCGGGACCGGCCAGACGGCAGGATGGCCCGGATACACGGGTTGCCGTACAGGTCGGTGTAATCCCGCAGCGCCATCTCCGGCTCCGCCCCCAGCTGCCCGCCGGCCAGCGCGATGTGCGGGGCCTGGCGCGGCTGAACGTGGAAGACGACGGGCGTGTCGATCTCGGCCACGTAGCTGAAGGTGCATCCGATCCGGACTCGCCGTGTCTGCATTGTCCCATTCTCGTGGCCGCATGTTTCCGGCCGGTTACCAGCCGCCCGCCGCGGATGGCCGCGTGTGGCCCTTGCGGCGAGACCGGCATAATGTCACCGCATGAGCGAAAGGCTGCCGCTGTTCCCGCTCGGTACGGTTCTGTTCCCCGGCCTGCTGCTGCCGCTGCACATCTTCGAGGAGCGGTACCGGCAGCTCATCCACGAGCTGCTGGACGGCCCGGAGCCGAGACGGTTCGGGGTCGTCGCCATCCGGAAGGGCCGCGAGACCGGGGTGGAGGGCGTCTCCTCCCTGTATGAGGTGGGCTGCACCGCGACGCTGCGGGAGACCGAGGAGCACGACGACGGCCGCTTCGATCTGGTCACCGTCGGCACCCAGCGGTTCCGCCTGGAGGCCCTCGACGAGTCACGTCCCTACCTGCAGGGCGATGTCGAATTCCTGGACGAGGACGACGGCGACAGCGCCGAAGCGGGCCGCGCGGCCAGCCTCGTCGCCGCCTCCTTCCGCGAGTACCTGGCCGCGCTCTACGAACGGGGGCTGGCCCAGATCAGCGTCCCCGACCTGCCCGAGGACCCCGTCCTGCTCTCCTATCTGGTCGCGGCCACCATGATCATCGACCTGCCGGACCGGCAGGGCCTGCTGGCCGAACCGGACTCGCTGAGCCGATTGAATGCCGAACGGGCCATGCTGCAGCGTGAGACGACGATGCTCCGCACCCTGACCGCGCGCCCCGCCCCTGACCTTCGGTACGCGCCCTACAACCCGAACTGATCACACCCTGGTCACCGGGACCGTCACGGGCAGGTCCCGCGAGGAACGCCCCACGTGGATGAGGTGCTCACGCTGGCCGGCCCGCCTGAAAAGCCACGATGGCCGGCCCAGTGTGTTCAAGGCCTCATCGCATCACCGTTACGGGAAGGTGACATGCGGTGTAACCCGTGCCCTCCGCCGCCCGGCCGGCCGGCTCACGGCCGATTACGGCCCCGGGCGACCGGCCAGAATGCCGTCCGTACCGTGCCTGACGTGCGATGCCTCACCGGGCCAGGTAACGGCCCGGCCGCTGAAGAGTCTGGTACGGGCCCGGTACGAGATGGCGCGTATGGGGCGATTC
>Ga0181518_10002552_pt1 | contig 17467 bp, 15 predicted proteins | sample PEATcosm2014_Bin_28_FD_119751 | JGI IMG/M metagenome (GOLD analysis project Ga0181518, IMG submission 119751) | Peatland microbial communities from MTU Mesocosm Facility, Houghton, MI, USA - PEATcosm2014_Bin01_60_metaG | ecosystem: Environmental > Terrestrial > Soil > Wetlands > Peat | place... | reverse complement strand
GAGAAGATCGAAATGCGCGACATCACCTTCCGCTACGTCGACAAATTCTCCGACGCCGCCTTCAAGATCGGACCGATCGACTTCACCTTGCAGCCCGGCGAGCTGGTGTTCATCACCGGCGGCAACGGTTCGGGCAAATCGACGTTCTTGCGCGTGCTGTCCGGGCTCTATCCACCCAATTCCGGCGAGATCACGCTCGACGGGGTACGCATCGACGACCAAAACCGCGATACCTATCGCGCTTTGATGTCGGCGATTTTCTTCGACTACCACCTGTTCCAGCGGCTCTATGGCATTCCCCGGGAGCAGTCGGGCGAGCTCCAGCGCCTGTTGGCGCAATTCCGCCTGTCCGACAAGACCGGGCTGGTCGACGGCGAGTTTCGCACCCTCGACCTGTCCGGCGGCCAACGCCGCCGCCTCGCCCTGATCGTCAGTTTGCTGGAGAAACGTCCGATCCTGCTGCTGGACGAATGGACCGCCGAACAGGACCCCGAATTCCGCCGCAAATTCTATGACGAGCTTTTGCCGGATTTGATGGCTGCCGGCGCCACCATCGTGGTCATCACCCACGATGACCGCTATCTTGACGAGTTGACATTGCGGGCGCGCCGAGTGCGCATGGATGAAGGCCGCATCGTCGAGCAACGTACGATGAATATGGGCTGATGGTCGGGCGCGATGGATAACGGCTGATGGCAACGTATTCGGAGTTCCTCGATAGCAAGCCGCTGCCGAAGCGCGGCTGGCGCCGCATCCGGCGCCACCTGCCGCGGCTCTCGGTCCTGTTGATGACGCTGCTGCTGATCGCGATCGTGCTGTGGCCTTACGTCGTGGTTTCGGTTCCGACCGGGCAGGTCGGCGTCCTTTGGTATCGGCTCATCGGCTTCGACCCTTACTGCATGTGCCTCGTTCGCGGCACCGTGCTCGATCCCCGGGAACTCAGGGAAGAGGGCCTGCACCTGATCATGCCTTGGAACAAGCTGTACCTATACGATCTGAGGCTGCAATCGTCGACGCAGACATACAACGCCATTTCCAAGGATGGCGTGAGCATGTCCGTTCAAGTGAGTATACGATATCAACTGCAGCATAATTCCGTCGCGGTGCTCCACAAGTTCATCGGCCCGGAATATTTCGCCACCGTGATCAGTCCCGAGATCGGCAGCCAGACCCGCCAAGTCATTTCGCAATACACGGCCGAGGAGGTTTACACCTCGCGCGAGGCGATCCAGGCGGAGATTCACGACAGCGGGCAAAAGGCGCTCGGCGCCAGTCTCAACAAACTGGTGCAGCCCGAGGCCATGGAGCAGCCCGATCCCAAGCATTACAACGACTTCCTGCAAGGCGCGATCCAGCTCCTCGATACGCTCGTGCTCAGCATTGAATTGCCGCCGGCCATCGTCGCCGCCATCAATCGCCAGACCGAGCAGTACTATCAGATTCAGGAATATAAATTCCGCGTCGAGCGCGAAGCTCAGGAATCCAAGCGCAAGCAGATCGAAGCCAACGGCATCGCCGCGTTTCAACGCACCGTCAGCCAGGGCATTTCGGAGTCGTATCTACGCTGGCGCGGCATCGAGGCGACGCTGGCACTGGCGCAATCGCCCAATGCGAAAATCGTCATCTTCGGCACCAACAAGGACGGCCTGCCGCTCATTCTCGGCAATGTCGACACTCCTCCGGGCTCGGGGATAACGCCGCAGCCACCGGCAATCGGCGCGGCACCGCCGTCCGGAGCGCCGCCGGCCCCGAGCGATAAATCGTCATCAGGCGCGCCAGCGCCGGGCGGCGGATCGACAGAAACCGACAAGGTCGGACAAGCGAGCGGCAATACGCCGTCGGCATTCGACGCCGCGCCGGGCGCATCGGGAGCGAACGGCATGTCCGATTTCGAGGCCATTCTCTCCCGGCTCTACAGTCCCTTCCGCGCACCGGATTCCCCTCCGGGAGCGGCGCCGAAACAGTAATTTGCGTGGCAGTTTCCGCCTTACGATCGTGCAGAGGTCACTATGAGCACTCGACAAATTGACCCTGTAACAGCGCCGCGCAGCCGGCTTCGCAGCCCTGCCGCTATCGTCCTCGTTCTATTCATCATGGTCAGCGGTTATTTTTGGGGCCGCCAGTTCAACGCCCGCGATATCCAGCAGCGCGATTCCGCCATTCAACAGCTGCAATCCGACAACCAGCGGCTCGCGGCGGATATTGCCGACCAAAACGCAACCCTCACCTCGCTGCGTGCCGAGCTTTCGAGCACCAAAGCCTCGCTCGATGCGGTCATGCCGTCGCAGAACACCTACAACATCAATCCCAACCAGTCGCTGCTCGCCGCCAGTGGCCGTTTGACCATCGGCATGGTCGGTTCCCCCGGCAACGACGGCATCAACCTCAACGTCAACGGCAAGCAGCAGAAGGTCGCCGCCGGCGACGTCGTTCGCATATCGCCCGATGCCTCGACGGAGTGCCAGGTGCAGATCCAGTCCTTCGACATGTTCAAGGCTGTGCTGGTTGCATCCTGCGCCGCGCCGAAATCGCAGTAGCGTTTAGCGACAAGACGCCTCTCACACAGAAACTTGGCTATTCCCAAATCAACACGTTCGGCAGCGAGCGGTCGACGCGCCGCAGCAATGTGTAACCGACGCCGGCAAGACCGCGGAACATGCCCAAATTGAAGCGCCCTTTGCCGCTGTTCCAGCGATAATCGCCGGCCGCGGCGGCGGTGCGCAGAACCGCCGTCAGCCGCCGCGCCGCAAGCGCGCGAAGATCGTCGCGGCCAAGCGCATCGCCGGCCTCGCAGAAGAATTCGACGCCGCCCAGCGTGCCGCAGCACAGCGTATCGACGGCGGTGAGCCGGCCTTGCTCGACGCCTTCGACGGCGTTTTGAATATCGATCGCCGAGTGCGCGTCATCCATGCCGCGAAGCCTGGATGTGGCAATCCGCGCCAGACCGATGCCTGGCGCGCCGTGACACCATTGGCACGGCCACGATAGCCCACCGACGTCGCGCAGATCGGGCCAGTTGTGCCGCTCCGCATCGTAGCTCGAATTTTCAAAGGCAATGCATTCAGCGGCGGCTTGCGCGAACTCTGCGCGTCCGGTCGCCTGTGCCAACGAAGTCAGTGCATAGGCAAAGCCCGCCGCGCCATGCGACATGCCGTTGAGTCCGCGCGGTCCGGAGCCCTGCCCGACCCAGGTCCGTTGCCCTGCCGGCCCGAGCCGAGGCTGGCCGAGCAAGTGCTCGCCGCACTTCACAGCCAGGCGCAGCACGTCGTCGGATCGGGAGTCGCGATAAAGCCGCAGCAGGCTGAGGATCGCGCCGGCACTACCGCTGACCACGTCCAACTGCTTGTCCGCGGCAATGAGGTCGTCGGTAAACAATTGCGCCGCCTGCCGCGCATCCGCAAGCAAGGCGTCGTCATGCAGGCATTTCGCCATGACGGCCAGCGCGTAGACGATCGAGCCCAATCCGACGGCCCCGCCGACGCCCAGCGCTCGGGCCATGCGCGCGGCATTGCGGCTTTTCAGATTGCTGCGCAATTGCGCCAGTCCGGCATAGGCAAGCTCGGCCGAGGCTTTGTTGCCGGTCACCGCCGCATGAGCCGCAAGAAAGACAGCGATGCCGCAGATGCCGTTGTAGAGGTCCGGACCGAGGCACACGAGCTGGGAAAACTCGGAATCGCCCAGCCAGTCGAGACCGATCCAAGCGACGCTCGGGCCGCGGCGTATGGCGTAATGCGACAATTCCGCCGCGATCCGATCGGCTTCGGCGATGAAGGTTTCCTTTTTCGGCGCGACTGCGGAATCTTCGCGCGCAGTTTCCTGCGGCTCCGCCGCCTTGGGCTTGGCGGAACGCGGGATCGAGTTCGTATTTTCCCGAATGACCTCGGTCTGCCAGGCAATCTCCCGCTCGTCGAAATTCTCAAACCGCGCCCGGGCGCGATCGAGGCCCGAGGGCAACGCGACATGAACGGAATGGCCATTGGCATCGCCGATGTCGTGACCGTCGCTGGGCGAGACGAAATGCGGCACGTTGAGCGTGACCAGCGCCGCGCGCTCCGCCCGCTGCAACGGCCACAGCGGATTATGCTCGCTCTGCCAATCGGACAGCCTGGCGATGAAATCCGCTTGTGCCGACCAGATCACGCCGTCGTCCATGGCTTTGTGATTGCGAAGCCGCTGCAGCAGCATGTAGTAGAAGCGGGTCGCACGAATAACGTTACGCACGGGAACGCCGGCAAAACCGTCAAACAGCTCACCCCGCCCTGCCCCGCGGCCGTGGCGCAGCAAGAAATTCGCGTATTGCTCAAAACCTTCGACGAAGTCGTCGACGTGATCGCCGAACCTGGCGTTGCGGCCGTCGACGTGCGGCAGATTGGGGCTGGTCTTGACGGCTTGGTTGGATTTCGCCGGCCGCATCGCGTCGGAATTGATTTTGTCCCACGTGATTTCCGTCTTGGCGTTCCAATCTGCAGTCATGCCGCCGACGGCAAAGACGATGTTGTCGGGAGAGCGTCCATAGGCGGGCAGCAGACCGACCGCCGTGACGGAATTGCTGACGATTTCAGCGGCGGCGGCGAAGGCGTAATCTTCCGGCGCTTCGGCGCCGCGCTCTTCGGCACCGGCTTGCAGTATCATTTCCAGATCGATCGGCACCGGGTGATCGCCGCAGGCGATCATGTTCTCCTGATGCATGTCGGTTGCGGCAAAGCAGTGAAACAGCGCCAACCAGCCGCCGGCGCGCCGGAAAAACCGCGCAAAACCCTCCGCGTCGGCGCACGCCGCGTGATCGATGAATTCGGTCCAGCCGTAGCCGTCCTGCGCGATCGCGCGCACGGCTTTGAGCTCGATCGGGGCTTGGGCGCCGTTTAAGCGCTCGACCAAGGCGTGCCAGGCGGCATCGAGCCGCAGATCCTTCGGCTTATAGACGACACGCGCACCGTCCTCGAAGCTTATGATCCGAACCGAGCGGCCGTTGTTGTGCGGATCGGAGAGATTGCCTTCAAATCCGGCAACGCGTCCGGCATTGCCGGAATGAAGAATATCGCGGCGGATCACCGCAAGATCGGCATCGAGACGCAAGACCATTTCGCGCGAGGTGTCGATCCACTGCCGCGTGATGGTGGCGAACAGCCGCAGCAGCACCGGCTTGTCTTCGAACAACCGCCGCCAACCGCCGGCTTGCATGTCGTCGACGAAGCGATCGTAGAGCGCGGTGCCGTTGCGCGGCGCTGGAACCGCTGCATCGGGTTGCGATGAACTGGCATTGCGCGCCTTGGCGAAGCGCTCGTAGAGCGCCGCCGTGCCGAGGCTGGAGAGTTCCCGAAGCAGCGCCAGGCGCAGCGACGCGCGCGCGGCTTCGTTCAGGTTATCGCCGACCCGCGCATCGAGACCCGACCAAAGCCGCGTGTCGGCCTGCGCCACCAATGACGTGAAAAGCTGCTCGAATGCACACGGATCGGTTTTGTCGGAAACCGCAAGTGGCGTTGCATTGCCGCCGGTGTCTTGCAACGCCGCTTCGACCCAGACTGCGTCCTCGATCCATGATGGCAGAGCAGCGGACGTACGGCGAACGGCCGCGAGTCTCGCCAATACCGGCGCAAACGCCAAGCCGTCGCGATCGAGCCGCCGACCGAACAGCGACCAGTCGCCGCTGGCGCACGCGCGGCACCATGACGCAAGCCGCCGCGCCGCCAGATCGGCGTCGCCTTTCTGACTGGGCAGCGGCTCGAAATCGTCGGACAGGACTTCGTCCAGCGTTGCGGCCCGAACAGCCAGCCGATCGTAAAATGCGTCCATCCGATTGCTCTCTCCGATCGGGCCACGCGGCCCAACGCGATCACCCTATTGCTGCGGCACCCTAAGTCACCGCGTCCGGCAGCGTCATACCGCAGCGAGACCTTGCACAATCACGACTGCCAATTGTTAAGGCAACAGCGCCCGCGCCGCGCGCGCAATGCGCCGTAAGCTGACAAAAATTGGGCGTGAAAATTGCGCGATTTATCTCGGTAAATCAGTTACCTGCGGCACAATGGTGAATCATTGCCTAGACTTTACACCGGCTGCCGCCGATGATTAAATACTCCTATTCACCGACACTGGCGAACAAAAGGATGACTATCATGAACGACGCTACGATCGGACTCGACCAGATTGAAGAGCTTCCCGGCTATGAGGTCTCCGACGAGGCCCTGGAGGCTGCGGCCGGAAGCGAGAAGGCCGGATACACGCTGGCCTATTGCTCGGGCTTGTCCGTCTGCCCGGCTTGACCGGTTCAACGGATTGATCCTGACTTCATCATCTTGCCGCTGATGACTGCTCGGGTTGACGAAATCGCGCGCGAGGCGCCGCTGATGGCGGCGCCTCGTTAGTTTTGAGCATGGCCGTTGACTTGACGCGTTCGCCAATTGGGTCCGGTGCAGCCACGGAGCGGCATTGAATGCGTCGGCGACGACCTGATTTCTTGAAAAAACATCCTGGTTGCTGCGCAGCAATGGAATTCGGGCTCGATACATTCGGCGATATCACCGCCGGCCCCGATGGCCGCCTCAACAGCCATGCGCAAGTCATCCGTGAGGTGATCGAGCAAGCGGTGCTGGCCGACCGGCTGGGCATCGACGCCTTCGGCGTCGGCGAGCACCATCGTCCGGATTTCGCCATATCGGCGCCCGAGGTCGTGCTCGCGGCAATCGCCGGACGCACCACGCGGATCCTGCTCGGCTCGGCGGTGACGGTACTCTCTTCCGACGACCCCGTTCGCGTCTTCGAGCGTTTCGCCACCGTCGATGCCGCCTCGAACGGACGCGCCGAGGTGACGTTGGGGCGCGGCTCGTTCACCGAGTCGTTTCCGCTGTTCGGGTTCGATCTGGCGCAATACGAGGCGCTGTTCGAGGAGAAGCTCGATCTGTTCGCTGCGCTGCTCAAGCAGGAGCCGGTGACGTGGCAGGGCAAGATGCGGCCGCCGCTCGTCAGCCAGCGGGTTTTTCCGCCGCTGGACAAGCCGCCGCTCAAGACCTGGATCGGCGTCGGCGGCAGCCCGGAATCCGTTGTCCGTGCTGCACGTTACGACCTGCCGTTAATGCTGGCCATCATCGGCGGCGATCCGCGGCGATTCATGCCCTTCATCGACCTCTATAAGCGCGCCTATGCGCAGCTCGGCCGCCCGGCAAAACCCATCGGCCTGCATTCCCACGGCTATGTCGCCGACACCGACGCGCAAGCCCGCGAAGAGCTTTGGCCGCATCACAAGGGCATGCGCGACCGCATCGGCGCCGAGCGCGGCTGGCCGCCAGTGACACGGACGCATTTCGATCAGGAAGCCGATGGCGGCTCGCTCTATGTCGGCGCGCCGGAGACCGTGGCGCGCCGCATCGCCGCGACCGCGAAGGCGCTCGGCATCGCGCGCTTCGACATGAAGTACAGCTCCGGCACGCTGCCCCACGACAAGCTGATGCGCAGCATCGAGCTTTACGGTACCAAGGTGATGCCGCAGGTGCGGGACATGCTGGCATGACCTGCTTGGCAGCACCTATTCCGGCTTGATCCCCGCCTGCTCCACCACCCTCGCCCACTTGGCGGCATCGCGTGCGATGAGCGCGCGCAGTTCGGCGGGCGAGTAGAGGAGCGGCACGCCGCCGACTTCGGCCATGCGCGCGCGGATGCCGGGATCGGCGAGGCCCGCATTGATCTCGCGGTTGAGCCGCTCGACAATCGCGTTCGGCGTGCCGCTTGGAACGCCGAGCGCCGTCCATGGCGTGACCTCGAAGCCGGCGATGGTCTCGCCCATGGTCGGCACGTTTGGCAGTGCGGGCGTCCGCTTCGCCGACAGCACCGCCAGCGCCCGCACGCCGCCGGACTTGATGTGCGGCAGCGAGTTCGGCAGCGCGTCGATGCCGGCCTGGATGCGGCCGCTCAACAGATCGGTCAGCATCGGCGCGCCGCCTTGATAGGGCACGTGCACGACGTCGATCCCGGCTGATATCTTGAACAGCTCGATGGCCAGGTGGCTGATGGTGCGTGCGCCGAACGAGGCAAAATTGATTTTGCCGGGATTGGCCTTGGCGTAAGCGATGAACTCCGGCACGGTGTTGGCCGGCAGCGCCGGAGTGACGTCCAACACCAGCGGCAATTCGGCAAGCCCCGCCACCGGCGCGATGTCGCGCTGGAAGTCGAACGGCAGCGATTTGTAGAGCGACGGATTGATCACATTCGTCGCCACCGCGAACAGCAGCGTGTAGCCGTCGGCCGGCGCATTGACGACCGCCTGCACGGCGATATTGGTGCCGCCGCCCGGCTTGTTCTCGATGACGACCGGCTGGCCGAGCCGCGCCGCGAGCCATTCGCCCATCAGCCGCGCGATGAGATCGGTGCTGCCGCCGGCCGGGAACGGCACGATCCAGCGCAGAGGGCGTGATGGATATGTCTGCGCCGCCGCGACCCGCGACGCTGCGGACGACGTCGCGAGGGCACCGGCAAGGCGAAGGAAGCGGCGGCGCGCAAGCATGTCGCCGATCTTAGCTTGGAGCTATGTCCCCACCAGCCCGAATTGCGGGCTGGACGGCTCGGCATGGCTGCGCTTGGCGATACGTCCGGCGAGCCGGGACAGCCGCCCCGCCTCCACTGCGGCGCGCATCGAACTTGCCATCATCACCGGATCGCGCGCTTTCGACACCGCGGTGTTGACCAAGACCGCGGCGCAGCCGAGCTCCATGGCGAGGGTGGCGTCGGAGGCGGTGCCGATGCCGGCATCGAGCACCACCGGCACCGGCGAACGGGCGCAGACCAGCTCGATCAGATGCGGATTGGAAATGCCCAGCCCCGAGCCGATCGGCGAGCCCATCGGCATCACGGCCGCGGCGCCGGCATCGGCGAGTTTTCGGCACGTCACCGGGTCCTCGGTGCAGTACGGCAGCACGACAAAACCCTTCTGCACCAAAGTCTGCGTCGCCCGCACCAGTTCCTCGACATCGGGATAAAGCAATTCGCGGTCGCCGATCACTTCGAGTTTCACCCAATTGGTATCCAGCGCTTCGCGCGCCAGCTCGGCGGTGAGCACGGCGTCCTTCGCGGTCTGGCAGCCCGCGGTGTTGGGCAAAAAGCGGACGCGGCCGGCCAGCACATCGATCAGGCTTTCGTCGTCGCCGGCAAGGCTGATGCGGCGGATCGAGGCGGTGACCATTTCGGTGCCGCTTGCCGCAATGGCGTCGAGCATGATCTTGCGATTGGGATAGCCGGCGCTGCCGAGAAACAGCCGCGAGGCAAATTTTTGGCCGGCAATGACCAGAGGATCGGACATTTTTCTGCTCCTAACCGCCTTGCCGCGCGCGTACGATCTCGACGTTGTCGCAGGGATTGAGCCGCGTCGCCGGCCACGCCGCGCGCGGCACGACGGCGCCGTTGAGCGCGACCGCGATGCCGCGCTGCCCCGCATCGACGGTTTTTTCGGCCAGCAGTGCTTCGAGGGTTTTTGGCGCAGCGAACGGTTCGCTCTCGCCGTTGACGCGGATTTCCGCTTGCGTCATCGCGCCTCCTACTCCGCCGCCCGCGCCGGCAGAAAACGTTCGAGACCGAACGGCCGGATCGCCGGCTCGACGACATTGTCGAGAATGAGCCGCGCCATGGCGTCCGCCGTCACGGGCGCCAACAAAATGCCGTTGCGGTGATGGCCGGTGGCATAAAACAAGCCGTCGAGCGGACCCGGGCCGAGGATCGGCGCGTCGTCGCGGCTGCCGGGCCGATGGCCGACCCAGATTTCCTCGATCGGCAGTTCCTCGACCGCCGGCACCGCTCGCCACGCGGCATCGAGCAGTGCCATCACGCCGCCGGCGGTGATGGTGTCGTCGAATCCTTTTTCCTCGACGGTGGCACCGACGATCAGCCGGCCGTCGCGCCGCGGCACCAGATAAGCGCCCGGCGCCCACAGCACGTGGTCGATGAGCGGCGCCTTGGCATCCATGCGCAGCGCCAGCATCTGGCCTTTTACAGGGCGCACCGGCGGCCGGCGGTCCGGCGGCAATCCGGCAATCGTGCGCGACCACGCGCCAGCGGCAAGCACCACGACATCGGCGCTTTCAGTGGTGCCGTCTTCGAACACGACGCCGGTTGCCTTGCCGCCATGCACGGCAATTTCCTTGACCGGACGGTGCTCGTGAATTGTCACACCGGCCGCTTCGGCGGCGATACGCAGCGCCTGCACGAGCTTGCGGTTATCGACCTGATGATCCTGCGGCGAGAACACCGCACCGGCGATTTTTCCCGCCAGATGCGGCTCCCGCTTCCGCGTGTCGGCAGCCGACAGCCATTCGAGCGGCAGGTCGAGACGGCGCTGAAACTCCAAGCGATGGCCGATCTCCGCCTGATCGTCGGCGGTCAAGGCGAGCAGCAGCGTGCCCTCGCGCCGCAATTCGACGTCGACGCCGCTGGCGCGCAGCAGCTCGTCGGCGAAGGCCGGCCAGCGCGCCTGGCTGTCGCGCCCAAGCGCGACCAGCGCCTCCTCGCCGGGCTCAGCCTCGCAGCACGCCGCCAGCATGCCGGCCGCGGCATGGCTCGCGCCAGATCCAGCCTTGCCGCGGTCGAACACCGTGACCGTTGCCCGACCGGCGAGCCGCCAAGCGATGCCGAGGCCGACGACACCGGCGCCGATGATGGCGACGTGCGGCTTTTTGCCGATATGGGGAAGCTTTTGCGTCAGAGGCGGCTCCCTTCGCTGGAATGACCCAGACAGGTTCGATGGGTTTGATCCGGAAATAATCTCTCCTTCACGCAGAAACCCTTGGTTTTCCTACACTTCTCTCGTTCCGGACGGTCCCCGAGATGGTCCCCGGAGGAGAACTATGCTAAAGCCTGTTGCCATGCCTGATCTACGCCAACGTACAGGTGGGACCTATACCGCGCGCATCAAGATACCGCGCGACGTGGCCGCGGACTATGCCAAGACGTACGGCCCGCGGTGGTCTGTCAAAGCCTCGTGGCGCGGCCTTACGGATGCTGAGGCCAAGGTAAAATGCACCGAGTGGGGTAACGTGATCGATGGGCGCATTAAAGCGCTACGGGCCGCCCGCAAGGGCCAGCGACAAACGCTCGATCATCGCGAGCTACATGCCCTCGTGGGGCTCTGGTACACGGAATATGTCGCCAAGTACGAGGCCAAGCCCGGTGATCCGGAGGGATGGCAACACGCATTAGATGACCTGGGCGAGGCACTCACGCTGGCCAGCGGGCCCGAGGATAGCGACCTTAGCTATGACGATTTGCTCGCCGACGCCTCGACCTTGGCCACCATCCGCGATGATGTAGCGAGAGCAACCGCTGCCGACGCCTTTCTTGCCGATCATGGCTACGCCCTCACCCGCGAGAGCCGTGCCGCGCTGCTGGATGCCCTTGCGCCTCGATATGTCGATGCATTGGGATTACTACTGAAGCGCGCCAAAGGGGACTATAGTCGCGATCCTATTGCCGACACGTTCCCGACGCTAGAACCGAAGGCCCAAGCGGGTGTGTCTATAGCCGCCCTATTCGACCAATGGTGCAACGAGACCAAGCCCGCCAATGGCACCATCCGGCGCTGGAAGCCCGTCATAGACGCTGCCCAAGCTCAGTGGCCGGATATCAGGAAGGTCACGGAAGGCAGCGCCCGCGAATGGCTACGGTCGCTCGTTAATGACAAGCGTAGTGCCCACACCGTATCAACGATCTGGCGAACAGCCCTAAAGACAATCTGCAATTGGGCCATCGGTCAGGGACTTCTAACAAACAATCCGTTCGCTCGGGTTAAGATCGTAGTGCCGCGCAAAATTGCCACACGCGAAAGCAAGGCATTCACAGACAGCGAAGCAAACACGATCTTAGCCGCTGCACTGGCATACGATGAACCTGGAGCCCTGCGAGATGCAAAGCGATGGCTGCCGTGGCTGTGCGCCTATAGCGGAGCAAGGGCCGGTGAAATCGCACAACTGCGAAGCCAAGATGTAGTGCAACGTGACGGCATATGGACACTCACGCTCACTCCCGAGGCTGGCACGATCAAAAACCGGAAGCCGCGAACGGTCCCGCTACACGAGCACATTATCGCGCAAGGCTTTCTGGATTTCGTGACCTTTCGGGCCAGAGGTCCGCTCTTATACAATGGTCCGCCAAGTGAGAAGCGGGTCCGCCACATCGTGCAAAAAGTTGGCGAATGGGTACGCGCACTGGGGATAAACGACCCTGAAATCAGACCGAACCATGCTTGGCGTCATCTGTTCAAGCTGGTCGCGGAGCGCGCCGGCATCCCAGAAAGATTGTCTGACGTAATAACCGGACATGCCCCGGCATCAATCGGGCGCGCATACGGGCAGCCGACATTGGTTGATCTAGCCCGAGAAATGGAAAAACTTCCCCGCTATGAGGTGTGACAATATATATATATATTTATGCAACGCAGCCGGTTCATGGAGATAGATTGTGCCAACGAGCCGTATCAAGCTCCCCATTAGGAAGAATGAAGTGAGCCCGGCGCGCTCTTATGATTTCCAATCCACGGATTGCCTCTTCCGCATTATCAGAGGTGCTTGGACCTTCATAGATCACCCCAGCGAGCGCCCATGAGCGCAGCGCTCCCTGAACCACCATCAACATAGGTCCGCCACTGATACCTCTGAAATCAAAATTCTCCGGCGGAGTGCCACCCCCTAGCGCTGGGATTAGATGCTCGCGTTCGATCAAAGTCGAAACATCTCTTTCGCTGACGCTCGACGCAATACCAGAACCCGGCGCGGCACCAAATATCACTTCTTGCCGCGATGGATGACGCGTGCCGACGCCGGGATAACCGCAATAGTATATTCCGCATTGTTCAACAGGTGGTTCGGGAGGCCATAGCTTTTGATACCCCGTTAATATCTGTTTTCCTAAAGACTTTACTTCAGTCTGTTCGATCCGGAAGGTGGCAATATCAATATCTGCATGGGCCGCGATCACGCGTGCGTCCCAATCAAGTTCGATTGAAATACCGTTGCCAGCCAATCTAAGTGGTCCGGCACCTTCCGTGCGTCTAAGTTCTCTTAAACCTTCGATCACATGAGCTGCAGTGACCGCGAAGCACCCCTCGCCAGCGTCAAGGAAAAAAGCGGTTCCGTTGCGCGAGGAAATTCTCCCACTCTGATCACGCAAGGCACAATACAGCGGCGTGCAAAACGAAGTCACCAACTCCAATTCGTACTTGCCAAGGCCACCTAGGATGATGGCCTTACCTTCTTCAGGAGATAACTGCTCTTCCAGCGACGATTTTGGACCCATTGAGGGGTAACCTCGTCATTGCTTCCTCAGTTCACTGATGAAGCCGTTCAGAACCGCCAGCTTTCCTTGTAGCAGTGCATACCATCCATCGCCCTCAATGTTGTGGTTTACCAACATAAGAGCCGTCCCTCTGGCGGAACCGAACTGAGCGAGATAGCCGACGCCAAATTTGGTTGAGAGTATTTCCAAAGCGTTCTTCTCCCACTCCGAATATTGGCTCCGAATAAGGTCTTTGTCGTCCCGCTCCTCAAATGTTTTCGCAATTGCATTCCCGGCAGCGATCATTCCCGCAATATCATTTATCTGCTCATCTCGAAGCTGCTGGGCACGACGGGCGATGTCTCGGTCATTTAGCCTTGACTGCAGATTGGCCATTTCTGACTTCAGTTGAGCGACTGTTCGCCCATTTTCCTCCTTCAGCCCCGCAATTGTCCGCGCATTATCGACCTTTAGCGAGCTAATCGTGTTTTCTGCGATGACCGCCTGTTTAGGCGCGTCGCGCACAAAGAACACCGCAAACAAGAAGGCAAGTACCAAGAAAGATGATGCGACAGCGGCCAAAAAGAAATCCAATACCGCTTTCTTGGCGTCGTTCAAAGCGTCGCGCCACGAATGATGCTTTGATATTGCGCGTAAAGCGGCAAATACAATTGCCGCAACAACCACACCCCCCGCTAGAAGCCAAGTAAGAATGATGCCTTGCCCGGTCGCCCACTCCCAGGCGGCCGTCCATGATCGCGCAACTGCATGCTCATAGTACGAAAGCATGTCACCACCTCGCCACTGCTGAACAACGCGCGCTTATTTCTCAGATTTGTCAATTAGCCTCTCCATGGTCGCCAATCTTGGGCCGTCAATCAGTCGTACGTTGGCCTTCTGTGCAAGTGCCTTTGCTGACGGTGTGAACGTGGAATTCGTGATGACCCACCCCTCATCTCCACCGTAATATTTAACCGCACCCGTCACTTCCTGAACGGCCTTATTACCGACCGTGCCCTCGTATCTCTTCGCCTGAATTACAATCTTTCTTCCGTCCCGCGTCGCGATAAGGTCCGCCCCTTGATCGCCAGTCGCGGGCGTCCCGCCGACTTCAAACCCGGCCTTTTTCAGTATTCGCGCAATGTGAGTTTCAAATTCAACACCGCTCAAGGAACGAAGTGCATCGCCACTTAACGTAGACTGCTTACTGCGCGCGGCATGATATTCTTTAAACATCGCTTCTAGTTTATTGTACAGCCAGTAAATGGAGAGATCGACCTTATTGAGGAAGGGGGCGAGGAAATTAAGGGATATTAAGCGCGTCCAATCTTTTGAAAGTATCGCCGCGTCAAAGTCCCTAGCCTTGTCCCGGGAGAAAGACTTCCAATCGATTTTAAAGTTCTCTCGGTTCGCAATCTTTTTTAGACATACCTGAATTTCGTCTGGAAGCGCTTCCCAATTTTCATCGCCGTATTCGTCGATGATTGAAACTTTCGTCTCTGCTATTTGCAGAAATTTCTCAACAAGCTCTTTATTCCTAACGAGCACCCCTTGTCCCGCGCTGATGGTGACGTTTAGTTTCGTTATAATTTCATTCTGAAGCCGCTTATTCTCCTCCTCGTTTTGTTCCTGACGTTGCCGTTCTTCCTCGACGCGCTTTTTTTGCTCCGCCCTCGCGCTTTGCCGCTTAATGAAAACGGCGTACGCGCTTCGCACTACGAACAATAGGAGGATAATGACCACGACTACAGCAAATTCGTTTGCCGTCATCTGATAGCCCCTTTCGTCGCCGGCCGCGATAGCTCCGCGCCTATTTTAGATCAAGTCAGTTAGTAGACTATCCGGGCTCGCTCTCGATCATCCGCGCGCAACTACGAGAGCAGCGAAAGGGTTCCGTTTCCTGCGCCACCAAACAAAACCCACTCCGGCCAACACCGTCACCATCCCCGGAAGTCCTGCCCCAGCGATAGGGGTAGGAACACCAACGGGAGGTGAAATCTGCGCAATCGGTACCGCCGAGGGCGGATTGCCGGTGAAATCATTGATCGCGTAAATGATACTGCAGGGAAGCTCATTACATGGACTGAACAGTATTTCCGAAGGAGCATCCACATAGGCAGACTGAAAAAGCAAATATCCGGCGCTGTCCGAGAATTGGATAATTCCGGGTGGTCCAGCGGCGTCAAAATTGATAGCGTGTGGCGTTGCTGTCAGCGGATAAATGGGGTTCGCGAGAATATATGAGCCTGGGTCAGATGAGGATATGCTCACGCCGTCGCTAGTCGAAAAGGACCAAGCATCAATAAAGCCGTTGGGATCGAGAACGCAATTATCGCAACCCAGCACGATGTTTCCGATGATGGACAGTGCGCCAATGTCAAAGTTTACCGTATAATCGAAAGTGTCGGCACTTGCGGGTGACAAACCCAAAAGAACCACAAGCGATATTAATCCCAATAATTTCGTTTTCATCACCACGCGCTCCAACGCTATCGAACTAGCGGGGCTATGCCGAGGTAATTATCATCATAAAAGATGGCGCTGCATAGGGCCTACCAGCAGCATTGACCAGCAGCCGCGCGCAGCCTAAGGCGCTAACATTGCCATTTGTTCATCTGATTTTCGAAATCCCGGCGCGAACTCTTTGCTTTGGCCGAAGTTGTCGTGGCTCGCGCTTTCCCATGCCTACCCCGTACTGCCGGGGGTTTATTTGTTTGGATGATGAGGGCCTAATCGACCAAGCCTGGCCGATGTGCGCTCGGCGCGCAACGCGATGAGCGCAAGCACAGAAACAAAGCATCAAACAAATAAACATGAGTCGGAATGTCGCACGTTATTTGTTCGTGCATTTGTCTGCTTTCTGTGTCACTATGCAGAATGTCGGCAGATGCAGAGCAAACAAATGACCACTAAATCGAACGTGATCCGACTAGCAAAATCATCCGAAGTGCAGACAGAGAACACAAAGCGTGCTGGTCGATTGCCGAATGAGGCCTATCGAACGCGCGAACATCTGACTGAGGATGAGGTGCTGAAGGTGCTCGATGCATTGAAGCGCAATCGCTATGGCCAACGAGATCGGCTCATGGGATTGCTCGCCTTCAGGCATGGCTTGCGCGTCAGTGAGCTAATCGACCTTCAATGGAGCGACATTCACTGGGACCAGGCGCAAATGCTTGTGCGACGTTTGAAGGGCTCGCAATCGGCAATTCATTTCCTCGAAAGCGATGAGGTGAACGGGCTCAAGCGACTGCAGCGTGAGGGGCCCACCAATGATCGCTATATCTTTGTCAGTGAGCGCGGCACTGTTTTAACCCGCGATGGCGTGCTGAAGATGATCAAGCGCGCTGGCGAAGCTGCCAAGATGCCCTTTCCAATTCATCCGCACATGTTTAGGCACGCAGCGGGCTTCAAGCTGGCCAACGATGGCGTGACCACGCGCGACGTACAGCACACCCTTGGGCATCGAAATATCGCTCACAGCGTCCGCTATACGGCAATGGCGGCACGCCCTCTGAATGTCCGCTGGAAACGATGACTTTCGCGTTCCATAGATCGCCGAATGGATTTTCGGCGGACCTAGTTCGCACCCTTGCAAAAATCGGCCAATTGGAAGGAGGCGGCAGGCCGGGCCGCCAGGACGAAAACCTAACAACCTGGTTACTGTTTGATACTGGATTTTGCCGGGGAGGAATTTGGGGAATTGCAGGGGAGGCCCATGGCTGTAGGATAACTTGGCATGTAACAAGCAACGCTTTTCAAGAAAGCCTTATAGAATGGGCGTTACTTGCCTCTCAACAGAATGGGGAATTGGTGGGGAATTGTCGGGGAATTGCGGGAAACCGCAGGTAAATTGAGCGGGGATGTTCCCCCTTCCATACTAACCCCGGCTCTTCGAGGCCCGTTTTGGGCGGGCCTCTTGGGCCAAGGAAGGCGGCATTCTTTGGCCGTGCCGACCGTGCGCCTTCGTGTCCGTTATCGGGGGTCTTTCTGCCACGCCTCCTCATTCTAGGCGTGGCGGTTCATGACCCGGAACGGCGCTTTGATGCGAGACTTGGGTGCACCGCAACACGGGCAGCATAGAGCTATAAATGCTCGATCAGGTAGCGGTAGGGACGCGCGTTTCATCGCGCGCCCCCCGCACAGAACCGTACGTGCGGCTTTCCCGCATACGGCTCCCACCTTGGGTGTGTGACGGCAAAGCGATCGCTCGGCCAAG
>Ga0181518_10002551_pt1 | contig 17471 bp, 11 predicted proteins | sample PEATcosm2014_Bin_28_FD_119751 | JGI IMG/M metagenome (GOLD analysis project Ga0181518, IMG submission 119751) | Peatland microbial communities from MTU Mesocosm Facility, Houghton, MI, USA - PEATcosm2014_Bin01_60_metaG | ecosystem: Environmental > Terrestrial > Soil > Wetlands > Peat | place... | reverse complement strand
CGCCACCAACATCGGGCTACAGGCCCAGGCCGACGCCCAGCAGGACCCCCACATCGACGATCTGCTCGCCTACGTGCGCGAGCACCCGGGAGGCCGCGTGTACGCGGGGCTGCCGACCAACTGGGGTCAGGACTTCCTCGTCGGGGCCGTGCCTGTGTTCAAGTACCTGGAGAGCAAGGACGTCGACGAGGTCGGCTACACGTTGCGCACCGCGTCACTCATGACCGACCCCGAGTACTACTTCGACGAGACCAATCCGGGGGACTACCCGCTCTTCGGCATCGGATACGTGATCACCCCCTCCGCCATGGAACCGCCGGTGCAGGCGGACCGGGTCCTGTGCTCGGGCACCTACTGCCTGTGGGCACTCCCCGACTGGGGTTACATCCACGTGTACGACACGACCGGGGTGCTCGAGGCCACCCGGGCCGACGTCGGCTCGCAGAGCGTCACCCTGCTGGACTCGCCGCTCCTGCGGGAGGATCGCGACCTGACCGTCGCGTTCAACGGTCACCCCGGCGCCGACCCCACGGCGCCGGACGCCGCCGCGCTGCGGGGGCCGCCGGGTCGGGTGATCACCGAGCATGCGGACCTGGAGAACGGCGCCGCCCACGCCGTGGTGACGACGAACCGGAAGGCGACGGTCGTCCTGAGCGCCTCCTACGACCCCGGGTGGAGCGCGACCGTCGACGGGCACCCGGCCCCGACGGTCATGGTGGCGCCCGCACTGGTCGGCGTGGTCGTCGGGCCCGGGGTGCACACGGTCGCGTTCGGCTACAGCGGCTACGGCTCTTACGACGCGCTGCTCGCATTGGCGCTCGCCGTCCTCGTGGTCCTCGCCGCCGCGCCGTCCGTGTGGGGGCGGGTGAGGCGCGCCCGGACCCCCGGGGATGGCTCCGAAAACTATCCACAGGCCGGTTTATAGTTTTGCGAAAGCCCCCGAGCGAAGCGTCGGCGCGGCGTTACTGCAGGTAACCCTCGACCGTGCTCGCCGACCGCTGCTGGGCGGCGTCGGGGTCCTGTCCCGCGTTGCGCTTGGCGCGACGCTGGCGCAGGAGGTCCCACATCTCGTCGAGGGTGACCTCGAGGTCGCGCTTGCGCGCCTGCTCCTCGTCACTGAGCCCCTCGCCGACGTGCGCCTCCTCGAGGTGCTGCTCCTCGGCGGCGAGCTCGCTGATCCGCTCCACGATCTGCTTGTCGTCCATGTGCGCTCCGATCGCCGATCCCTGTATCGCTGTGACCGGGGCCAGTCTGCCCGGACTCAGGCCGCGGCGCCCAACCCGGTCCCGTCGCCGGCCGCACCGGCCTCCGCGCCCGCCCCGGACAATGCGGGGGCGAGCACGTCGGCGATGGTGGCGGCCAGGTGGAACGTCATGACGTCACGGACCTCCTCGGGGACGTCCTCAAGGTCGTTGCCGTTGCGCTCGGGCAGGACCACCTCGGTCAGCCCGGCCCGGTGGGCGGCCAGCACCTTCTGCTTGACCCCGCCGATGGGCAGCACGCGACCCTGCAGCGTGACCTCACCGGTCATCCCCACCGTGGAACGCACGGGGATGCCCCGGAGAAGACTGACCAGTGCCGTCGTCATGGTGACCCCGGCCGACGGCCCGTCCTTGGGGACGGCCCCGGCGGGGACGTGGACGTGGAAGCGCTTGCCTGCGAAGGACGCCGGGTCGATCTCGAGCTCCTCTGCGTGCGAGCGCACGTAGGACAGCGCGATCTCCGCCGACTCCTTCATCACGTCGCCGAGCTGGCCCGTGAGGGTGAGCCCCTCGGAACCGTCCGACACGCTGGCCTCGACGAAGAGGACGTCGCCGCCCGCACCCGTGACGGCGAGGCCGGTGACCACGCCGGGCACACTGGTGCGATCGGCCGCCTCGAAGAAGAAGTGCGGCCGGCCGAGCCAGCCCCGCACGTCGTCGACCCCCACCGCGACGGGCGCCTGACGGTCCCCCGACGCGAGCTTCGTCGCCACCTTGCGCAGCAGCTTGCCGAGCTCACGCTCCAGGTTCCGCACGCCGGCCTCCCGGGTGTAGTCGGCCACGATGGCGCGCAGCGCCTCGTCGCTGATCTCCACCTCGTCGGGACGCAGCGCGGCCCGGGCGAGCTGGCGGTCCACCAGGTGGTGCTTGGCGATGGAGACCTTCTCGGACTCGGTGTACCCGTCAATCCGGATGACCTCCATGCGGTCGAGCAGCGGTCCTGGGACAGTTTCGCTCACGTTGGCCGTGGCGATGAACAGCACCCGCGACAGGTCGAGGTCGACCTCGAGGTAGTGGTCACGAAACGTGTGGTTCTGCGCCGGGTCGAGCACCTCGAGCAGAGCCGAGGAGGGGTCTCCCCGGTAGTCCGCACCGATCTTGTCGACCTCGTCGAGGACGATGACCGGGTTCATGGTCCCCGCCTCGCGCAGGGCGCGCACCAACCGGCCCGGCTGGGCCCCGACGTAGGTACGGCGGTGGCCGCGGATCTCGGCCTCGTCACGCACGCCGCCGAGCGAGATGCGGACGAACTTGCGCCCGAGGGCGTTCGCCACCGACTCGCCGAGCGACGTCTTGCCGACACCCGGAGGCCCCACGAGGGTCAGGATGGCCCCCGACCCGCGCCCGTCAACGGACGCCAGCCCGCGCTCGGCCTGCAGCTTGCGCACGGCGAGGTGCTCGAGGATGCGCTCCTTGACGTCGTCGAGCCCGTCGTGGTCGGCCTCGAGAATGCGAGACGCCTCGGGGATGTCGAGACGGTCCTCGGACTCGATGCCCCAGGGGAGCTCGAGCACGGTGTCGAGCCAGGTGCGGATCCAGCCCGTCTCGGGGCTCTGGTCACTGGTGCGCTCCAACTTGTCGACCTCGCGCTCGACGGCCTTGCGCACGTGCTCGGGCAGCTCACGCGCCTCGAGCTTCGCCCGGTAGTCGTCGGGGTCGGCGTCGTCGGCGTCACCGCTGATCTGGCCCAGCTCCTTGCGGATGGCGTCGAGCTGGCGGCGCAGCAGGAACTCGCGCTGTGTCTTCTCCATGCCCTCCTCGACGTCGGTCTTGATCTTCTCCCGCAGCGCCAGGTCGGCCAGCGTGTCGCGCGCCCAGCCGAGCACGAGGCGCAGGCGCGCCTCGACGTCGAGCGTCTCGAGGACCTCGACCTTCTGGGTGAGCGAGAGGTCAGGCGAGTACCCCGACACGTCCGCCAGACGGCTCGGCTCGGTGATCTCGCGCAGCTGGGCGGCGATGCGCCCGGCGCCCCGCGAGTGCAAGATGTTCTCGAGCACGGCGCGGTACTCCCGGGCCAGCTCGTTGACGGCCGGCGTGGGCTCGGACTCGGTGAGGGGTTCGGCCTCGACCCAGAGCGCGTCCCCGGTGCCGGGGACACCCGTGCCGATGACCGCCCTGCGGTCGCCACGGACAGCCACAGCGGGGAGCCCGCCGGGCAGGTCGCCCTCCTCCATCACCTCGGCGATCACGCCGACGCTGGCGAAGCGGCCCTCGATGTGGGGCACGAGCAGTAGGCGCCCGCCGGCGGAGCGGGCGGACTCGACGGCCGCCCTGGCCTCAGCCGACTCGAGGGCCATGGTGAAGACCATCCCGGGCAGCACGACACCCGACTTCAGGGGCAGCAATGGGAGTGTCACGTTTTCGTTCGTCATGGGATCTCTTTCTGGGTGGAAATACCTCTGACTGGTCAACAATATGGGTGCGTCACTGATTCCCGAGCGGTCCGACCCCCAGTCCGGGGTCGAGCAGGCCGACGGGGCGGCCGGGCCCCCGGCCTGCCTACGCTGTGGCCGTGGACCGCAGCACCGAAACCCCTGGCCCCGAGCAGGCCGGCGGGACGACGCTGGCGCCGGCGCGTCCGGCACCCGATCTCGACGAAGGGGACCACGACCGGATGGCCCACATCGTCCTCGAGGGGTACACCCCCAAGGGAGGCGACTTCGTCTCCATGGGGCCGAGCGTGGTCGAGGGCATCGTGAACCGGACCGCCGTGCGGGCCCTGTGCGGCAAGGAATGGGTCCCGGGGCGGGACCCCGGGCGCTATGGCCTGTGCCCCACCTGCAAGGAGATCGCCGAGTCGATGGGGTGGAAGATCCCGGCCTCCTGAGCCCCCGCCGGGCCCACGGGCCGGGGATCTGTACCCGTGGCCCGCGCCCGGGTACCGTGCGGCCAACCGATCGAGCGTGGCCGGTGGTGGCCGCCCGGAAGGAGCACGTTGGCACAGGTCAGCTTCGACGGCGTGACCAAGCGCTTCGGTGACACCACGGCGGTCGACGACCTGACGCTGTCGATCCCCGACGGCGAGCTCCTCGTCCTGCTCGGCTCCTCGGGCTGTGGCAAGACCACGGCACTGCGCCTCGTGGCCGGGCTGGAGGAGATCAGCGACGGCACGGTCTCCATCGGCGACCGCGTCGTGAACGACGTCGACCCCAAGGACCGCGACGTGGCCATGGTCTTCCAGAGCTACGCGCTCTACCCGCACCTGACGGTCGGGAAGAACATCGAGTTCCCGCTCCGCCAGCGCGGCGTGGACAAGGAGGAGCGCGTCACAAAGGTCAAGCGGGCGGCGGAGACCCTCGGCCTGGGCGATCTCCTCGGCCGCAAGCCGGCCCAGCTCTCGGGCGGCCAGCGCCAGCGAGTCGCCCTGGCCCGGGCCATCGTGCGCGAGCCGCTCGTGTTCCTGATGGACGAGCCGCTCTCCAACCTCGACGCTGCGCTGCGCGTGCAGACCCGGGCCGACATCGTCGAGCTGCAGAGCCGGCTGAAGACCACCACCCTCTACGTCACCCACGACCAGGTCGAGGCGATGACGATGGGCCATCGCATCGCGGTCATGAGCGCGGGCAGGCTGCAGCAGGTGGCCGCCCCCGAAGACCTGTACGCGCACCCGACCAACGTGTTCGTGGCCCACTTCCTGGGCAGCCCGGGCATGAACCTGGTCGAGGGGATGCTGGTCGAGAACGGGTCACCCGGCGCGTCGGGCGGCGGCTCACGCGGCACGCTGTGCGTCGCCTTCGCCGGGGCCTCGGTGCCGCTGCCGGCCGAGGTGGCTGACCCGGTCCGCGGCAGCGGGCCCGACGTCGTGCTCGGCCTGCGCCCCGAGGCGCTGCGCCTCAGCCCCGACGGCGTGATCGCAGCCAACGTCATCATCGTCGAGCTGCTCGGTGCCGAGACGCATGTGATCTGCCACACCGAGAGCGGCGCCCGCATCATCGTGCGCCAAAGCGCGGGGGCGACGAAGCCGGCGCTCGGCGAGGCGGTGCGCATCGCCGTCGACGCCGATCCCGAGGCGTACCACCTCTTCGACGCGACCACCGGCGAGCGGCTGGTGGGACCGTGACCGCGGCGACCGGGGCGGCGGCGGCACCGAAAGCCCCCGCGCGGAGCCACGGACTGCGGTCCCGCATGCGCAAGGAGGCGGCCCTGGCCTACGTCTTGCTCCTCCCGGCGCTGGTGCTGTTCGGGGTCTTCTCCTTCTATCCCTTCCTGCGCAACTTCAAGCTGATGCTGTACGAGACGCCGCCCGTGCCCGGCCTCCCGTCGCACTACGTCGGCCTGCACCAGATCATCCCCACCATCACCTCGACGCAGTTCACCCAGAGCCTCGTCACCACGATCGTCTTCGTGATCCTCGTGGTACCGATCAGCCTCCTTCTCGGGCTGGCGCTGGCCGTGGCGGCCCACCGCAAGCTCAAGGGCATGGCGGTCTACCGGGTGATCTTCTCCTCGACGGTGGTCAGCTCCGTCGCTGTCGCTTCGGTCGTCTTCGGGACGCTCCTGAACCCGGTCGTGGGGCTGCTGCCCTGGCTCGGCATCAACCCGACCCCGCCCGCGCTCGAGAACACGACCTGGGCTCTGCCCTCGGTCGCGCTGATCACCATCTGGCAGTTCCTGGGCCTCTCGTTCATCATCATGTCGGCGGGGCTGCAGTCGGTCCCCGACGAGCTCCTCGAGGCGGCGCGCATCGACGGCGCCGGCTCCTGGACGAGGTTCTGGCGGATGACCGTGCCGTTGCTCTCCCCCACCATCTTCTTCGCCGTGGTCGTGAGCACCATTTACGCCTTCCAAGCCTTTGGCGCAGTCGACATCCTCATCGGGAACCAGAACGCGGTCCGCCTGCATACCAATGTGCTCATCTACAACATCCTCAACACGCTGCAGATCGAGAGCAACCCGGGGGCCGCCGCCATCATGGCGACGGTGCTCTTCCTCATCATCCTGGGGCTCACCCTCCTGCAGCTGCGGTTCTTGGAACGGCGGGTGAGCTATGCCCGCTGACGCAACGACTGAGGCGCCTGCCCTGGCTGCGGTCACGACCAAGGCTCCGCCGCCGCACAGGCCGCGGCGGCGGCTGCGGACGATCGGCAGCTACACGCTGCTGACGGCGGCGGCCGTCGTGGTGGTCTTCCCGATCTACATCACGATCGTCAACTCGCTGCTGCCGCCCCAGCAGCTGGTGCAGCAGCCCCCGCCGCTGTTCCCGAGCAATCCGCAGTGGCACGACTACAACGCGGCATGGACGACCGGGCAGATGTCCAAGTACGTGGCGACGTCGGCGATCATGACCGCCATCATCGTGCTGGGCCAGCTCGTCACCTCCATCCTCGCCGCCTACGCCTTCGCCTTCCTGCGCTTCCCCTTCAAACGGACGCTCTTCGTGGTCTGCCTGGTGACGCTGATGATCCCATTCGAGGTCACCTTCATCACCAACCTCGACACGGTCACGTCGCTGCACTGGTTCAACACCTATGCCGGCCTCGCGGTCCCCTTCTTGGCCACCGGCTTCGGCATCTTCCTGCTCCGCCAGGCCTTCCTGCAGATCCCGCGCGACCTGCAGGAGGCGGCACAGCTCGACGGCTACGGGCACCTGCGTTTCATGACCCGGGTGGCCGTGCCGCTGGCCCGCCCGTCGCTCGCCGCCCTGGCCGTGTTCTCCTTCCTGGGGGCTTGGAACCAGTACCTGTGGCCCCTGGTGGCGACCGGCGGCACGACACCGCTCTACACGGTGCAGATCGGCCTGAAGCAGCTCCTCGGCACCGAGGTCTCGCAGATCCCCGTGTCCCTCGCCGGCGCCGTCATCGCGTTCGTGCCGCTGGTGATCCTCCTCCTCATCTTCCAGAAGCAGCTGGTACGGAGCCTGACGGCCGGCGCGGTGAAATAGGGGCGGCAACCGCCAGTGCGGCTCCGGTGCTAGGCAATAGACATGCGGACTGCTCGCCTCTCCCGACTCACCGCCGCGGCACTGTTCGTGGCGTCAGCCACGACCGCCACCACGGCCGCCGTCGTCGCCGCACCGGCCGGCGCACCGCCGGCCGGTGCCGCCTCCAAGCTGCCCAGCTGCAACCTCAAGGCCCTGGCCAACCACAAGGGTGTCGTCGACATCACCTTCTGGGAGTCCGCCTCTGAAGCCAACCTGACGACGCTGCAGTCGATCACCAGCGCCTTCAACTCGTCGCAGTCCCAGGTGCACGTGACCCTGGTCACCCAGGCGGGCTACGACGACACCTGGCAGAAGTACCTGGCCGGCCTGTCCAACGGGCAGCTGCCCGACGCCGTCCAGCTCGAGGACCAGCGCACCCAGGCGGCCATCGACACCGGCTCCTTCCTCCCGGTCCAGTCCTGCATGAACGCCGCCAAGTACTCGACGAGCGACTACCTGCCCCGACCGCTGGCCTACTGGAAGGTGAACGGCGTGCAGTGGGCGCTCCCCTTCGCCGTCTCGGCACCGATCCTCTACTACAACCAGGCCGCCTTCACGAAGGCCGGGCTGAACCCCGCCGACCCGCCGACCACACTCCCGCAGATGGTGTCCGATGCCAAGACGCTCAAGGCGTCCGGCTCGGGCATGGGCCTGGTCCTCGACCCGTGGCACCTCGAGACCTGGCTCTCCACCGCGAACCAGCTCTTCGTGAACAACAAGAACGGGCGCAGTGCCCGGGCGACGGCGGGCACGTTCAACACGAAGACGTCGGTGTCGATCTTCAGCCAGCTGAAGCAGCTCGTGACGTCGGGCGACGCCACCACGAACCCGTCGACCGGACCGGACGAGTACGACAACCTGCTCGGCATGGGGAGCGGCAAGTACGGCATGACGATCGAGACCTCGGCCGCCCTGGGCACGGTGACCCAGCTCCTGTCGGGCGGCCAGTACTCCAACGTGAAGCTGGGGATCGGCGCCTTCCCCGTGTACAGCTCGTCGGTGCAGGGCGGCGTGGAGCCCGGAGGCTCGGGCGTCTACATCTCGAACAAGGTCCCGGCCATCGACCAGGCCGCCGCATGGCAGTACCTCTCCTACATCTGCAACACGCAGTCGCAGGCCACCTGGGCCGCGGGCACCGGCTACATCCCGGTGCGCAAGTCTTCGGCGCAGACGGCAACGGTCCAGCACCTGTGGACGACGAACCCCGGGTACAAGGTCGCTTACAACGAGATCAACAACGGGGCCAACACGCCGGCGACCTCGGGTTCGGTCATCGGCCCCTATGCGGACGTGCGCACCGACATCTTGAACGCCGAGATCTCCATGTACACCGCCGGCGTGTCGCCGAGCAGCGCGGTGAAGTCCGCGGAGTCGAACGTCAACAGCACGATCTCGAGCTACAACAGCCGGCTCGGGGCTTCTTAGCCGGCTCCCGTCGGTGACCGGCAAATTCGGCCACAGACACACGCCGAGACGACCCGCTCCACCGGCGCCGGCGTGGAGGTCGCCTGTGCGGCCGGACGAGGCAGCCAGCCGGTCCCGCCGAAGCACGCAGGACGCTCCAGAGCAGCGCTCCTGAACCCACTCCCAGAAGTCCGGCCCAGGCTTGAACCCTCAACCTCGAGTTGAGGTTCATGTTCCCTGTCACTCTCCTCGGGCGCTGAGTTACCGGCGACACGACTGCGACCACCGGTGAGTGACTTTCATTGAACGCGCCGAACGTCGGTCCGGGCCTGACCTCGCATGAGGCACGCAACCCCCATGCCGACCCTTCCTGGAGTTTCCCAGGCGGTCGACGCGGCCTGTGATGTCAAGCCGGTCGCCTGCGCAGTCCGGGTGCCTCAGTGGGTCATCTATCCCGCGCCTCCAGCAACACGCGATCAATTAACCGCATCAAAAACGGTTAACCGCATCAAAAACGGTCAACCGAGAAGGCGTGCGTCAGATGTGAAGGCGGCCGGAACCAAAGGTCTCGAGGCGGAGAGAATCTGCGCGCCAACTTGCCATTCCCTGGCCGCACGCAGGCCCTAAGCCTCCGGCATAACCCTGGGCGGGGCGCTCTGGCGTCACCGAGTTTCGCGGGTTCTCACCGGGATTAACTAGTATTTCCATAAGTTTGACCTATTAGGTCGGGTTTCGTTATATTCCTGGCACTGGCGTTGCGAACTGGTTGCGGCGCCAGGAACAGGACTGAAAGGACGGACCCGTGGGAAGGAAAAGAGCAGTCGTCGGGCTCAGCTTGGTGGGATTGGCAGCGACTGCGCTGCCCATCCTCGGGGCTGGGTCCGCAGGCGCTGACTATGCGCCTCAAGGTGGCGACGTGGTGGGTGTCGGCGGCGACACGGCACAGTACGCACTGTCGTTCGCCGCGGACGGGGACACACTGGGTGCGGCCGGCTACAACGGTGCCGGAAACAACCACCGGCTCGTCGAGTTCAACGCGGTGCCCGACGCCAACGGGCGCTCGGCGTACACCAACAACGTCACCAGCGGAGCGAACTCGGTCGCGCTGAACCCGACGGACGTGCTGCGTGCCGGAACCGACCCGGTGCAGCGTGTCTCCAGCAGCGGCAATGCCATCTCCGCCCTGTTGGCCGACACGAACTCGCCGGAGGTCATCAACTACATCTTCAGCTCGAGCGAGCCGACCGCGGCGAACCAAGCCACCGCGGCGACCAACGGCTGGGGATACCTGCACGTCGTGGAGTTCGGCACCGACTCGGTCCAGATCGTGACCGACTCGACGACCAATGCGCCCTCCGGGCTCTCGCCTGCGGAGCTGCTGGCGATCTATGAAGGCACCGACACCACCTGGAACTCACTCCCTGGTAACAGCGGTGGGTCGGCCGCCACGATCGTCCCGCTCATCCCTCCGTCCGGCTCGACCATCTACAAGACGTTCATCGCCGACCTGACGACGGCCAACGGCGGCAGTGCGCCCACCCTGTCCTCCAGCGTCAAGACGGTGGAGCAGAACGACCCGACGGCCATCACCGGCTCGACGAACTCTGCGAACGAGATCGTGCCCTTCTCGGCGGCTCGGCTGGCTCTGTGGAACAGCGCGTACTTCTACAACCCGAACGCAGTGTTCGGGTCCAACGACACGGGATCTGGGAACGGGGGACACGGAAGCGCCTTCCCGACCACTGGGACGTCGACCGCGCTGTCGTCGGGGGTCACCGCGCTGACCGGAACGCCGGGTGACGGCGGAGCGGTCTACAACAGCCCGATCACCGACTACGTCATCTTCCGCCAGAGCGACGCCTCGGACGCGGCATGGCAACCGGGTGGCTCGCTCAACTGGGTGCAGACGTTGTTCTCGAACCCTTCCGCGCCGACGAACCCCCTCTTCGCCAATAGCAAGGGCAAGGCGCTCATCGCCGCCGCTGGGGTTACCCCGGCCTACGACGATCTGGGCGACGTCTCGCACGGCTGAGCATCGAGAAGCGACACCCATCCAATCCACACGGTCCTGAGACGCGGCACCGGGCGGAGGCACCCCTTCAAGAGAGACCTCCGCCCGGTGACCGGCAACCCTCTGACCGAGACCGAAATCCCAACCAGAGGAAGGTAGAAAAATATCATGAAGACCAGCCGCTTTCGGGCTGTCCTGGGGTCGGCGCTCCTGGCGCTGACCGCGGGAGTTCTGACACTGGGAGCTGCGGGAACAGCTTCCGCGGCCACTCCCCCGTGGGAACCTGACCCCGGCTCGGTCGGCGGGTTGACGTTCTTCAACGCCGCCGGCCAGCAGATCACCGGCGGCAACCTGACCGACTCGCCCATCGCCGCCTACGTCGAGGGCACCGCCACGGTGCGCTCGGGCGACAACGTGGCCACCCTGTACGGCTACCTGCCCAAGAACGGCGAGGCGCCCTCGCAATGGTCGGGTGACCAGCTCGGCGGGTCGACCGCGTTCCCGAACGCGAGCGCGCCGGCACCGCTGGGCACCGCCACGCTGCCGCTCGAGACCGGAGCGCCGGGGGACGAGACCGTCAGCACGCTGGAGGGGGACTACCCGAACACCGACACCACGAACGACGGGTACGCCGGGATCTACCAGTTGCGGCTCGAAACCAACAAAGCGGGCAAGGTCCAGACCACCACCTACGACTCCGCTGACATCCTGATCAGCGGGAGCACCTGGTCGGTCGACTACCCGACGCCCACGCTCACCTCGACGACGACCACGGTGACGGGGCCCACGGGGCCGCTGTCGGCGTCCAACGCATCGGGAGCCACGGCGACGCTGAGCGCCAGCGTGAGCCCCGCGGTTGCCGGCACAGTGCAGTTCACCGTCAACGGCACCAACGTCGGCAGCGCGGTCTCCGAGACCACCGGCACCGCTTCGCTGCCGAGCCAGACCCTGGCGATCGGATCCGATTCGGTCGGCGCCGTGTTCACGCCGGCAACATTCCTGGGGTACAGCGGTTCGACGGCGACGCCGGCCTCGGTCACGGTCAACCCTCCGGCACCGGATGCCACCAGCACGAGCATCAGCGCCCCCACCTCGGGGTCATCTGTCAATGAGCTCCAGAGCGTCCCGCTGACCGCGACGGTCTATGACTCCACCATTGGCGGCAGCACTCCGATCAATTCCGGCTTCGGTTCGGTCGTGTTCTACGCGAACCCCACCAACAGCACGACCATCTCGGGCGGCACCACCACTCTCGGCACGGCCCCCGTGGGAAGCGGAGGACAGGCCTCGACGACGTACACCGGCTTCAGTGCCGGAGGCCCTCAGTACGTCTTTGCAGTGTTCACGCCGGCCGACGGCACTCTCTCGTACGCGTCCTACACCGGGTCGACCTCGCCGACGTCCTCGCTGACCGTGAACGCAAGCTCATTGGCGACGGGGCAGAACGTCGAGACGACCGTGCAGGCCGGGACGCTCACCATCACGACCCCCTATACGCAGGGATCGCCGCTCAACTTGGGCACGGCTGTCCTGAACGGCCCTGACTCGGAGTTCACGGCCAGCGCCGCGTTCGGAGGTTCGGGGGCGCCGGTGACGATCACCGACGCCAGGGGCGGGGCCCAAGGCTGGACGGCGACCGCGACCGCGACGGACTTCACCGGGGATTCACCCTCGAACAGCGGGAAGAGCATCAACGCCCAGAACCTCTCGCTGACCAACGTGGCCGCCGTGCAAGTTCTGGGCAACGCTCTGTCCCCCAGCAGCGTGACGCCCACAAACGTGCCCACCACCGCGACGGTTCCGTACGCACCCAACGTGACCGGGACCGACGGGCTCTCAGGTGGTGGTACCGGCGGGAATGGAGGCGATCAGCACACGTTCGCCGCCATTTCGGGGAAGAGCAGTGTCGGGTCCGTCAGCATCACTGGGACGGTCAACCTGATCGCCCCGACGTCGACGCCGGCTGGGCTCTACGGCGCAACCCTCACGTTGACCGTGGCCTGAGCATCAGACTGCAGGCGAACATCCTGTGCTGAGGGGCTCCACGCCGTCTTGCACATGGACTCCGCGGGGGAGGGGCTCAGCCCCTCCCCCGGTTCGCGTCTCAGCACAACGGCGCCACAAGAATCACCCGTCCCCATAACCTCCGAATGTAGGTGGAACGCTAAATTTGATAGATTTAGTTATCTATGAGCACCTCCCATTGGACTGCGGCCACGCGTCGACACTCACGCGGGCTCTGGGGGGCCACAGGACTCCTGGCGGTGGTGATCGCCGCCACAGCTGGTCTCGTGCTGGCGTACCCCACGGCGGCGGGAGCCGCTGGGCCGGCACACGCCGTGGCGGCCGGAGCGGCCGGAGCGGCCGCGGCCGACCGTGCCACCTTCGGCCTGGCACCGGCCTCGGCCACCGGGCCTGATGGGCGCTCGGACCTCGACTACGCCGTGAGCCCCGGAGAGGTGCTCTTCGATCACGTGGCCGCCCTCAACTACTCCGGCCAACCGCTCACGCTCAAGCTCTACGCCGTCGACGCGGACGAAACCACGCAGGGCGGCTTCGGGCTGACCCTTCCAGGCACGCAGCAAACGGGGGTCGGGAGTTGGGTGTCCGTCCCTGCCCAGGACGCCACCGTTGTCGTGGCGGCGCGGTCTCCGCTCGGACCCGGGACGGTGGTGGTTCCCATCACCGTCCACGTTCCCGCGAACGCCTCTCCGGGAGACCACGCCGGAGGTGTCCTGGTCTCGCTCTCCACAACCGGGCGGAACAGGAGTGGCGAGGCGATCACCCTGGTGCAACGAACCGGGACCAGGGTCCTCATGACGGTGGCGGGAACCCTGGCCCCCCGCCTGGCGGTGACCGACTTGCAAGCCTCGTATGCGGGGACTCTCGATCCCGTCGGCCGCGGCGCGGTGCACCTCTCTTATGTCTTGCGGAACAGCGGCAACGTCGACCTGACCGTCGCGCAGGGAGCGTCGGTTTCGGGCCTTCTGGGTGCCAGCGCTCACACCAAGATCTCCGGTGTGACGTTCCTGCTGCCCGGCGCGTCCGTGACGCGAACGGCTGAGGTCCGGGGAGTGTGGCCCCAGTTCCTGTCCCACGCCACGGTGACCGGAACTCCACGAGTCCAGACAAGTGAAAAGAGCGTCATTCTCGCACCGGTCACCGCCACCGCCACCGTGTGGACGATCCCGTGGGTGCTCATCATCATCGTGCTTGTTCTGATCGTGGGCCTCGCCCTGTTCCGGCGTCACCGCCAGCGCCATCCCCGGCGGGCCCCGGCCCACTCGTACCGGCGCGCCAAGCGAAGCGGGGCGGCCGCCCAGCCGGCGAAGGAGGAGATCCTCGCATGAGCCGCGTCCTCCAACGCACCGTGATCCTCGGGTTGGTCGGCCTGGGCCTCTCCCTGGCTTCAATTCCCCTTGTGCGTGGCACGACGCCCGTGAGCGCGGCGTCCGCGGTCCCCTACACCGACCCCGCTGCGAACGGCTACATCGGGCTCTGCAACCAGCAGGGGCAGCAGATCACCAGCGGGAGCACGTCGACGGCGCCCTTCGCCTGGCGGGCCGTCTCGTCGGCCCCAGCACCGGCCTCCTATGCCGGCCCCACCCGGACCGCCATCCTCATGGCCTATCAGCCCATTCAGTACATCGCTCCCGGGGATTGGAGCGGTGACGCGCTCACCGCGTCGGCGCGCTACTCCAACCCGGCCAACCCGATGACGGCGGCCACCGGTGCCGACGAGTCACTCGACGGGTACATGATCGGGTTCCAGCCGAGGTGGGATGGCTTCCTCCAGCTGCGCATCTACCTAGGTGCCGCCAACGAGCAGGGCTACTCACTGCACTATCCGACCCTCGACATCAAGGTGACCGGCAACACGTGGACCGCCGTCGACGGCGGTCCCGTGAACTGCGCCTCGGGGACCGCCGTCTCGTTCGAGAGCACGCTCCTCCCGTCTTCAGATACGAGCGGCTCGACCACGACGACCTCGCGGCCCAGCGCCGCCACGACGACATCGCGGCCCGGCACGACGACCGCAGTTGCCGCGCAGCAGGGTGGCACCACCGGCTCCTCACAGCCACAGCACAGCACCACGTTGGGACCTTCGCAGAGTGCCGCCTCGACGCATTCAGCATCGTCGAGCGGAGCCCCGACCGGACTCCTCATCGCGGTGGCCGTCGTGGTCCTGGCGATCGTTGCTGCGGTGCTCCTGTTCCGATCCCGGCGTCGCGGCGCGCACGCCGGGATCGGCCGGCTGAGTCCGGGCGCGCCCGGGTCCGCCGGCCCTTCCCCTGATCACATCCCTCCAACGAAAGGCACATCCTGATGAAGCCCCGCCACCGTCGCCGCGTTCTGGGACGCCGCGTTCTGGGACTAGGTGTCCTCTTGCTCTCGGCCTTCCTGTTGCTCGGTGGGTCGGTGCTCATCGGACTGCTCGGCATCGGCGGTCCCAGCGCTTCCGCGGCCGCGCCTCCGTGGGAACCTGACCCCGGCTCTGTCGGCGGGTTGACGTTCTTCAACGCTGCCGGCCAGCAGATCACGGGTGGCAACCTGACCGACTCGCCGATCGCCGCCTACGTCGAGGGCACCGCCACGGTGCGCTCGGGCGACACCGTGGCCACCTTGTACGGCTACCTGCCCAAGAACGGCCAGGCGCCTGCCGCCTGGTCGGGCGACCAGCTCAGCGGGTCGACCACGTTCCCGAACGCCAGCGCGCCGGCGCCGCTGAACACCGCCATGCTGCCGCTCGAGACCGGAGCGCCGGGGGACGAGGACATCAGCACGCTGGAGGCCGACTACCCGAACACCGACACGTCGAACGACGGGTATGCCGGGCTCTACCAGTTGCGGCTCTACACCAACGCGGCGCACAAGACCCAGACCACCACCTACGACTCGGCCGACATCCTGATCAGCGGGAGCACGTGGTCGGTCGACTACCCGGTGCCCACCGCGATCTCGACGACGACAACCGTCACGACCACCCAGAGCTCCCCCCAGGTCTTTGGCACATCCGTGCAGCTCAACGCCACCGTCTCTCCCGGCGCACCGGGAACGGTCCAGTTCTCGGTGGGCGCGACGGACATCGGCACTCCCGTGACGGTGGACAATGGAGCGGCCATCACGACGACGACCGCGCTGCCCGTGGGAAGCGACACCATCAATGCCGTATTCACGCCGGCCGCGTTTGCGAACTACCTCGGCTCCTCGGGCAACACCCCGTTCACCGTGGAATCGGCGGCCGGAACCCCGACCACCACCACCCTGACCAGCGTGACCCCGCCCAGCCCCCAGCAGTTCGGCACGAGTGAGACCCTCACGGCCACCGTGTCGCCCTCGGCCGCCACCGGGACGGTGCAGTTCTCCGCCAACGGGACGGCCCTCGGCAGCCCGGCTGCGGTCAGCGGGGGCACCGCACAGCTGGTCACCACGGCCCTTCCCGTCGGCAACCCCGACACCCTCACCGCGGTCTTCACCCCCACCTCGGGCAACGGGTACGGCGGGTCGCAGACGTCGAGCGCCACCGACTTCGTGGTCAACCCCATTTCCACCACCACCACCTTGACCGGCGTGAGCCCGGCCAGCCCGCAGTACGCCGGCACGAGTGAGACCCTCACCGCCACCGTGGCTCCCTCGGGCGCCACCGGGACGGTGCAGTTCTCCGCCAACGGGACGGCCCTCGGCAGCCCGGCTGCGGTCAGCGGGGGCACCGCCCACCTGATCACCACGGCCCTTCCCGTCGGCAACCCCGACACCCTCACCGCGGCGTTCACCCCCACCTCGGGCAACGGCTATGCCGCATCGCAGACATCGAGCGCCACCGACTTCGTCGTCAACCCGGTCACCTCGACCACCACGGGCCTGGCGGTGAGCCCGGCCAGCCCGCAGTACGTCGGCACGAGTGAGACCCTCACGGCCACCGTGTCGCCCTCGGCTGCCACCGGGACGGTGCAGTTCTCCGCCAACGGGACGGCCCTCGGCAGCCCGGTCGCGGTGAGCAGCGGCACCGCCCACCTGGTGACCTCGGCCCTTCCGGTCGGTAACCCCGACAGCCTCAGCGCGGTCTTCAACCCCACCTCGGGCAGCGGGTACGGCGGGTCGACGGGAACAGCCAGCTTCACCATCACCCCGCTCAACGCCACGTCGACCGCCCTGGTCTCGTCCTCCAACCCGTCCCAGCTGAATGCCGCGGTGACGTTCACCGCCACCGTCAGCGACGCGGCCACCCCCACCGGCACCGTGAGCTTCAATGACGGTGGCGCGCCGATCGCCGGCTGCCAGTCCGTGGGCCTGGTCGGCACGGCGGCCACCTGCACCGCCACGTTCTCGACGTCGGGCAGCTTCACCATCACAGCCAGCTACTCCGGCGACTCGGTGTCGGCGAGCTCCACCTCGAGCGCACTGGACCAGATCGTCGGACACGCAGGCAAGGGCTACTTGCTGGCGGCCTCCGACGGCGGGGTCTTCAACTACGGCGACGCCGGGTTCTACGGCTCGGCCGGCGCCCTGCCGTTGAACAAGCCGATCGTGGGCATCGCGTCCACACCGGACGGCAAGGGCTACTGGCTGGTGGCCTCCGACGGCGGGGTCTTCAACTACGGCGACGCCGGCTTCTACGGCTCGGCCGGCGCCCTGCCGTTGAACAAGCCGATCGTGGGCATCGCGTCCACACCCGACGGCCTGGGCTACTGGCTGGTGGCCTCCGACGGCGGGGTCTTCAACTACGGCGACGCCGGTTTCTACGGCTCGGCCGGCGCCCTGCCGTTGAACAAGCCCATCGTGGGCATCGCGTCCACACCGGACGGCAACGGCTACTGGCTGGTGGCCTCCGACGGCGGGGTCTTCAACTACGGCGACGCCGGCTTCTCAGGCT
>Ga0181518_10002541_pt1 | contig 17503 bp, 16 predicted proteins | sample PEATcosm2014_Bin_28_FD_119751 | JGI IMG/M metagenome (GOLD analysis project Ga0181518, IMG submission 119751) | Peatland microbial communities from MTU Mesocosm Facility, Houghton, MI, USA - PEATcosm2014_Bin01_60_metaG | ecosystem: Environmental > Terrestrial > Soil > Wetlands > Peat | place... | reverse complement strand
TGGCCTGGGCTTCGCGTACCGCGACCCGATCGTCCAGCGCGCCCTGCAGGATCAGCGTGGGACAATCGATGCGGGCCGCGTAGTCCACCGGGTTGTGCGCGAACCCGTCGAAACCGTTCTGCAGTCCGCCCCAGAACACCAGCAGGTTCGCCATGGGCCAGGACGGCAGGTGCATCATGTGGAAACGATGCTGGATCGTGGTCAGCATGCGGTCGAACGACGCCTCGGCGATCACGGCGCGCGGTTTGATTCCTTCGACCGCCACCGCGCGCAGGACTGCGGCCGCGCCCATGGAGATACCGTAGAGCACCGGTGCAGGCTCGTGCAGCGCCTCGCGCGCCCAGCGCACCGTGGCCGCCACGTCGCGCGCCTCGTTCCAGCCGACGCTGGTGCGATCCCCTCGCGAGCCGCCCGAGCCGCGAAAATCCGTTAGCACTGTGGCCCAGCCCAGATCGTGAAAGCGGCTGGCGATCTCCAAAAGCTCACTCTTGCTGTCGACGTAACCATGGAAGAGCAGGAGCCATCCGCGCGCCGGCTCCGCCGGGATCACCCACGCTTCCAGGTCGCCGGCCTCACCGGCAAAGCGTCGCGTCTCGAAGGTCAGCCCCATGTCTTCAGGCGTGCGCGTGTTCACCGGGTGCAGAATACGCACGCCAAGCAGAGCCACGTGCAGTTTGCCCAGCAGGGACATCTGCCCGGGCGGCGGCGTGCGCTCGCCCGAATCCACGAAACGGGTCATCCCGCGCGCCTGCATGTACGCAAGCCCGTTGGGAACGAGCACCAGCAACGCCAGCAGCGCCAGCAACGCGAGCCAGCGCAACTTCCATTTCCGCGCCATCGCCCCATTGTAGCCGTAGTCCGACGCCAGTCACGCGCATGCTCGACACACGTGGTGCAGTGGCGACGTTCACAAGAACGGTCAGCTCCGACTTCGGAGTTGGCACCGATTCGGAACTTTCAGGGCTTGGCCGGCGGGGAACTGATCGTATCGTTCCCCATGGGATCTTCTCCGGGACGGGTCAAGCCGAGCAGGCGGGCGCGCAGGACCACGTCGAATTTCCGCGTCTCGGGATTGCTCACCTGATATTCGAGGCTGATCGGTCCGACGCCCGAGGCATAGATGGTTCGCAAGACGCGGTCAGGATTCGTACGAACCTCCTCGACGACAGCGCAATTGGCGTAGCTCCCCGCGGGCAACGTCACGGTCTCGCCCACGGAAACCACCTTGGCTGTGCCGCCAGCCAGCGGCCAGCTCGCGCCCGCGCGTATCGGCGTCTTGAGGATGAAGTCGCCTGGATTCAGGCCTTCGCGCCGGGCAATTCCCTCGGGCAGGATGGCGTAGCCGTTGCGTTTCTCGCCGGCCTGCACGATCACGGTGTCGCCCATCTGCTGGAGAACGGCATAGGTGGCCAGGATCTGCTCGCCGCCCCTTTCGATCTCGTAGGCCCATTTCCATCCGGGTACCAGCGGGAAGTAGGCCGCGGCTTGCTCGGGCGGCGGCGTGCCCCCGGATCCCTTGTGCATGGTCGCGCAGGCAAGGCCGGACAAGCAGCCGGCCAGAAGAAACGTCAGCCGCAGGTTCAGGAATGGCTTTGACATCCCTTCACTAGACGCCAAACCACGATCTTTGGGTAGCTACGACCTGTGACCTGTTGCATCCGTGTAATGCTAGTCGTTCGTTCGGCTCGCGGCCGTCAGTCTCAGAAAACTGAGGGGCTTCCCCGGAAAACCCCTGCTTTTCTTGCATGAGCCGCTGGCGCGGAGATTGCTACCATTGGCGTCAGATGCGTATGCTCGGCACAACGCTTGGTGTCTTTTTCTTCAGCGGGATTTTCCCGCTGGCACCGGCGTTTGTCTTCGCGCAGGCGTCCGGGCCAGCGTCAACCCAGCGTCTCGCATCGGAATGCCAGCGGCTGCGCGCGGATCTGGATCGGCTGAACGCCGAGGTCGCTGCGCTCAAGCGTGGCACGCGCAGCGTGCGCACTGACTACCTTCTGCGCGACAAATTGGCAGAGGCCGAGGCGCTTGCGCGAAAGCTGACGGCGGCGGAGGCTCGCCTGCGTGCCGCCCGCGGGCCCGTGCCGGCCGAGAACCCGGCCGTCCCTCTCCAGACGCCGGTCGCCACACCCCAGGATGGCGCGGTGGAATTGGAGGCCAAGGCCGACCTGTTGTCCGATCAGGCGCGTCGCTTTCGCGCCGAGGCCGACACCCTGGCCAAGGCGGTCGAACAGATCCGTGCCCGCCAGGCCTTGCGCCGACGCGCCGGCGCCTGGGATCGCGACCCGCTCGCCGGTTTCGAGGCTTCCAACCGCGTGGCGGTCGTCACGGCCCAGAGTTCGCACACCACGATAGCGACCAGCGGCGACTCGAGCGGGAGTTCCGCGGCAACTCGCGGAGGCGCGACGCCGGGCGGGAGCACCGTCCAGGGCACGGCAACGCCGGCCACCGTGGAAACGCCCGGATCGGGCACCACTAGCGCATCGACTCCCGCGCCGTCTCCCAGCGTGCCTAGCGCCGGTCCCGGTCCCATGACGGCGATCGCGGTCCCTTCTGCTGCCGGACCGACCTCCGCGGCTGCGCCCTCGGCGAATTACCCGCTGACCGCTGCGGCGCCGGTATCGACTGATTCGGCGTCCAAGGCGGCCGTGCAGCAGCGGACGCTACTCGATCCCGCCACGCTCGCGGGCATTCGCAACAGCGTCGGCCAGGTCGGATCGCTCTCGGACCCCGATGCGGTGGAGGCCGCGGCGCTTGCGCTACGCAGACACGCCCAGGCATTGGACGAGCAAGCGCGACGTCTTCGTATCCGGGCCGGCCACGAGTGATCGAGATCGCGCTCTCTTGCTTGACGCGCTTCCCGCAGTGCGAGTTCGAGCTAGTATGATGAACCCGGATGCGGCTGACCCCCACGCTGTTTGTGCTGACCCTGCTCTGCGCACCCCCTTCGGCGCGTGCTGACTCGGCTCGCTACGATCTTCGCGTGGAACTGGGCACCGAGTACGACAGCAATCCAGACCGGGCCGAGCAGATTGCGAATTTTCCGCCGCCTCTCACGCCCGCCGGTCCTTCGCCCCTGGCGCGCCTGGTGGCCGCTGGAAACTGGGCATCGGCGCTCGGCCAGAGTGGCGGCCTGGCCCTGTCGGGCGCCGTGGCGGGCAAGCGATTCTTCGATCAAGACGCGCGCGGTGACGATGTCTTGATTGTCCAGACGGGAGCCAACGGCACCCTCCGCGTCGCCGGCAGGACAATTGTTGGCCTGGCGGGCAGCTACTTCGATGCCTTCCAGCGCGGACCGGCTGACCGGCGTGATTTTCGCTCCCTGGCGCCTACTTTGCGCATCGAGCAGGGATTTGCCCAGGCGGCGCAGATCACGTTGGGCGGAGGTTATCGCTGGTACACCTTCAAGTCCGACGAGAATTTCAGCTTTGCCGGGCCCACAGCTTTTGTGACCGCACGCCAGATGTTTCCCGGCAACCTCGATCGAGGCGAAGCGGACTGGGAATGGACCGCAGGCGCCAGTTTGGAATGGCGTGGTTTCGAGGGGCCGGCATGCACCGACCCAACCTGCACAGCCGTATCGTCATCTCCGCCGGACCGTCTCGATCGATTCTGGATCAGCTACATCGAGCTGACGCGTACCACGACGTTTCTGCTGGGAGCCGGGGCTGCGCTTCACCTCAACCAGTCGAATAGCTACGGCGAAGGTCTGGTGCGCGGCGTGTTTCACCTGCGCGCGGTGGTGCCCTTGCCCTGGGCGCTTTCGCTTTCCTCGCGCGCCGACTTGCTGGCAACCCACTATTGGAATTCCCAGGTTCTGGCGCAGGACCCGAACGCGGGTGTGCCTCTGGTCAGCATCGAAGACGAAAATCGCAGCACCCTGCACATCGAAGTGACGCGCCCACTGGCGCGAGGCTTCGAGATCGGGGCTCGCTACGTTTTCTACACCAGTTTCCCGAGCCGGGGCGCGGTCGACTACCGCCGCCAGACCGCCTTGTTGTACCTGGCTGTCTTCGACGAGCGCTAGGGCCGCCTCTCGAATATTCGTACCTGGTTGGGCGGCCGGATTGACGGCGGCGGAGCCGGAAGCCGGGGGCCGGAGGGCCGAGGCCGGCGACGGAACCGGATCCGGAGCCGGATCCGGCCGGCCGCGGTGTTGGCACGAATCTGTGGGCCAAGTGCGGGCAGACGCCTTCGAGGCGGCAAGGAGGGACAACATGGAAAACACTGCCACCTGTTCGGTACCGAAACCGAAAGCCGGGATCCAGGGGCTCGATGCATATCGCGTAGCCATGGAATTCTATCGGCTTCTGCGCCACTCCACGCGTGGCAGGCGCGGCCACGTCATCGATCAGTCGTCCCGCGCCGCCGAGTCGGTGATCCTCAACATTGCCGAGGCGTATCCGATGCCCGGAGCTGATCGGGCACGCCGGTTCCGCATCGCCGGGGCCGAAGCGGCCGAGTGTCACGCCGGCCTCGACCTGCTGGAGATCCGGGGCGAGTTGAAAGGCCCGGCCCTTTCACAGCTACACGCGCTGCTCGACCGCACGCGCGCGATGCTCTGGCGGTTGGGCCAGCCGTGAGCTGATGGCCTTTGGGCGCCGGACACAGCACCGGCACCCAGAAAACAGGGTGGCAAGCTCCGGGGACCGGCGTTGTTGGTGGACGCGCGCTTATCGGCAATGCCGCCACCTGAATCACAGACATAATCTTCGCGAAGAACAAGGAGGTCACAAACAGCGAATCTACGTACAATCTGGAGGCATTGGGTTCACGGGCAGCCGAACACGATGGAGTTGACCCGCGGAGCACCAGCGCCGTCAGGTCCTACGCCGGTATGGGTGGGCTGGGTGGCATTCAAGAAAATCTCGCGATCCAACGCTTCTGCTGTTCCATCAACCGATCATCTCCCCAGAGAAAGTACTCGCGGCTCTTGTGGTCGACGGCATTCCACACGCGAAGGTACCTTTGTCGCAATTCGCCAGCGCGGACGTCGCGTGAGGGAAAGGCACCGAGCGCAGCCCGATAGGCCCCGACATCGTGCGGATAGAAGCTCGCTGACTCAAGGCGCGAGTTGAAGAAAGTCAGGTGCAATTCGCCGTCCTGCCCGCGGTCACGATAGGACGCCACGACAACGGAGAAAATGTTGAAGGGCGGTCGCTTGTCGCCAGCGGCGAGACCTGATCGCTCAGTCACCTGCCAGGCCGGGTGCCCAAGAGCCGTAGCGACGATTTCTGGGGAGGAATAGCTCCTGAGGTCACCGATCAGGATCTCAGGATCGGTCTTCACTGCGGTGAAGTCCTCGCCGGTCTCTCGCCGACAACAGGAAAGGAGCGCCACAAGAAGGAATGCAATACGGGCAATGCCCATGTTCGCACCTCGGTCCAACGGTAGGGCATTCACCGGCGGCGCGCAAGCGCCCTCAGCGGTGCAACGCCGGGCTCGGCTGCCCAGCGCTCGCGAATAGATCCAAGAACGAACCCGCCGTCTTCGTGACGATACGAATCGCGTTCTTGATCAGGATTTCCTCGTGATCCAATCGCACGATTTCCGCTTCACCTGTCTTCGAACGAGATCGAAGATCGAAGCAGATCAGATCGTACGAACCCGACGCAGGTCGACCGATCTGAAGGAAGCCGCTACGACGCGTGACCGAAGACAGGACCGGGTCCATGATGGACGCCACCACGAAATCGTCGCGAGTCTTTCCGTCGACGTTTCCCCAGAGAGTCACTCCTGATTGGTCGAAGGATGGGAATCGGTAACGAAGGACCAATGAGCGGTATGAAGGAGGAAGACGGGATGGCAGCCCCCGTTCGAACGAATCGAGCCAGGCCGGAGGCTGGGCCAAGATGAACTTCGGCTCGCCCGAGCGTGCGGCGATCATGGCATCGATCTCTTCGTCTACGGTGCGTTGATTCATCGCCTCACCACTTCCAGTTCCTCGCTCTGTCGACAAGGGGCGCTCTGGATGGTACCGCGCGAACGTAACCGCAGCCATCTGGCTTCCGGTGATCTCGCCACGCCGGGCGTCTGGGCGCCGGTGATGCATCCGGCGCCCGTCGACGGCGATCATCTCATGGCCGCCCCAGGCGCCAGAGCATGGCGCGTGTGCGGTCGAGCAGCGCACGTAGCTCTGACAGAACCGGGCCTTTCAGCTCGCCCCGGATCTCCAGCAGATCCAGCCCGGCGTGGCACTCGGCTGCCTCGGCCCCGGCAATGCGGAACCGGCGTGCCCGGTCAGCTCCGGGCATCGGATACGCCTCGGCAATGTTGAGGATCACCGACTCGGCGGCGCGGGACGACTGATCGATGACGTGGCCGCGCCTGCCACGCGCGTGGAGTGGCGCAGAAGCCGATAGAACTCGACGGCTACGCGATACGCGTCGAGCCCCTGGATCCCGGCTCTCGGTTTCGGAACCGAGCAGGTGGCGATGTTTTCCATATCGTCCCTCCTTGCCGCCTCGAAGGCGTTCGCCCCCTACGGCCCAAGATTCGTGCCAACACCCCGGCCGGCCGGATCCGGTTCCGAATCCGGAGCCGGTTCCCTGGCCGGCCCCGGCCCTACGGCCCTCGGCTTCCGGCTTCGCCGCGATCTAGCGGGTAACTCACCCAGCTACAAGTTTTCAACAGGCGTCACCGGCGCCACCCTTTTTTCGTCCGCTTCTACGATCGCCATTGACTTCGAGTGGGCCAAGGACCAAGAATGACCTCCCGAGTTGAGGAACGATCCGTCATGTGAAACTCGGGGCCCGCACTGGCGGTACGCTGGCGGCAGGCTTCCGGAAGGAGGTCGCTCTTGATGGCCACCGGAAGCAAAACCCCTCCCAAGCGGACGAAGTTCATCTTTGTCTCAGGCGGCGTGGTGTCGTCGCTGGGCAAAGGGCTGGCTGCCGCATCGATCGGCTCGCTGCTCGAGGCGCGCGGGCTCAAGGTCACGATCCAGAAACTAGACCCGTATCTGAACGTCGATCCGGGAACCATGAACCCGATGCAACACGGGGAGGTTTTCGTCACCGACGACGGGGCTGAGACCGACCTCGACCTGGGGCACTACGAGCGCTTTCTCTCGCGGCGCATGTCGCGGCTGAACAACGCAACCTCGGGACAGATCTATCAGGCGGTCATCCAGAAGGAACGGCGCGGGGAATACCTGGGCGGCACTGTGCAGGTGATCCCGCACGTGACCGACGCTATCAAGGCGCGCATACTCGAATGTGCCGAGGGCATGGACGTGCTCATCGTCGAGATCGGCGGCACCGTCGGCGACATCGAATCGCTGCCCTTTCTCGAAGCTGTGCGGCAACTGCGTTTCGAGTTGGGCCACCAGAACGTCATCTCCGTGCACGTAACGCTGGTGCCCTACATCGCAGCAGCGGGCGAGCTGAAGACCAAGCCCACCCAGCACTCGGTGATGAAGCTGCGCGAGATCGGCATCCAGCCCGACATCCTGCTGTGTCGGTCATCCAAGCCCATCGGCACGAACCTGAAGCAGAAGATCGCGCTCTTCACCAACGTGGCGCCGGATGCGGTGTTCTCGGCCGAAGATGTTCCCTGCATCTATGAAGTTCCGGTCAGATTTCTCAAGCAGGGCGTGGACGAGAAGATCGCGGAGTTGCTCAACATCTGGTCGCGCGCCCCTGAGGTGACCGGCTGGGAACGGGTGGTCGAGGCCATGCGCAGCCCGCAGGCGGAGGTCGAGATCGCCCTGGTGGGCAAGTACGTTGACCTGGGCGAATCGTACAAGAGCTTGAACGAGGCCATCATGCACGGCGGGATTGCGAACGCCTGCCGGGTGAACCTGCGCCACGTCGACTCCGAGGAGATCGAGCGCAAGGGTACCGCCTGTCTCGACACGGCCGATGGCATCCTGGTGGCCCCTGGCTTCGGCACCCGCGGAACCGAGGGAAAGATCGTAGCCGCGCGCTACGCCCGCGAGCGTGCGGTGCCCTACTTCGGCATCTGCCTGGGCCTGCAGATCGCGGTCATCGAATTTGCGCGCAACGTGGCTGGCCTACGCGGGGCCAACTCGACGGAGTTCGAGCCCGCGCCTGCCCACCCGGTCATCGACCTTCTGCCCGAGCAGCGAGGCGTGGTGGACAAGGGCGCAACCATGCGGCTGGGCGCCTGGCCCTGCATTCTGCGACCAGGCACGCGGGCCGAGATGGCGTACGGGGCTACCGAGATCTCGGAGCGGCACCGCCACCGCTATGAGGTAAACAACGACTATCGAGACAGACTGGTGGCGGCCGGGTTGGTCATCTCCGGGGCTTCGCCCGACGAGCAACTGGTCGAGATGATCGAACTGCACAACCACCCGTATTTCGTGGCTTGTCAGTTTCACCCCGAGTTCAAGTCGCGGCCACAGCAGCCGCACCCGCTCTTCCGGTCGTTCGTCGGTGCTGCGCTGCAAGCCCGGGCAGAGAAGCGTCGGCACGCAAACCAGGCTGCGGCCGATGCCGGTCCAGCGGCCCTCGCGTAGTCAATTTCCAGAAATCGGTACCACTCCTTCGTGAGCCAGGAGCCAGCGCTTGCGGCGCAGGCCCGAAGAGTAGCCGCCCAGCTTGCCGCCCGCCGCGAGCACGCGATGGCACGGAATCAGAATGGGAAGTGGGTTGGCGCCGACAGCCTGCCCTACGGCTCGACTGGCCCCTGGCCTGCGCAGCACGCCTGCGATCTCGCCGTAGGTGGTCGTCGTGCCTGGCCAGATGCGGACGACTTGGCGCCAAACCGCCTTTTGGAACGCAGTCCCCGCAGGCGCGAGCGGCGGCAGAGGCGGAAGTGAAGTGCGACGGGAGAAATAGGCGCGCAACCAGGCCGCACCCTGGAGGAGAAAACGATGTGCCCGATCGGGTTCCACTGGAGCGTCAGCCATAGGCGAGGTGAAATTAGGTAGACGCGTCAAGATCAGGGCCACCAGTCCATCTTTGGAGGCTTCGAGTCGCAAAGGACCAATCGGCGATTCGATGACGATGCCCCATGGACCATCGACCTGGGGAGTTGTCAAGTGCATGCAAGCAATAGATGTACCACATGAGGCTTTTGCCTTCCTTGGCGCATTGCTCAATGGTATCAATGAGGAAGATTAGGCACCGATAGTTTGGCATTACGCGAGCTGACAGCGGGTACATGACGCGATGTCCATGGAGATTAAACAGCACCTGAAGCTGTCGCAGCAGCTCGTAATGACGCCGCAGTTACAGCAGGCCATCAAGCTGCTGCAGCTCTCCCGGGTCGAGCTGGTCGACGTGGTTCGCGAGGAACTGCTCGAGAACCCAGTGTTGGAGGACTCGGTCGAGATTGCTGCGGAACAACAGAAGCCTTCCACTTCGACCAGCGAGGCGACGTCGGAAGCCGCAGCACCCGAGGCCGAAGCCGAACGCGTCGGCGAGACCGAGATTCCGGTGGCGAGAATGTCCGAGGACAAGATCGACACCACGACCGAGGTCAAGCCAGACACTCGCTCCGGCGACGCAGTTGCGGATTTCGACTGGGACACCTACCTGGAGTCCCAGTCGAATGCCCCGCCCATGCCGACCTACCGGCCGAACACCGAGGATCTACCCTCCCTGGAGGCCACGCTAACCCGTGGCACCTCGCTCTTCGACCATCTCGAGTGGCAGCTCAAGCTGTCGCGCAATTTTTCTGACGTAGAGGAAGGGGTGGCGCTGCTCATCATCGGGAACCTGACGCCGGACGGATACCTGGACGCGGCGCTGGACGAGATCGCCGAAGAGGCGGGCGTCGGGTTGCAACAGGCGGAGGAAGTCCTGCGGCGGGTTCAAGAATTCGATCCGCCGGGCGTGGCGGCGCGCACTCTGCAGGAATGCCTGCTCATCCAGGCCCGCCTCATCGGCGCCGACGATGATGTGGTGGTGGGAATCATCACCAAGCACCTGGGCAATCTCGAAAAGAAGAATTATCTGCCGATCGCCAAGGATCTGGACCAGCCGCTTGACGAGATTTACGAGGCGGCCAAGGTGGTGATGGGCCTCGACCCCAAGCCGGGCAGCGCGTACACTGACGAGGAGCCGACCTACATCACGCCCGACGTCTACATCCAGAAGGTTGGGGAAAAGTACTTCGTAGTCGCCAACGACGATGGTCTTCCCAAGCTCAAGATCTCGGACTTCTACCGAACGGCACTCTCCAAAGGCCCCAAGGCGCGCGAGTATATTCAGGAACGATTGCGTAGCGCGCAGTGGTTGATTCGCTCTATCCAGCAGCGCCAGCGCACCATCGTGCGAGTCACCGAGTCCATCCTGAAGTTCCAGCGTGACTTCTTCGAGAAGGGGGCGGCCTATCTCAAGCCGCTCATCTTGCGTGACGTCGCCGAGGACATTGGCATGCACGAATCGACGGTTTCCCGGGTCACCACCAACAAGTACGTGCACACCCCGCAAGGCATCTTCGAGCTGAAGTACTTCTTCAACTCCGGCATCACCCGGAGCGACGGTGACGACCTGGCGTCCGAGGCGGTCAAATTGAAGATCAAGCAGATCATCGGAAGCGAGGACGTCAAGCGCCCGCATTCGGACCAGAGGATCGTGGAACTTCTTGGCAGCCAGAACATCGAAATCGCGCGTCGTACGGTGGCCAAGTACCGCGAGCAACTGAGGATCCTTTCCAGCAGCAAGCGCCGGCAGGTGTTCTAATCCTTGCACCACTGGCTATAACAGCCCCCCATCACACGGAGACAAACTGCATGCAGATTTCGACGACGTTCCGCCACATGGAAGCTTCCCCGGCGGTCAGAGACTACGCGGAAGAACGGCTCGACAAGATCCGCAAGTACTTCCAGCGCGAGCTTCTGGCGGCCCACGCGACTTTTTCCGTGGAACGCAACCACAACCATACCGCCGAGTTTTCCCTGACCCTGCCCAACGGCATCGTCTTGCAGGCGCGTGAGACGACCGAGGACATGTATTCGTCGGTGGACCTGGCGGCTGCGCGCATCGAGCGCCAGGTGCGCAAGTGGAAGGAAAAGATCCGCACCCACAAGCCCCACGGCGGTCCCAGCTTCTCCATCCGTCAGGCGGTGATTTCGCCCGAACAGTTCGAACCCCAGCCGGGCGGTGATGGCGAGGCCGACAAAGCCAAGGGAAGAGGGACATCGGGCAAGGTACACGTGGTGCGGGAGCGAACCCTCGAGGTGCGCACCATGTCGGTCGAGGATGCCGCGATGCAGCTCAACCTCGTGGAAAAGGAGTTTCTGGTGTTCACGGATGTGGACAGCAAGACCATTTCGGTCATATATCGCCGAAAGGATGGCAATTACGGTCTCATCGAGACAGGAGCCTCTGCTCCCGGAACGTAAGACCGCAGATAGTCCCCGTCCATCCGGAGCGCCGATGAAGGTCGTAGATTTTCTTCACTCGAACTGCGTCATCCCGACATTGCGGGGCACCAGCAAGAGCGAGGTTCTCACCGAACTGGCGCAACATTTGGCCAATGTGCAACCCGGGATCGATGCCGTCGCGCTGGCACGCGCTCTCGAGGAGCGAGAGCTGCTGGCATCCACCGCCATCGGGGATGGAATCGCCATCCCGCACGGCAAGCTGGACACGGTGGACGCGCTCATGGGTGTGCTGGGACGTTCGGTTCCCGGGCTGGACTTCGATTCCATCGACGGCAAGCCCACCCACCTCGTGTTCATGCTGGTGGCGCCCACGGCTTCCACCGGGGCTCACTTGAAAGCACTGGCGCGCCTGTCGCGGCTGTTTCGCGACGCCGGCTTTCGTCAGCGCCTGATAGACGCCCCCGATGGGGACGCCATCTTCAAGACGATAGAAGAAGAGGACGCCAAGTATTGACCGACCCCACGGCGCTGTCACCCAGTCTGACGGTGCGCTCTCTGCTGAGCGAGGGTGCGGGGCTTAGACTGGTGCTGCTGGCGGGTGAAGCCGGGCTGGACCGCCGCATCGCCGTCAACCGGATACAGAAACCGGGGCTCGCATTGGCGGGTTTCGTGCGCCAGGTGCAGCCCGAGCGGGTGCAGATCCTGGGCGCCACCGAGCTTTCGTACCTGGCCAGTCTGCCGCCCCAGGAGGCGCGACACGGCATCGAGACCTTCATGGCCATCGAGCCCGCCTGTATCATCGTCACCAAGGGGCTGGATGTACCGTCCGAGCTGTTGGACGGCGCCAACCGCTTGGGCGTGCCGCTGCTGCGCACCCCGCTGCGCTCGTCGACCGCCATTGAGGCCATCCAGTCCTTCATCGAGCGCGAGCTGGCGCCCTCGGAGAGCATCCACGGCGTGCTCATGGACATCCTCGGCATCGGCGTGTTGCTCATGGGCAAGAGCGGCGTGGGCAAGTCCGAGGCGGCGCTGGAACTGGTCATGCGCGGGCACCGACTGGTGGCGGACGATCTGGTCGAGGTGCGCCGCACCTCGCACAACATCCTGGTGGGCTGGGCGGCCGAGTTGATCAAGCACCACATGGAGGTGCGCGGGGTCGGCATCATCAACATCAAGGACATGTTCGGCGTGGCGGCGGTACGCGACGAGAAGAAGATCGAGGTGGTGATCGAGTTGGTGCGCTGGGAAGACTGGGAGTCCGCCGACCGGATAGGGCTTGAAGACCAGACGCACCTGATTCTCGACGTGTCGGTGCCGCTTCTGCGCATACCGGTGAGTCCGGGCCGCAACGTGAGTTCGCTGGTCGAGGTGGCGGCGCGCAATCGCTTGCTGCAGATGCGCGGCCACCATTCGGCGCGCGAGTTCCAGGAGAGACTGGACCAGGCCCTGGCCGACGCCCAGCAACGGCGCTTCCGCGACGACGTGGAGTGATTGATGAAGCTGGTCGTCATCACCGGCGTCTCGGGCGCGGGCAAGAGCACGGCCAAGAGCGCGCTGGAGGACCTGGGCTTCTACTGCGTCGACAACCTGCCCATGACCCTCATGCCCCGCTTCATTGAGCTTCTCGCCGGACGGGAAGAGGTGTCACGAGCGGGGCTGGTGGTGGACGCGCGCAGCGGGGAGTTTCTCGCCGATTCCGCGCGCGTGCTTTCCGACCTGCGCGCGGCAGGCCATGCCATCGACGTGCTCTTTCTGGACGCGCCGGACGAGGTGCTGCTGCGGCGCTTTTCCGAGACCCGTCGCCGCCATCCCTTGGCGGGAACTGACATCCGCGCCGGTATACAGGCCGAGCGCATGCGCCTCGCCGCCCTTCGCCATGAGGCCACCGCGGTCATCGACACGGCCGAGCTCACGGTCCACGGGCTGCGCGCGATCGTTCTGGGCCGCTACGGCCGGGCTGAAGGCAACCTGTCGGTCACCATGGAATCCTTTGGTTTCAAGTATGGGCTGCCCACCGAGGCCGACATCGTGCTGGATGTTCGCTTCCTGCCCAATCCCTTCTTCGTGGCCGCGCTTTCTCCGCTTTCGGGCGAGGACGAAAGCGTGCGCCGGTTTGTCCTGGACAACCCGGAGACACAGATCTTTCTGGCCAAGGCCGAGGAGCTGCTCGCGCTTTGCATTGCCGCGTTTGAGCGCGAAGGCAAGACCTACGCCACAGTGGCCATCGGGTGCACGGGCGGTCGCCATCGCTCGGTCGTCATCGCGGCTGAACTGGCGCGCCGGCTGCAGGCCTTTCATGTCGACGTCCGCCACCGGGATATCGGGCGAGGTCGCCCGGTTTTGCCGGAGGTGCGCAGGTGACGGAATGATCGAGTGCCGAGGGCCATATCGGCATCGCGTTCGTCCCCAAACCGGGTAGAATGAATTTGTGAGCCTGACACCGCAGCCGACCAGGACACTCAAGCCGATGGTGGGGATCGTCGTGGTCTCCCACGAGCAGGTGGCCTTCTCCATGCTGGAAGCAGCCCGGCGGGTGGTCGGTACGCTGCCCGGCGTTGCGGTGGTCTGCGCGTCAGCCAGTGACGACAGCGCGGTGCTCACCCAGCGGGTTGCGCAGGCTTGCGGCGAGGTCGATGACGGGGCTGGCGTGCTCATGATGGTGGACGTCTACGGGTCGACGCCGTTCCATGTGGCAATGGCGATGCTCGACGGGACTGGTGCCGGCGAGGTGCTTTGCGGCGTGAACTTGCCCATGCTGCTCAAGCTCGCCACGCTCGATCGCACCCGCCTCACGCCTGGGGAGCTGGCCCAGGAACTGTGCGAGTGTGGCCGTCGCTCGATCCGCATCGGTTCGGAGTTGACCGGCAAGGTCGTTGTGGGAGGGGTACGCTGACGTGGGGGACGACGGACAGGCGCAACGCTCGGTCAAAATACGCAATCGCCTGGGCATGCACGCGCGCGCTGCCGTCAAATTCGTGCAGCTTGCCAACCACTTCAAGTCCGACGTCAACGTGATCAAGGACGGCGCTCCGGTCAACGGGAAGAGCATCATGGGTCTGCTCACCCTGGTGGCGGCGTTGGGCACCGAGCTGGTCATCATGGCCAGCGGATCCGACGCGGACCAGGCGGTGGATGCACTGGCGGCGCTCATCAGCAGCGGCTTCGGTGAAGGGGTGGCGGATGCTTAGACTGGCGGGCGTGGGCGCCTCGCCGGGCATTGCCATGGGCGTGGCCCACTTTCTGGGTGGCCGGGTGGAGGTGCAGGAGCGCCGCATCTTCACCGACGAGGTGAGTAACGAATTGCGTCGCTTTGAAGACGCCATCGGCCGCAGTGACACACAGTTGCGGCGCATCCAGCAGCAGATCGCCGAGCAAGTGGGTGATGGTCAGGAGTACCGCATCCTCGAGGCGCACCGGATGATGTTGGCCGACGTGCACCTGGTCGAGGAGACACGGCGGATCATCAGCAGCGATCAGGTTTCGGCCGAGTGGGCTCTGCGACGGGCGCTGGACCAGATCCAGGCGGTGTTCGCGCGCATCGAGGACGCCTACTTCCGCGAGCGGCGCAGCGACATCGACATGATCGGCGAGCGCATCTTGCGCAATTTGATGGGCATGACGCCGCCTGGGCATGAGGGTGTGCCCAAGGGCGCCGTGGTGTTCGCCCACGATCTCTCGCCCGCCGACGTCACGCAACTGGGCCGCGCGGGTGTGAGCGGCTTCTTCACCGAGGGCGGAGGCAAGACCTCGCACTCGGCGCTGGTGGCGCGCGCGCTCGGTCTGCCTCTGGTCGCGGGCGTGCAGGGGTTCATCAAGCACATCCGCACCGGGATGACCGTGATCGTGGACGGCGGGCGTGGCGAGGTCATCCTGGAGCCCGACACCGAGGTGCAGGGCCGTTTCGCCGACCGGGCGGCGCGCGATCTGGTGCAGACCGAACGCCTGTCCCGGGCGCGTGAGGCGCCCGCCATCTCGCTCGACGGGGAGCGCGTGCACCTGGCCGCCAATGTGGAGTTGCTGGAAGAGGTGCCCATCTCGGTCGAGCTGGGCGCCGACGGGATCGGGCTGTTTCGCACGGAATTCCTTTATTTGGAGCGGAGCACGCTACCCACCGAGGAGGAGCAGTACCAGCACGCACTGGCCGCCCTGCGGGCCATGGATGGCCGAGGCGTCTGCTTTCGCACCTTGGATCTGGGCGGGGACAAGTTGCCCACCTCGGTGCGCATCCCGGCCGGGAACAATCCCGCGCTCGGCCTGCGCTCGATTCGCTATTCGTTGTGGCGGCGCGATGTATTCAAGTCGCAGCTACGCGCGTTCTATCGGGCTGCTGTGGTCGGCCCGCTGCGCATCATGTTCCCGCTGATTTCCGGCGTGGCGGAGTTGCGAACCGTGCGTGAACTGTGCGCCGGCGTCTGTGCGGAACTCCAGCGCGACGGGCTGGAGCACAATCCCGAGGTTCCCCTGGGCGTGATGATCGAGACACCCAGCGCGGCGGTCATTGCCGACCTGTTGGTCGAGGAGTGCGATTTCCTTTCCATCGGAACCAACGACCTGATCCAGTACGCGCTGGCGGCCGATCGTCAGGACGAGCATGTGGGTTACCTGTACCACCCGCTGCACCCGGCGATCTTGCGCCTGATCAAGACGGTGACGGGGGCGGCCAAGCGGGCTGGCAAGCCGGTGGCCATGTGCGGCGACATGGCCGGTGACCCACGCTTCTGCTGGGTGCTGCTCGGGCTCGGGCTGCGCTCGCTCTCGATGGCGCCGCGCCAGATACCCAGGGTCAAGTCCATCGTGCGCGCCACGCGCATCGCATCCGCGGAGAAGCTGACCGAGGAGATCCTGCGCCTGCGCACCGAGGACGAGGTGGAGGAGCTGGTCAATCGCGTGATGAAGGAGCGCTTCCCGGTCGAGTTCACCGAAGAGACTTCGTAGGGCGCTGCCTCGGATCGGGTTGCCATCGCCGGACGGCGGTTCTTCCGCTAGACTGCACGCGGATCGGCCGCCCCATGCCGCTTGCACGTTGCACGTCACTGCTTGGCCTCCTGGTCGCTTCCGGGTGCCTGAAGCCCGGCCCCTTGCCCGAGGGACACAAGCTGTACCCCGGCCGTGATATCGGTTCGCTTGGTTTCGTTTCCATCGACGGCGCCGCCTGGGTTGCCTTCAATCGGCGTAAGGCCCCGGCCACGCCGACCAAGGGCACGGTGTCCGACCTGTGGATTGCGTCCTGGGACGGGACGCAGCAGCGGCTGGTGGTGGCCGGCCGCTCCGACCGATGGAGCGGGGCCATGGCGGGCGGATCGCTCTACACCATGGTCGACGAGCACCAGGTCACCAGCGGAGGCGCCGGGGGAGGGCAGGTGGAATCCGTCGGCACCCTGGTACGTGTCGACCCGCACTATCAGCCGGGCGTGACCTTCGACAACGTGTCCACCTTCACGCTCGACGGCAATTTCGACAACCGCTTGCTCTTTCGCCAGGTTCCCACGGACAACGAAACCCCGGGGCTTTTTCTGTGGGACGGACAGGACAGCCTCCGTCTTGGGGACGTGGCGACCGTCAGCCTTCTCGACATGCAGATCGCGGATAGCGGTATGGCCTACTTCGTGCTGGGCACTGATCGGGTCTTGAGCCGACTGGGCGCCTTGACCGACACCCCGCAGGACTTGCACGCCAACGTCAGCCGCTTCTTGCTCCGCGGCGACGAGAACTACGCCGCGCTTTCCCTCTCGGATGCGGGCACCAGCACGACCGTGGTGCTCGACGTGCAGGCGGGGAAAGACATCCCCCTGGCGCGTCCCAACCCGTGCTGCTGGCTCGGGTTCACAGATCCCAGCGTCAACCAGTTCACCTACGCGCAAAGTGCCAGCGCCGGTGCGCCCGCCGAGTATCACACCCTGGACCTGACGAGCGGCATCGACACCACCCTGGTCTTGCCAGCCGCGCTGGTCGATCTGACAGGGTTCATAAATCGACCGCAGAGCGACGAGGTCCTATATCTCGACAGCCAGGGCCATGGCGTGTTCTTCGGTCCGGACCAGCAGGTGCGGCGAGTTGTGCAGCAGTTCGGCACCGATGAGCCGCTGCGCATGCTGAGCCCGCAGTTCACGCCCGATGGCGAGTATTTACTCTACCTCGACCCGCAGCCCGCGACGGAGGCCGAGCCGGATCCGCACGGACCGCTGATGGTTCAAGATTCTGGTCTGC
>Ga0181518_10002537_pt1 | contig 17510 bp, 18 predicted proteins | sample PEATcosm2014_Bin_28_FD_119751 | JGI IMG/M metagenome (GOLD analysis project Ga0181518, IMG submission 119751) | Peatland microbial communities from MTU Mesocosm Facility, Houghton, MI, USA - PEATcosm2014_Bin01_60_metaG | ecosystem: Environmental > Terrestrial > Soil > Wetlands > Peat | place... | reverse complement strand
AGGCCGGCCGAGGCCGCCGCTCCCATGAATTGACGGCGTTGCATCACGAGTTACTTATAGCAGATTGCGCATTCACGCGGACGCGGACAGGCCAGGAGGCCTGTCCTACAATGCCGGGTGTTACACTCCGGGCATGGCTAAGTACATCGACCGTGGCTCTGGGAAACGCGGAGGCCACGGCGTGCGCATCACCATCATCGTCCTCGTTATTGTGATTTTGCTGGGAGCGCGCTCACTGGCTTCGTTCTCCATCGAATATCAATGGTGGAAAGAGTTGGGTCAGATCGACACCTGGCTCGCTATGTTGGCCTACGGATTTGCGCCGCTGCTGGCCGCAACTCTCATCGCTTTCGGCGTCCTATGGGTGGCGCACGCGCGCGCCTTGAAGTTTGCGGGCACGGGACTTTCCGGGCATCCCCTATACGGCTGGATCTCCAGCGCCGTCCTGTTATTTCTCGGATATCTCATCGCGGCCGGCTCTATCGAGACCTGGACCGTAGTGCGCTATCTCGGCGCGCGCGGCATCCCCGCCGAGGCCACCGCCTGGCACGATTCCGTCTTCGGCCTGCCGCTCAGGTTCTATCTGTTCGATTTGCCGTTCTACTCCGATCTGCGCGGCTATTTACTGGCGCTGATCATCGTCAGCGTCCTGGTCTATTGGATCGCCGCGCGCGGCTGGCAGCTTCGCTTCAAGCTGCCGGAGATGGGGGATATGCGGCAACTCGACCCGTCGATATTCCGCTTGGAAGGGGGCCTGGAAAGCCGCTTTCTGCGCGGCGCGCTGGTGATTTTCCTGATGGCGCTATCGCTGCGTTTCTTCCTGGCGCGTTACCAGATGGTCTACGACGATCACGGGTTCATGGTGGGCATCGATTACGTGGACCTGAATTTCGCGCTGCCGCTGCAGTGGCTGGCTATCGTAGCGTGTCTGGCGGCGGCCGCGCTGGTGTGGCTGCGGCGATGGATTCTAGCCGCCAGCATGGCGGTCTCGCTGGTGGTGCTGTTCGCCGTGCCGAAGCTGGTGGATGCGCTGTACGTGCGGCCGAATGAGATTTCGATCCAGCGGCCGTTTATTGGGACGCATATTCACGCGACGCGCTCGGCTTACGGGCTGGAGAAGCGCATGACCGAAACGGAGTTCAAGGTGCACACCAACGCGCCCATCGATCCGGCCGCGCATAAGGGCACCCTCGACAACGTGCGTTTGTGGGATGTGGGCGCGTTCCATAACACCATTACGCAGATCCAGGCGCTGCGGCCGTACTACGTTTTCTCGGATACAGATGTGGACCGCTACACCATCGACGGCGCGTACCGGCAGGTGCTGCTGACGCCGCGCGAGCTGGATATCAACCAGTTGCCGGGCGGCGCCAGCGCGAGCTGGATCAACCCGCACTTCGTGTACACACACGGATATGGCGTGGTACTGGCGCCGGTGAGCAAACTCACCGCGGATGGGCTGCCGGTGCTGCTGATCGAGAATGCGCCGCCGGAGATCAAGACGCCCAGTTTGAAGCTGACGCGCCCGGAGATTTACTACGGCGAGGTGGTGCAGGAGCCGGTTTTTGTGCGCACGGCGCAGCCGGAGTTCAACTATCCGTCGGGCGAGGACAATGTGCATTCGCGTTACGAAGGCACGGGCGGCATCCCGATTTCCTCGGCGGCGATGCGGCTGGCGGCGGCGGTGCGCGGGGGGGACATCAACATCCTGCTGAGCAATCCGATCACGAGCGAGAGCCGCATGATGATCCGGCGCAACATCAAGGAACGGCTGGAAACGCTGGCGGGGTTCATCGCGTGGGACCACGATCCGTACCTGGTGATCACGGATGCGGGGCGGCTGGTGTGGATGGTGGACGGCTACACGTATTCGAACTCGCATCCATATTCGCGCACGGTGGACGTGCCGGATTTGGGCGAGGTCAACTATTTGCGCAACGCGGTGAAGGCCACTATCGACGCATACGACGGCACCACGCGGCTCTACATTTTCGCGCCGGACGATCCCATTGTGCGGGCGTACCAGCGGCTGTTCCCTGCCCTGTTCCACGCGGCCGCGGAGATGCCGGCCGATTTACGGCGGCACGCCCGGTATCCCGAGACACTGTTCCGCGTGCAGGCGGAGATTTACCGGACCTATCACATGCTCGATCCGCAGGCGTTCTATAACAAGGAAGACATGTGGGACCTGGCGAAGTACACGGCGGCGCAGGAAGGTCAGCCGGAGACGGTGACACCGATGTACGTGGTGGCCAGCCTGCCGGATGAGAATCAGGCGGAGTTTATGCTGTTGCTGCCGTTCACGCCGCGGAATAAGGACAATCTGATCGGGCTGATGCTGGCGCGCTGCGATGGCGCGCACTTGGGTGAAGTGGTGGTGCTGCAGTTGTCGAAGCAGGAGCTGATCTTCGGGCCGGCGCAGATTGCGGCGCGCATCAACCAGGAGCAGACGATTTCGAAAGACTTGACGCTTTGGAACCAGCAGGGGTCGCACGTGCTGCGCTCGCAGACGCTGGTGCTGCCCGTGGACCACACGTTCCTGTATGTGGATTCGATTTATATACAGTCCAGTGCGACGAGCATGCCGCAGTTGAAGAAGATTGTACTGGCGGTTGGGAATCGGTTGATCTATACGGATACTTACGAGCAGGGGATCGCTCAGCTTTCGGCGGGGGCGCAGGCGCTGGTGCAGCAGGCGGAGGCTACGCCGCCGAAACCGGGAGCGCCGGCGGTGGTGGGGCAGGTGGCTGGCACCGCGGATCAGCGGTTGGAGCGCGTGCGGTCGCATTTGCGGCGGTATCGCGAATTGGCGGCGCAGGGGAAGTGGGCGGAGGCCGGGAAGGAACTGGAGGGGATTGAAGCCGAGGTGAAGTGAGCGAGCGAGGGGCGCGCCAACATCGACAAAAAGCGTCGATGTTACGAGGGGGCGACGCGGCGAGGGGGCGACGCGGTGACACGGAGACGCGGAGACGCGAGGACGGGGATCGCGGCCGGGGACGCGGCGACGGCCAGCTATAGAAGCCATTGAAGCCGAGGTGAAGTGAGCGGGCGAAGGGGCGATCCGTGTTCGGGGCTGCGCGCGTTGGGCCGGCAAGCGCGAGACGACAGGCGACACGTTGAAAATCGTGTCGAAAGTGTCGATTTCCGTCGATTTTTGTCGGCTTGGTGTCGTTGTCAAAGATCCGGCGGAGGCCTGGGCCAGAACACGTGGCTGTGAATGCGAGGCTCTTTTCTGATATGACCATACCACAGCACCGCACACTGTTTGCCGTGTTGGTGGAGGTCTCACCTCTGTTTTCAATCGTATAGAGAAATGCGAGATGCGTCACCGAAAAGCGGCCGACTCTCAAAAGCGGGGTGGATGGGCGACCGAGCAGTGGTGGCGGCGGAGCGACTCGAACGCTCGACCTACGGATTATGAGACCGTCGCTCTAACCGACTGAGCTACGCCGCCATTGTTGATTCTAAGTGGTTTACGCTGAACCACCCTTATTGGTCTTTGCCCATTCCTTGCCCACGGCGCGCTCCAATTCCTTCATCGCCTTGTTCGCTTCTGACCGATCAACCACAATGTAATGCGTCTCCGTGGTGGCCACGTCAGCGTGGCGCAAGATCTCCTGGATCACCTTGGGCGGTACGCCGAGGCTGTAGAGATTTGAGCCAAGACCCCGTCGAAAACCATGCCAGCCTTTCCAAACATCTCCGACAATCGGGGTGATGACGCGACGGGCAAGATTTTCGAGATTCAGAGGCTTGCCTTTGCGTTCGCCTGCAAAGATAAACCCGTCACCAGTATAACGCTTCCGGTGCTCGTCCAGGGCTGTGCGCAGAATGGGAATGACCGGAACCGGATTCTCGCCGCTCTCTTCGGTCTTGGTCGGCCCGACATGAGTGCGCCAGACGGAGCGCGCGACGCGCAGTTCCGTTCCCGTGTAGTCCTCCCATCGCAGACCGCGGATCTCGGATGAGCGCAACCCGGCGAAGGCCGCTACCATGATAACGGTCCGGGCCGGTTCGGGAATCTTCGGGAGCATGACGGAGATTTCGTTCAGCGAGTAGGCATGGCGCGCGGGTTTGTAGCGGCGTCCATCGGCTTTGACGCCCTGCATGGGGTTGGCTCCCCGTATCGCATCCTCCTGACGAGCGTAGGTGAAGAAGCCGGACATCATCCCCTTCACATGCATGAGCGTGGTGTGGGACAGATTTGGCATCTCTTCGGAAATGCGGTCGAAGAGATGCCGCCCGCCCTTGGTGTGGAAGTCGCGCAGACGAATATGACCGGCACGGGTCTTCACGTATTTCTGGAACATGTCCCGGTACCCGAGCATCGTGCTGGGCCGCAGTTTCTTGGCGCGGCTGGGCAAATAGCGCTGTTCGACGAACTCGATCAGCGTCAGCGAGCCTTCGGGCTGAGCGTCGCCGCTGTTGACCGGCGAGAGAATCTCCGCGACCAGCGGCGCGAATCTCTTTTCGACTTGTAGTCGTCGGAATAGCGGGCGAGCTTCTTGCACACGCGCTTACGGATGGGCGCGCCGTCCTCGATTTCGTCTTGATAGTACCGAACGTACCAACTTCCGTTTCGGCGGAAGATTTGTCCCTGCTGCACGTTTTTCCTCGGGCCGCCACGTCCTGAATGCAGATCAATGACAGCTTTTGAATCGAATCTACCACATCGGCGAAGCCGCTGGCGGGGGCCCGGTTGCGCGCCCGCGCGGCAAGCGCAGAGGATACCTAAGATGCCCGGTTGCGCCCCGGTTGAGGTGCTCCGCAGACTCCGCGGCAGCGACCGATACAAGGCCATTCCGGTGCTCATCGTCACTTCTTCGGACTCGCCCACTCACTTAAGCCAGGCGGCCCGCGCTGGGCGCCAGTTACTTCCGCAAGCCGCCGAGTTATCAAAGACAGCGGTATGCTCTAATTGTGCTTCTAGGCTTCCAGCCCGCGCACGGCTTCAGCCAGTCCCGGCCCTATATCCGGACGCGGCAAAACGAGCAGTGCACCACGCTGTAGGCATGTTTGCCCAGCAGTTGCTCGATCACATATTGGAGTCTTACTTCCTTTTTCCACCCCCGGTTGCGCACCGTCGCCACATCGAACAACTTGACCGGATCTGTCAGCCCAGTTTTCGCCAGTTCTTCTCTTGAAGAAGTGATAAACAGATCGTTGTGCTCCGCGATCCGGCTTACCGACTCTTCGAGAGTCGTCTGAATGCTTCCGTAGGTTTCAACCGCTTTTCCCGATTCGCTCCCGTGGCTGCCCTGAAACTTCGACAGGCGGTAATTTTTGGATGAGCCCCCTGACTTTATCGTTTCCTTTACCATATTGGAATAACAAATCAGGCCCGAGGCGTTGGCCGGCGCGTCCAGCACTGAGTAAAACCGCAGCTCCGTCTTGACGTCAAATTCCAGATCCTCCGGCTTATAGCCGCCATGCGCCGAAATCACCACCTCATCCGAATAATGCTCGCTTCGTGTGAACAAGTATAGATAAGAACCAATAGCTATTTGCGCCATCGTGTCAACGCCTTCTCCTTGGTGACAGTATACCCCGCTCAACCCCGCTCCGGCGACCTTTCGAGGTACTCTCCAATCCGCCGGTCACTGTCAGCCGTATGTTGCTTCAGCCACTCGACGAGAAACTCGGCCACTTCGATGGTCATGGTAATCTCGCCCGCGGCCGCGCGATCCCGCCGCGCGCGCACCTTGGCACGCAGATTTTCAACCAGGATTTCCACTTTGGCTTACCGGGCTTTGTCTGAAGTTTACACCCAAACCGGCGCTCCAAGCCTTCATTAAAGTATTTTAACTTGACGCGCGAAGGCTCGGTCCTGACGCGCTCGCGGTCCTAGGCCAAAGGGGTGGGCTTCACGCGGCGGCAGGGCGCGGCGTTTCCACGCGGCTGTGGGCAGTTAGGTGTACCCCGTCAAGATCGATACCGACGAAATTCCGGGCGGAGAGAGCGTCGAGCCGAAGCCGCACAACGGCCCCTGCACGATCCCACCCGGCTTGCAGAATGCCTCGACAGCGGGCGCGGCGCTCGCAGAAACGGGCGGGCGAACGAGTCCGCCGTTCTCGGTTTGGCGGGCCGTAGCTAACGCACCGGCCTCCGTTTCGCCGGCAGACTTGTCCTCGCTGCATTTTGTTCTTGCGCCGATTCCTCGGTAAGCCACGTGATCACGGCGTTCCAATCGAATCGAATGTAGCGACCGAGGCGCAGGCACGGGATCGGATTGCGGCAGCGGACGCGGGTTTTTTCATAGACCCAGGATTCAGGAACCTTGAGCCGGACGGCGACTTCTTCGGGTGTGAGGATGTCTTCGGCCTTGAGGCGAATGCTGATGTGGAAAAAATGAAGGCTCACCGGGTCGGTAAGCTCGGGCTGATCGCCGGGGGATCGCCGCGGCCATGCGAGCGCACGATCAAGCAGGTCACGCATCCTGTGCATGTATCAAGGATTGTACTCCGAAACGCCGTCGCCGGCCCGGTTGCGCGAAGCGCAGAGCAACGAATACCCCCAGACACGAAAAGCCGGGCACACATTCGCCAGCGATAACGATCTGTGGCGCTGGGCGTACATCCTCGCCATAGATGGCGTCGATTCGGCAGTGTAGTAGGTTGCCGTCCTTAAGATGGAGTCACACCACCTGGCTTACGCGCAGGTTGTTTTTTCCTCCAAGACCCCACGGCTTTTGCAACCCCTTCCGCGAGACAGATTCCTGCATTGGCAAAGTCCCGGTCATTGGGACTGAGCACGGCATTAGCTACTTCCAGATCTCGCTCCTTTTGCGATTTGGCTCGATTTGTTTTGGTTCCATTTCTATGCTTCGCGTTGTTCATAGTCATCCCCCTTGCTCGTTGTTCAGTCCTTCCTCTTACAACTTCGTCCACTCTACCCATACATCTATTTCGAATTCGTTAATTTCGAAGGCATTGGCGCGTGTTTTTCCCTTACCGGAAGGCCTGGGGGGCGTCTCGGGCGCGTCCTGGACGCGATTTCTAGCATTTTAGACGGCGGGAGCGCCCGGACCGGCGTAAGCGCCGTTAATCGTTGGACCGGAGCCGGTCAAGACATCTTCGAGTCGGACCTGGGACCCTGGCGCTGCCGTTTGGACCGATGCCCGGCCCCGTCTTTGAATCCCCGCGCATATGCCTGTTCGGCTTCGCGGCTGTGCGGCAGCAGCATTTCAATAGCCCGCCAAACCTTCTCGGCAGCGGCGCGCTGATTGGCACCCTTGAGCGAACCCGCAACCGCCGCCGCCTTGCGCGCCGCCGTCACGACGCCTTGCTTGTGTCCGTCGCTTGCCCTGCTGTCGCCATAGGCGGCGATTCTCGTTTCCAGACGACTGGCCGTCCCTTTGTCGATCAGGCCGGAATCCAGCAGGAACGCAGCGATTTCGTGGGGAGTCAGGGGCTCTACGGTCATGCGTCACCTCAACGTTGGTTCAAAACGGATTCGGGGCTTTGGCCTTACGCGGCCGCTTGGAAGGGTCGAAGCGCGGCGCGGTCATTTCTCGGGCGGTAAAGCGCCAGTACGTTCTGAGCTTTGATGGCAGGTTGCAGGCCGTCAAGAGCCAGGCAACCTGCCGGAAAATCGCGCGCAGTTCTTGCGCCGGCCTGAAGATGTCCAGCAGGTTTCCCATGAAGGCAGGGAGGTGGCGGAGGGTGGGTTTGGCTCGCTCCGGCTGGTCCGCGACGCCGGAGCGCATCATCGGTCCCGGTCCGGCTTTCGTTCGCGTTCGAGTTCTTGCTTCCTTTGGCGCTCGGGGTCTTTCGCTTTTTCGCGTTCTTCCTTGGCTTTGGCAATTTCGTCTTGCTGTCTGACGAGTTCGTCGAGTTTGTCGTATTTGTTGGGCTGGGTAGTCCCCGGCCGCCGCACGATCTCCAGTTCGGCCTTCGCCTCGGTCCGCTCGCGCTCGCGGTCCTTTTCCGGAGCGCGCGCATCTCGCAATTCGCGAAGCTGCTGGCGCAAATCCTGGGCCTGGATGCGACAGTCGGTCGCGCGCAAACGCTGCTTGACGGCCTCCGGGCTGTCACGACGACCGGTAATGACCCAGGATTGTTGTGCGATCCGGTCGCTGGTCAGGGCGAGGTATTCGGCGCCCTCGATCCGCTTGCGCAGATCAAGCGCCTGGCGTTCTTGCGGATCTGCCGTTTTGGCGATCTGCTTGTCCAGGGCTTCGCGATCCTTAAGTTAAGGAAGGCGGCGTATTCCGCCATCGCCGCTTTGGCAAGAGAGGCGTAGGGATCGCGCATATCGTAGTGCTGACCGAGGGCCTGGCCGTAGCGGGCTCTCGCGTCATTGAGTTGGGGAGAGTATCTCCTCATCCCGGCCGAGCAGGGGCCGGACGCTCTCGGCGACAGCAATCTCCTTGCCTTGGCCAGCCGCATCACCAGCCGGTACTACTTCGGTTTCGCCACTGCCGCCGCGCATTATGGGCTGACAGCGCAGCAGCGCAACGTGATCTTTGTTGTCACGCCGCAGCGCCTGCGCGCGCGCGCCATCGGAGAATCGCGAGTCCGAATCGTCAATCAGTCGGAAAGCAAGTTCTTCGGGTTCGAGCCGGTCGATGTATTGGGCTGCAAGGTGATGATCTCCGACCGCGAAAAGACAGCCATCGACTGTGTCGATCACCCGCCGCTGGCCGGAGGCGTGGGTGAGGCCGCCATCATTGTTGCCACCGCGAGTCGCCGCTTCGACTGGAACAAGGCCGCTGATTACCTCGAACGGATCGGCGCCGGCGCGCTCGTGCGCCGATTCGGCTGGCTGGCCGACCACGTCAAGGCGGATATTCCGCCCGTCGTGCGCGAGCGCCTGCTCGGGCTGGCGGCGCGGAGCCGCAAAACCTGGCTCGGTGCCGCTCCTGAACACAGTGTGCCGGGCGCGATCGGTTACGACGAGACATGGCGTCTGTTCGTGAATGTTTCGCGCGAAGAGTTGCACGGCAGCGCCGGGCTTGGCTGGCGCAAAGTCGTCAGTAAGGAAAGCTAGGAATGCTCACGCAGAACCGTATCCTGGTTGTTGACTGGTGCGATGGAACTCGCTACATCCGATATCCATGGCCAATGCGCGCAAACGACGACCCGGAAAAGCTGTCGCCGCCACCCGTCCGGTGGAGACGCTGATCCGTGTAATCCGCGGCCAGAAGGTCATGCTCGATTCGGACTTGGCCGAGCTGTACGAAGTTCCTACCAAGCGCCTCAACGAAGCAGTCAGACGCAATTTGAAAAGGTTCCCAGAAACCTTCATGTTTCGGCTGTCCCAGGAAGAATCGGCCGCTCTAAGGTCGCAATTTGCGACCTTAGAAACTGGGCGAGGCCGGTACTCGAAATATCCACCACTCGCCTTCACAGAGCACGGCGTTGTGATTGGGGTGCCAATTTGGCACCTCAAACGAAACGCGCGGAGGCTCACCAGATTGATTCTTAGAAATTGGGTCCCTGCGAGTTTCCCGGCCTACGGTGCGGGCGGGCAGGGGATCGATTGCGTGCCGTCTGGGCCTTATTGACGGTGCGCTCGGCGTAAGAGACCGGGTTGTGCTTGTCATGCCGGAATGTGGCGATCTTTTGCTTTATAACGGCGGGGTCTTCGCCGCGTTCCAGCGCCCGGTTCGCAAAAGCCCAGTCCCGTTCGCTTTGCGAGTGGTGCGCGTAACCGGCCTGGCGGTGGGAAGCGACATTGCCGGGCTCGGCGGTTTGAGACGTGGAGTCCGGGAACGCGGGGAAGTCCAGCGGACGCAATCTGTAGGGCGGCGGGCTGTTCGGGATCTCGGCCACATAATGAGGCGTCTCGTATTTGTGATTGCGGAAACCGGGCACGCGAAGGACGCGCGCGGTGTCCCAGACGGCCGCATCGGCGCCGAACCGCCGCGCAAGTCCTCGCACGACGGTCTCGGCATGTTCCGCCGAAAAATTTTCGACCTGCCACAGCACCTGGTACTTGCCTTGGCTGCTTTCGAGCACGCTGTGCGGTTTCGGCATGTCGCGGTCGAGCAGGAGTTTGTTGAGCGCAGCGGGACCGCCCTCGTCGATATCGAGGTAGAGATGCCGGATGGCCGCTATGTCGGTTTTGGTCCTCCGCCTGGCATCGGGCTTGAGCGTATTGACGCTGAGATACACGTCGGCACCATGGGCGTTCGCGGCGCGAAGATGCGCCTGATAACGCGGGCTGGCAAGAAATTCCGCCGAGCCGAATTCGTGTTTGACGACGCCCGTCTTGCGGTTGATTAAAAGGACCGCGAGGCGATCGCCGGGTTCGTAATGCGCCTCTATGTAGCGGCTCGGAATCTCGGGGTCGAACATGACAGCCTCGCCTCTTGGTGCGGTGAGGGCGATTATGGCAGAAGACTTTTAAGGACGGGTTATCGGGCGCGGCGATTGTCTGGCGGGCATACCAGGGTATCCAGAAGCGGGCGGGCGGCGGCCAGACTCGCGGGGTAGAGCGGGGACTTTAGCTGCGCAGCGAAGTGGCGGAGCCCGTTTGCCATTCGTGAAGCATTCTTTGTCCGATGTCCTCAAATTCCGGATGTTGCTTGATATAAGACCGGACTTCTTTTGCAGTGTCCTGAATCGCTTCGTGGATGCGCTCCAAAATAGGTCGGACCTTTGCGGGCGTGGCGCCCGTGCGCGTTTCACCGAATTTCCGCAGGTCTTTTGCGCTTGGCCATTTGGTCGTGCCGTTGAGGGCAAGGGCCAAGCTGTCCTTGGGCACGTAAACGGACGTGGTCACGAGATCGTAGACGGGCGCAAGGCGCGCTTCGCCCTGTACCTCGTCATAGACAATTCCGAAATTCTTCAGATGCGCGTCACCATTGCGAAGCGCGCAGTTAAGCGCAATCAAGGTAAAGAGCTTCTCCATGTCCTCGGTGACATGGGTCGAGTTCGCGAACTGCCCGAAGCGATTCATGACGGTTGTCTCGTAGCTGCCACGGTATTTTTCGTCGGTCCTGCGGGCGTTAAGCACGCAGAAATCCTCAAATCCGCGATAAGTGCCATCCATGCGCAGGTCGAAGCGGTCGATGACCAGCGCCATGCCGTCTTCGGCCAGGCGGTAAGGGGACACGTCGAGTCCGCATTTGCGCGCGACCGTAAGGCAGAAATATTCATTCGCGGCGAGTTGCGGATACTCGTTCGGCTCCCACAATTTCACGATATGGGTCGCGCCCTTGCAGCTCTGCGAAAGCCGGCGTCCCGTCTGCTCCATTTCAGCGAAGGCTTTTTCGTCGCGCACGAGGATCTTCGGCTGCACGCCGCTGATGCCGGAGAATGACGCGAATTTCTCAAGCAGGTAGCGGAACAGGCCGCCGCCGCGCTTGCGTTCGAGAATCTCATCGACCGATTGGAAGGGCACGTCCTCGTTCAGCCGCTCTTGATCGCCGGTATAGCGGATGCGGCCGACCTGTGAACGGCCGACGATGGAGAGCAGGTCGAATTCATCGAACGTGCCGGTGGCTTTCGCAAATGCAAGGCGGAGCCGCTCGCGTAAGACACCTTCAGGCAGATTCATCTCGAAAATTGGAGGCAGGCCAAAGGGTACACTCCAAGATTCAAGCCGCACGGACATCGTCACGGAGACCGCGCGCGCGGCTGGCGTGCCGGGTAGGTAGGCGAAGGTGCTGCCCCTCTCGCCGTGACGGTCGAGGAGTCCCGCTTCAGCGGCGTCGGTCCAGACTTTGATCATCGCGATCCTCTTCGAGGAGTTCGTCCAGAGTGGGCCGGTGCGAGCTCGCGGCCTGGAGCTTCAGCTCAAGGCCGAGCGCGGCAAGCAGCTTGGTGATTTTTGCGAAGCCCAGCTCGCCGGCACGTCCGTTTTCGAGCGCATCGAGCGTAGCCCGACTGATTCCCACCTTCCGCGCGAGTGCGGTCTGGCTGAGCTTGAGCTTCCTGCGGTGCTCGGCTATTTGGGTGCCTATGGAGATCAGGTCGAGCATATTGCCTAGTATATTAGGCATTTGATCTATTTGCAAGTGTTTTGACTAATATATTAGGCATATCCGACCATGAGGCCGAGGGCGCGCGCCTTGCTCGACCCGGGGATACGGGCAACTGCCGCAGTGCGGTCGGTCCGCTAGACGCTTTAGGCTTGTATCTGAACAGCACAATCCGCTTGTAACGGCACAGCATAATATGCTTGTAGTTGCACAGCATGATATGCTTGTATAGACACGGCACAATAAGCTTGTAGAGACCCAAAACGCTGTCGAGGCCCCGCATGCCCAAACCGAACGAAAGACTCGCAGAATCGCTGGCTGAGCTTCAGGATCTTCAGAAGAACGGGCGCCGCGTTTTCCGCTCGCGAGAGCTGAGCCGCACGCACCGCGAGCGGCTGCTCCGCAACGGCTTCTTGCGGGAAGTGATAAAAGGCTGGCTGATGTCCTCCAGTCCGAGCGCGCGGGAAGGCGACAGCACGCCCTGGTATGCGTCCTTCTGGGAGTTCTGTGCAGGCTACTGCCAGGACCGGTTTAACGATGGGTGGCATCTGTCGCCGGAGCAGTCGGTTCTTATGCATGCGCAGAATACGGTAATTCCAACCCAGGTGGTGGTCTACAGCCGGAAAGGCATGAACCACACGATGAAGCTGCTCTTCGGCACATCCCTCTATGACCTCAAACAGGCGGAGATGCCGCCTGTGGCGGACGTGTCGGTCAAGGACGGGCTGCGCCTATTCTCTCCCGCAGCGGCGCTCGTGAAGGTTCCAGAGGCTTTCTTCGCCCGAAATCCTATAGAGACTCAGGTCGTCCTCTCCGGCATTCGCGAAGCGTCGGATGTGTTGCGGCTTCTGCTCAACGGCGGCCACTCGGCAAAAGCGGGGCGGATCGCCGCAGCGTTCCGCCGCATCGGCCGCCCGCAGATCGCCGACGAGATCGTGAAAACGATGAAGTCCGCGGGATACGACGTGCGTGAAGCCGATCCCTTCGCGCCGGAACGGAAATTCGGGGTTTTCCCCTCTGTTGCCGCGCCCATTGTCGGACGCATCCGGGCGATGTGGGAATCCATGCGGGGAGCGATTGTCGCGACATTCCCGAAAGCGCCGGGCCTTCCGCGAAACAGGAAGGAGTATTTGCGCGTCGTGGACGATATGTACAAGAGCGACGCCTACCACTCGCTGTCGATCGAGGGGTACAGCGTCACGCCGGCGCTGATTGAAAGAGTGCAGCGCGGAGACTGGGACCCGGATCATCACGACGCCGACCGTCAGAGCCGCGATGCCCTTGCGGCGCGAGGCTACTGGCAGGCTTTCCAGAAAGTGAAGGAAACCGTGGGCGAAGTGATTGCCGGCGGCAATGCCGGCGCCCTTGCGCGCGCGGCTCACACGGAGTGGTACCGAGAATTGTTCCAGCCGTGCGTGGCGGCCGGATTGATTGAATCCGGGGCGCTCGCAGGGTACCGGAATCACGCGGTCTATCTTCGCACGTCGCGGTACGTGCCGCCGCGCTGGGAAGCGGCTCGCGATGCGATGCCGGGGCTCTTCGATCTGCTGGAGCATGAACCCGAGCCCGGCGTCCGCGCCGTGCTGGGGCACTGGCTGTTCGGTTACATCCATCCCTACCCTGACGGCAATGGGCGGATGGCGCGCTTTTTGATGAACGCGATGCTGGCCTCGGGGGGCTATCCGTGGACGGTCATCCGGGTTGAGGATCGTGACGCCTATCTGGCGGCGCTAGATCGCGCCAGCATCGACATGAAAATCGAGCCGTTCGCGGAGTTCATCGGCACACGGGTACGGCGGTCGATAAAGCGGGCGACTGCGAAGGCGCGGGCGTAAAGTCGAGGGCGTCGCGACCCGGCTCATCCGCTGAAGACGTTAGAAATCGTCGCCGAGAAATCGCTTCTCCGCAAGGCTGGGTAACAAACGCCCCGGCGCAAATTCGTTATAGCAGGTCTGGTTAAACCAGGCGCACCGGATATCGGAGAGAGTGAGGCCGGGCACGAGGCGCGTTAAAGACAGCGCGTACGCGGCGAGCTGCGCTATGGGCTTGTTGGTGCGCGCGTCTGGCTTGTAGTCCAGTATATGGACGGCGCCGTTGCGCACTTGCAGGAAATCGATGTGTCCCGTGATGAATCGCGGCTTATGACCAAGCCCCGGACGCGCGTGGTGGATAGGCTCCTTGGGAACGATCTCGACGCCGTAGTAGTGTTCGAGCGCGGCGATATCGTCTTCGAGGAGAAAAATCGGGACTTCGACGGAGACGGTGGTGCTGTCGTTGATCAGCATGAAGCGCTGAAGCCGCGGATGACGGTCGTAGTTGGAGCCGACGCCCGGAATGATCAGCGCCGCCGTGTCGGTCGCGGTGTTCTGCTTTTCGACAACTACCAAGCGGTCGAGCGAGAGAAAGCCGGGCGCCAGTTGGGAGCCGCGGGCGCCGTCCTCGCGGCAAAAAAGCTCGTGCGGGCAATCGCGATGCGCGCGCTCCAGAAAATCGGCGAGCGGCGCGAATCTGGTGTCGCCTCTCCGGCGGTCGTCGAGAGTGCCCGCGCGCACGAAGGCGAGCTTGGCGCGATGGAAGGAGAATTCATAGACCTGGCGGTGATAGAGCTTGACCGTGCGGATTAGCTGCGGCGGCGTGAAGAGCTTGAGGCCGCGCTCGCGCAGCCTGCGGTATGTCGTAAGACGCGGATGGGCGGCCAGCCAGCGCGAGATCGTCGCTGGATTGACGGAGTGGCCGTGACGCGAGGACAGACGGCGGCTGGTTTCTTCCAGAGTATAGCCGCGATTGTATGTCGAGAGCGCGTCAAGGATTTCGTGGAGGGGATATGTCTTGTTGCGCATCGCGCGCGGGCCGGGCGTGAATGTGCGCCCGCACGACCGGCAGCGATACAGCCGGACCGTTTCGAGCTTCTTGGCGCGGCTGCCCCTCGCGGCGATGCTCCGGCTGTTGCACGACGGGCAGCGCTCGGGCGGCTTGATCGGCGATCTGGGCTTCGCGGCTGATTGCTCGGTCGTCCGGGTCATGCGGAGTCTATAGCATGGCCGGTTCTGTGTGTGCACGCATTTGCAAGGCGGCTGGCTGGGGTCTGTTGCGACGAATTTGCAAGGCGAGGGGAGTCGGCGGGTGTTCACGGATATGCAAGACGTGGGGTGGAAAATGAATGGAGCGGCAAGGGGTTGGCCGGCGCGGTCGCGCGCGGTTGCTTTAATGGGAATCCAAACACGAAAGCTGGAATCTTATGTCTTGCTGACCGGTCGCGACGCAGCGGAAAACTTCTGTTGCCCAAATCCTTGCCCAAAACTTTGCCGACTGCGCCCGAATGATGCCGTTTGACCCGACTGATGCCGCCGTAAATCGCTGAAAATGCACGGAGCCGACTCATGAGCGACGCATTATGAGACCGTCGCTCTAACCGACTGAGCTACGCCGCCTTTCTTATTGATTTTAGCAGACCGCCCGCGGGACCGGCGTATACTGGGTTGAATGCCATTGAATCGCCGTCATTTTCTGTTCGGGGCGCTAGCTGCGCCAGTGCTCGCCGCAACGAAGAAGCAAGCGGTTGCGCAGCGGCCCAATATTGTTTTGATCGTAGCCGAGGACCTCGGCGCTTACATGCTTGGGTGCTATGGGAACTCGGAGGTGCGCACACCGAATATCGACCGCCTCGGGTTAACGGGCGTGCGCTTCTCGAACAGCTTCTCGTGTTCCCCGGTTGCGCCGGACCAGGGCGCTTTCGCAAGTGCGGGCTACACCTGCTCCCGTAGCATTTCGGCGGCGCAGGCCAGCGAATTTCTGGACGCGCAGGCGCCCGCGAAGCCGTTTTTTCTGGCGATCGCCTGGCCCAGTCCGAACGCCGTGGCAGCGCCGCAGAAGAACCTGGACTTGTACGCGAACACCGGATTCGAAACGATCGGCTGGGACGCCGAGGCGGCCAACGCCACGCACAAGGAAATGCTGCGCGACGTGCCCGGCAACCTGCGCAAGTATGCGGCGGCCCTGACCACGCTGGATGATCAGATTCCCACGCTCGCGGTAGAGCTGCAACAGCGCGGCGTTTGGGACAACACGCTCATCGTTTTCACCAGCAACGGCGGATATCTGTTAGGCCGGCATGGGCTGTGGGGTGATGCGACGGCGTCGGATCCGGTGAATCTGTACGAGGAAGTGGTGCGGACGCCCTTGCTCTGGACGTGGCCAAGCCGGTTTCCGCCGCAGACGGTGCGGAACGACGTAGTGAACTCCTACGATTTGATGCCGGCGCTGTGCGAACTGGTGGGCGTCGCGCCCCCGGCCGGCAGCCATGTGCCAAGCTACCTGCCGTTCGTGTATGGGCGGCGCATGGGGAAGAAACAAACGTGGCCGGATTTGGCGTTTGGCCGGATTCGGAATGCCGAGATGGCGCGCAACGACCGCTACAAGCTGATCCTGCGCGATCGGGGCAAGGGCGCGAGCGAGTTGTACGACGAGACGGCGGACCCGAAAGAGCAGGTCAACCAGGCGGACAATCCGAAGTTTCTGAACATGCGCGAGCGACTGACGGGTCAACTGACGGCGTGGCGGGGTGGGCAGAGGGCCGGAGCGTAGGCACGGTAGCCCGGCGAGATGGAGAAACAGGGAGGCCCCAGGCAAATATCGAGAGTCGGCGTCTTTCATTTTGGAGGCTGCGACAAGGGCGACCCAGTTGCATCTCTCGAAGTCTCCTTGAGTGAAGCAGAGACGTTTCAGGGCGATCTGTCCAATTGTCTGATCGTGCTTCCAGAGGCCTTCAACATCCGAACTGAGTACGATAGAGACTGCCGCCCGGAGGGCGAGATTTGTTGCGCGCTGAGGGATCTTTCTGTGAGGCGCAACGTCGCGCTGGTTGTGGGCCTGCTGGAAAGCTCTGGTGAGGGGAAGCCGTACAATTCTGCTTTTCTTATCGACGGCGATTTCTACGCACTCCTATCTCGGAAGATTTCCGACGGCGGAAAAGGAGTTTACCGGTTCCCGGAGGACACTGACAATGCCACGGCTATTGCACACGGTGGCGTTTGCGTGGCAGGCCTGATTTGCATGGACGCCAAGATGTTCTGTCAGCGCGGCGAGTGGTTTGGACGCTTGCGCGAGAAGCTTCGATCCACGGCCTGTGCACGGAGGGTGCTGTGTGTGCCAGCGCGTTTTTCAGACATCGACCCTGAAGAGCTGACCCAGTGCTTCCATCTCCCAGGCGTGACGATTGCGATAAGCAACGGAAACAGTCTTCACGCCAGCCTCATTGTTCCTCGGAGCGGCAAGAGGCTGCCGTTCAAAGACAGCGAAACAAAATCCTTATCGCCGATTTGTAGCAGGAGCGATATGGACAGGGGCTGGCTGACGGGTCAACTGACGGCATGGCGGGGTGGACAGAAGGCCGGTGCTTAGCCGGCAATTATCATCTGATCGGAGAACTCCGGGCCGGTCGGCGCACTCTGAAAGCGGAGACCTTTCCTGCAGAGATTGGAACTTGGATCCGGCGCATTCTCTCTGCTGAAAGGTGGCCGGGAGGGCATGTTGATGCGGTTGCCGATGCGGTTTTGGTAGTCTGACCCTTACATCACCTTTGGTT
>Ga0181518_10002535_pt1 | contig 17520 bp, 16 predicted proteins | sample PEATcosm2014_Bin_28_FD_119751 | JGI IMG/M metagenome (GOLD analysis project Ga0181518, IMG submission 119751) | Peatland microbial communities from MTU Mesocosm Facility, Houghton, MI, USA - PEATcosm2014_Bin01_60_metaG | ecosystem: Environmental > Terrestrial > Soil > Wetlands > Peat | place... | reverse complement strand
GCGCGATATCGATACCCTCTGGAAGGAAATCGGGGAGTTGCTCAATACGGTCTCCCCAAGCGAATGCACAAATTACTTCGCCTCCTGTGGATATGTAAATACTTAAATCGAAACCGCTCTAGCTGGGGCCGGATTTCCTTGCAGGTTAGTTTTTGGTGATCGGTGGGAAGGTACGGCGGTGGAAAGACGTCGACGGGCAGTGAACCCATTTCTTTAAACTCACGCCCGCGGCCTGGGGCATGGTAAAAGTCATCCTTGCCACCTCATAGCAAGGTATAACCGATTCTTTCAATCCTCCTTTTCGTTTCGGCATCCAGTCCATCCGTGAAGGCTTTGAATCGGGGGACTGCTTTTTCGAGCGCGAGGTAGCGGAAGGGCTTGGCCAGCGGGGGTTGTATCTGAACGCGGCTCAAATTGAGATTAACCGACATGACCTCAGCGATCTTAGAGAACTCTTTCGCCGGATCACTTATGAAGTCCTCAAGCCGCAACGCGAGTGTGGCCGATTTAAGATAAAGCTCAGTTTCCTCGACAAATTCCCGGAAGGTCAGAAATCGAGGCCCCCGCGGGGCGGCGAAAAACGCCGGATCTCCTCTGGCGAACGACTCAAATTCGGCAAAATCCTTTTCCAGGTCCACGCACAAATCGTCAAGATTAGTATAAGCGAGTCCAACCCAAAGTCCTATTCTGGTGCGAAGGTGAGTCCGCCAAAAGACCCAATTGGTGACCAAGGAATCCAGGGGATGGCGATAAAGAAAAACCAAGTCTGCAGTTCGCGCTCTGACGGCGTCCAGAATACGGCGTGTTACCGCCGGCAACGCCTGCCCGCGAGACACATACTTGAGGGTGGCATGGCCGCTATAGATCATCGAGGTTGGACGTTGATGGAGGCGGATCGTATCCCTGAAGTACTTCGCCCTTCTTCCCGTGTGCTGCATCATCAAGTCGTTGATGTAGAGCCTTCCCGTGCCGAACAATCCAATCAGGTAAGCCGTCCGGTCGTTTCCCGGGCTGAAGACTTTCCAGTAGCAATCCGTTTCCGGCAGCTTGGAACTGAGCTTGCGAGAGACAATCCGGAGCTTCTCACGAGCGGGTTTTCGCGCGAATTTGCACAACCTGTCGAAAGCTTGCATCTGTTTTCACCTCGACAACGAGGCAACCGGGTTCAAGTCGGGATCAGGCTGACAGCCCGCGATGATTTTGTCAGCTTGACGAGCTGACCGCTCTGCGAACAACCAATACGTGCTTCGGCTGAGCGGGTCCGCGCATTTAGAATAGAGGGGCAAGATAAGGTCATGAATCGAAACTACCTTCGCCAACTCCGAGGGAAGCCCGAGAGGCAACAGGTTATTGGCGCCCCAGAATAAGTCGAGCCGGTCGTGAATGATCATCCGCCGCCCCACAGTTTGCAGCCATAGCGTACCCGGAAGAAGCGGAAGCGGAGACCAGATCCTTTTCCGCCAGCGCTCGCCCTCGCATGGGAGTTCGAAATCACGATCGGAGTAAAGGTAATAGCTGTTGTCGGAATCGATCTTGCGCAACTCCTCGATGAGATGCCAGATGACCCGCGCGGCTCCAGTTGGTACGCGCGACAAAAGGAGAGCGTTGATACCGATTCTCATCGAGAACACTCGTTGGTTACCCTCACCGAGACTTGGTTGGATTAAACCTCTCGCGAAAAACTGTCGAACGCCCCCGGGTATTCAGAAATCCCTCGAGACTGCCAATTTGCAGCGTGATTTTGCATCGGTGGAAGAGCCTGCGATCCTTGTCTCCGAAGAGCAAGAGAACGCCGGAACGGAGCAGCTCGAGGACGGCTCTGACCAAGAGACGTGCCTTGGGCAAAAAGCCATGGCGGAGGTTTTTCTGATCCAGTCCTTCGGCGTAGTAACGCCTTATAAGCCATTCGACAGTGCACCGTGCGGCCGGAACAAAATGAGTGACGCGCATGGCCGGAGCATAAAGGAACGTAAACCCGTCAGCTGCAATTCGATTAAATAACTCGACATCCTCACACATGATCAGGTTCTCATCCCACGGATGACGCTGAAGGATTTCCCGGCGGAATGCCATATTGGCGCCGACGGGACAGGAGTGCGGAGGAAAGGACCGCACCGCCCTCCCTAGGTCAACCCTCGAATAGAACAGTTCCAATTCCGCGGTGAGCCAGGGTGGCCTTTCGGTCTCGAACGCTAGTTCGACGGGCCCCCCAAGGGCGGCAACTCTTCCGGGATCAGTTGCCGCGTTCTGGTCGAACGTTTGGCAAATGGCGGCGCACCAGCCCGGATGAGCCTTTGCATCGTCATCAAGGTATGCGACATAGCGCCCCCGCGAGTTTCGAAATCCGGTAGCGCGCGCCCGCGAAAGACCCAGCCGCTCCTCATAGATATATTGGAGGGGGAGAATCCCTTTCGAAAAACCCTGCACTACATCCTTTGTCTCATCGGTGGAAGCATTGTCCACGACGACTACTTCCCACAGCGAAAAGTCAAGCTGCTGTGCGGCCAGGCTTTCCAGACAAGTCTTCAGTGTCTTCCATCGGTTGTGCGTACAAACGACCACGCTAAGGGTTATGCTCATAGCTACCATAGGGTCCAAGAATCTTCTCCGCCTCTTGTCGGTATCGGGCCTCGATGACGTCGTGGGGTCCAACAGTTCGCAATTCCTGAAGTTTGGCTGCCGCAGCGACACGGTAGAACACCATGAAGGCGCAAAGGTAAAACCCTCGCCAGCCGTCACGGAACCCCTGCGCTCTCAGGTAACGCATCAAGAACTCCCTCAGCCCTGTAAACGCAGCGCGTAAGGATGTAACTTGCTCGCCCCCCTCGAAGGCCTGCTTCGCTTCGATGGATGTGTAGCGATTCAGTTTTTCGATGAAGTGGAACGAATCTACGTAATTGAAGTGAATGATAGCATTGTGACCACTAAACGGCAGCACTTTTATTCTCGCCCCCTCAACGGGCGTGAAGTCCCGGTGTGCCATGGAACTCCCGACAACGAATCCATTTCGGAAGAACCGCATCTGGTGATCCTGGGCGGGTCCCCATCCAGAGTACCGGAGGGGAGCACCGAGCAGGTAGTTGATGCGGGGGATAAGCACCACGTCCGCTTCCTTAGAGTCCGCCAGTTGCTGGAGGTCGCGGCTCAACGCAATGGGGATCAATTCGTCAGCGTCCAGCACCAGGACCCACTCTGAAGTCGCTTGCTGCAAGGCGACGGCGCGGGGCGCGTACTGGAAACCTGGCCCCGGGTGAAGATGGACCGTGGCCCCGAAACCCCGGGCGATTTCAACCGTCCGATCCTCGCTATGCATGTCCACAACGATGATCTCGTCAACCCACGGTTGAACCGACCGCAGCGCAAATGGAAGGTTCTTCTCTTCGTTCAGCGTGTTGATGACTACCGATATTCGTGATTTCATCGCTGGCTCCAGACCAGTCCCCAGACCCTTTGAACCTCCGAGCGGTAGAGTCCCAGCAAACACAAAGCGTAGGTGCCGAAGCCCAAAACAAAATAGATACCAACCCCCACTACGCCGCGCGGGGGCCGAAAGTGTATGGTTAAGAATGCAGCAAACCCTATCACCGACGCGACGCACCATACTGGGATGATTGACGGCAAGATCCGGAAACTGAGGCGTGCCTGAGCCGCCCGATAGAGCAGTAAGTTCGTGAACATTATCGATAGATTTGCAATTCCATACCCAATCCGGCCAAACATCAAGATGAGCGGCCCTCCCACTACCCAGGTCCCCAGCATCCAGATCAGGGCGAATTTAAAGGCCGTTCGGGAATGACCCAAGGCGTTCAGGAGAGCCAGTAAAGGCGTGGCGGTGGGAACGAAGAGGTTGGCTGCCCATAGTAAATAATACAGCGGCAGCGCGACTAGCCACTTCTGGCCAAAGACATGCCTTGTAAGCGGCTCAATCGAAACAAGAGTAAGTATGGCCACCGGAGCGACGAGTGCATTCGTAGCCCGCAGAACCTGTTCTACAAACTGACTTAACGCCTCTCTATGCAGTTGTAAGCGGGCGAATGCCGGCAGGTACACCCTCGGCAAAACCATGAGTGCCGCCACCGGGTAGGCAGCCACCATCTGGGCCCAGTTGATATAGCCGACTTCGGAAGTTCCCAAAGCGAAGCCCACCAAGACCGGCGTAATGCTGTCTTTCAGGAGTGACGTGAAGGCAATCCCCTGGTAGGGAATTCCGAAACGGAGGTGCTTGCGAATTCTTATGAGATCCCAGTGCCAGCCTATGCGCCAGGGGCTCACCCAATTGATGATTACCGCCCCGGCCAACGAACGAGAGAGAAGACCCAAAGCGAAGCTGAGCGGCCCTAACCCGGCGAAGGCTGCGCTAATGGTCACGCCACTGTAAACAATCGCCTGTGTTACCTCCACGGCCGCGAGTTTTTGGAAGGCCAAGTGGCGTTCCAGGCGAACGGAGGGAATGACTTGGAAAGAGGTAAGAAACAGGGAACAGGCTACCAGCCGGAAAAGGATGGCCTGATGAGGGGGTAAGTGGTAGGCGCGAGCCAACTGCGGAGAAACTAACCACGCAACCACAACTACCACCACGACCAACAATTGTTGGGCGGTAAAGACTGCCCGATAGTCTTCGTCAGCAGGTTCTTCTGCGTCCCGAATCAGACTTGCGCCAAGACCTACGTCGCCGAAGGCCACTAGAAAAGTGAGCACGAAGGCCATGATTCCGTACAGGCCAAATTCGGATGGGGAAAGCGACCGGGCGAGGACGACGCCAGTGAGGGCATTGAGGCCTTGCACCAGGACTTGCCGTATGCCGAGGGCGGCCGCACCCCGGATTGCCTTCAAGCCAATACTAGTTGGAGTTGACTCTTCCAGACCCAGCCTCCGATTGAGGATCCACGCATGACGCCAGCATGCAGTTCATGCCCTGGCAACTCGAGAAACACGGTCTCTTCGGTTAAGGCTCTTCCACACACTCAAGTTCGCCACTCGGATTCCAGCAAAACACGCGTCATGCGAGCAGCAGTGACTGGAGTATCTTTGAGTAGGTCAGAACTGTGCCTTTCCATTTCTGCCGAACCCTGCTCAGGGGGCTTAACGAAAGCAAAACAGCCGGCAGCATCTTGAGACAGAGCGTGGCAGCCAAAATGAGCTTGAAGAGCAAAAAACGGCGCGGACTGGAATGCTTTCTGAAATAGCAGATCGATCCTTCGAGATACATGGCGGTCTTTCGGGAGCGCAATATCTTTTTGAATGAGGACGAACCGAAATGGGTGACCCGGGCCTCCGGGCAGTGTTTGAGTCGCCAGCCAGCCTTCTTGAGGCGATAGCATAGATCGGTGTCTTCGAAGTAGAAATAGAAGTCTTCGTCGAACAGGCCGACAGCGTCCAAGGCCTTGCGACGTGCAAGAAGACAAGCTCCGCCAAGCTGTGCCGCGTCTCCGCCCGGCACTTCCTCGCGACGAGGTTTCCGCATGTCTCGTGTGAAGGGGAACTTTTCGAGAATGTAACTGGCCGTCACAAAATCCAAAACCATGTCACGCAAATTCGGAAATCTGTCGAGTGTATAGCCGGGTTGGAACGAACCATCCGGATTCAAGAATTTTGGCCCGACGGCCCCCAAGCGGGGATCAGCCTCAATCACCCGCAGAAGTCGCCCGAGGGCGCCCGGATGGAACTCCGTGTCATCGTTCAAAATTAGCACGTACTTCCCCTGGCTCATGCGGATGCCGATATTATTGGCCTTGGAAAATCCAAAATTCTCTTCGTTCCGCACAAGGCGGATCAGGGGAAAAAGAGTCGCAACCTTTTGGGGGCTACCGTCGCAGGAGGCATTGTCTATGACGATAATCTCTCCCTCGATACCTTCCCGTTCGATCTCCGCGACACAGGACGCCACGCAGCGTGGGAGCAAATCAGGCTGGTTCCGGGTCAAAATGCAAATTGACAGATCCATTTTAGGCTTCGCTAGCGTAACCCAAGGCATCCAATGTGGCGCTTCAATGGCATGCTCCCTCGCGAACCTGGAGCAAGCAATGCTCACCAGCCTAATATAAAGGTGGTTTCACCTTCCTAACTCCTTCGTCACGGATTATAGCATCTGCAAGTTATCAAGCGCATGCATGAGCGCCTGCACACGCGGTTCGTAGCGGCGCCAGACCTCAGCAGGGTTTTTCGCGCCCTCTTCCCCTCGGCCGTGCTCTCCAACCGTCCGAGGCTGGATCCGTCACCCCATTGCTCCGATCGTCGCTCCCAAGCCTTTCCGCATTACTTTTCAGCGAAATACGAGGATGCTTCGGGTAGCGTGGCGATAGCGCACCCATACATGTCACCTATTACCGTTACACGACACTAGAAATCCTGAACTGCGAAACTTGGTGTAAACGAGTCAGGTCTTGCCCGAGCGACCCGGAGTGAACAGTACTCTCCCTCGTCGCGAAACGCGGTCGTTGCAGGCATTCGCATTCGGCGTAAGCGGGCTGTGTGGGCCAGACGGTGTCCCGAGGTTGGGAGCCTAAGGATGGTCGCAACGCATGCGACTTGTTGTGCCGCATCATGTATTATGCGAACAGAAGTGACCTGAGGATCTTCGAGTAAATCGGAACGGTGCCTTTCCATCGCCGGCGGACCCTGCCCAAGGGGCTCAGCGAAAACAGAACGGCCAGAGGCATTCTGAGACAAAGCGTAGCTGCCAGGGTCAACCGGAACAGCAAGAACCGGCCGGGGCTGGAGTGCTTTCTGAAGAACCGAATAAGCCCCTCGAAATACATGCCGGCCCTTTCCGATCTCATTACTTTCTTGAAGGACGCGGCGCCGTAGTGAGTTATTTGGGCGTCCGGGAAATACCATAACTTCCAACCGGCCTGCTTGAGGCGATAGCACAAGTCGGTATCTTCGAACAAAAAGAAGAACTCCTCATCAAACAGGCCGACCGCGTCCAGGGCTTCCCGCCGCGCCAGGAGGCAGGCGCAGTCGATCTGTTCCGCCTCGCCTCCGCGGTTTTCATCGCAGCGATTAGTCAGCAAATCCCGCGTCAAAGGGAACTTTTCGAACACGGAATCAAGATTCATAAGTTCTGAAACCATCCCGCGCAGGCGCGGAAATCGCTTGGGCGCATTACCGCGCTGGAACGACCCATCGGGATTGAGGAATTTCGGCCCCACGCCCCCGAGTCCGGGGCTGGCATTCAGGACTCCGACAAGAAGACCGAGAGCGCCCGGGCGAAACTCCGTATCGTCGTTCAGAATTAACACGTGTTTCCCACTGCTGGCTCGAATTCCGATATTGTTGGCCTTCGAAAAACCCAGATTCTCCTCGTTGCGGATAACGCGAACCAGCGGGGATATACTCGCAGCTTTTTGAGGGCTGCCGTCCCAGGAGGCGTTGTCGATGATGACAATCTCGGAAGCGATTCCTTCCCTCTCGATTTCCGCGAGGCAGGAAGCCACGCACCGTGGGAGCAAATCGGGCTGATTGCGAGTCAAAATGCAGATTGAAAGATCCATCGAACTTTCTGTAGGAGCAACTCTCGTGGTTGCCCAGGGGGGCCTCGAGGCCGCCCCTACGTCACGCCTCTGTTTGATGAACCGCTTCCTTGAGAACTTGCAAGACCCTCCCCGCGTACTTCGCCACTGTGAATTCTTCCTGAGCCCAGCGGCAGCCGTTCTCGCCCATCTGCTTCGCGAGGCCAGGGTTATCGATCAGTAGTTTAATCTTTTGGGCGAGGTCCAGATAGTCGCCTGGTGCATAAAGGAGCCCATTAAAACCCTCCCGGACAAGTTCCGGCGTAGCTCCGCCCCGGGCTCCAATAACCGGCTTGCCCAATTTCATGGCCTCAACCGTAGAGCGGCCAAAGGCCTCCGAGCGCGAGCAACTGAGGGCAATGTCAGAGTCCTTGACGATAGGGCCGGGGTCGGCAACTTGTCCCGTGAAATTGACCAGCCTTTCCAGGTCGCAATCTGATACGGTGCGCTTGACCTTTTCCAGGTCGGCAGGTTCGCCGGTTCCGACGAGGGTCAACTCCGGGCGAACGCCTTGGCTCTTTAACCACCCCACAGCTTGCACTGCGTCTGTCTGACCTTTCCCCTTCTGGAAAGCACCCACTAATACTAACTTGACCGGTTCGACCCGTCCAACAGGTTTGGAGGCTTCACCCGTCGCACCGGGTACCTGGACGTTCACTCCCTGGTAGATCATGCGGATGCGCTGAGGAGGGATGAACCCTGCATAGTAGGCTTCAACGGCCTTCGAGTTGGCGATGACGAAGTCTGATAGCCACCCGATCGCTTTGATCGAGAGGCAATCTCCCAAGTCGAAAGTTGAACCGTATTCTTTCCAGCAGAACTCGTGGATGTGCCAGATGTGCGGCCTTCTGAGGGCAAGGGCTGCAAGAGCACCTACTGGGATCACGGAAGTATTTGTCAGAACAACATCAACTTTCCAGCGCCTCAATTGAATCACCACGGGTAGCACCATGACCAGCGCCAGGAGGTTAAGCAACCTGCTTCTTAGCCGTGCGCTGCTCCAACCTCGATACGGGATCACAGCACAAGAAACGCCACGCCGGTTTAGTTCCCTCTCCAGCCAGCCCCGCTTTCGCAGGACAACCAAACAGGTCACCCCTCGTTCTCGCAGGCCGTCTATAAGCTCGAGCATGGCCCTCTCGGCCCCGCCGGCCTCGCTGTCGTGGGAGACAAAAGCAATTCTCATGTGCCCAATCTGAGGTCACACTCGAGGGTCGGTTCTTGCGGTGCTCTGGGGGGACCACACGGGCAGACCCTAGACTTTCCGCACGCGCGAGAATACCCGAAACCTGGATTTTCCCGCGCTTTCTCTGGAAACAGGGCGCCCGCTACCCCTGCCGACCGGCGATAGTGGCAATTAGTTGTTCGGCGATTCGTCCGCACTCTTCCATATTTCGAAAATGTTGACGCGCCCCAGGGAAGATGTGTCCACCTCTTAACCGCGCTAGATACTCCCAACCGGGAAGGGAGTGAATTACCTCGGCAACAGCGCCGCGCAATCTGGATCGGGCCTTGAAGTTTCTTTTGTGCGTCAACGCCGCTCGTTTGACGTCCTCAGGCTGACCTGCGAGGTATGCATCCAGGATCCGCCACGCCTCCGCCACGTCGGCGCCGTTGCTTTCGTGAATGGAAACATTTTCAATGCTCTGGATCAACATGCTCTGCCGGTTAATCTGGTAGGGAAAACTCGCAGGACCGCAATTCTTTCTCACCTCCTCCAAGGTCTGAGCAATACACACCGAGGTGGTTGCTAGCTGCAAATCAACCGCCTGCCGAAAGCTCGCTGTCTCCCCGAACTCCGCCAAGAACTCCTTGAAGGCCTCGCCGCTATTGAAACCGAGCGTGAATCCGATCGAGCGTGATGTTGCGCCATCAATCCCCAAGGGCCAGCCGGTGAATACGTACTGGTCTGTATGCAGAAGAAGAAAGGCCGCAGCGCTGTAGTCAGGACAGGGAGGGAGGAACATTCGCCCATGCCTCTGAACTACTTCTGCAAATAATCTCCGGTGGCATATCGAGTTCAAAAACCTTGGCATCTGAATGGCCGAGTCCAGACGCAAATCGAAGAGTTCCCGCAGTACATCCCGGCTGGAAAGAAGCAGGGTCTTATACGGTGGATTAGCGACAGCAAGATGGTTTCGCAGGTAGGGCTGAAACCAATCCGGCGAGTAGTAGGTGCAAGAATTCCAGGCTGCAAGGTCCACCTTGTACTCTTCAACTGCTGCCATGGCCCGTTCAATGGCATAGGAAAGTAAATAGGAATCGTCCGAAAGAACTGTGAGGTACTCTCCGGTGGCGTGTGCGAGCGCGAACTCCCAACTGTCGTGCATGGCCAGCAGACGATCCGTTCTTACGTATCGAAGTCGCGCGTCCTTGAAGGATTCGAAGACGCTGCGCGTTTCTTCATTTCCACAATAATTGTCACTCACCAGAATCTCGAGATCTTGCCAAGTCTGGCCTAGGGCGCTCTTGAGGGCCACCTTCAAGAGATGCGGGCGATTGCGAGTCGGGATTATGATCGAGACTTTTGTCATGCAGCTCCACGGCAGGTCAAGCCCGCCTAGGTAGCGGTCCAGTCTGCTCGCCGGTCTTTCCTTGCGAGCTGGCGGCGTCGAGCCGCCCACACATCAAACTGTACCACCACTGTGTACAGCGTTGCACCCACATCAAGCGCCTACGGCTTGAAAATCAGGCCCTGACCGGTGGGCAACGAAAGGACCATCACGCCCTTTCGGGCAGCGAAGCGGTCGAATGCCAGCTTCTGTTCGTAATGCGCCTCCCAACCGTAATCATCCAGCACCATTACTGCGCCAGGGACCAACTTTTCCCAGAAATACTCGGCCGCGGCAATCTCCGGGGCCGCGCAGTTCAGATCAATGGAGAGGTAACTTATCTTCGAAGCTTTCACCTGAGGCAAGGTGTCGGGGACCACGCCCCGCACGAGGACGACCGGCATACCTTCGAACGTTTTGCACACCGCTTCGTAGCACTCCTCGTATTGAAACCATCTGCCGGCGCCGATTCCCCGCTTCCGCTCGGCATCAGAAATCAACCGGTCCTCCAACCCATGAAAGGTATCGAGCAGATAAAAAGTCTTGCCGAGTTTGGCAAAATCGACGAAGTGCATCACAGCACGCGAGAAGCCGCCGCGATTCACTCCACATTCAACAAAGTCGCCCTCGAGTCGGCTCGCTTTCTCGGCTGCCCAGCACAAGACGTGGACGCGCCAATGGATTCGGGAACCCCGCCAGGACCCTGTTTGCTCCCCTAGGAGATACGCTTCGGCAAAGCGCGGGTCGCTTAGAAAATCACAATTGGTGACGGTGGCCAACCCCTCTTGGTTATAGGCGAGCGGTCCTGGCATTAACTCCCAGGGACTTCCCGGCATATGCCTGAGTAACCAGCCCAGCGCGCGCAAGGCCGACTTCTTCAGCCCACAAGCAAGATTCAACAGGACTTGTTTCATGTTCCGTGCGCCATCTAAAACGGTATTCGACCGGCCATCATTTGCTACAGGAGCGGAATCCTTTTGTGACTTCCGTATTCCGTTCACCCCTTGGAAGTGAACTGAGTCGTCCCTGTATTATATGCAGGTGCTCACAGTTGCCGGGCTCAAGGGGGTGAGGCGTCGCAACGTTTCGCGGAGTTCATCGCCAATTAAATGATAAGCTACCGCCACGAACGCAGTTGAGGCAAGAACATAAGCCACAATCAACGAGGGAATCGAAAACGACCCCAGGTACATAAGGATAATCCAGGCCCCTCCGTAGGTCGCCCCCGCCAGCCCTAAGACCTTGAATACATGAAGGTACCAATTCCGTGCAGGCATATCCAAGCATTCCGAGCAAGTGCGCGGCATCATGTACACATAAACGAAAAGCTGGTACACGATCCAGGAGAATCCTGCCCCCGCAATCCCAAATTTGTACACAAGCCAGACCGTCGCGGGCAAGACGACGAACAGCGCATAGTAAGCTGTCCGGGCGGCAATTTGAGGCTTACCCACCGCAAGTGTAAAGACGTAGGGGATACTCACTGTTGCATTCATGCAAAAGCCAATACACAAGAACGTAACCGGCCAGAGCAGCATTTGCGCCGCCTGCGCGTTGAGCACAAAGGTGAAGAGAGGGCGTGCGGCGAATGGAATGGCCGCAAACAAGGGTACGATCGCATAACAAACAAGATCCTGCACCTTTCGATACTGGCGCAGAAGTCCGTCACGGTCGCCCTGCTTATGCAAAGCGGAAAAAGAGGGGAAGACTGCCTGGGACACCGAGGCCGTCACCACCATGCCCCGGGATACCCCGCTATAGGCCATGCCGTAGTACCCAAAGATGCCCAGCGGCAGGAGCTTGCTCACGATCGCTTTGTCTGATTGCGTGTGAATCATGGAAAAAACCGTAATGCCTGCCAGCCGGAAAGTGAATCCGGCGTTGCGATGGACTACCGAAGTGGAAATGCTTGGGACAAATGCCCGGGCGCCGAAGAAATGGGAGCACACGCTTAGGTAAAGGATGAGGCCGAGAAGGTAGCAGGCTGCCATCCACAGGGTGACTTGCAGCAACCCGCCGCCGAGATACAGGACCATGATAGCGCCGAACTGCTGTAGTGCGCTGGCGCCCACGTCGATGAGATTGATAAACTCCATGCGCTGGATGCCGCGCAGAATGCTGGCACAGAACGAGCGAGGCAACGCCAGAAGAGTGGCGATTCCGAGCACACGCAAAACCATCGTAGCAGCGGAAGGACTGAGCGTATCCAGATTGATCCACTTGGTGACGAGCCAGGGGGCCGCCGCGTAAAGCGCTGCAGCCGCCAGAACGTAAAGACCCCAATAAAACGAGGAGGCCGTTTGCAGCAGACGCCGAATATAAGTCGGATCCTCTTCATGGAAGGCCGCGACTTCACGAACCGTGGTTTCGTTGATCCCCAGAGCTAAAAGCGCGGTGAGAAGGGCGTTGAGGGTGAAGGTGAAATAGATGATGCCCAGGGCATCTTGGCCCAATTGCTTAAAGATGAACTTAACCGCCACAAAGCTCAGGACGATTGAGAGCCCTTGGCCGGCCACATTGTAGAGAATGTTCTTTGAAACCCTTGACATTCCACCGCCTTGAGCATGTTTCATCACTTTCGTCGTAGGTACGCGTCCAGCCAATAAGTCACCCCGAGCCGAGTCGGCTCCGGATCGAGTTCGAATTCAGGGTGCTTGGCCAGGAATTCATGCGCCGCGGCCTTCGGATTGTCTTGCGTCCAATTTGCCTTCCCACCCGGCACATCGTCGAGCTCCTCCATGATGCCATCGGAAGCCACGATGTAACTTCCGGAGGAGACTAGCGGACCGTAGAGCTCGAGCTCTTCCCGGACATGCTTTTTGGAGTGGTTCGAATCCAGAACCACCATGACCTTTTCGCCTGGTAGGAGCAGTTTCTTCACCTCTTGAAGAGTCTCGGGCGCGACAGAACTCCCCTCGATTAAGGTTATGCGCTTCTTGAGGGGATGGGCCTCGATGGCTTTGCGGTTATGCGCCCTGATCTCGATGTCGACAGATATCACGCGGCCTCGTCCCAGGACTTCCAGCAGACTTGCATAAAATACGCTTGAGCCGCCATGCGCCACGCCGGTCTCGATAATTACCTGCGGCTCGACCTTGAAGATCAATTCCTGAATACTAACCAGGTCTTCCGGCAATTGAATTACCTGGCGTCCCATCCAAGTGAAATTGTACGAGTATTTCGCCGCCCAACCTGCCTTTATCCACAGCCGGGAAATGGCCTGGAAAGCCTCGGGGCTGTAAAGAGGCAACGTCTGCGATTGATTGTCCGAATACGTTAGCAAGAGACTCTGACTCTCCAGGTCTGCAGTCAGGTTTCGAATCTTCTTCACCAACCCTCCTTCTGCCCGCGCCGCAGCGTTTTCAACTTCTGGGAAACAGCCGTCCTCACCCTACAACTGCAGGATGGGAATGTCGAGACCCATCTGCGATAGTATAATTCTGTTCTCTTCCAAGTAACTGGGGTTCATATTCAAGATCCCCGCGACGCGCCCGATTCGGTCTCTGAGGTGTTCTGGCGGCAGAATCGGGTGCCCGGTTCCTGGCACATACTTCCCCTGTTTGGCGGGATTAATGTCAATGAGGAAGCGAATGCGCCGATTCTGAGGGTCCATCACGTTCGCTAGCGTTGTGCCTTTGGCAGCTGCTCCCCAAATCGCACAACCCCCCGCTCGCGAGAAAGCATCAATCTTCTCTTCGCACGCTTTCATACGCTGCTCGACTCCGGCCAGGAATGCTTGGATTCTCGGCCATAGCTCTGGCGTGGAGCGTGGACGCGATCCTCCCGGGGCACCGCCTGTGGGAGCAGGTCTGGCTTCGATATGCAGGTATTGCTCGTCGAACGCCGGGCCCGCCTCGAGGACGTGAAATCCTGTCTGCTCAAAGGCCCAGGCAAGGCTTTCCGCCGTGAAATAAGAGCAATGCTCATAAAACAAGTCCCAAAATGCCAAGGAATTGAGAGTCCAGGGGAGCGCCGGGGTTTCGAAAAACACGGTTGAGTTCAGCCGGTCCCCTATTGCTTGTCGAACCGCCCTGAGCATCTCCAAAGGCGATTGCACGTGCTCGATGACATGACGGCAGCAAACAAAATCGGGGGCGAATTGCGTCTGTTGTGAACCGTAAAAATCACGGACGAACTGCACCGCTCCGCCCTCAATGGTCTCCGGGCCGACATAGGTTGGGTCGAAACCAATGCCGTGGTTTCTGCCCTCTTTGCAAAGCTCGCGAAGAAAATCTCCTTTCCCACAACCTACCTCAACGACCACCTTATCGCGAAGGTCATACTTCGTCAGCAGAGAACTCACCAACTTGGAAAGGTATTGCCGGAAGTAGGGAGAGCAGGTCTGGGTGTTCTCGTAAGCCGCAGAGTAGCTGAGACATCCTGGATCGAATGCCGAGTTGAAGACAAATCCGCAGTTCGGGCAGAACGTCAGGAGAAGGTCGCCGCGTCGAAACTGGCGTGCCTCCTCAGCGCTTGGGCAAGCCCGGTTTTGGTGAACCGGGACGCCTCGGCGCTCGAAAAAGAGCCGCGGGAATAGGTTCGCACAAAGCGGGCAAGCGCGCATGCTCATGGACCTTTAGACGTTCCCACCACCCCCTACCCCCTCCTTACCAAGGAGGGGAATCAGCACCCGCCAGTGTATCCTGAACAAGAAGGAGAACAACAACCGACTCCCCTGCTCGTTGAGGAGGGGCAGGGGGTGGTGGTGCCCGCTAATGCCCTACCCGCGCTCTCCACCATTCACAGGTATTTCTCAAACCCTCCTCGAGAGTTCGGGAGGGCTTCCACCCGATCACATTGGCCAGCCTTCGAACGTCCGCTACCAATAACGGCGCCTCCCGGGGATCGGCGGGCAAAGCTCCCAACGCGAGATTTTCTTGCCGGTTCAGATAGTGCGCGATGGTTTCTACGATTTTCCGCAGCTTCACGGGTTGCCCCGAGCCGACGTTCACCGGACCGCAAAACTCGCTTTTTGCGATGGCCCAAAGCGCCGAAACGACATCTTCAACATGAAGGTAGTCGCGGATTTGCTCGCCGTGCGTGCACTTGGCCACTTGTCCGTTCAGCAGCGCCAGGATAACGGCAGGAACAAGTCGTACTTCAGCTTCCGCGGGGCCATAAAGATGGAATATGCGCGCCCAGGCAAACTGCATGGCCGTCTTCTGGCAGTATGCCTGCAGAATCTCGCGGGTGGCATTCTTACACACGCCATACAGGCTGCTAGGCCGACGAGGCGTGATGTCTTCGGAGAGGAAGCCGTAATCCGAATCGTACTCGTACCCCGTGCCAATTCCTACGAATCTCGCGCACCCTGAATGAGCCAACACCTGGGCCAGCCTGAGACTCATAGCGACACAGTCGAGGTTCTCAGGGGCCATCCAAAACTTACCAGTCGTGACATACCACGCGAGATGCACGGCGCAGTCGGGGCGGACGGTGGACACAAGTTCTTGAACTGCCTGCGCGTCACGCAAGTCCACGGGCATGACCGACACGCGGTCCAAGATGTCGGAAAGCCGGTCTGTCGATTCGCCGGGAGAAGTCACTGCCCAAACCGAATTACCTTCGCAAGCGATTCGGCGCGTCAAATGCGAGCCAATGAACCCGGCTGCGCCGGTCACCAGAACTTTCATGGTTGTTAACAGCCTTTAACCTTTGGCGCTAAACCCATCACCTTGACCTCTGCTTCGCAGGCGCCGCAGCCACGGCGGTCGTGGCCGAACGAACGCCACTCCGCCGGTTGCGCAGCCGGAGCATCGGGTCGACGCAATCACTCGAAAGGTGATACCAACTCCTTGAAAGAAGGCAGGTGTTTATCTTTATCAGACACCAGTGGGTCACGCGTAGGCCAGTTAATTCGCAGCACTTCATCATCCCATCGAAGACCGCCCTCGGACTCGGGCGCATAGTAGGCGTCTACTTTGTAAACCGCCAGAGCCTCTTCGGTAAGCGTGCAAAAGCCATGCGCAAAGCCCCTGGGAATGTAAACCCCACGGTGGTTCTCGGCGGATAATTCCAGCGAATCCCATTGCCCGTAGGTGTGCGAACCTTTCCGCAAATCTACGAACACGTCCAGAATGGCGCCGGCGGCGACGCGGATCATTTTGGTTTCGGCATGGGGCGGCCTCTGGAAGTGCAGTCCGCGGATAATGCCTTTACGGCGCGAAAGGGATTGGTTCTCCTGCACCCACGCCGTGGTCAAGCCGTGCTGCCGCGATAATTGCTCGTCCCAAACCCGCATAAAATAGCCGCGCTCATCGCAATGCGGGGCGAATACGATCTGGTAGGTCCCGTTCAGCCGCAGCGGCGTTATTTCCATACTTGCTCTCTTCCTGTTCTGAAAACGTGTAGGGGTAGGGCTCTCCCTACCCGGGGACGGCAAGCCGTCCCCCTACGAGCAGGTGAAAGAGGAGGAATCGTTTTCATGGGTTTCGGGTGCTGCTCCCGCGCCCAAAAACCGGAACTACTCTGATCATTGATCCCAAACCTTCCAGGGTGCGCCCTTCTTCCAGGATTCGTTGAGCGCGAGAAAATCGCGGTACGTATCCATGCAGTGCCAGAATCCATGGTGAAGGTAACCGATCAATTGGCCCTCGCGCGTTAGTTGCTCCAAAGGCTCCCGCTCGAGAACGCAATTGTCGTCGTCAGAGAGATAGTCAAAGAACTTGCGCTGAAAAACGAAAAAGCCGCCGCTGATGAATCCGCTCTGATCGAGGGGCTTCTCGTAGAATTCCTTCACGCATGAGCCCGCCATGGACAATTCACCATAGCGCGAGATCGGATGAACGCCGGTCACCGTCGCGAGCCTTCCGTGGGCGAGGTGGAAATCCCAGAGCGTCGAGATGTTGAGGTCGGCCACGCCGTCGCCGTAAGTCATCATGAAATGATCGCCGGTGACGTACCGTTCGATGCGCTTGATGCGCGCGCCGGTCATCGCCTCGGCGCCGGTGTCTGCGAAGGTGATCGTCCATTGGTCGTTCTGGAGCGAGTTATGCAACTCCGGCTCCCTGCCCGAGTTCAGGCGCAGGGTGAAATCGCTGTTCATGAGACGGTAATTCAGGAAAAAGTCCTTGATCATCGAGCCCTTGTAGCCCAGGCACAAGATGAAATCGTTGAACCCATAATGGGAATAGATTTTCATGATGTGCCACAGGACGGGCTTGCCCCCGATCTCCACCAGCGGCTTGGGACGATACTCCGTTTCTTCCCGCAAACGGGTTCCCATGCCACCACAGAGAATCACAACTTGAGCTTTCATGGGGTCAGTGGCGTGTTCAGCCTTGCGATTCAGATTGGCTGGCGGAGTCTTCGTCGGAATCCGGCTCGTACCCGTACCCATATCCGTACCCGTATCGGTATACGCCATATCCCGAACTGCCTTGCTTGTGGACGCTCACGCTGTTCAACGCCACGCCGAGAATGCGGGCGCCGGAATTGTAAAGCAATCCCCGGGCGCG
>Ga0181518_10002526_pt1 | contig 17558 bp, 11 predicted proteins | sample PEATcosm2014_Bin_28_FD_119751 | JGI IMG/M metagenome (GOLD analysis project Ga0181518, IMG submission 119751) | Peatland microbial communities from MTU Mesocosm Facility, Houghton, MI, USA - PEATcosm2014_Bin01_60_metaG | ecosystem: Environmental > Terrestrial > Soil > Wetlands > Peat | place... | reverse complement strand
GCCTACAAGCAGGTTTACGACGCTGTGAACAACACCCCCGGAGCGCCCAAGGTCGCAAATCCGATGATTGGCGCCGACGGGCCCTTCGGTCCCCAGGCCGATTTTGACCTGTCCTTCACCCAGGATTACTTCCAAACCTCCAACAACATGTGGCTGGACGATTACCACGTCGACGGCTTTCGCTACGACGAGGTCACGGATCTTTACAACGGCCCCACGGGCGACGCTTACGCGAAATTGGCTTACGGCACCTACCAGTATTCGCTGGGTATCGGCCGTTTCCAGCAAGGCACGGCAAGCTACAGCCGGATCATCCAATGCGCGGAAGCACTGGGGATAGCCCGCACCGTGCTTCAAAATACTTACACGAGCTGCGCCTGGCAGGACGATTTGCTCAATAAAGCCGAGGACACGATGACGTGGAACTATGTGGATGCCGACTTCGCCCACCTGCTCGACCCGACCTTCAGCGGCTATCCAAGCACCAAGACCGTAGATAACGCCGCCGGAAGCCCGGTAGATATGCCCGTGGCGCCTTTCCAGTACCTCGAAACGCACGATCACAGCCAGTTGATCGTATTTGGCGGCACCCAATCCGACGGCGATTTCCCTCCCGGCGACCGCAGTCACTTCTATAAGCTACAGCCCTTTGCCATCGCCCTCTATACGCTTCAAGGCATCCCAATGCTCTGGCAGGGACAGGAGTTTGCGGATAACTACAACCTCCCGAGCAGCGGGTCGGCGCGTATCGAACTGCGCAGGGACACGCATTGGGAAGACTTTTACGACGAATACGGCGCGCCCCTCATTCGCCTCTACCGCAGGCTGGGATTTCTTCGCCGCAATTACGCCGCGCTGCGCGGCCGAGATTCCTACTACTATTACCTGCAGTCCCTACAGAATAATCAGATCATTGCCTACCATCGCCACGCCGCAGCCACCGCGGCCCAGCCTGAACAGTACGTGATGACCCTGCTGAATTTTTCCGACACGGCTGGAACTATTAACGTTCCTTTTCCAAAGGCCGGCACGTGGCAAGAGATGATCGACGCCGACCTGCGCCTGCTGACCATTTCGGTCGCCGCCGATGGCGCAAATCAGACCATCACAGTCCCCTCAAACTATGGCCAGGTTTTCGTCTGGCAGGCATAAAGGCGCCAGCCGTCTCTCGATATTACTAGGCGCGAGTTTCTTCGCGGCGCGCAAAGAAAAAGCAGATCCTTCGCTTCGCTCAGGATGACATGTCATTCTGAGCGAAGCGAAGAATCTGCATTCGATTGCGGCTTTGCCGCGCTTTGTCTCAGCGGCCCCGCGGTGAAATTTCGATTTCCTCTTTGCTCCCAGGCAACTAGGCAAACAATGCCCGGGCCAAGGCGGAAGGCTTTGCAGCGTCCGTCTGTTTCAATGCGGCAAAGCCCGATGCCGGCTAGCTAACCCTCGTCGAATGATGGTGTTTAGCAAACTCAAAGTCTGGTGCCGATTGGCACACCACATGCCCCACTTAGGACGGAGTGACGGGACTGAGGCCGAGAGGAGCTGCGCAGCGGAAGCATCTTGCAGGCGCCAGGCTCCGGCTCCACTCTTTACTCGCCGGCAGTTCCGGGAGGAGATAACCATGTCAGTTTTCGGCATAGCCAGTAACTTGTTCAATTACGCCAACCAGGGCCTCCAGAGCAGCTCCAGCCAGGCTCAGAAGGAATTCCAGCAACTCGGGCAGGATCTCCAATCGGGCGATTTGTCTGCCGCAGAGTCAGACCTTGCCACCTTGGAGCAACTTGTGCCCCAGTCTGGCACATCGGCTTTGGCGCAAACCAACAGCAGCAGTGCCAGTGCTTTCAACCAGCTTTCGCAAGATCTCCAGGCTGGAAACCTTTCGGCCGCTCAGAAGGACTACTCCTCGCTTCAGGTCAACATCCAGAATCCAGCAGCGCAATCTCTGGGCCAGCGTCACCGTGCCGCGTTTGCGAGCCAAACACCGCAAACCACCGGCATCGGCTACCTCACCCCCCAACAAACATACAATGTCATCCAGCAGGAGTGGCAGCAGCTTCATCCGACTCCCGCCGGAAGCACCGGGCTCGGCTACCTCACCCCCCAGCAGACATACACCTTCATCCAGCAGGAGATGCAACGGCTTCAGGCGAATATCCAATCGGACTATGGGCAGAATTCAAGCCCGACGGGCTCGAACAGTATTTCTGTGCTCGGCTAAGTTGGAAGGACCGCCCGAAACCCCGCTAGCCCGTTCATCATACGCTCGTAGGCCTCGTCCACGCGTTCCAAAGAGAACGCTTCGTTCACGGACCGTACCGCGGCCAGCGCGTTGCAGCGCATCGTATCCTGGCACGCCATCGAACTGGCTCGTTCCCTGACCCACTCAGATCCCAGGGTCAGCGCTGACTGCCGTCGAAAGCCTGCCGAAATATCGGCACGAGCCGATATTTCGGCGGAAGCCGCCTCGTCATACCAGCTGTTAGCACCTTTGATCTTTAGTAAGTCTCCTGATTATAAGCAGTTAACCATGGCCAGGCCCGACCCGCGGTTTGGCCCTTGGTCTGCCATATCCATGTAGAACGAGGTGAATCCTAAATCATGCTCCGCGTCACAACTAACGCCGAAGAAGAACAAGGCAAAGTCACGCTAAAACTCGAAGGCAAGCTCGCGGGCCCGTGGGTCGAGGAGTTCGAGCGTTGCTGGAGTTCGACAGTCGAGAAATGGAAGCAGGTTGTCGTGGAACTTGCTGGCGTGACCTTCATCGATTCTAAAGGAAAATGCCTTTTAGCCAAGATCCATGGCCAAGGGGCAAAGCTGGTCGGGACTGGCCTTATGACCAGGTCCATCATCGAAGAGATTTCAAGCTGCGACGAGGAGCAAAAGCGGACCACCGAAAAAGCACAGGGGGCCAAACAAACCCTGGTCAAGATGCTCATCGTGTTGTTCGTTCCCATGTTCATCCCCCTTGGGCGCGCACGAGCGCAAGACGCCAAGGCACTGAAACTGACGCTCCAGGAAGCAGTTCAGCTTGCCCTGAAGCAGAACCCGCAGGTCCTGATCTCCAACCTGAGTCTGGCCCAGAGCGTGCAGGATCAGAACATGGCGCGCGCCGGACTGTTGCCGCAGGCTGATTTTCAGACTGTGGACAGAGCCATGCGTTATAACATCTATGCTCTGTTTGGCAGCAAGTTCCCCGGCATCCCCCAGCACGGCGGGCCGTTTCAGTTTTTTCAGGCGGGTCCGAACTTCGGGATGCCGATATTCGATCTGACTCTGTGGCGCCGATTTCAGTCTGCCCGCCAGGGCATCCGGGCAAGTGAAGCCCAGGAAACAACCGTTCGAGAGCAGACAGCGCTATTGGTGGTGTCGCAGTATTTGGGGGGCATGCGGGCAGGTGCAGCGGTGGTGGCGGCGAAATCACGCGTCGATTTAGCGCAGGCCCTTTACGATCAAGCCTTCGACTTGCAGAAGAACGGGGTGGGCACCGGCCTGGACACCTTGCGCGCCAACGTCGAGCTACAGAACGAAAAACAGCGCCTCATCGAAGCGCAAACGCAGGAGGAGATCGCACTCTTTGGGCTCGTCCGGCTTCTCAATCTTGACCCGCACCAGAAAGTGGAGTTGGCGGATCAACCCAGCTTCTTCCAGACTCCGGAGTTTGTGGCGAGCGAGAGTATCGAACAGGCCCTCGCGACTCGCCCGGAGATGAAAACGCTCCAGGCGCAAGAGAGGGTGGCGAGGCTTGCCATAAGGGCCGCCAGCGAGTCACGCCTCCCAAGTGTCAACCTCGGGGGAGACTGGGCCTACCAGGGTCTCTCCTTGGCGGGCTCAATTCCCTCTTATACTTTCCAAATCTCTCTTGACGTGCCGATCATCACCAGCGGCAGGATTCACGCCCAGATTGCGCGGTCTAACCTGGATCTGAAAAAGGTCATGCAGGAAAGATCGGATCTTCGCGACCAGATCGCCCTGGAAGTGAAGACCGGGGTCGCACAGCTCGAGTCCGCGCGGCACGAAGTCGAGGTTGCCAATCTGGGAGTCCAACTGGCCCAGGAAGAAGTGACTCAGGCGCGTGACCGATTCCAGGCAGGAGTGGCCAATAACATTGAAGTGATTACCGCGCAGGACGCCTTGGCGCGCGCCAACGATAATCAGATTGTGGCCCTATACGGTTACAACCAGTCGCGCGCCGACTTGGCACATGCCATCGGCCAAACCGAAGGCCTTTACGCAAAGTGAGGTGGAAGAATCATGGATTCGAACGTCGCAGAACTGGAAAAAGCTGTGAACCAGGAGCCGTCTGCCTCACCGCAGCGGGAGCCGGAGCGCCAGGGCACAACCAGCCGCTGGGCCGACCCAAAATTTCGCCGGCTCTTTCTGGGAGCAATCGTGGTTCTGGCCATCGTCACCGTCGCCCTGATCCTCTACTACCACAACCGGATAAGCACCGACGATGCCCAGGTGGACGGTCACATTATTCCGATCGCTGCCAAGATTTACGGTGACGTGTCCGAGGTGGCGGTGCTTGACAACCAAACGGTCAAGGCAGGACAAGTTCTGGTGCGCATCGATCCACGCGATTACCAGGCTAGGGCGGATCAGGCCAAGGCGGCCCTGGCGCTCGCAGAGAGCCAGGCGCAAGCAGCTCGGGTGGGAGTACCGATGACTCAGGAAACCACTCGAAGCTACACCTCTTCCGCCGACGCGCAACTCGCCAACGCGCAGGCGGAATATGATCGATCCAAGTCAGCCTACGAAAAAGACTCCATCGCGGAACTTGCGTTCGCCCGCGCCAACGTCGACGCGCGGCAGGCCGATAACGACCGTGCCCAGGCGGATCTGGCGCGCATGAAGCTGCTCGTGGGAAAGGCGGAAATTTCGCAACTGCAGTTCGACGCCTACCAGGCGGCAGCGCGCGTGGCGGAGAGCACTCTGGCGGCGGCCAAGGACCAACTGACCGCCGCAGAACAAGGGGCTGAAATTTCCAAGGACGCCATGCTGGCGGCCAAGGCCAAAGTGGACCAGGCGCGCGCCGGGGTTGAGCAGGCTCGAGCCAACCACAGACAGGTTCCCATTAAGCAGGCTGATGCGGCAGCCGCAGTTGCCGCGGTGGCGCAGGCCAAAGCCAACCTTGAGGCTGCCGAACTGCAGTTGAGCTACACCACGGTGGTGGCCCCAATGGATAGCGTGGTGACCAAGAAGGCGGTGGAGGTCGGACAGATCGTTCAGCCCGGACAAAGCCTCTTGGTGTTAATTCCTCTTCAGGATATCTGGGTGACGGCCAACTTCAAAGAGACTCAGTTGTCCAATGTCCGTTCCGGGCAGAAGGCCGAGATTCACGTGGATATGTACGGGGACAATTTCCCCGGGCACGTCGATTCGATTGCAGGAGCCACGGGCGCCAGGCTCAGCCTCTTGCCCCCGGAAAACGCCACGGGCAATTTCGTCAAAGTCGTGGAAAGAATTCCAGTGAAGATACTCGTCGACCCCATTCCGCCGGATAAAGCCATCCTGCGCCCCGGCATGAATGTGGACGTGACGATCATTACGAAGTGAGTCGACAGTCAACAGTCGACAGTTTACAGTCAAAACCCAGAAAGCACAGTGCCGTCGGACTGTTAACTGCCGACTGTCAATTGATTCGGGACTGTCGACTGTTGACTGTCGACTGATCTAAGAGGTTAGCCATGTTCCGCATCGTCACAATCGCGCGGGAATACGGAAGCGGGGGCGCCGGGATCGCCCAACTCCTCGCGGACCACTTGGATTGGAAGCTGTTGGACCGGTGCCTGGTGGAAAAGATCGCGCAACTCGCGCGCGTCGATCCCAAGCTGGCTGAACAATACGATGAACGCCCCGATCCCTGGATCAACCGCATCGTCCGGGCGCTTTGGCAAGGTGGACTCATACGCGGCACCATGGCCGGTCCGATGCCCGAACTGTTCGATGCCGACACGATGGCTTCGCACTCCCGGCAAGTGATCGAGGAGGCGGCGGCCATCGGACATTGCGTCATCGTCGGGCGCGCCAGCCAATGCATCCTCCAGCAGCGAAGCGACGCATTTCATGTGTTCATTTACGCGCCCCGCACCGAGCGCCTGCACCGGATTCGAAGCCGCCACGCCAGCCGGGCGGAAGCTGAACTTGCTTTGGAGGCGCGCGACCAGGAGCGCGCGACTCTCATCCGCCGGTACTTTAACCAGGACTGGGCCAACCGTCACCTGTACGACCTGATGATGTCCTCCAAACTGGGGGATGAAAAGGTGCTGGCCACTGTCCTGTGTGCTATGGGGCTTGAGCACTGCGTATAGAGGGCCACCGCCACTAGTGTTGGCATCGCAAAATGCGTTGACACGAAGCGCCGACCTTTAGAGCCTGCCCTGAGCGAAGCGAAGGGTCGGCAGGCGCCGAGCTATAGCTCGGCGCAAGGTTGGGATCAGAAAGGGGGCAAACGAGGACACATTGTCCTTTTCACGGGCCTCCTGCATCAAATCCTCTGGAGCGTAGTGCTGTAAACAAACTTCAAACTACTGTAGAGAGGAGATACTTATGTCCGTTTTTCAGCGACACCCGGACCTGGGCGACCACACACCACCCTTCCGGTTGGACGTTCAACTTCACGACCTGCTGAAAAACCCACCTCAGAGGCCGCTCTTGCCGCCCCCGCCTTCCGCGAATCCCCTTAACTTGCCACAGCCGGTGTTCCCTCAGCATCCGGAACTCCTGACCGATGAGGAACTGGAAGCCGACAAGCGCGGTTCCCCGGCCGATCCTTATAAACGCCATTGGACCGGTTCCCAGGTTTATCGAGCGATGCGCGGCTGGTTATTCCCCTATCTCAAGTCTCGCGTGCTGCCGGGAGATTTCCACCCCATCATTGCCTACCTGTTTACGGAATGGAAGTGCAACCTGGATTGCCACTACTGTTGGGCCTTCGACAATCGAGTGAAAGGCATGACGGAGGATACGGCGCGGCGGTCGATCGACTGGCTGCATTCCACCACTTGCAGGGTACTGGCGCTCATGGGCGGCGAGCCGCTCCTGAGGCCCCAATTTGCGCACAAGGTGATCTACTATGCCGCCCAGAAGGGCTTCTGGGTTTACCTGCCCACCAATGCCCGCCTTTTGCGGACGGAGGTCATTGACTGGGTCGCCGACGCGGGCGTCGCCATCGTCAATTTCGCCGTGGATGCGGTCGAGGAGAAGCCCGGGCTGCCTAAGGCGCTTGGCCCGGTTCGCAAATACTTTGATTATCTGATCAAAAAGCAGTATCGGTACGGCTACGGCGTCTTCTTCAACATCAACATCTGCAAAAACAACCTCGATGATGTGCAACAACTGACCGAGATCGCCCACGAGAACGGCATCGCCACCGATTATCACATCAACGAATCGCCCATGCTCGAGCAGGAACACTTCCAGCACATGCAGGATAACATCACCTTCATCGAGAAGGAGGATTGGCCGCGCGTTGACGCTCTGATCGATTGGCTGATCGAGAAGAATCGCTCCGGCTACAAGATGGTGAACTCCGTGCAACGACTGAAGGACATGAAGGCGTTCATGCGCGGGAAGGTCGAGCCGTGGAACTGCCGGGCGGGCCAGAACTCGCTCATTATCCGCGTGGACGGCACGCTCGCGCCCTGCTTCCCCATGTACTCGGCCCGGCACGATTGGGGCGTGGTGGGTAATCACAACTTCCAGGTTCCGCAATTGAACGAGATGAAGAAGGAGTGCCAGACGCATTGCTTCTCAACCCTCAACCACAACCTCGGTTATTGCTACGATGCGGCTCGCGCGCTGAAGTGGGTTCTTAAGCAGGCATCCCACGGTTTCCAGGGAGCTACCGGGAGCTTCGAAGATTAGGAGCCGGGATTCAGGATTCAGGATTCGCGATTCAGCATGCAGGGAAACAGGTTTGCGGTTTTCGCCGAGGGGGGCTCCCTATCTCAAGCGTAAAACCCTCTCCCCCTTGGGGGAGAGGGTGGCCCGCACCTGCGTTTTCTTCAGCCGGCGCGGGCCGGGTGAGGGGGTCGGCGTGTTGCACGGCCTTCGGTTCTTGGGGCCGCTGGATCTGCGGACTGTCCCCGCCCCCGGATCATCAAAACAAACTACAGAGATTCTTCGGCCCTTAATACATGGGCCTCAGAATGACAAGTGAAAAGGACCAACGACCTGAAGGCATGAGAAGCTTATTCGCGCGCGCGCGCCAAGGCGGAGTGACGAACCCGTGGGTGATTGCCCTGACGGTGATGCTGGCCACCTTCATGGAGGTGCTGGACACCAGTGTGGCCAACGTGGCCTTACCGCACATCGCCGGCAACCTCTCGGCGGGCGTCGACGAAAGTACTTGGGTCCTGACCTCTTACCTTGTCTCGAACGCCATCGTTCTGCCGCTTACCGGCTGGCTCTCCTCACTGTTCGGGCGCAAGCGGTTTTACATGACTTGCGTCGCCATTTTCACCGTCAGCTCGTTCCTGTGCGGACTGGCTCCCACGCTGCCGCTTCTGGTCTTCTTCCGCATTCTGCAAGGCGCCGGCGGAGGAGCTCTTCAACCCATCTCACAAGCCATCCTGGTGGAGAGTTTTCCCAAGCACAAGCAAGGAATGGCGATGGCCATTTACGGCATGGGCGTGGTGGTGGCGCCCATCCTTGGCCCCACGCTGGGTGGCTGGATCACCGACGATTACAGTTGGCGCTGGATATTCTTCATCAACATCCCGGTCGGCGTGCTCTCCCTGATTTTCACCTATCTGTTGATCTTCGACCCTCCCTATCTGGTCAGGAAGAACTGGCGCGAAGCCAAGATTGATTACATCGGGCTGGGTCTGCTCGGCGTGGGTCTCGGTTTCTTGCAGGTGGTTTTGGACAAAGGCGAGCGGGAAGACTGGTTCGGCTCAAATCTCATCATCGCCTGCTCGGCGGTGGCGCTGGTCGGCCTGGTGGGCGCGGCCTTGTGGGAGTTATACAGCGACGATCCCATCGTGGACTTGCGCATGCTCAAAGACCGCAACTTCGCCCTCGCCACCTTCACCATGTTCATGCTGGGGTTCGTGCTCTACGGCAGCACGGTACTGCTCCCCCTGCTCATGCAAACTTTACTAGGCTATACTGCTTTGCTGAGCGGACTGGTGCTTTCTCCCGGCAGCTTGCTGGTGCTCATCGCGCTTCCCATCGTGGGCCGCCTGACCCAGGTGGTGGAGGCTCGATGGCTGGTGGCCATTGGGCTGGCGATCACCGGTTTCTCGCTCCTCCACATGGCCCACTTCAACCTTCAGATCAGTTTCACCACCGCGGTCAGCGCCTGGGCCTACTCGCGCCTGGGCATGGCGTTTCTGTTTACTCCCATCAACGTCATGGCGTTTTACTTCATTCCTAAAGAGAAGATGAACAACGCCACGGGCCTCATCAATCTGGCGCGGAATATCGGCGGCAGCGTGGGGATTGCCAACGTTGCCACGCTCCTTGCCCGCCGGGCGCAGGTGCATCAGTCCGTATTGGTTAGCCACCTGACTCCTCTCGACCCCGCTTACTCGGCTTCCCTTTCGGGCGCCAGCCATCTCCTGATGTCGCAGGGGTCAAATCCCGTGCAGGCGTTCAACCAGGCCAATGGCTTGATGTACAGCAACTTGCTCCGGCAAGCCAGCATGCTCGCTTATACCGACACGTTCTGGCTGCTCGGCATGACCTTCCTCGCCATGATCCCGTTCATGTTCCTCATGAAGAAGATTCAGCTCCGCGCCGCCCCCACCGCGCCTGTGCACTGAGGCAGTGGGCAGATCGGCAGGTGGGCAGATAGCTAGTCGGCAGGCGGGCAGTAAGATCCGCCTCAAAAAGGCTGCCCTCTCCCTTGGGGAGAGAGTGTCCGACGACGGCGTTTTCATCAGCCGCCGCCGGACGGGTGAGGGGTTTCTTCTGTTCCCCAGCCGAGAGGTCCCGCCAAATCGTAGAATTTGGCCTCGATTGGGTGTAAGGTCTTGGCATGAAACCGTTAGCCGTTTGCACAGCTTTGGTACTTGCGCTTGCCGTACCCACCCCATGCAACGCGCAGGACGATGCCAATTTGGCTGATTTCTCAATAACTCTAAAGCGAGTTGGCTGCGTCGGGTCGTGTCCCGACTATGAGGTTACTATTTTCGGGAATGGGCGGGTACGATACCAAGGATATGCGTATGTGCGTGTTGAAGGCGTACGCGAGCGCGTCATTCCGGTACCAAGTGCGCAAAAACTAATAAGGCGACTTCAAAATGAGCACTTTTTCCAATGGGACGAGACGGACGCTGTTTGCCTTGACTTTCCGGAAGTGCACATCACGGCAAGCGTCAGAGCTCATTCCAAGCACGTACTCGAAGGGTGTAATAAGCCCGGAAAAGTGCTGACACTAGCAAAAGAGATTGACAGGGACTCCCGGACGAAACGTTGGGTGAAGATGCCGCGATAGCGTTTCAGTCACAACGCTCGGCGATATAGACCTGCATGGGCGGCCTCTACCCCTTCTTCGCCTTACGCCAAGCGACATTGGGCAACTTAAGACCAGGTATGCCATCGACAAGAAGTTTTCGATCCGCAGGCGGCGTGAAGTAGAACTCTCGCACTGCGCCGCGAATCAACTCCGCAACCGGGGTCTTTCTCCGCCGTGCCAGGGCGCGTAGTTGCGCGTACTGATCTGTATCCATCGAAAACTCGAAACGCCGACCGGCCGCCGTTATTCACTCCCGGATGCTGCTATTTATCAGCACATACTTCGAACTCCTGCTTGCCGCCTGAAATGGAGAACTGTTTCTCCACTCCCGCGCATCGAACGCGCAGTTCAAACGGCCCATCTGATTGCACGCTGATTCGTTCCCCCTTCACCGCGCCGGGTTGATGCTCCGCGACAAGCGACACGACGTGTCCGTTGAATCGAAAACGCTCGCAGCCGCGGCGGCCGCCTGGCTGCAACTGCCAATCCAATCGGTTGTGAAGAGAATCCGCTTTAAGCCCGATGGCGTACTCGAGCAAGTACATGATGGGTGCGATGCCGCTCCAACCCACGAAGTCCGCCGCTGCAGGCTTGCCGGGCTGAACGGCGTCCGGCGCGTAGTTCTCCCAGATCGTTCCTGTCTTCTCGAAAACCCTGGCCACCATATCCAAATGCTTCAAGGCAATGTCGTGCGCAAGATCGTTGTAGCCGTAGTTCTCCAAGCCTCGAAGGACCATGGTTTCCGTGGGCGCCCACACCGAACCGCGCCAATATCCCCCGCCCGGCTCGTATCCCTCCTGGTTGGCGGCCAGCGTAGGCACAGGGTTGGTCCGCCCGAAAGTCTCCGGGTTCTTCAGTTCGGCAACCAAGGAGGCCGCTTGCGCGGGTGAAGCGACATTCGCCAGTAAAGTCCAGTAAGCCGCAATCGTCATGACGGGGGCAAGCTTACCATCCAGCGTGAGGTCGAAGTAGAACTTTCGCTGCTCGTCCCACATTCGATCGTTGATGAGCTTTGCAAGCTCTTCCGCTTGCGCCGAGTACTGCCGGGCCTCGTCGCTTTTGCCGAGAATTTGCGCGATGTCGGCAAGCTGCCTTGCAAAAAGCGCCATCTCAGCGGAAATATCAATCCCCGTTCCCCCGCCTTTCAGGTAGGCGTTACGTGGGGAATTATCCATGCTTGCCCAGTCCGTAACGTAGAGTCCGTTGCCTTGTTTCAGGTATGCTTGGAGGGACCCGTAGTAGTGGATCAGCGGTTCCCACATTTCCGGCAACCGGCTGCTGTCGCCGGTAATCCGATAATGCTCCAGTTCGGCCCACGCCAAGATCGGGTGGTCCAGCGCGTCCAGAGTCAGTTTCGGGTTCACCGAGGGCGGAGTCCGGCCTTCGTAAGTTACCGCCGTCCGGCGATTCGGAACCAAGCCGTCGTTCGGCCCGGGCCATCCCCAGCGGCTGAAGAGCGGCGCGTTCTCGTGGTTGATCCACGCGTCGAAATCAACGCCCGTGGCCCGAACGATCTCCCGGCTGATCTCGCCGTCCTCGTGCTGCTTCGCATAGAAATTATCCAGCGTCGAAATTCCCGGCACGAGGGGATAGGCATAGTTGCAAAACATGGTCATGAAGCAACTGTCCCAGAGGAAAATGTTCTGGTTGAAAGCCGCGTCGATGAATTGAGAAACAAAACCGCTCTCCGGAGCCGGCTCATGAAAATGACGGAAACCTAACTCCCAGGCCTTCCAGTAGGTCTTTACCCAGAGAGGGTTGTCATCGTAGATCGGCGACGGCAGTTCGCTCTTCACTTCCGCATACTTGGGCAGCGCCGCCGGCGTATACACTTTCTTGGCGAAATAGCGGCCCAATATTTCTTTTTGCTGAACTTGCGCACCCTGAAGCAAGCCTGGTACTTGGACCCCAAGCATAATTGCGATGATCACGTTGTATTTCATCTACAGTGCCCCCTCAGCTTCCGGTGGCACGGGCATCCTGCCCGTGCGCGGTCACGGCCAAGATGGCCGTGCCACATCAAAGCGCGTCACTACTTGAACGCCGGCCATTCCGCGTTCGCAAAGACGATTGCAAGCCAATGACTCAATGACCCGATCACTCAATGACTCAATTCCCCCCGAATCACCTCGACCAGGACCGCGGCGTTGGAGCGCTCCGCGTCGCGGGAACCAAAGACCAGTGTGAGCTGGCCCTGGCGGGCTTGCTCCACCAACTCCTCGAGCAGGGCTTTGCGCGGAGGTTTTGAAAGCTCCTGGCGATACTTCTTCCTGAAGTCCTCCCACTTCTCTGGAATGTGACAGTACGATTTCCGCAGCGCGGCCGAAGGCGCGATTTCCTTCATCCAAGCGTCGAGCTTCAATTCCGCCTTGGTCACACCCCTGGGCCAGAGCCCATCCAGAAGAACGCGGTGCCCGTCCTTGGGGGTGGGCGCCTCGTAAGCCCTCTTCATCTCGACTGACACGGTTGGTTCCCCCTTCGCATCAGATTATCTCACACCCGCTTTAGGATCTAACGCAGGCGTCTCGCCTGCTGTCGCACGGGCATTCCTTCGCTACGCTCAGGACAGGCTCTACCTGCGCCACGGCAAGCGAATTCCCATGCTACAATATTGTTTTCGCAAGGCTTGATTCACTGAAATGTCCTTTTGCATAACTGCTGTGCGCGCAGGGGCCTGTCTGAGGTTCCGAGGCGTTGAGGTGGCTTGCCAGGCGCGAGAATCGCGATGAAGATCATTCGGCTCATCTTGAAGAACACCGCGCGCAACCCGCGCCGCACGGTGCTCACTGTCCTGAGCATCGGTGTTTCCATCTTTCTGGTCAGCACGCTCCAGGCAGTTCTCCACAGCCTCGATAATCTCGGTATGTCAAACAGCTCAAACCTGCGAGTGGTGGTCCACCGCGCGACGAGCATGACGGAGACGATGCCCATCGCCTACAAACAGCGCATTGCTGCGCTGCCAGGGGTGAAGTACGTCGAGTGCATGGATTGGTTCGGCGGATATTATGCCGACCCGAGCAACTTCTTCGCCAACTTCGCCACCGAGGTTGAGGACTTTGAAAAGATCGCCGATGAGTTCGCGATTCCTCCCGACCAGCTCACCGCCTGGAAACGAGAGCGTGTGGCAGCCTTGGTGGGGAACAAGCTGATGGAAACCTACCATTGGAAACTCGGCGACCGTGTTACCTTGAAGGGAACGGCTTATCCCGTGGATTTGGAGTTCATCATTCGCGCCGTTTACACCGACGCGGAAGACGTTGCCAACGAGCGCGCCATGTATTTCCACTGGGATTACTTCGATGAATCCCTGGGCCGGCCGGGGCGCACCGGATCGTTCTATGTGAAGGGCGCCACGCCGGAGGACGTTCCTCGACTGGCCGAACGGATTGACGGGATGTTCCGGAATACTGACGCAGAGACCAAAACAGAAACCGAGAAGGCTTTCAACCTTAGTTTCGTTTCCATGCTCGGCAATATCAAGTTATTGTTGAACGTCATTTGCCTGGCTGTGGTTTTTACCATCCTGCTGGTGGCCGGAAACACCATGGCGATGTCGATCCGCGAGCGCACCGGGGAAGTGGCGGTTCTGAAGACACTCGGTTTTCGCCAAAACGCGATTCTTTATCTGCTGGTCGGCGAGTCCGTAGCCATCGCAGTGCTGGCAGGCATGCTGGGCGCCCTCGGGGCAAAGACGACGTATGGATTCATCCACATCACCTCCACTAAGGGAGTAACCTTCGGCATACTCTATGCGCTGGGCGTCGCACTGCTGGCGGCCTACGGAACATGGGTGCTCTTCGCAGGATCTTCCGTTTCGCGCACCTGGATGAAGGCGACACGCATCGCGGCGACTCTCGTGGGGGGACTCGCCGGAGCCGCCGCGGGCTTTGGATTTTACGTGGGCACCGGATACGTCATGAACCAAGGCGGCTTCCTTGCAGATTTTGGCATAAACTACGGGACCGTGGCCTTGGGTCTGGGAATCTCAGCCGCCGTCGGCCTGGTCAGCGCCTTGCTCCCCTCGCTGCGCGCCTCGAGAATGAGCATCGCGGAGGCGCTGCGCTACGTGGGATAAGGCCGAAGTTCGAGAACCGAGATTCGAAAAGCGAAAACCGAGAATCCAAACCTGGGACTCAGTTTTGATCGATCGTCGAGGCGTCTTCTCCGATTTCGATTTTCGATTTTCGTTTATCGATTTTCGGTTTTCGGCTATGCTCAGGCTGGTCCTCCGCAACGTCGTCCGCAACCGCCGCAGGTCGCTGCTGACGGTGGCGAGCGTGGCGATCTCGTTCGCTCTTCTCCTCGTCTTCTTCGCCGCCTATCGTTTTCTGGAGGCGCCGCCCGCCTCGGCGACTGACCGTTCACACCTTATCCTGGTGGTAACAGCAAGCGCTTCGCCCTCGGAGCTCATGCCCGTTAGCTATCGAAGCCGGATCGAGTGCCTGAAGGGCGTGCGCGCAGTTACCCAAGTCTCCTGGGTCGACGCCAGGTACAAAGGCGAGGACGCGGTAATCGCGTCGTTCAGTCTGGACCCGCAAGTTCTCTTTACTTTCTTTCCTGACTGGAAATTGCCGCCGGCGGAGAAAGAGCAGTTCATGCGCGAGAAAGCGGCGGCAATTGCGGGGCGCAGTACCGCAAGTAAATACGGGTGGAAGCTCGGCGACCATATCCATGTGAGCAGCCCACGCTTTTCCGAGGTGGGCATCGATTTGATTCTTCGAGGCGTCTACGATTCCAAGGAAGAAGAGTCCTACCTGGTCTTCCACTGGGATTACTTGAACGACATCCGCGGGAGCCCCAACCTGACCGGGCTGTTCTGGATCCTGGCTGACTCCGCCGATGACATGCCCATCCTGATGAAAACCGTCGACGACCAGTTCCGGGACGAAGCGGTCGAGACCCGCACCCAAACCGTAAAGCAAGTGGTCTTAGACTTCCTCTCTCGGCTCGGCAACGTGAAGTTGATGTTGCTAGGCATCTCTGCTGCTGTGACATTTGCCGTTTTGCTGATCGTGGCCAATGCCATGGCAATGTCCATCCGCGAGCGCACTACGGAACTTGCCGTTCTCCGGGCGCTGGGTTTCCCCACCCATACCCTGTTGATGTCGCTCACGGCTGAGTCATTTGTCATCTGCCTGGTGGGGGTTTCGGCTGGTTACCTGGCCGCCTGGGCAATCTGCCGGGCTGTGGCGGGATATGCCCTCGGGGGTCTTTTTCTCGTCAATCTTGAAATAGGTCTGCCCGGGGCACTGGTTGCTTTAGGCGTTGCAATCCTGACGAGCTTTGCCACCACCCTGGTTCCGGCATACCGAGCTTTCCGCATCAGCATCGCGGAGGCCTTGCGATATGTTGGTTGAACGAACACCCCTTTGCGCGAAAAGTGCGAACTGTGCCAATCTGTGGCACAGGCGATGCTTTTGTGGTTTTGCCCTATGCCGCTATTCCGGTTGGTTCTCCGCAACGTTGTCCGTAATCGGCGCAGATCGCTGCTGACGGCGGGGAGTATGGCTGTTTCCTTCGCTCTTCTTCTCGTCTTCTTCGCCGCCTATCGTTTTCTGGAGGCGCCGCCGGCCTCCGACACCGAGCGTTCCCACCTGGTTCTGATCGTGGCAGCCAGAACTTCGGCGATCCAACCGATGCCGATCAGCTACCGCAGCCGCATCGAACGGCTGGAGGGTGTGCGCTCCGTCACCCAGGTCTTCTGGTTCGACGCTCGATACAAGAACGAAGACACGGTAATCCCTTCGCTCAGTCTCGATCCCCAGGTGCTGTTCACGTTCTTCCCCAATTGGCAATTACCGGAAGACGCAAAGAAGCAATTCCTGCGCGAGAAGGTGGCGGCGCTCGCGGCGCGCGGCACCGCCAACAAATACGGCTGGAAGGTGGGCGACCACATCCATGTGAGCAGCCCGAACTACTTCGGGCTGGGCGTCGATCTGATTCTCCGTGGTATTTACGATTCCGACCAGGAACAAGAGCAGTCCTACCTGGTTTTCCACTGGGATTACCTCAACGACGTCCTGGGAAGTCCTAACGTGACCGGTCAGTTTTGGATTCTGGCTAACTCAACCGGCGTTATGCCGTCCTTGATGAAGAACGTCGACGCGCAATTCCAAAACGAAACGGTCCAAACCCGCACCCAAACCGTCAAACAATTCGTGGTGAATTTCATCTCCTGGCTGGGCAATGTGAAGCTGATTCTGGTCAGCGTCTCCGGGGCCGTAGTCTTCGCGGTTCTGCTCATCTTGGCGAATACCATGGCCATGTCCATCCGCGAGCGCATTACGGAACTGGCGGTGCTTCGCGCCCTGGGCTTCTCCACCAATACCTTGCTGACCATGCTCACGGCCGAGTCTTTCTTGATCTCCCTGGTGGGCGCCGCGACGGGTTGCCTCGCCGCCTGGGAGATTTGCCGGGCTGCGGGCGGTTACGTGATCGGAGGCGGCCTGCTCGTCAACCTCGAAATCGGCGCGCCTGGCCTGCTCTCCGCCTTGGGGATTGCCATCCTCACCAGCCTCACCAGCACTCTGGTCCCGGCTTACCGCGCCTCGCGCCTGAGCATCGCCGAGGCGCTGCGCTCCGTCGGCTAAAGCCGACTCCCGAAAATCGAAAATTGAAATCCGAAATCCGCAGAAGACACTGCCGTGATCCATCGAAGCTAAGTCCCATTTCCCGATTTTCGGTTTTCGATCTTCGCTTTTCGGTTTTCGACATATGCTCCAAAATGTCCCTGCCTCAATTCCCTCTGAACTTTTCCCTCAATTCGGGCGTAAAATCTACCAGCAACCATGATGCGCCGCCAGTTGGTCACTCGGAACCTGCTTCGCAATCCTCGCCGGACAATTCTGACGTTCCTTAGCATTGTCACGTCCATCACCTTGCTCGCGGTGTTCTGCGCCGTTTATCGTTTTTTTGACAATCCTCCTATGCCCGCCGAGTGGCGCCTGGTGCTCACGGTTTCGGCGCGCACCTCGATGTTACTTCGCCTGCCGTTGAGCTACGGCGAGCGCATCGCGCGGCTTCCCGGAGTGGTGGCCGTGTCGCCGGTGAACATGGTGGACTGCCTGTATGGCGGCCAGAACGACTTCCTCTTCGCGCTGGC
>Ga0181518_10002524_pt1 | contig 17572 bp, 15 predicted proteins | sample PEATcosm2014_Bin_28_FD_119751 | JGI IMG/M metagenome (GOLD analysis project Ga0181518, IMG submission 119751) | Peatland microbial communities from MTU Mesocosm Facility, Houghton, MI, USA - PEATcosm2014_Bin01_60_metaG | ecosystem: Environmental > Terrestrial > Soil > Wetlands > Peat | place... | reverse complement strand
AGGAATGAATTTCAACGACAAAGATGGCGCGGCATTCTGGCCGATCTATCAGCAATACGAGTACGAACGATCCAGGCTGGATGATCGTCGCGCTGCCGTCATAAAGCAGTACACCCAGAAGTTCCAGAACCTGACCGACGCCGACGCCAAAGCGATGGCAGACCAGATGTTTGATTGCGAATCTCGTCAGGCTGAGTTGAAGAAGAAGTATTACAAGAAGTTCAACAAGGTGCTTCCGGCCCTTACAGTGACGAAATTCTTTCAGTTGGAGCGTCGCATCGATTTGATGATGGATATGCAGGTCGAAGCCTCCCTGCCTCCGCTCTTTCAGGCACAATACACCGTGCCGGGACGTAGCGTGGCAGAACCGCCTGAGCAATGAGGCACGGTCTAGTTCGAGCGCGACTTCGATCCGGAGACTAGTCGATGTTCCACATGATGAAGCATAAGCGGGTAATGTTCGGGGCAGTGCTGTTGATGATGGCCATGGCAATGGCGCAATCGCAGCCAGCGCGAGAGACGTTGTCCGTGCAAGGCTACCAAGGACAGGCAAATGTCATTCGATATCAGGGGCACGTGTTCGTGGATGCGCAAGATCTCGCGCAAATCACAAACGGGTCGCTGAGCTTTGAGAAGAACAGAATTATTCTGACGCTCCATGGTCAGGACGGTTCATCGTCGAGCGACGATGCTCACACATCAGGCTTCTCGCGCTCTTTCATAAAGGCGGCGATCGAGGCGATGGCGTCAATCAGAGAGTGGGGCGGAACCCTGCAGGCGGTCGTGCAGAACGGGTATCCAGTAGGAAATACCACGGCAGGAAACACGATCATGGCGTTCCAGGGTCGAGCCGCAGACAGCGTCGCGTTAGCTTCAGCGGCGGCATCGACAGACTCTGACAACCGCGGACTCAAGTTGCTCAAGAACGAATTCAACAATGTGCAATCCTGGGCTGACGGATATGTCAAAGCTCGCATTTCGCTGAGCGCGGCAGAGTTAAGCATGTCTGAGAGCCAGTTCAACAACGATTACGAGGCCCAGAAGATCATCCATTGTGGTCAATTCCTGGCGCAGATGTTCGCCAGCGGTACCTTCCAGGATGATGCGGTTTGTCATTAGGCTCTTAACACGTGAGAAACACGCCTCCCCAATCCATTGCGGTCAGCGACTGCGCATCGGACGCAGCGCCCGTCTCAGCGGCGTCACAGCAAAAACGCCTCACGTGGGCACACACAGAGGGGCTTCCATTGCCGCTAGGGGTTACCTGGATCGAGGAAGACCAGGCCTTCAATTTTGCGGGGTATGCTGAACATGCCGAGAGTGTGAAGCTGTTTCTCTATTCCCCTACCGATTTGGCAAAGCCAGTGTTGACATTTCAGTTCGATCCTATCCGCAATAAGTCAGGGCGGATCTGGCACTGCAGGATCCCGCTAGATCAAATGTGCGATGCCCGCTATTACGGGTACTCGGTTTCAGGGCAGGCCGTTGCTGGTCTCCGCGGCTTCGATCACGAAAAGGTCCTTCTCGATCCGTATGCGAAAGGTGTCTTCTTCCCGCCGGGGTTTGATCGCAAGCTGGCTATGAAGCCGGGCCCCAATGATGAAAAGGCGCCTCTGGGAGTATTACCTAGACAGACTGTTGCCTTCGATTGGTCAGGAGAGGTTCCGCCCCGACCTGAATCGGATGCGATCATCTACGAACTTCACGTCAAGGGGTTTACCAAGAATCCCAATTCCGGCGTGCATCCATCGCGAGCAGGCACCTACGCAGGCCTGATTGAAAAGATCCCGTATCTGAAAGAGCTTGGGATCACCGTCGTCGAACTCATGCCCATATTTCAGCGCGATCCTCACGAGGGTGACTATTGGGGATACATGCCTCTGAACTTCTTCGCACCTCATGCGCAGTATGCCTCGAGTGTTGATGATGATGGGCAACATCTTGAGTTCAAGAATATGGTCAAGGCCTTTCACAACGCCGGAATCTTCGTCGTGTTAGATGTTGTGTACAACCATACCTGTGAGGGAGATCACGTCGGCCCGACCTACAGCTTTAAGGGGTTCGACGCCGCAGGCTATTACATGCAGTCCTCCGGCCCGACGAGCCCATACGCAAATTACTCGGGCACCGGCAACACGTTGAATTTCAACCAGCCTCACGTGCGCGAAATGGTTATGGACAGCCTGCGGTATTGGAAGAACGAGATGCACATTGATGGATTTCGTTTCGACCTGGCCTCAATCTTCAGCCGCAATGCCGACGGATCACTCAATTGGGGAGATGCTCCGATTTTCAGTGAAATCGCCGCGGACCCCGAGTTGGGCCGCTTGGCTTTGATCGCGGAACCTTGGGATGTGGGAGCCTATCAGCTCGGGCGTGGATTTCCGGGCACGACTTGGCTGCAATGGAACGCGCGTTATCGTGACCATGTCCGCCGCTTCGTCAGGGGCGACGCAGGGATGATCCCAGACCTTATGCGTTGCATTTATGGCAGCGATGACTTGTTTCCGGACAGTCGCGACTATGCTTATCATGCCTATCAGACCGTGAACTATATCGATTGCCACGACGGCTTCACGCTCTATGACCTGGTTTCTTACAATCAGAAACACAACTGGAAAAACGGTCATGACAATCAAGACGGTATGGACGCGAATTACAGTTGGAACTGCGGACACGAAGGAGACGAGCGCGCGCCAGCGGAGGTTCTGGTACTTCGCCGGAAACAGGCTAAAAACTTCTTTTGCCTTCTCATGCTCTCGAACGGCATCCCCATGTTCCGGGCCGGTGACGAGTTCCTGAATGCACAGCTCGGAAACAACAACCCGTATAACCAGGACAACGAAATCAGCTGGCTGGATTGGAGCCGGCTAAAAGCGAATCAGGACATATTCCTGTTCTTCAAAGGCATGATCGCATTCCGGAAGTCTCATCCTTCTTTGTGTCGCAGCAGGTTCTGGCGCGAGGACGTTTCCTGGTACGGCGTTGGCCCAACGGTCGATCTCTCGTCCGAGTCGCATAGTCTGGCCTTTTGTCTGCATGGGGCTTCCCAAGGCGACGATGACATCTACGTAATGATCAACGCCTACTGGGAAGCACTATCGTTCCAAATCCAGGATGGCTCACCTCAAGATTGGGTCAGAGTTGTGGACACTGATCTTCAAAGTCCCAGCGATTTCTCGAACTACGGTGTTCAACTGTCAGAGTCCACGTATCAAGTAGCCGCCCGATCCATAGTTGTGTTGATCCGATCACATAAAGAGAACGGATGCGTTAGCAACTCGCTGACGGATCTGAACCGCTGACAAGGGCTGCCCCTAGTGCTACATTAGGTCGCTAAGGACGGAGTACTGTTCAGCATCTCCCCTATCATTAATTTGACCGTCACGTGTGGCCACAATGAAAGTTGCTCTGGCGATCGTTGCAATCGGCACCCTTGCAGTGCTGCTAGGGCCTGATCCCGCTTTGGCGCTGGATCCCTCACTGGATGTCAGCCAATACGCGCACAGGGCATGGACAGCGCAGGACGGATTTTCCGTAGGGGCTACCTTCGCGATGGCCCAAACGCCCGACGGATATCTATGGCTCGGTAGCGAATTCGGCTTGTATCGCTTCGATGGGGTTCAGCCTGTTCTCTGGCAACCACCCGCAGGTCAGCAACTCCCAAATAAGCCATACGCTCTGCTAGTGACCCGCGACGGCACTCTGTGGATTGGCACCTTTGAAGGCCTGGTGAGCTGGGACGGCGGAAAGCTGACCTATTACCCGGAAATTGGCAAATCGTTTGTGACATCTCTACTCGAAGACCACGAGGGAACCGTGTGGGTGGGCACGTACAGCGGTACAGTCTTGCCGGCCCGGATATGCGCGATACGAACCGGCACAGTAGAGTGCAAAGGAGAGGATGGCGCCTTCGGCTCGTTTGTTTGGAGTTTGGGTGAGGACAGCTCAGGTACTCTCTGGGCCGGCGCCGACTCCGGAGTTTGGCGATGCAACCCGGGTCCAACACAGCGCTATGCGATGCCCGGCATACGAGTGGGCGACCTGTTAAAGGGCGACGACGGCCGAATGTTGATTGGAATCAGCGGTGCAGGACTCAAGAGAGTGGTTGCGGGCAAACTCGGACCCTATCCTATTTATAGCGCGATGAATCGGAATGCGCTGCTTGCAGACCGCGAGGTCGATTCGAACAAGCTGCTGCGGGACCGTGATGGGGGGCTCTGGATTGGAACCCACCAACGGGGGCTTATTCACGTACATAACGGCAGGACAGACGTATTTAGCAAATCCGACGGACTTTCGGGCGATATCAGCTGCAGTCTCTTTGAAGATCGTGAAGGCAATGTCTGGTTCGCCAGCTCGCGGGGACTGGACCGGTTTCGAGAGCTCCCCGTTGCGACGATTTCTACGAAGCAGGGCTTGTCGAGCAGCTATCTTTCTTCATTGGTCGCAGGTGCAGACGGAAGCGTTTGGGTAGGGACTCACGATGGTTTGAACAGGTGGAAGAACGGACATAGCACAATTTTCCGCAAGGCGAATGGGCTGCCGGACGATTTTGTCAATTCTCTCTTCGTGGACAACCGCGGGCGTGTCTGGGTCTCGTTCTCGGGACACAGACTCTCATACTTCAAGGACGGCCGATTTGTGAGCGTGGCTGGCGTGCCCAGCGAAGAAGTGTATTGCATTTCGGGGGACAGCAAAGACAATCTCTGGCTCTCCGGCAACAAAGGCTTGTCGCATATGCGGGATGGGCATTTGGTCGAGAATTTTCCCTGGTCGGCGATGGGGCGTACCCAACAAGCTAAGGTTTTAGCCTCAGATCGAGGCGGTGTGTGGCTTGCCTTCTGGACCGACGGAGGCGTCTTGTATTTCAAGGATGGTGTGGTCCGCGCCTCGTTCACAACCGCCAATGGGCTGGGAAAGGGGCATGTGGCGGGTATCCGACTCGATCAGAATGGTGCGCTGTGGGCGGCAACACAGGAGGGCGGGCTCAGCCGCATCAAAGATGGCCGCGTCGCCACCCTCACAACGAACAATGGTTTACCGTGTGACACGATCCATTGGTCCCTTGAAGACGATGATCATTCCCTCTGGTTAAACACGGCCTGCGGCCTGGTGCGCATTGCGCCGACTGAACTGGATGCGTGGATCGCCGACCCGAAGCGTAGGATTGAAACGACGCTGTGGGATGCTGCCGACGGGGTTGGGCTCGCCTCCGCTTCGCCTGCTTACTTCAATCCTCCCGTCGCTAAGTCCACCGACGGGAAACTGTGGTTTTTGGGTGGAGAGGGTGCCTCAGTCGTCGATCCCCATCATCTCGCCTTCAACAAAATCCCACCCTCCGTCCACATCGAGCGGATCATCGCGGACCATAAGTCGTACTGGCAAAACTTGCCCGGCCTGGCAGTGTCCCACTTGCGCCTGCCGGCGCGGGTGCGTGATCTCACGATCGACTATAGTGCGCTGAGCCTCGCCGCGCCTGAGAAGATTCACTTCAAGTACAAGCTCGAAGGCCAGGACAATGAATGGAGAGAGGTGATCAACGACCGCGAGGTGCAGTACTCAAACCTGCGTCCGGGCTCGTACCACTTCCGAGTAATCGCGAGCAATAACAGCGGAGTGTGGAACGAGCAAGGCGACACGCTGGAGTTCTCAATCGATCCCGCCTACTACCAGACGAGTTGGTTTCGTGCGTTGTGCGTAACCGCTTTCCTGGCAGTGCTGTGGGCGGCTTACCAGTGGCGTGTCCGGCAATTGCAACATCAGTTTGACATGACGCTGGAGGCGCGTGTGGGTGAGCGCACACGGATTGCCAGGGACCTTCACGACACTCTGCTTCAAAGCGCACACGGGGTACTGCTCCGATTCCAAACTGTTTCCCAGTTGCTGCCGGATCGTCCGGTAGAAGCGAAAGAGAAGTTGGACAGCGCGATCGAGCAGACCGCGGACTTCATCACTGAAGCCCGGGATGAGGTGCAGGGATTGCGGGATTCCACAGCGCAGGGCAATGATCTCGCTCTGGCCATAAGCACCCTCGGACCAGAACTTTCAACTGACTCAGCCAACCACCGACCTGCATTCTGTGTCGCCGTTGAGGGCGAGGCGCGAAATCTGCATCCCATCCTCCGAGACGAAATCTACAAGATTGCTGCCGAAGCGCTGCGGAACGCGTTCCGTCACTCTCAGGCACGGCAGATCGAGGTTGAAATCCGTTATGACACTGAGCAATTCCGACTACGGGTGCGGGACGATGGAAAAGGCGTTGATCCGGCAATTCTCTCCAGCCAAGTTAGTGAGGGACACTTCGGCTTGCCCGGGATGCGGGAACGCGCAACTCTTATCGGAGGTAAGCTAGTGGTGTGGAGCGAAGTCAATGCTGGCACGGAAGTGGAACTACGCGTTCCTGCCAGCACCGCCTACGCGACAGCACAGAGACATTCGTGGTTTTCACGCAAGGTGAAGGCGTAAAGTAGGAACTCATGAGCGCCGGCATCTCGCAAATTCGAATTCTTGCAGTTGACGACCATCCAGTCGTGCGCCAGGGGATCGCCGGTCTGATTGGCATTCAGACCGATATGGTTTTGCTGGGCGAGGCATCCAACGGACGCGATGCCATTCAGCAATTCCGAACGCACCACCCGGACGTCACGTTGATGGACTTGCAGATGCCGGAAATGAACGGCATCGATGCTCTCATTGCGATTCGCAATGAATTTCCCGACGCAAAGGTCATCGTGCTGACGACCTACGCGGGCGATACCCAAATTCTGCGTGCGCTCAAGGCCGGTGCTCAAGCCTACCTGCTCAAGAATACGTTGCATAAGGAATTACTGGAGACGATTCGTGCCGTCCATACCGGGAAGAAGGCCCTTTCTCCGGAGGCCTCGTACCAGATCGCCGAGCATGCGACGGATGACGCCCTGACGCCTGCGGAAATCCTTGTGTTGCGCCTCATCGCAGCCGGGAATGCGAACAAGCAAATTGCGGATCAACTCTCAATCACCGAGGAAACCGTCAAGAGTCGAGTCAAGAACATTCTTTCTAAACTAGGCGCCAACGATCGAACGCATGCAGCAATGATCGGCCTGAAGAGAGGAATCATCGAGCAGTAGTGTCCACCCAGCTTGGTTCCACGCCGTCAACGCAAAACCCTAAAGAGTGACGATTCCAACCCTATTTGGGGTTTCGATTCACCTCGGCAACAACGGAAACTAGTAACGTCTAGAAGGGTGCGTTTTGCGACGGTTATATTCCACATTCGCTGGCGGTTGGCCCGGAACGGGTTTGCTTCTCATACGCTTAGTTGTCGGCTCCGCACTGGTTGTGCGTGCGAGCTTGAGGCTCTGGAGCCATCTGCCACCCATGAATGAGACAGTTCCCGCTGTGCTCCTAATGGGAGCAGGAATACTGTTAATCGTAGGCTTATGGACGCCCATCGCGGGAACCTCCATAGCATTGATTGAAATCTGGAAGATGGTTACGGTAACCGGAGACAAATGGGTTTGGCTGCTGCTAGGAACCGTCGGTGCCGCTGTCGCAATGTTAGGGCCAGGTTTATTCTCCATCGATGCTCGCCTTTTCGGATGGAGGCGCATCGAAGCTCCGCCCCGCAAAACAACCTCTAACCTCTAACTCTCCTTAAGAGACTCCCCACATACCAGATTTCTTGCCTCAGAAGAGGGTGACATTCCGCCCACCAAGAGTTTGCGATTTTTCCCGATGTGGGGTCGTGCGCAAACAGAACTGATTGCACAATGGCTACGTCATTACGACAACAGGTGCAAAGGTCGGGAGGCGCTTATGTGGAAGATCACAACTCGTGGTTCCACGCTACAGGAAGTTTTAATCATGGCTGCAATGAATGTTGCATCCGCTGATCGCGACCGACAAAGGCGAGCGAAGGAACTGGCGCCGCCGCGCGCACCGAGACTCACTGGGGATCTAGGAGGTTGTCATGGCAAAAGTAATTGAGTTTTACATACCGAAGAACTTTCGCAAACCGTTTAGGGTGGTGGCTCAGCCACAACTCGGCAAAATCATCGAGTTTTGCCCACAGACGAAGAGATCAGCTTAAAGGTTAGGGAGGAGATTATGGGGTGTGCGACTATGAATTTCACAAACCTCGGAGACCTGGCGGCAACAGGCCTTGTCAATGTGAGTCGTCTCGAAGCCGATCAGTTCTATCTCGAACCAGAAATCAGCTCTGAGGACTGCTTCGAAGGCATTGTGGGCAAGAGCGCAGCCCTGCAGAAAGTCCTGGAACAAGTCGCGATCGTCGCGCCCACGGATTCCACTGTCTTGCTCCACGGGGAGACTGGAACCGGCAAGGAGTTGATTGCACGCGCCATTCATAATCTCAGTGCCCGGCGCCAGCGCACATTTGTCAGACTGAACTGCGCCGCCATTCCCTCGGGGCTGCTGGAAAGCGAACTGTTCGGGCACGAAAAGGGAGCGTTCACCGGAGCCCTGATGCAAAGAAAGGGCCGATTCGAACTGGCGGACAGAGGCTCCCTCTTTCTGGACGAGATTGGCGACATCAGCCTGGAGCTACAGCCAAAGTTGTTGCGGGCGGTGCAGGAGCAGGAGTTCGAGCGTCTCGGTAGTACCCAGACAATCCATGTCGACGTGCGGCTCATCGCGGCGACCCATCGCGACCTGGGGGCGATGATTCGGGAGGAGAAGTTCCGCGAGGATCTTTTCTATCGATTCAACGTCTTCCCGATTGAGATCCCGCCGCTGCGCGAAAGGCGCGAGGATATTCCACTCCTGGTGAACTACTTTGTAGCAAAGGTAGCAGGGCGGATGCGGAGACAGATCAAGTCCATCCCCTCACGCGCAATGGACATGCTGACGAACTGTCCGTGGAAGGGGAATATCAGGGAATTGGCAAACTTCATCGAACGCGCGGTCATTCTCACACGGGGTGAGGAGCTAGAAGTGCCGGTGAACGAGCTTGCCACTTCATCCGAGACCATGGTTGCCGTTGGAAGGCCCTCTACGTTTCGACAAGCGGAGTCCTCTGTAATCATCAACGCTCTGAGAGCCTCCTCGGGACGAATCGCCGGCAAGGGGGGAGCCGCCGAACGTCTGGGATTGAAGCGTACGACGCTACAAAACAAGATTCGTCGCTTGGGCATCGCAAAGGCGACCTACGGCTCTTAGGTGCTTGCATGTCTCCGCAGTGCACTCGCTTCTAGCAATTTACGGAAGCGAGTTTCCCAGAGTAGCGTTAGACATCCCTTGGAGCCTTAGAACTGCAGCTTGAGCTCTAGCTGGATCGAGCGTGGGCCGCGAGAGACCCCTCTGGCCAGTCGTGTATTTCGCACAAATCGTTTATGAAATGAGTGAATCGGTTCCAGAAGACTGACAAACAACGACGAGAATGCTAAATTCGCTGGTAATAGAAGTAGTGCGCTCCTGAATGGGACGATAGTGTCTGACGCCGTTCGGCTGCGAATTGAGAAAAATGGCTTCTCGCCGACCGCTTCTGCTTCGCTTTAATCGGCTACGCACCATAGCGCGATCCCAGTTGCGCTCTTATCTCACCTGCGTGTTGTTGGTGGCAGCCGCAGTTCCTTTGCTTGCTAGCCTCTTAATCGCTCCTGTGCACGCACAATCAACACCCCCGCAGTACGTCACAAGGATCTGGCACACGGAAGAGGGTCTGCCGCAAAACTCGGTGAATGCGATGCTGCAGGACCATCGCGGCTATATCTGGATAGGCACGTTCGGAGGGCTCGCACGCTTCGATGGCGAGCGCTTCACGGTTTTCGATTCGGCGAATACGCCAGGTTTCGGCAGCGATCAGATTTCCTCACTGTACGAAAGTCGCTCCGGGACATTGTGGATCGGCACTGTGGATGGCGGTCTCATCCGGCTGCAGGATGGTGTTGCCACCACCTACACCGAACGCGACGGTTTGCCAAACAGGTGGGTCACTTCGATCCGCGGCGATGTCGAAGGGAAGGTCTGGATCAACACTGCGGCGGGGGGCGTAGCGCATTTTGCCGGCACAAAGCTGGAAGCCTATCCCATTCACCGCGGAAAAGCGGTCCGCGAATTCTTTCTGCAGGCGCGGGACGGAAGCATGTGGTTCCGTAGTGGACAGGATGTTATGCGTTTCGCAGCCGATGGCTCCGTCGCGACCCTGCATTCCACCCAGCCGACCGTTTTTTTCGTCCACGAAGCTCGCGATGGAAGCGTCTGGGTTGCTTTTCGTGACCAGTATCGTCTAGTGCGCTATTACCAGGGCGTATTCTCGGATGTTCCGCTGCCGCCGCTTAAGCGCCGAGAGTTGAAGAGCGACCTTCTGTTGTACTCCTTTGCCATGACGGAGAATGCAGATGGGGAATTGCTGCTGCGCACGCCAGCTGGCCTCAGCCGCATTGTAAATGGCACGCTCAGTCCCCCCGAACCACTACCGTTGCCAGCGAATGCCGGCGAATTGCTCAAAGTACGCAGCCTGTTCGTGGGACGCGAAGCCAATCTATGGGTTGGAACCATTGGAAGAGGGCTGATTCGTCTGCGGCGAGCCCCGTTGACAGCCTACGGAAAAAACGAAGGTCTCTCGGACTCAAACTTCAGCAGCGTATTTCAGGACCGGGAAGGCCGCATCTGGCTGGGCGGAGATTTACTCTATTGCTTCGATGGACATGGCTTTCATCTGGTCCCGGGCGTGGCGGACGTTCTCGCCATTACTCAAACACGCGATGGCGACCTGTGGTTCGGCGGGTACGGGGGCCTGTATCGCCTTCGAGCGGGTGTGCTGAGCCATTTCAGTATCAACGCACCTGCCGTAAAAATCATTTTTCAGGACCGGGAGGGCACTCTGTGGATTGGTGCGGTGACCGAGGACCGTCCCGGCGGCCTGTACCGTTTTCGCGAGGGAGAATTGGAGCAAGTCCCCGGCATCTCCGACGTGCGCGCAATCGCCGAGGATCGAGAGGGTGGCCTATGGCTGGGCGGCCTCGCAGGGCTTAGGTACCTGCGCGGCAGGGAAATTGTGACGTACGAACAGAAGCAAGGGTTGTCGAGTAACTCCGTGTACGACATCCACCAGGATTCGACCGGAACTCTATGGGTTGCGACGTACGGCGGGGGATTGAACCGTTTCCGGGACGGTCGGCTTAAGGCGATCACCACCCAAGACGGTCTGCCCGATAACTTGCTGCTGGGCCTGTTGGAGGACGGCGCGGGCAATCTCTGGTTTAGCTCCAATCAGAGTGTATTTCGGCTCAGTTTGAAGGAGCTAAATGACTTTGCCGATGGGAAAATCTCTTTCCTTTCACCCGCATCGTACGGGGCCGCGGAAGGCATGAGAAGCACCGAATCCAATGGTGGGAGCCCGGGAGGCTGGATAACTCGCGATGGGCGGATTTGGTTTCCCACCCTGCGCGGCGTGGTGGCTATTGACCCAACTGCGGGTAATCGCCTTCCTCCGCCGGTGGTGCTGGAGGAGGCATGGGCCAACAAGTTCACGCTGGCTCGGAACGGGCACACTGCCGCGCCACCCGGCAACAATACATTCGATTTTCGCTTTACGGCCCTGAGCTTCTCCGCTCCGGAGAAACTGCATTTCAAGTATCGGCTCGAACCGTTTGACAAGGACTGGGTGAACGCCGGCACGCGCCGTACTGCACACTACACGAACATGGATCCCGGAGAGTACTCCTTCCACGTGACTGCGGTAAACGACTATGGCATTTGGAGCGAGCAGGAGGCCAGCATGCGTTTCGTGCTGCTGCCGCACTTTTACAAGACGAATTGGTTTCGCGCTTTTTGCGCGACGAGTATGCTGATACTGCTGTGGTGCGGCTACCAGTTCCGTGTCCGACAAATGGCGCACCAGTTCAACATACGTCTGGAAGAGCGCGTAAGCGAGCGCACACGGATTGCTCGGGACCTGCACGACACGCTGCTGCAGAGTTTTCAAGCACTCTTGCTACGCTTTCAGGCGGGGATAAACTTGCTGCCGGAACGTCCGGCTGACGCCCGTAGAACACTTGAAGATGCCGTCGATCTGGCGTCTGAAGCGATCACCGAGGGCAGGGATGCTGTGCAAGGGTTGCGCATGTCCACGGTCGAGAAGAATGATCTTGCCGTAGCCATTCGGACCCTTGGAGAAGAACTCGCTTCTGCTGAAACCAGTGAATTGTCTCCCAACTTTAAAGTGGTCGTGGAAGGGATATCTCGGAATTTGCATCCGATTCTTCGAGACGAAGTTTACCGGCTTGCGGGAGAAGCGCTGCGCAATGCCTTCCGGCACGCGGCAGCGCAAAACGTGGAAGTTGAAATCCGTTACGACGAAAAGTACTTCCGGCTTCGCGTTCGGGATGATGGAAAGGGGATTCATCCCGAGGTTCTCCGTGGACATGGAACTGAAGGGCACTACGGCTTGCATGGCATGAGGGAGCGAGCCAAACTTGTAGGCGGTAAGCTAACCATCTGGGCTGAACTGGATAGCGGTACGGAGATCGAGCTCAATATTCCAGGAGCGAGCGCGTACGTGAAATCCACGCGGCCTTTCTGGTACTTTGGGAAGCGCTCCGCGACCGACACGGACGAGAAGGAAACCATAGAGCGTGAGTGATGGGTCAGCTCAAATTCGAATTCTTGCAGTTGACGATCATGCTCTGGTAAGGCAGGGCATAGCCGTACTCATCGGTACTGAACCGGATTTGGTTCTGGTCGCCGAAGCGTCGAATGGCCGCGAGGCTATCCAGCAATTCCGGACGCACCATCCGGATGTCACGCTCATGGACCTGCAAATGCCGGAGATGAACGGCCTCGATGCGATCATCGCGATTCGGGGGCAATTTCCGGATGCGAAAATCATCGTCCTGACAACGTATAAGGGCGATGTACAGATTTTTCGCGCGCTCAAAGCAGGTGCACAGGGTTACCTGCTGAAAAATACGTTTCACAAGGAACTCATAGGAACGATCCGAGCGGTTCATGCCGGAAGAAAGGCGCTTTCTCCCGAAGCGTCGTACGAAATCGCCGAGCATGCGACGGATGATGCCCTGACGCCGGCAGAAATCAACGTGCTCCGCTTGATCGCCGCCGGAAATGCCAATAAGCAGATTGCCGATCGGCTCTCGATCACCGAGGAAACCGTCAAGGGGCGAGTCAAGAACATCCTTTCCAAATTAGGCGCCAACGATCGAACGCAGGCGGCAATGATCGGCTTGAAAAGAGGAATCATCGAGCTGTAGTTTTCCACCAACTAGCCTCTCACTGTTAGGACCAGGTCTCTGGTCAATCGGATCGATCAGCACTGCCGCGCACTAGCGTTTTTCATGTTCGCTCCGCCCATAGTCCAGGAAATGTGCAGGCAAGGGAAACCCGCAGCCAACTCAGCGTTGCGGGTCTTCATTCAAAGATTCAAAGGGTATTTCAGAACAAATTGTCTCAACGGTGCGGTTGATAGTCCCCCTTACTGATTCCGAGGCGCCTCATCTTATTCTGCAGGGTCGTACGTTTCAGACCGAGGCGTTCGGCCGCTCCGCCGTGACCCGAGATTTGCCCGGATGCGGCCCTCAACGCCTCGAGGATGACCTTCCGCTCGGCGTCATGGAAGGTAGAGGCCAAACTAGAAACGTTGTGAAAATGAGAGACTTGAAGCTCGGCGATTGGCACTTCCAGTTCTTCACCCTGCGAGAGTATGACTGCGCGCTCGATGAAGTTGGCCAATTCCCTGACGTTGCCTTTCCACGGATAATTTGTCAGGACCTCCATCGCTTGCCTGGGGATGGACTTGATGTTCTTCCGCATTCTCTTGGATAGCTTCGAAACAAAATAATTGACCAGCAGTGGAATATCCTCAGGCCGCTCCCGCAGTGGCGGGATCTCAATCGGGAAAACGCTGAGTCGATAAAAGAGATCTTCGCGAAAATTGCCCTGTCGAATCATTTCGGGGAGATCCCGATGGGACGCGGCGATCAGACGCACGTCAACCTGCATCGTTCGGATGCTACCCAGTCTTTCGAATTCCCGCTCCTGTAGAGCGCGCAGCAATTTTGGCTGCAATTCAAGATTGATGTCGCCGATCTCGTCCAGAAATAGCGAACCTCTGTCGGCGAGTTCGAATCTACCTTTCTTGTGCATGAGGGCACCGGTAAAGGCCCCTTTTTCATGCCCGAAGAGTTCGCTCTCCAGCAAGCCCGAGGGAATGGCCGCACAGTTTAGTCTCACAAAGGTGCGTGGGCTCCTGGAACTGAGGTTGTGAATGGCACGTGCAATTAGTTCCTTGCCCGTACCAGTTTCCCCGTGAAGCAAAACTGTCGAATCCGTGGGCGCGACGATGCTCACTTGCTCGAGTACTTTCTTAAAGGCTGAACTTCTGCCTACGATATCTTCGAACTTGTATTCGGAGCTGATTTCCGATTCCAGATATACTCGCTGGTCTTCCAGATGATCTCGCGATGCGCTGAGCCGCCCGTAGGCCAGCGCATTGTCGATGGCCAGAGATATCTGACTGCTAACCTGAGAGAGCAAATCCAGATCTGCCTGGGTGAGGCTGTTCTGTTTCCGGCTCCCCAGCACCATGGCCCCGATCGGGCCACTTTCGCCAACCAGTGGCAGTGCCGTAACTGAGGCGATGGATTCCGCTCGGAGCATCTGCGCGACCACCGGGGGCATCTTGTCGGAAGGTGTCAGCAGTCTCGGCTGGCGGGCTCGCAACCGCTCCACGTCTTCCTGCGCGACGTGCACCGGGATATCGCTCATGAAGCCGCGGCTTGCAGGAAAATCCAGGACTACAACGTTCAAACGATCAGAACGGCCGTCGAATAGCATGAAGCTGGTGAAGTCATTTGCGAAGTGCTTGCGAATCGATGCCGATGCGGCCCGGAAGAGATCGTTGATATCGAGAATCGTTACAACATGGTTGTTGATCTCTAGCAGAAGGCTGAGACGATCGCGCTCGCGAGTCAAATCACGCTGATACGCTTCCACCGAACTCATGGCAAGGGCGTTCTCCAGGGCAACAGCAACATGTCCGGCAATAGAACGCATGAGTTCGACATCAGCGGGACTAAAATCAAGTCTCTCTTGCCTGACGAAAACCAAAGCCCCGAGTCTTGTTCGCGGGGTTGAGATTGGAAATATGTATGCGTTCTCCGCTTGATTAACTCGGGAGGCGAGTTCGGGATAGACTGCGAGCTCCTGCTTTACGTCAGGAACGAAGACCGGGACTTGCTCTTTAAGTGCGCGTCCGAGCCCCGTGCCCGCGTACATGATTTCTGTACCGACCTCGATAGCCGCATCGTCGTGACTCCGCTCGAGGGCACGCAGTACCAGGCGTTGTCGGGAAGGATCAAACAAGAGCAGCGCGATATTCTCGAATGAAACTACGTTGGACAACAGGGTGGCGAGGCTGTGGAGAACTGCATCGACTGTGGGCTGAGCTCCCACGGTACCGGAAATCTTTAGGAGCGCGCGGTATCTTGTCAGGTCACCATTGATGGCAACATCATCTTGGTCGGTCGTCAATTTCGCATTCATGCAATCGTTATATTGATAGTTCTTTAACGGGGCGCTCGAATCTGGTCGCCAGTTTGTATAATCTCTCAACTACTTCGGACGTATCCGCATAGCTCAAGTGTTCCTGCGCCTGTTGGAGAAGGACCGTATACAGCAATCGAGTGTCATCGTCGTTGAGTTCAATAATCATGAGATCCTCGCTAAAATTGGGTTGCGTGCGAAGCGTCGTGATTCTCCTCCACTGGCTTCACGTAGCCGTCGTGAAGCCATGTCATGGCATGACAATTTGCGCCGAGCACTGCCGCGTGGGACACGTTCAGGCGTAAAGCGCAATCTTGAATCGACGATCGGATTGCAACTCTGAGTACCAGGACTGCCCGGCACAGCGGATCCGATTCCGCAATCAGTTTTTGGGCGTCGGCTCCAAGAATGAGGTCGAGACTAGCCGCGCGTTTTTCAGCATCGCCTCGCGATAAGTGCTCGACATGTGGGCATCGTCGATCTTTGTACGCGGCTTCACAGATGCGAATCGCCGCCGTTCCGTGTGATATCGCACTGGCAATGGTCGCAGCCTTGGCCCACTCGAAAAGCCAATCACGGAAGGGACTGTTTCTTTGAAGTGTCATCTCACAAGCTTGTACGACTGCCTGGTCCGCCGTTGCGTGGTCGCCAGTGATCAAGAACGCAAGCCTACCCAGAACATCTCTTTGATCCTGGAAACAGGTCACGATTTCGGCTGGCGATGCATAATTGCGGGCATCGACTGCCGCTGTGCTCGAGTGAAACCAGGACATGATTCTCCTCTTTCTATGCTGCCCTCAAATGGCCTCAACTGGATGGGAATGGTTAATTGGGGACCTCTCCTCGATATTCTCATGCCGCCGCTTGCGTCGCGCGGTTATCCTCTGCACGGGCGATAAACCCAGCCGGTCGCATACGGCAATTGCATAGACATTGCCGGCGACAAACAGTGCGCCGATACTAGCCAACCACTTCAGCAACTGTTCGCCCACTGAATCGATATAGCTCACCTCGGTGAGGTCGACGATCAAACCCTTAGGCAGTACGTCCTTAGTGACTAGGCACCTGGCCTGCTCTGCCCAATCAGTGACCAGTTTGCCTTCTAACTTCAGGGTCGGACCACTCGCTAACCACTGGATTTCTGCACGAAACATTGGCTTGATCCTCGAAACTCCTGTCGTGCTCTCCCTATACCCGTTGGAGCGCACGTTTCGTGCCAATGCTGGTGCTGCTATGTGATTGATGTAATCGTTTTCGTGGTGGAAACTGGTTCGTACGAGTTGCCTCAATGCGGTCATTGTCCGCATGCGGGCAGGGGACCTCGGGGCAGAGCTTCCCTTTGGAACGTAACGGTCGCTACTTACCAGGATTCAATACTTGTCGCAGTTCGCTCAGGCCTTGGCGAGCTTCGGTGCAGGAGAGATTCTGCAAGGCGGCGAATGTCGCCGTCATGATCGTCGAGCGCCGCAAGGAGCTCCTGGTACGCGGCCAGGTTCCGTTTGGTACGCCACTCCAAATGGCAGGCAAACAAGTACAAAGCGTCGCGATGTTCAATTTTCTCCGACATGCCAGTCAGGTCGTTCCGTTTGTTGCAGACTGACTCAACGGGAAGATAGTTGTTAGCTGACGGACTCTCTAGCCGTCTCAGCGTTTACCAGTGCCGACTACTCCCGCAACCACCATGCTGACCGCATTGACAACTGCCAGCAGAAGTAGAGAACCAATGAGGACCAAATTCGCGAAAATGTCTTCCTCCACGCTTTTCGCACGATGCAAAAGGATGACGGGGTAGATCAGCGTCAGGAGGTTAACCGTACCTAACACAATCCAAAACTGCATGCTTGGCTCATTTCTCAAGTCCGACTCCCTTAATACGGAACTGAATTCAACCGTGTGTACTGCAGGCCACCAACCACTTCGGTCCCTCGCTAAGCCATTGGTTCTGGGTGTAGTCCCTGCATTCCGCCCGCCGGCTGTCATGACCTTTCGAGGGCACTGCCGCAATGTGGGCACCGATCTCCGGTCCGCTGCTCGTCTATACTCCCGCAATTCAGTGATTTGCCGTGCT
>Ga0181518_10002521_pt1 | contig 17586 bp, 12 predicted proteins | sample PEATcosm2014_Bin_28_FD_119751 | JGI IMG/M metagenome (GOLD analysis project Ga0181518, IMG submission 119751) | Peatland microbial communities from MTU Mesocosm Facility, Houghton, MI, USA - PEATcosm2014_Bin01_60_metaG | ecosystem: Environmental > Terrestrial > Soil > Wetlands > Peat | place... | reverse complement strand
TGCGCGTGCTCCAGGGCGAAGGGCATGAGTACGTCTCCGGAACCCTCCTGGCGACCACTCATTCTCTGGAACCGGTTATTGTCCGCAAAGACCTCGCCGTGACGGGCGTTGCCGGCATACCTCGGCGCGGTTTTCCAATCGGGAAGCTGATTGCCGCTATCGAGCAGTTCCTGGGCTGGAACAACCAGACCAAAGCGGTCCTCGTGGGCGTGGGCAACCTGGGCACGGCGCTCCTGGGCTACCAGGGGTTCGAGACGCTCGGTTTGCGGATTGCCGGCGCCTTCGACCGGGACCCCGCGAAGATCGGCAAGTGGGTTCAGGGGCGGAAAGTGCAGCCCATCACCCAGCTTGCGGCTTTCGTCAGACGCGGCGGCATCCGGCTGGGTGTCCTCACCGTCCCCGCTGCGGCAGCTCAGGAGACTGCCGATGCCATGATCCGCGCGGGCATTCACGGCATTTGGAATTTCAGCCCCGCCAGATTGGAAGTTCCCGCCGGGGTCGTTACTCAGAAAGAAGACCTGGCGGAGGGCTTGGCCGTCCTCTCCCACAAACTCCAACACTTGCCTCCAACCGAACGTGCCAAGCAGTCTCTGGTCTCCGCGTCGCCTCCATAGCAGGGTTGATGCGCTAGCACCCCACCGGGAACACCGGATGCCGAAGGTCAAACTTGCGGAGCCAATCCGGCTTAGGCACGGCTGGCCACGGTGCCTCGCTGCTGCATCCAGCTCTGCCCCAGCGCAGTGAGCGTTTCCTCCTGGAGCAACTTCTCGAGCAGCGGGAACACGCTGCGTTCTTCACCACGAAAATGATCGCGCGTCGCCGTGATCGCGACCTTCAACAGGCGCCTTGCCTCGGCGCAAGTGTTCGCCGTCTGCACCTTGCGCAACCGGTCATCAATCTCATGATGATCCTGGTGCATGCGCTTGAGCTCGCCGTTGTGTTCCTGCACATGATCCAACGCCAGATAGGCGAGGTTGGTTTCCGTCTTGGCGTGGCCCTCCAGCAACCCCTCGACGATGCGAGCCATCGTCATTACCTCCACCAGCGTGGTGAGGCTGGGCAGAACGCGCTCGATTTGATCGAATACGCCCAGGAATATAGTATGCTCTGCGACCAGGGCTTCTGTAATCTTCATGCTGTGAATCATCCTAACTGAGCGCTAGGAAAGTCGCAACCGGCGATGTGTGTTTGTGCGGGTTGCTTAAGACACTGTAGTGATACCTCGTTGCTGCGCAACCCGCAGCCTTGGTAAGGGCTCTTACCCGAACAAATCCATCTGTGGAGGCGGCGCCAGTTGCTTGAGTTTGTCGCGGTCCTGCTGCCGGCGCGCCGCCTGGCGCACATTGCCCTCGGGCGTGAGTTCGGATTCCTCCAGGTTGCCCAGGATCTCCTTCGCTCGCTCCAGGACAGTCTTCGGCACGCCCGCCAGCCGCGCCACCTGGATGCCGTAACTCTTGTCGGTCCCGCCCTCCACAATCTTCCGCAAAAACACTATCTGGTCGTGCCATTCGCGCACGGCGACGTTGAAATTCCTCAGCCGCGGCAACCGCGCCGCCAGTTCCGTTAACTCGTGATAATGCGTCGCAAACAGCGTCTTTGCTCCCACCTGGTTGTGCAGGTGCTCCACAATGCTCCAGGCCAGGCTCAAGCCGTCGAACGTGCTCGTGCCCCGCCCTATCTCATCCAAGATGATCAGGCTGCGGGTCGTCGCATTGTTCAGGATGTTCGCCGTCTCGACCATTTCCACCATGAACGTGGACTGTCCCCGCGTCAGATCATCGCTCGCCCCAATGCGCGTGAAAATGCGGTCCACCAGGTCGATCCGCGCCTCCGCCGCCGGGATGAACGACCCCGTCTGCGCCAGCAACGCGAGCAGCGCCACCTGCCGAATGTAAGTGCTCTTGCCCGCCATATTCGGCCCGGTGATGAGTGCGATTTGCGTCTCGCCCTCCAGCCGCGCATCGTTCGGCACAAACCGCTCCTCGCTCAAGTTCTGTTCCAGCACGGGATGCCGGCCCTCGCGAACGAACAGGATTCCTTCGTTGCCGATCTGCGGGCGGCAATAATTGTAGAGCCTCGCCGTCTCGGCAAAGCATCCCAGAACGTCCAGTTGCGCCAGCGCCGCCGCCGTCTGTTGAATGTCCGGCAGCCGCCCGAGCACCTCCTCCCGCACGTGCTGAAATAATTCGTATTCCAACTTCACTCCCCGCTCCTCAGCGCCCAGGATCTTTCCCTCCATTTCTTTGAGTTCCGGCGTGAAGAACCGCTCGCCGTTGGCAATCGTCTGCTTGCGGATGTAACCCGGCGGCACCCGGTCCAAGTTCGCCTTCGTCACCTCGATGTAGTAGCCAAACACCGAATTGAATCGCACTTTGAGTGATTGGATGCCAGTGCGCGCGATTTCATCCTGCTGCAATTTCGCAATCCAATCCTTGCCGCCGCGCATCGCGGTGCGCAGCTCATCCAGCGCCGGGTCGAAGCCGTCGCGAATCATGCCGCCTTCCTTTACCGCCAGCGGTGGTTCATCGACAATCGCCCGTCCAATTAGCTCCCCCAGGTCTGGCAGCTCGGTGACACGGCCCTCTAATTCCGCCAGCAAACTTGGGGCGGCTTCCGAAGTACTCCGCAACTCCCCGCCCGCCGCCCCCTCAACCGGAGACGCCGCAAGCAGGCTACGGTCTGAATCGACCGTCGGCCCGCTCTTCTCCACATCCGCCTTAGCCAATTCCCTCACAATCTGCTTCAGCCTCGGGATCTGCTCCAACGCCGTGCGCAAGGCGATCAAATCCCTCGCATTTCCGGTTCCCGCGCTCAGGCGCCCGAGCGTCCGCTCCAGGTCCCGCACCTGCGCAAGTTGCACCCGGAGTTCTTCGAGGCCAGCGGAATTCTCCACGAAGGTCTGCACCGCCTCTTGCCGTCGCCGAATCGGTTCGACTGTGGCGAGTGGTTGGGACAGCCAATCCCGCAGCCGCCGCGCGCCCATAGGCGTGACAGTGCGATTCAGCGATCCGTAGAGTGACGCGTTCCGCGGCGCGTCGTGATGCAACGGTTCCAGGATCTCCAGGTGCCGCAGGGTCGTAAAGTCGAGCGCCAGGTAATCGCTCCTCTGGTAGAAGGAAATGCGGGTCAGGTTCGCCACGTCGCGCCGCAGGTGCTGCGTGAGGTAATGCAGCACCGCTCCGGCGGCGCCGATGGCCGCCGTGCGGTCCTTTAACCCGAAGCCATCCAGCGAGGCGACTTTGAAATGCTCGCGCACGGTGAACAAGGCCGTTTCCGGGGCGAACACCCAATCGTCGTAGCCATTCAGAATCCAACCATAGCCCGTCGCCGCCGAGGCGCCGAGGCGAGCACTCTCCTCTACGGGTTTGCCGCTCCCCTTCTCACTATCGGATGGGGCCGGGGTGAGGGGTTTGCGTTCTGCTAATGCCCCACGACGCCCGCCCCTCAGCAAATCCCTCACCGCCACCGCTTCCCCCGGATAAATCAACTCTGCCGGCCGCAGCCGCTGCAGCTCGGTCAAGAGCTCCGTGTCTCCCTCCACCTCGGTCGTCATGAAATCGCCGGTGGTCAAGTCCACGAAAGCCAGGCCGAACGTCCTCCCGGCCGGATTCACTGCCGCGAGGAAGTTGTTCCGCTCCGCCTTGAGCATTCGCTCATCGAAGTGCGTGCCGGGACTCAGGATTTGCGTCACCTCGCGTTTCACCAATTGCCCGGGCCGCGCCTCTTCCATTTGGTCGCAGATGGCCACTTTGCGGCCGGCCTTGAGCAGCCGTCCGACGTAGGCATTGGCGGCGTGGAACGGAATGCCGCACATCGGCACGGTGCCGCGTTTGGTCAGCGCCACATTGAGCAGTTGCGCCCCCGCCTGGGCGTCTTCGAAGAACATCTCGTAGAAGTCGCCCAGCCGAAACAGCAGCAGCGCGTCCTTGGGCAGCTCGCTCTTGATGCGGCGATACTGCGCCATCATGGGCGTGAGTTGAGCGGTGCTGGCCATCGCCCAAGACGTTAGACAGGATTTGCTGGGCCGTCGAAACGAAATTTAGGCCAGGCCAGACATCACCCGCGCCATTGCCAGCGCAGTCTGCGCCGCTTCCCGGCCCCGGTTTCGCTTTGGGTTCAGGCAGCGGGCGCGCGCTTGCTGCTCGTTCTCCAGCAGCAGCACCTCATGGATGACCGGCACCTCGCATTGCACCTGAATCTCCATCAGCGCCCGGCTCACCGCTTCGCCGATGTGCGCCGCGTGCACGGTCTGCCCGCGTAGGATCACGCCCAGGCAGATGATGGCGGAGAGGCGTGTTGCGTATTGCGTGTTGCGTGTTGCGTGAGGGGAACCGGTCCTGGCGAGCCGGGCCGCCACCACTGGAATCTCATAGGCGCCCGGGACGCGCACGACCTGCACCTCCGCAGCTCCCGCGCGTTTTAGTTCGGCCTTCGCCGCCTCCAGCATCGCATCGACGTAACGCGCGTTGTATTGCGAGGCGACAACGGCAAACCGAGCGTTACCTGCCCTCAACGTCCCGGCCTTTATGGTTTTCAACATATCGTTCCAGCAGTCCAATACTCCACTGCTCCAGCACTCCGTTCAGGGCTATAGCAGATGTCCCAGCTTCTCCCGCTTCGTCTTAAGATAGCGAGCGTTGTGGGGATTCGGTTTCACCTTGATCGGCAACTGCTCGACGATCTCCAACCCGTAGCCCTCCAGCCCCACAATCTTGCGCGGATTGTTTGTTAGCAGGCGAATCGTCTTGAGGCCGAGGTCCGCCAGGATCTGCGCCCCGAGGCCGTACTCGCGCAGGTCCATGTCGAAGCCGAGCTTTTGGTTGGCCTCAACCGTATCGTAACCCTGTTCCTGGAGTTTGTAGGCCTTGATCTTAGGGGCCAGGCCAATGCCCCGTCCTTCCTGGCGCATATAAACCACCACGCCGCAGCCCGCCTCGGCCACCAGCCGCATCGCGTGGTGCAACTGCGGCCCGCAATCGCAGCGGCGCGAGCCAAATACGTCGCCCGTCAAACACTCACTATGGACCCGCACCAGCACATTTCGCTTCCCATCCACTTCCCCGCACACCAGGGCCAGGTGATGCCGCGCGTCAAGTTTCGACTCGTAGAGATACAAATCGAAGTCGCCGTAATCCGTAGGGAGCTTCACCACCTCGATGCGCTCTACCAGCTTCTCCCGCGCCCGCCGGAATTGGATCAGGTCGGCAATCGCGCAAATCTTCAGCCGGTGCTTCCGGGCGAACTTGATCAGCTCCGGCAGCCTTGCCATCGAGCCGTCGTCGCTCATGATCTCGCAGATCACCCCGATTGGCCGGCAGCCCGCCAGGTGTACCAGGTCCACCGTCGCCTCGGTGTGGCCGGCCCGCTGCAACACCCCGCCCGGCCGCGCCCGCAGCGGAAAGACGTGTCCCGGCTGCACCAGGTCCTCCGGCAGCGCCGTCGGGTCGGCCATGATCCGGATCGTCTCCGCTCGGTCACCAGCGCTGATACCCGTGGTAATCCCGCGCGCCGCGTCCACGCTGACCTGGAAATCCGTTTTGAAGGTCTCCCGGTTCTGCCGCACCATCCGCTCGATGCCCAATTGCTGCAGGCGCTCGGAGGTCGTCGGCACGCAGATCAGCCCGCGCCCATACTTGGCCATGAAATTGACCGCCGCTGCCGTCACGAACTGCCCTGCCATGATCAGGTCGCCTTCGTTCTCGCGGTCGGCATCGTCCACCACGATCACCATTTTGCCCCGCTGCAAATCGGCAACCACGGCTTCGATAGAATTGAACCGTTGCGTCATAAAGCAACCATAAGGCTATCGGCCTGGGGGATAAACGCCAGTCGCAAAAAACGGTTGCAGCCCCTTCAAACTATCTTGGCCGGCGACAGCAGGCATTCCCACGGGCCAAGCTTGCGAGCCGGACCGGAGATTTTCGGGCTCGCCAAAGCCTGAAAAGAGGACCTGGTGGAACGATCAAAGCTGAAGCCCATTTTTCCACCCAAAGGAGGCGGAGTCAGTGTGTCCTCACGCCACCGAGACAATGACAAGACCGGGGCGGACCGTGATTTCCCCCTCATTCCCTTCGAGCCTCCTTTGAGACATAACGCTAGCAATCGGCTGGCAAAACGCTCGCTGGTGGCTATCAACACAGTGGTGTCGCCGTGGTTGCAAGGTAGTTGCAGGCATGTTGCAAGCCTGTTGCAGGCTTGTTAGAAGCTTTCCTCTCTCCTCCAATCCCCGGGTTCCGGCCGGGGCGCCGGTGCGGGCCAAGCCGCTTTGCTGGGGAGCGCCCCGAAGCACCCGGCTTTGGATTAGAGACGGCGGCAGGGTCGACCAGGTTACAGGAATTCGACCGGTTTCGCGCTTCGACGTTTCTTCCGCGCTCTCGGTTGCCGCGGCCTCGCCCAGATTCGGCTACCGCCTGCTCGCTGGGGTCCTGGCACCACGCTGGCACATGGCTCTCGCATCACGTGTGAAGTGCCATAGCACGAGGCCAGCCACAGCCCTAACCCGAGCCCTTCCTGCCGGCCTACAGCGCGAATTGTCCCAGCATCCCACCCAGGAGCACAAAGAAGGATTCCTGGATCACCCACACGGCAAAAACAAACCAGGCAGCGCGGAGGAAAGGCACCCCGGCAAGCTTGGCAAGGCCCACAGAGAGCACGCCGACCAGCCAAAAGGAAAACAGGTTGGCGGCGCCTATCAGCAGATGGCTCTTGCGGGTAGCATCGAAGTCGGCGACCACCAGCGCCAAGCTGGGCGTGGCGAACATCTTGGCCAGGTTAATGGTCAGCAGCAGCATGACGATTCCGCCCAGCACGCTGATCATCAGCGCCAGCCCGGCCACTTCGAGCGCCTTAAGATAGCCAAACTGCGCCTTCAAGAACCGCCGTCCCAGCAGCCAGAGGAGAAATGCCCACCAAAACACGCGGGCGAAGCAGATCAGGGCGGCGGCCATGCTTCCCGCAACCTTGAGGATGGCGGGATCAGTGATTATGCGGGTGGCGGCTTGGACCTGGTTTGCATCGGCCCTGGTCATCTTGCCGGCTGTGACCTGTTGGTCAACCTGTTTGGCCTTCTGTTCGCCCGCTTCGCGCACCTGCCGCTGAATGCTCGGCTGCGATAGTAGGACGATGATGGTCAGGACGCCCACCACCGCCGACAGTAGCGCGGGCAGGAGCCAATTCCCAACGCAAAACCGGCCGGCCTTGACCCCCACGAACACCTCGCCCGGAACGGCAAAGACATTCAGCAGCCGCGCGGCGAGACACATCGCGGGCGGCTGCGGGGCGTCCGGGGGAGATTCCTGGACCGGCAGAGGCTCTTCCATAAACGAAATCAGGATCGATCATGCCCAACCGGGCACGCCGCCAGCATGTAAGAGTAATTGCCGCTTGTCCAGTCGATAGAGGGCGGCCACAGACTGGCTGTCCGGCATGGATTCGAACCATGACAAAGAGCTCCAAAGACTCTTGTGCTACCATTACACCACCGGACAAGGACGGGCACAATCTAGCGGCCAGGCAATGCGCGCGCAAAGGAAAAAGGATTGCGCTACCGGTGCCGGGCGCAGCCGGCGGAGCATTAACCGTGACGCAGCGTGGCGCTCTCCCACCGTCACTGCTGGCGGTCTCACTTCCCGTAGGCGTCGTAGAGCAGTTTGAGCGTCAGGGCGATAACCACGGAGAGGAAAACTGGCCGGATGAACTTCGTGCCCCGGGCGATGACCATCTGTGAACCTAACCTCGCCCCCAGCACCTGGCCGACTCCCATTGTCAGCCCGGCGGCAAACCAAACATTGCCGCCCAAAAGGAATAGCGCCAAGGAACTCACGTTGCTGGCAAAGTTCATGACCTTGGAATATCCGGTAGCTCGCGTCATGTTGAACCCGAGCCCAAGCATGAAGGCCATCGTCCAGAACGTGCCCACGCCCGGACCGAAGAACCCGTCATAGAAGCCAAGCAGCAGGCCGAAGGTCAGGTAAAACGCCCTCCGCCCCACACGCGGGTGCAGATCTTCCGCGCCCAGCCTTGGCCTCATCATCGCGTAAATAGCCACTCCGATGAGCAGGACCGGTATGGCGCGCCGCAGGAATGAGGGATCAACCTGCTGCACCGCCAGCGCGCCCAGCGCCGCGCCCAACAGCGTGAGCACAAATCCCTGCGTGCAATCCTTCAGCGCCAGCGTTCTTGCCTGTGCATAATGCCACGACGCGCTGCCCGATCCAAAGCTCGCCTGCAGTTTATTCGTGCCCAGGGCATGCTGTGGATCCAGGCCGAAACTCAGTAGCACCGGCAGAGTGATCAGCCCGCCGCCGCCCGCAATGGAATCAACAAAGCCGGCTGCCAATCCCGTTCCAAAGAGGAGCGGGAGGTTCCAGAGCTTGAACGTGGCTGCCATGCTAGCTTGGTTCACTAACAATCTAAGTGCAGGATGCCCGCGCTAGCCATTGCGGTCTCTGGCTGCCGCAAAACGCCCAGAGCATGATGGCCGGAAGCGGTGCCATCCATCGAGCCGCCGACTTGGAGGACGACCCTACCCGGTGTCTTCAAGGCCGAGAAATCCAGCGCGACGTGCCGCTCAAACTGCCCCCACTTCACACCGGTGACAGGCCTGGTCTTGCCCTGGACAACCGCGACCCCGAAATCAGCCGTGACCACGGTGAACGAGGCCGGCAGCCCCGTTTTCGCGAACGCAATGCCAATCCTCGCATCCTGGGGCCAGTAGCCGCCCTGGCTGGCACGGATGAAGATTTCCTCAGCGTGGACAACGCCGAAGCTCGCTGGGAGCGTTAGCAGAAGGGCACAGAGCTTTCGGACAGGAGGCACCGGCTTTACAGAGTTAGTATCGTTCCAATTCGCTGGCGGCCATCCTGTCAATCCTGGGTGGCTTGTCAACGCTCGCCCGTCGCCTCGCCCCCAGTAGTTCATCCACCCGGACGAGTTGGTAGCCCTTGCCCGCCAGGGAGTCGAGCAACTCGCCGAATCGCGCGTCGCACTTGCCCGTCCGCCCCAAACCGAAGCTGATGTCCAGCAGCAGGCTGAACCCATTCAGAATCCTGGCCCGCGCCCTTCCCGTCCACGGCCGTCTGCCCGGCCTCCCGCATCGTTTTGGCTTGTGTGGCCGACTATGCGCAATTTCGTTGTAGCGTCAGGCATCCTTGCCTGACGTAGAGGACGGCATCCCTGCCGCCCGGACAAAACGTTGGCAGGTCTGTGATCCACGAATTCTCCCATGCGCTTTGGTTTGCGCGCGCTTCTTTCCGCCGGTCTGGGAAGCCCGGCTTTACGTCAGGCAAGGATGCCTGACGCTACGGTTTGCGCCTGCCTTCTTTCTTGAAACAAATCGCGGGCCTGATGGGTAATTCCGTTGTGATATGAAGACGATTGCGACGCGGATTTCACCTGGGTGCGGGCCGGTCGGCCGGAAATTGGCGCTGGTCCTGGCCGCGAGCGCGGCCATGGCCGGTTTGGGATATGTGTTCTGGTGCCTGCTGTGTGTCGTGCAAAGTTGGGCGGCCTCCACCACATGGGCGTCCCAAATCATCCAATAGCCAAGAGTGTGGCGCGCGCCTTCCAATGTTATGCAAGAGGTTTGCTTGCAAGAGTGTCTTGGGCTTAGGGTAGGCCCCGACCCGCGGCGGCCGGCCGATGACAGAAGCACAACCATTCGAGGCGTTCATGCGGAACTACCAGAACATGGTGTTTAGCACGGCTATGCGTTTGGTCGCCAACCAGGCTGAGGCGGAAGACATCGCGCAGGATGTGTTTCTGAAGGCTTATGGGCGTTTTGACGATCTGCGCAATAGCCCCACCGCCGGCGGCTGGCTGAGGACCGTGGCGACGAATATGAGCCTGAATCATCTTTCGCGCTATCGGTCGAGGTGGAGTTTCTTCTCGGAGCTGTTCAGCGGCGGCGGTGAGGAGGACGAGAAAGAGCCGGAATTTGAGGCGCCCGAGAATGTGGTGGAAGAGTTGGCAAACGCCGACCGCCGCGCGCTCGTGGAGCAAGCGCTGCAGAGGTTGCCGCCGGCCCAACGCGTTCCCCTGGTCCTGTATCATCTGGAGGAACTGAGTTACGAGGAAATCGCGGCCAAGCTTCGCGTGTCGCTCGGCAAGGTGAAGATAGACATTTTCCGTGGCCGAGAGGCCTTACGCAAAAAACTACGCTCGCAAAAGGGAGAAGAAACCCGCGCGGCCTGATAGGTATGCAACCCGAATACGAACGAGAATTGGAAGCGGAGATTGACCGGGAGCTGGAGGGGCTGCCGGAGTTGTCTGCGCCCCGTACGCTTGCCGCGCGAGTGATGTCTGCGATCGAGGGCCAGGCCGAGGTGGCGTGGTATCGCCAGCCCTGGCAGATGTGGCCGGCTGCTTTGCGGGTAGGATCGCTCGTGGTTCTCCTGGCGCTCTTTGGCGGGCTGTGTCTTGCGGGTCAGCGGCTGGCGCACGGTGAGGCCTACATCGGCGCAGCGCACAGGCTCGGACACTGGCTCTCGGGCGCGAGCGCACTCGGGAACGCCGTGAGCGTCCTTCTCAGTGCGGGCGTATTGGCCGTGAAGCAACTCGGCACGGGGACCATCGTGGCGGCCCTGGTGGCTGCGGCACTCGGATATGCCATGTGCCTGGGGCTTGGCACGGTCTGTGTGCGACTCGCCTTCGCGCGCCGTTAAACAAATCGAATTATGAAACCATACAAGCGAACATCGGTACTCTCATTGGCAGCCGCAGGCGCGCTCCTCCTGGGCGCCCTGATTCCGCTCCCAAGAGCAAACGCCGCTCGCCAGGACGCGGATTCACAATCCGGGACACCAGCCAGCCGTGCCGCCACCGGCCAGGGTCAGACCGAGGCGACGGACGCAACCGCAACCAACGACGTGCCCAAGCCACCAACCGCAACGAACGATGCGTCCAACGAAGTGCCACCCCAGGCGGGGGTTAACCGGGAAGCGGTGGTCGTATTCGGCAAGGATGTGGAATTGAACGCTGGTGATTCAGCCGAGGCGGTGGTGGTGCTCTTCGGGTCGGCAAAGATCCGCGGCAAAGTGCATGATGCCGCCGTAGCGATTTTTGGGGATATCGACGTCGAGGGAGGGGAGGTTGGGGACGCGGCTGTAGCCGTGATGGGCAGTGTGAAAGCGGGGCCGGAGGCCAAGATCCATGGAGACGCAGTGGCGGTTGGAGGGACGCTGGATGTTAGCGAGGGTGCGACTGTGAGAGGGGAGAAAGTGGCCGTAACATTTCCGGGCCTGCATGCGGAATGGCTCAAGAACTGGTTGCTGCACTGCGTTCTGAAACTGAGGCCGTTGGCGCTGCAAGTCGGCTGGGTCTGGGCGGTCGCCGCGATGTTCTTCGTGGTTTACCTGTCCATTGCCTTGCTCTTTCAACGTCCGGTCGCGGCCTGTGTCGAAGAACTCGCCCGGCGTCCGGCCACGACGTTCGTCCTCGGTCTGTTGGCACTACTGCTCTTGCCATTGATGTTGCTGATTCTGGCGGCGACAGGATTGGGCTTGCTGGTGATGCCTTTCCTCCTGGTGGCGGTGTTGCTTGGCGCCATCGTCGGCAAGATTGCATTGATCGAATCCCTGGGATTCAAACTTGGCCGGCAGTTTGGGGTGGGAGCCTTACAAAAGCCGCTGGCGGCGTTCCTGCTTGGGTCGCTGCTCATCACACTGCTTTACCTGGTGTGGGTGGTTGGACTCTTGACCTACATGATGCTCAGCGTCTGGGGTTTGGGCGTCGCGGTCACAGCAGCTTTTGGCGGGCTGCGGCGCGAGCTGCCGGCGAGGCGTGTCCCTTCACCCGCAGCGAAGGAAGGGGGCTTCGCGGCCGCCGCGGCCACAGTGGACGCGGCCTGCTCCTCAGGTGCTTCAACTGGTGCCGAGCCGCAAGCTCAGGCTGTGTCGCCAACTTTGGCCGCGCCGCTTTCCCCAACTGTGCCCGATGTCTTGTCGTATCCCAAAGCCGGCTTTTGGGAACGTATGGCGGCCGCGTTTCTTGACGTCGTGCTGGTGAGCATCCTGGGAGCCTTGACGCACGAGCCGGTCCTGTGGTTGCTCATATCACTGGCGTACTTCGCCGGCATGTGGACTTGGAAAGGCACCACCATCGGCGGCATTGTCCTTGGCCTGAAGGTCGTACGGCTCGATGGGCGACCTTTTACCTTCGTCGTGGCACTGGTTCGCGCATTGGCCGCGGCGTTTTCCGTCATCATTCTGTTCTTGGGATTCCTGTGGATTGCCTGGGATGCGGACAAACAAGGTTGGCACGACCGAATTGCGGGGACCGTGGTTTTGCGCCTGCCGCGCGGGACGCCGTTGGTCTGCATTTAAGCTCCGAGTGACTTTGGGCGTCCGGCCTGCGCCACAAGCTGGACGCCAGCCCTGCGACCTACGCAGTCACGTAAATGAGCCAGCCGCGTTTCGGCTCCACGATGATTGGTTCGTCCGCCCGCCACGTCTTGGCCGGCTGGAAATCCTTCACCTCCGGCGCCACAAAACGCACTTTGCTCCCGTCCAAGCCGAGCGCCTTCCAGTCCACCTGCAGGCGCACCTCGATTTTCTCCGGGGCCCAACTGGCGAGCGCGACCAGCGTCTTGCCGGGCTTCACGTAAGCGGTGGCCAGCACGCCCGGCCGGTCAGTGCGAACCGGGCAAGTCGGCTCCCACCAGCCTATCATCCGGGCTTCCCCGATGCCGAACTCATCCCACAGCTTCCACACCGGCCGCGCGCCGGAATTGGACCACGGCATACGGGCCGTCATGCCGAAGAGCATCCCGCGCCAGCGGTTACCTCCGTCCTGCAGCATGTCGCCCATGAGCCCGAAGGGAATGCCGCTGCATTCCACCAGCCACTGCTCGGGCGACATCGCCTCGTAATCGAATCCCTCACCGAACCAGAGCCGGTTTACGTAGGGGAAGAACTCGGTGTATTGATTGGCCGGCCCTTTCGAGAAGAGTGTGTTCGAGTGCAGGTCAATCAGGCAGCCGGGCCGCGCACGGTCGAGCACTTTGCGCACGCGCGCGAGGATAGTGCGATCGTAGGCCACGTCATCGAGGTAGAGGCCGTCAATCGGCATATTCCGCGCCAGCCAGTTGATGCCTTCGACGTAGAAATTATACCAGCGCGAAGCGCCGCTGGTGAGAATCGCCGCGTCAGGGAACCCGCCTTCCACCATGGTATACCAGGCCGTCGTGTAATTGCCCCCCAGATGCTCGCGCAACCACGGGAACCCGCCGCCCGAGCCGCCCGCGAGCGCTTCGTCATCCAGGCTGCGCAACGCCCATAGCTCCGGCAGGTGCGTGGTCAACTCGCGGACGGTGTAATAAATCTTTACCTTCCTGCCGGCCGCCTGATTCGTGTGACAGAACTCGCGCAGGTTGTCCACGGCAAGGAACGGGTAATTGATGAACGGGTTCGGCGTCGTGGCGTGGTGGACGTTGATAACATTTACGTCAGGAGGAATGTCGTGCGTGCTGTGCCAATACCGCTCGCGGAAATGCGTTGCAGTGTCGAGCGGCTTCACCGGCGTAACGAGCAGTGAGAAATCAAAGCTGCGCTCCTCGCCGGCCTTCAACTCGAATGGCCCGGTGAACACTTGCACCAGAACCTCGCCGTTCGGCCCGTTGGTGATGGTGACGCCCCCTTTGCCGTCATTGAACCAGCTCGGCGGCGGCTTCGGGTGGTAGAGGTTTTGCATCGGCCCCTCGTAGCTGCTGCCCAGCAGCTTCACGTGCAACCCGGCGTGGGCGTTGCCGATCCAGAAGCTGTTGTAGGGCCCCTGCCAGCGCCAGGTATAGTTCGTAGGCGTCCGTCCTGCGGGCAAGCCGAGGCCCATGAAGTAGGTGGCAACCTCGGGGCGGAGGGGGATTTGCAAACGCAGATTGTCGGTATTGAAATCTCGAATGGCGGGAAGATGTGTGACAAAGGTAAGCGTTCCATCAAAATCAATCCTGGCGGTGCTATCTACCATGAAGCTTCCATACCCACGCCCCGAAACCAGAGTGGCCGGACCTGTGCCGCTCCAGGGCATCAGCCTGGGGATACCAATGGGAGCCGTGCGCCGGAGATCGTCAATACCGTCAATAAAGAACTCGACGGGACCACTGAGGACCTCTCGCCCTTCCTCGCTCATCTCCAAGGGCATCTGGCAGAGGCCGGACGAAGACTGGGCAAAGGTCACTTGAAAACCACTACCGCGTGCCGAAAGGCCAGCAAAGGTTAGTGGCGAGTAGGGGGCGGTGGGCTCGTCGTCTATCCCGAGTCTGGAATCGAGCCATCTTAGCCGCCCTAGCCGCCATGGCTCGCTGTCGCCGCGGTCGGCCAGTTCGGTGGGCCGCACGTTGAGCTTGAGTTCAATATCCGCAGGCGTCGCGTTCGCCAGGCGAATGGTCACGGTGGCACTGTGCTCGCCCGGCTTGGCATCGCGCGGCACATCAACGCCGATCCACAGCGCCTGCACCTTGCCCTGCGGCACGTTGACCGTCTTGCGGAAGGGCTTGCCGTCCCAATTTGTGCCGCCGGTGTTGAAGCAGTTCAGCCACCGGGCGATCTCGCCCTTGAACTCGACATCCAGCGCCGCCAGGTTCGTCCGCGTCGCTAAGACGCCGATCTGGAAGACGTAGAACTCATTCCGCTGTGCCTCGCCGTGGAATTCCCTGCCAGGACCGGACTTCACCCAGCGAAGCGGCAGTTCATCCGTCATGTGGATGGGAAAGCGCCGGTCTTCGGGAAAGAGGAAATACGCGGACTCAGCCGCGCTCCGGGCGAGCATTGCTTGCGTCTCCTCCGGCGTGGCGACCACTTCCATCGGATAGAAGCTGTCGAACTCCGTCCGGGCTTCCAGGCGAACGACCGCGGCACACGGCAGCCCTTCCGTGTTGGCCGGCAACCGTGCCTTCCAGTCGGAAGCAGCGGTTTCCTGCGGCGGAAGATAATCGTGATTGTAACTGCCCCAGTTCGGCTCCGGCACAAAGGGGAGGTAATAGACGAAGTAATCGCCCGGGGCTGTTTGCGGCTGAAAGGTCAGCACGCCCTCAAACCGGTCGAGGTGGAGCCGGGCGACGTTTGTGATGCGCACACCGCTGACCGCGTCCACGACGATTATTTGTTTGCGCTCGGGGTCCCGGTCTCGCCGCCGCCAGGGAATCTTGACCAGCACGGCATCCGTCTTCTGCTCGACGCGCACTATGGCCCGATGATTTCCCAGGCCTTCCGTCCACGGTTCCGTCGCCACGTCGTAAGGGACTTCGTCCAGAGCAAACGCCGAACCCGCGCCCATCACCGCGAGCAGAGTAGCGAGAACAAGGATGTCTCCTGCGATAACTCGTCGCCTTCCCATGTGAGCTGTGTGACCCATGAGACTCAATTAACTCTCCTAACCCTCACGCCCTCAGTTGTGATGAGCTGTGACTTCGGCCAAGTCCGCGGCAAAAGCATCCACGTCCTCAGGCGTGGTGTCCCAACTGCACATGAGCCGGGCGTTGTCCTGGCTGACATGCGTGTAGAATTTCCAACCGCGCTGGTGCATGCCTTGAACGACCTCATCCGGCAACCCGGCAAACACCGAATTGGTCTGGACCGGGTGCGCGATCTTCACGTGCGGCAAATGGCGAATGGCCCGGTCCAGGCGTTGCGCCATCGCGTTCGAGTGCTTTGCGTACCGCAGCCAGGCGCCATCCTGCAGCATCCCCACCCATGGCGCGGAAAGGAACCGCATCTTCGAAGCGAGCTGCCCGCCCTGCTTGCAGCGATAATCAAACTCCCGCGCCAGTTCGGTATTGAAGAACACGACCGCCTCGCCCAAGGCGATGCCGTTCTTGGAGCCGCCGAAGCAAAGCACGTCCACTCCGGACTCCCAGGTGATTTCCTTCGGCGTGACGCCTAGCGCGACGACGGCATTGGCGAACCGCGCTCCGTCCATGTGCACCCGCAGATGGCAACGCCGGGCGACATCGGTCACGGCTCGCAATTCCGCTAGCGAATACACCGTCCCCACCTCGGTCGCTTGCGTCAGGCTGAGCGCGTGCGGCTTGGGATAGTGAATGTCCGTGCGCTTGTTCACCGCGCGGTCAATGGACTTCGAGTCGATCTTCCCGTCCGCCCCGGGTAGCAGCAGGACCTTGGTGCCATTGGCGAAGAACTCCGGCGCGCCGCACTCCGACGTTTCAATGTGCGCCTGATCGTGGCACAGAATGCTGTGGTAGGACTGGCAGAGCGACGCCAGCGAGAGCGAGTTGGCCGATGTGCCGTTAAAGACGAAGAACACCTCGCAGTTGGTCTCGAATACGTCGCGCACGAGGTTGGACGCTTTAGCCGTCCAATTGTCGTCACCGTAGCTGATCTCGTGACCCTGGTTGGCCTCGACCATCGCGGTAAACGCTTCCGGGCAAATCCCGGCATAGTTGTCACTGGCAAACTGGCGGCGGCCATCTAGTTGAACACTCATGTCCCCATTCTAGAGATCCGGCTGCCGGATGAAAGCAGGGAATTGGGGCGGAGCGACGCATATTCTGCTTGCGTTCAGGGCTTCGGTGAAATCTGCTTCCCGGAATGTCAGCCGTTAACCTGTTCCTTCAGAACGCCTTGTGAAGTTGGTGACCGGACTCTTCCGTCGTAAGTCCCTGGACCAGTTGGTCGGCGAGACGGCTGACCCCAGCCAACAACTGCGCCGCGTGCTCGGTCCGGTGCAGCTTACCCTCCTCGGCGTGGGCGCGATCATCGGGGCGGGGATCTTTTCCACCGTCGGCACGGCGGCCGCGGGCGGCGGGGAACATATCGGAGCGGGTCCGGCGTTAGTCTTATCGTTTCTGTTTGTGGCTGTTGCTTGCGGCTTTGCCGCGCTGTGCTATTCGGAGTTTGCTTCAATGGTCCCGGTTTCCGGATCAGCCTACACCTACGCCTATGCTACGCTTGGGGAGCTGGTCGCGTGGATCATCGGTTGGGACCTGATCCTCGAATACGCCGTCGGCAATGTGGCCGTGGCGATTTCCTGGTCGGATTACTTCCAGAGCTTGCTGGCCGGGTTCAAGCTGGCGTGGCCGGTATGGTTGGGCACCGATTATCGCTCCGCCCTCCAAGCCGCCCACAAGATCGCTGAAGCCAAAGCCAGCGGGATTGATCTAGGCACGCTGGGCGATGCTGTGGCTCGCGGCGGCCAGGCATGGAACCTGGCGCCGCGGATTGTGGGCGTCCCGATCATCTTCAACCTGCCGGCCGTGCTGATTGTGGCTTTGATAACCTGGGTGCTGGTCCGGGGCATTCGCGAGAGCGCCGGCTTTAACTCGACCATGGTGATCTTGAAACTGGCGATCGTTGGGTTCTTCGTCGCGGTCGGCGTTTGCTACGTGAAGCCGGTGAACTGGACACCGTTTGCGCCGCACGGGTTGGCCGGCATTTCCAGCGCCGGGGCGAGCATCTTCTTCGCCTACATCGGATTTGACGCCGTATCCACCGCCGCGGAAGAAACGCGCAATCCGCAGCGGAACGTGCCTATCGGGATCATCGCCAGCTTGATTCTCTGCACCGTTATTTACGTCGCGGTCGCCCTGGTCCTGACCGGCATGGTCAAGTGGGACCAATTCACCGGCGTGGCAGACCC
>Ga0181518_10002503_pt1 | contig 17658 bp, 14 predicted proteins | sample PEATcosm2014_Bin_28_FD_119751 | JGI IMG/M metagenome (GOLD analysis project Ga0181518, IMG submission 119751) | Peatland microbial communities from MTU Mesocosm Facility, Houghton, MI, USA - PEATcosm2014_Bin01_60_metaG | ecosystem: Environmental > Terrestrial > Soil > Wetlands > Peat | place... | reverse complement strand
GCAAAAGGGTGGGGCAGACCCCCGGTGGAGTGATGGGGCTGCGCAGAATTCCCACCCTTGCGAAGAACGCAAGGGTGGGGCAGCCTCGGTAGGTTGTCATAAAGGCAAAAGGGTGGGGCAGACCCCCGGTGGAGTGATAGGGCGGCGCGGGATTCCCACCCTTGCGAAGAACGCAAGGGTGGGGCAGCCTCAGTCGGTCGTCATAAAGGCAAAAGGGTGGGGCAGGCCCCCGGTGGAGTGATGGGGCTGCGCAGGATTCCCACCCTTGCGAAGAACGCAAGGGTGGGGCAGCCTCGGTAGGTTGTCATAAAGGCAAAAGGGTGGGGCAGGCCCCCGGTGGAGTGATAGGGCGGCGCGGGATTCCCACCCTTGCGAAGAACGCAAGGGTGGGGCAGCCTCGGTAGGTTGTCATAAAGGCAAAAGGGGTGGGGCAGACCCCCGGTGGAGTGATAGGGCGGCGCGGGATTCCCACCCTTGCGAAGAACGCAAGGGTGGGGCAGCCTCAGTCGGTCGTCATCAAGGAAAAGGGGTGGGCCCGCCCGCCGCGTCTCTACCTCCGGGTGGAGGCGGTTTGCAGTTGTGCGACTTTCGCGCGGGAAGAAGATTGCTGGTAGTGGGCGATGCCCTGGTAGAGAGCTTCCGCGATTTGCTGGCGATAGGCTTCGCTTTGCAGTTTGGTCTCGTCCGCGGGGCTGCTGACGAATGAAATCTCGGTAAGAATGGCGGGCATTGTCGTCCCGGTGAGCACGGCAAACGAGGAGTCTTTGATGCCCCGGTTGCGAATGTCGGGACTGCTTGCGGCCACGGTGCCGTAGAGAGAACGCTGCACGCTTTCCGCCAGACGCCGCGACCGCTCGGTCTTTTCGCGCAACTCTTCGGCCGAGAGCGATGCCGGAGTCAGCTTGGCCGCCGTGCCATCGTCGCGCTTTTCCGCTTCCCGCGATCCGGGAGCGGAAAACACGTTGGTGTAATAAGTCTCGACTCCCCGGGCCGACGCCGAACTGCTGTAGTTGGCGTGCACCGACACGAAGACATCGGCCTGCGACTGGTTGGCAAAATCGGCGCGCTGGTCGAGGGCCAGGTAAGTGTCGTCGGTGCGGGTGAACATGACTTCCGACCCCAGCCGCGCTTCGAGCAACTTGCCCAGGCGCCGGGTCACGTCGAGCACCAGATCTTTTTCCAGCAATCCCTGCTGGCCGACCGTTCCGCGGTCCCAGCCACCGTGGCCGGCGTCAAGCACGATGCGAAATTTTCCGGTTTTCGCCAGTGGCGTCAATCCCGCACCAGGAGCCGCTTTTGCCGCAGTTGGCGCCGCGTTGACGGAGGCAGTCGTCAGCTTTGCGGCCGCGCCTTTTGGAGCAAACTGGCTCGCCGACAAAGTCTTCTCGCTGCCGCGCAACTCCACCACCAAGCGGTAAGGACTCGACTCCATGCTGACGGCGAAGTTCGATCCATCTTTGGTGTCGAGCACGACTCGCGTCACGCCGGCGACGGGCTGCGCCATGCGCACGCGCACCAGCGACGCATCGCCGACTTCCATTGTTTTTCCATCCAGTTCGGGCGCGAGCGCGGTGTCGTGCAGATCGAAGTAAATCCGCTCGGGCGACATCAGACGATGCACTTCGTAAGGGACCTGATCGTCCATGTCAATCACCACGGTGCTACCCATGGACGAAGACCAGTGACGCACGCCAGTGACTTTGGGCAGCGCCGCCAACTTCTCTGCCGTCATGGCGGTGAGTGGCGCAAGGTCGGAGCTGGGACCTGCCTGCGCCGGATTCATCAGATTGTCGGAGGCAGCGGGAGAGAGAAGACCCGCCGCGTTTGTCCGCGTCAAAGGCGATGGTGAACTGGCGGCATTCCCGGTTGGTGAGGCTTCCGTTTTCTCATGCATCTGCATGCCCCACCAAACGCCGGCGGAGAACAGGGCGACCACCGCGATCAGGCCCATCACCATATTCAAGCCCGCGCGCGAATGGCGGGAAACGGGAGCCTGCTCCAGGAACGGCAAGACGGGGAACTGCTCGGTCGGAGTCGGCGGCTCTTCGATTTCGAGTATGTCGTCGGGTGAGTCGTCCGCTGACTCGTTCGCGACTCTGGGCCCGGCCAACTCGAACACGGGCTTAGGCGGCTCGACCAAGTCTTCGGGAACGACAAGCAGCTCTGTGAGCGCTGCCAGCTCTGGGATAGCTTCTGGAACTCGAAGCGCTGCAGGTACCGGTTGCTCGATCGCGGAAACGGGCTCTGCAACGGGAGACGGGGCAAGCCCCGTCTCTACACTCTCGGTCGGCACCGGATCTGGCGCAACCGTTGGCGCTGCGGGCGGTTTGACGCCCAGTATTTCGTTCGCCACGCCGGACAACCAGTCGATGCGGCGATCTTGATCTTCGGGCTTGAGCGCGGAGAGGACGAGCTCCGCGAACAGGTCGAAACAGCGCACGTCGTCATCGCTGAACGCCCAGGCAGTGGTGGAGAACGCTTGCAACACACCGAGGGGCTCGCGCCAGCCGCCGAGCGGAACCAGCACGGTCGAACGAGCTCCGATCGAGTGCGCGAAGTCGAGTTCGACGCGCGTGTCAATCTCGCAATCGTCGGAGCGCAGGATGCGGCCCGACTCCAGGCACTCCCGCAGAAACTCCGATTCGGCTTTCAGGTAAATGGCGCGCCGGATGCCAAGCTCTCCGGCGGCGGCGCGGCACACCATCTCGGTTGGGCCAATGATCTCGGGCGCTTCGGCCAGCGCCACCAGGATGCCGTCGGCCTGAGTAATGGCCAAGGCGCGGTCGCAGATCAATTGCAGGACTTCGTCTAGGATGAAGCGTTCCGTTTCGAATAAGTCGCGGTCCGAAGCGTGTCCCGTCGCCATGCGCCGGTTCCGGATTTGCTCGTGCAGCTCCGAGAAAGCGCGCAGCGCCCGCACCGCTTCCTGCCGCCCAATCGATTCGATGACGCGGTTGCCCTCTTGCAGCGGGGGCCCTGGGTCGGGCGTCGTCGCTTCCCAGTCAACGTGGGTTGGATTGGCACTCATGCTTGCGCGGTCAGGGCCACCAGAAACCTGTGGCTATTATCTCTAGATGCGTCTGGCTCGCCGGCGATTCTCGACCGGAGAGTTCACCAGACAACGACAGCCACGGCTACAGCTTTGAGCGTAATAGTCTTTGGGAGCATACCGCAATGTCCGTTGGTACACGTACTTTTGCGGCAGGGGCAAGGGAGGGTTCGGCAAGGATAGCTGCAACGGCAACTGAGGCTTAGCTGTCTGTGTTGAAACTCAAATGCCCAGAGCCAGCGCCTAAAGGCGCGTTCATAGCGCGGCATTTTCGGCATCGCTAAAGCGATGGCCTGATACGAAACCGAAGTTTTTCCGCAGCCCGCTAACGACGGTCCTGGGTCTTGTACCACTCCACGGTGCGGCGGAGGCCGTCTTCAAAGTTCACCACGACTTTGTATCCGAGATGCTTTTGCGCGAGGGTGATGTCGGCCAGGGAATGTTTGACATCCCCGGCGCGCTCGGGAGCGTAACTGACTGTGCCCTGGTAGCCTGTCAGTTTTTTCAGGGCCGCGAAAGTCTCATTGAGCGTGGTGCGCTGACCAGTGGCGCAGTTGAAGACGCGGCCGACGCACTCCGCTGCTGGGGCCGCGCAGGCCAGGAGATTGGCCGAGACCGCGTTGTCGATGTAGGTGAAATCGCGGCTGGTCTCGCCATCGCCGAAAATAGTGGGCTGCTCTCCACTCAGCATCTGCGTAGTGAATTTTGCCAGCACGCCGGAGTAGGGAGAAGATGGGTCCTGGCGCGGCCCGAAAATATTGAAATAGCGGAGGCACACGGTTTCCAGTCCATAACAACGGTAGAACGACACCATGTAATGCTCGCTGGCCAGTTTGGCCACGGCGTAGGGCGAGATTGGGCTGGGGACCATGGCTTCATACTTTGGAAGGGTGGGCGTATCTCCATAAGCCGAAGATGACGCGGCATAGACGACGCGCTTCACTTTCGCGTCGCGCGCGGCGACCAGCACGTTGACGGTGCCATCGACATTGGCGCGATTGCTGGCCAGCGGATCCAGCACCGATTTCGGCACGGACGGAATCGCGGCCTCATGCAGCACAAAGTCGACGCCCGCCGACGCTTCGCGGATGGCATCGAGATCGAGAATGTCGGCTTCACGGAAGTCGATCCGGCCGAGCACCTCGGTGAGATTCTCGCGGCGGCCGGTGGAAAAGTTGTCAATGCCCCGAACCTCGTCGCCGCGTTGCAACAGAGCGCGCACCAGCGAAGACCCGATAAAGCCGGCTGCTCCGGTGACTAGATATTTGGCCATGGCTTATTCATGATAACGGATGCACTACCCAGCCGGCGCGGGAATCGGCGCCGCCAGGGAGGGGTCTTGTTCCGGGATCGAGCAAACCGCCAGACTGCCCCGACAATTACCGAAAGACAGAATCAGGGACGCTGCTTCTGCTTGGCGAGTTGCAGAAACTCTTCCCGAGACAACCACTGGTGCTTGTCAAAATAATCCCACACCCCATTGAGCAGGGCCCGTGGATCGACCGACGCCAGAATGTCTTTCGTGACATTCTCCGGGACCGGTGTAGTCGCGGGGACAGCGACTCGCCCGCTGAGTGAGTCGAGGAGTTGCTTCAGTTGCGCCTGTTGTCCCGCTTCGATTTCCGCGAAGCCAATGCCCATACCCATGAAGGGGTACGAGACCCGGACTACCCCCGGAGCCTGAATCTGGACGCCGAACGACTTCAGGATAAGACTGACTTTCGTGCCTACGGGAAACGTGGTGTGCATTTCCACATAGCATCCGTGCAGGCTGATGTCGGTCAGGGTTCCCCACAAGCGATCCTGCCTGCCCTCGGCGCGAAACTCGACGCTGCCCGAACAACGAATTCGCACGCTTTGCCGCCGCTCTTGGAAATCGAGAGCGACCGCGGCCGCTACAGCCTTGCCGTCCGCCGTCGGCGCCGCGCAGGCTGGCGCGCCTTCGGCGATACCTCCCTTTAACCGGCGGAGATAATTCACGCCCTCTGCGGCGGCAGTGGTCTCTTCAGGCAGGCCAGGTTCTTCGACATGAATACGCGGATCCACAAGCGCCTCCAGCAGCGTTTTGCTTCAACCAGCTATCTCGCAAGTGGCTCTGGGAAGGGCACGGCTTCAGCCGCACTGCCCAGGGCCAATCAACACGCTGGCTTGGGCCCCTGAGGGAGCCGGCGGTTTACTCCTTCGCTTCAGTATGAGATGGCTTCTGATTGAATCGGCGGACCGTGGGAATACTTTAAGCCGGCGGAGATTGAGGCAAGCAGGCTCGAATCTGTTGCCACAGTTCATCTTTGCCCGCTCCTGTTTTCGCCGAAAATGCCACCATCGGCGTTCCGCGATAGGCTTGCCCGAGCGCGCGCATCGCCTGGGCCAACTGGTTGCCCGACAGCCGGTCGCATTTCGTGGCCACGATCGCGTGGGGCCGTCCTCGAGAAGCCAGAAATTCCAGCAACTGAGCGTCGCTTGGCTGCGGAGGAATGTTCGAATCGACGAGCGCGAGGCACAGTGCCAGGCTCGACCGTTGATGCAGGTACGGATCCACGAAGCGCGCCCAGTCATCCGAGATTTCGCGCGAGATCTTGGCGTAGCCGTATCCCGGCAGGTCGGCGAAGAGCATTTCCGTTCGCGGCTGCCCCGCCCGCCGCACTTCATAAAAATTAATGCTGCGCGTGCGTCCGGGAGTATTGCTGGTGCGCGCCAGCTTCGCGCCCACGAGCGCATTGATCACGCTCGATTTCCCCACGTTCGAGCGTCCCAGAAAGGCGATCTCCGGCACGGTGGGAGAAGGGAAGTGGGTCAAGTCGCTCGCCGAGAGCATGTATCGCGCCAGAATCCGCATAGACACAGTTTCCCGTGTAGGGGGCGCATATGGCAAGCGGCAAGGGAAAATATCTTAGTCAAAAATGGAGAGAAGATCTTAGGGTGCCCCGTCCAAGCTCGGCTTGGGCGGGCTCTGTCGTCGCGCTCACGCGCGCTTCACGGCCATTCGGAAACTTCGACGGTGTTGCCCTCGCCGTCAAGAAGTTCGAAGAAGCTGGTCCCTTGCCGGTCCCGCTGAACTGGACCGGCGTTGACGCCGTTGGCGATCAATTTGTCCCTGACTTTTTCAACTTTGTGTGAGAAGAATACGGGAGCGGGACGGGGATACAGCGGGTTTTTTGGAATGAGAATAACGGGATGGGTCTTCTCGTCGAACTGGAGAGCGATACCATCCCTGCTGGCCTGCTCTGTGGCGGCGAGTTTTCGCAGGCCGAACTTCTCCGCATACCAGGGAGACGCGTTGGCAACATCTCGCACCGCAATGTAGGTGGGCTGCGACACCGTCAACAGTCGCGCCAAGGAACGCGACGGCTTGATCTTGCTTTCGAATAGATAGCTTCGTTTCACCCAGGCGAGCAGTAACGTGGTTCCCGTATACCCTGCAAAAGCTGCGAAACGCCACGGACGTGAAACATCCTCAAAGAAAGGCAACGAAGCAAGTCCCCACAATAACCATCCGGCGATTGCCAACCAAGGCTTGAACGGTTTCAAAGATATGTTGCCGTACTCTGCAAGGATGAACAGCACCCCCCACAGGGCGCAGAGAGCGAGCAGCATCCGCAGGGCTAGCGTGAAAGATAAGTGCAAGTGCATAAGCCTAACTCTCAGAAAAAATTGACTTATGACCGAAAAGCTTACCACGAATCGCACCGGGCTTGTCTATAATCGAAGCTTACTCTGACAACGCAAGGACACTCCTTGGCACTCGACGAAAACATCTATGAAATCCGGCGCGAGAAGCTGAAGAAGATTGAGGCTCTCGGGCATCCCGCGTATCCGCGAAAGTTCAACTACAGCCACACCGTGGCGCAGATTCTGGCCGAGTATGGCGGCCAGACCACCGAGGAACTGGAATCGCCGCGCGTCTCCGTGCGGGTCGCGGGACGTATCATGGCCATCCGTCTCATGGGCAAGGCCGGCTTCGCGCACTTGCAGCAGGACGGCCAGCGCCTCCAGATCTACGTCAAGAAAGACGCCATCGGCGATGCCGGATACGAACTTTGGAAGCTGCTTGACCTCGGCGATCACATAGGGGTCCGCGGATATCTGTTTCGCACCCGCACGGGCGAACTCAGCATTCATGCCGAGGAACTGACTTTTCTGTCGAAGGACCTGCTGCCTCTGCCGGAAAAATTTCACGGCCTCACCGACGTGGAATTGCGCTATCGCCAGCGCTACCTCGATCTGGTCATGAATCCGGAAGTACGCGAAGTGTTTCTCAAGCGCAGCAAGCTGGTGCAATCGTTGCGCCGGTATTTCGATGGGCAAGCCTTCATGGAAGTCGAGACGCCGATGATGCATCCCATCGCCGGCGGGGCCGTGGCGCGTCCCTTCAAGACCCATCACAACACGCTCGATATGGATCTGTTCCTGCGCATCGCGCCCGAACTTTATTTGAAGCGGCTGACGGTTGGCGGATTCGATCGCGTTTACGAAATCAACCGCAACTTCCGCAACGAGGGTCTGGGCTGGAGATGGAATCCTGAGTTCACCATGCTCGAAGCCTATCAGGCGTACACCGATTATCTGGGCATTCTCGACACCACGCAGGCCGCCATCGAGCAGGCCGTTAAAGATGTAACCGGCGGGATGAAGACGAAGTGGGGCGAGCACGAGATCGACTGGTCGCACGCCAACTGGCGGCGTATGACGATGCGCGAGGCCATTCTCCATTTCTGGCCGGGGAACGCGGGAGCCAAACCGGAGCGCAGCGATTTCGCCGCCCACGCCTCGGTCGAGGCGCTGGTCGAGCGCGTGCGCGGCGCGGGAATCAGTCTGCAATACGATGCGGAGGAGCCGGTCGGCAAGACCATTGCAAATTTGTTCGAGGCGATTGCCGAAGAACACTTGATGCAGCCGACCATCATCTATGAATTTCCCACCGCGGTCTCGCCGCTTTCCAAGCAGAAACCGGACGAGCCCGACTGGACCGAACGTTTTGAAATGTTTGCCGGGCAAATGGAAATCGCCAACGGCTTCAGCGAACTCAACGATCCCGAGGACCAGCGCCAGAGGTTCGAGTCGCAAATCAAAGAACGCGAGCGCGGCGACGACGAAGCCCACCAGATGGATCTCTCTTATATCAACGCGCTCAGTTATGGCATGCCTCCGGCGGGCGGAGTGGGATTGGGAGTGGATCGTCTGGCGATGCTCTTCACCGACTCTCATACGATTCGGGATGTCATTTTGTTTCCGCTGCTGCGCCCGGAAAAGCATTCGAACGCGGAAGACGCTGAGAACACAGAGAAACAATAGGCTGGTGCTCGCGTAGATCTTCGAAGGTTAGGGGCGGGCGCTATTCTCCAGTACCTAAACAATCACTTGAAGTTGGGTCGCGCGACGATCATGCTGAGCTTAGTTCGAGCGTCGTTATCGGCAGCGCTGCCCGTAACGTGACTGCGCACGTTGGGTCGGGCAGCGCTTTGCCGTTCTACGGTTACGGCACCGCTCTAGCGTTGGTCGATCAGGTGGATGGTTTCGAGGATCGTATTCCCCACAATTTCAAGGCTGCGCGGACTTAGCTTGTCCATCGTGTCTTGCGCCGTGTGGTGGAACACGTTGTTATAGCCGTAATCCAGGTCGATTACATCGGCGCTGGGGACGCCGCGTTTGACGAAGGGCAGATGATCGTCTTCGATCGCGCTCTCGCTGGCGTAGAAGTGCGACTGATAGCCTCCGCGCTCGGCCGCGGTGTAAATCAGATCGAGCAACCAAGGCGTGCCGTTGGTCTCGCGCTGGATGTCGAGGTCGGCGTCACCGATCATGTCCATGACCATGAGCGCTTTGATCTTCTTGAGCGTGCCATCCTTCTCCCATTTTTCGGCGAGATGGCGCGTGCCGTAAAGACTGTCGGTGTCGGTCCAGTCTTTGACCGCTTCTTCGCCGTCGGTCCAAACCAGCCATACGCTGTAGCCATCGCGCTTTTTCCCGCGCAGTTGGTTGGCGAATTCGAGCAGGATGGCGGTTGAAGATCCTCCATCGTTGGCGCCGACGTATCCGATGTTACGCAGCGGATAGTTGGTGTCGTAGTGTCCGAGGATGACGATGATGCCGTTTTTCGCTCCGGGAAATTTGGCGATAATGTTGCGCACGGGAAACTTTCCTTCCACCGTATCAGCCGTAAAAGCGTCGTCTTCCACCTGATCGCCTTTGAGGTGGTCGAGAATGTAGCCTTCGAGCCGCTTGTGGTTTTCGCTGCCCATGTAGCGCGGGCCGAAGGCGGTTACTTCGCGCGTGTACTCGAAGGCGCGTTTGGCATCGATGTGGGGAAGCGGGGCGGTATCCGCGGCAGCGGCCACGGCCGAAACAGGGGTCACTGCCGGAGCGGCCGGTTGTGTTGCGGCGCTGGCGTTAGTGGAGTTCGCTTTGCCGCAGGCCACCGTCGCCACCATAGCAATGAAAATGATTGCCAGCGTTAGAAAAATCTCTAACCACATGGGGCACAGAGGGGCACAGGGGAAATCCGGACTAACTTCCATCGTGGTTGCGGATCGCTTTACTATTTTTCCTGCCATGTTTTCCCCTGTGGTTAAGACCCTTTCTTCTCGGCGCGCTTCCTGCGCTGATTGGGATGCACCATCCAGGCAATGGCGATGCTGAGCACATACAAAGCCACCATGGGCGCGGCGAAGATGCACATGTTCAGGATGTCGGGTGTGGGTGTGATGATGGCGGCGACCACGAAGATGCCCAGAATGGAATAGCGGATATTGCGCCACATCCAGCCCGCGCTCACGATGCCCATGAGCGCCAGAAAAAACACCAGAATCGGCATTTCGAAAACCACGCCCAGGCCCACGATGATGGTCAGAAACAGGGAACTGTATTCGGTCAGCGTGATCATCGGCTGGAAGTCTTTGCCGTACCCGATCAGGAACACCAGCGCCTGCGGCAGCACCACCTTGTAGCCGAAGTATCCGCCGGAGAGAAACAGGGCAATGGTCGAGGCCATGAATGGCATGACGTAACGCTTCTCGTTGCGGTAGAGGCCGGGCGAAATGAAGCACCAGATCTGGTAGAGCACGAACGGCGAGGCGACGAACAAGCCGGCCATGCCCGCCACTTTGAGATAGAGATTGAACGGATCGATGGGATTGACGTAAACCAATTTCGCCGAGAGGTGATTGCGTTCGAGCGCGTCCATGATTGGACGCTGTATGACTCCGTAGATCCGCGCCGCAAATCCCCAACAGGTAAAGAAGCCGACCACGATGGCGATGATCGAATAAACCAGCCGCTTGCGCAATTCCTCGAGATGGTCGAGAAAACCCATGGTGGGCATTTGCTCTTTGTCCTTATCCTTGGTGGATTCTTCCACTGGTGGGGAGTCGGCCGTTTCAGGCATCGGGCGCTGCTTTCGTAGCGGGGTATGGATCGGGCGACGGTTCGGGTTCAGCGAGGGCAGTTTCTACGGGAGCGGAATTTTCCGCAGCGACCGGCTTTTCGGCGGACGGCGGATTGAAGATGCGGTTGGCCAGCGATCCCAGGGGCGCCTGGAGCGGCGGCAGGATTTGCTGGCGCGGGCTGCTGTTGGCATTATTGCTATTATCCAGCGAATTGATTTCCGACTCGATCTGCGACCGGAATTCGTTCGAGGCGCGCCGGAACTCGTTCATGAAGCGCCCGACCTGGCGTGCGATCTCCGGCATTTTCTTGGGGCCGAAAAGAATCAGCACCAGAATGAATAGGAAGATCATCTCGCCCGAGAAGCCAGGGATCATATCTCTATCTTAATGCGAGACGGGCGATACCGGCCACTGGCGGGTTGCGGTGGGCGCGGGAAGGGGCGCGCGCACACGCCGCGCCCTTCCCCAAACCGTTTCTTGCAGGCAGCTCCAGTTACTTAAACGTATAGCCGATCGAGACACCGACACGCGCGGCGTGGTTCGCACTGTAGTCGGTATTGTTGTTGATCCAGTAAAAGCGCGCCTCGGGGCGAATGAAGAAACCGCCGTGAGGATAAAGCTTGATGCCGCCGCCGAGATCCACGTCGAAGTGGTTGCTCGATGAGATCAGCTGGTTGCCCCCGCATTGCATACCGCTCAAGGTGCATGCGGAGTAATGGGTGTCGAGCGCGCCGATGCCGCCAACCAGCTCCAGGTAGGCGTGGCTGGCAAGCTTGGGAGAGTACACAGCGTTGAAGTTGTAGAGTACAGGGCGATAGCTGATGCCCGAATCGGGGCCGCAGATGGCATCTGGGCAGTCACGGCTGCCTGCCTTCCAGACCACTTCGGCTCCGAAGCCAAGGTTGTGAAAGAGGAGTGCATCACCACTAAAGCTGGGAAAGACGCCGCCTTTGAGCGACGGGGCGCTTTCAACACCGCTCACAAAACTGGCTTGCGGAGCCAATGTCGTACTCATGCCGATTGCAATGTCGAGTCTCTGGGCCTGCGCGAAATTCGAGAACGCCGCGATGGCAGCGCACACGAAAGTCAAGAGGATGGCAATACGTAATGTCTGTTTCAAGCGAAACCTCCAGTACGGGATTGTGTTTAACGTAATTGGATGCCGGTTAAGAACATTATGCTGCCGTGGCGAAGGAATATTTACAAGAATTTACGCCATTCGGAAGGCCATGAACCTCAGGAGTTATTCCGCAGCCTGTGAAGCCGTGGCACTCACGTAGGAACAGCCGCCTCCGGCTGTCCAGGCCGAGCGCAACTCGGCAGTTGCTGGAGCCACTGCAATTCTGGAATCGCTTTAGCCCCCATGGTCGAACAACCCGTCCAGAGAACCATTCGTGAACCCAGCCCTAGTAAGCCAGCAGGATGCGCAGGTCGCGAAGATTGTTTCCCGTGGGCCCGGTGACGATGGCGTCGCCGAGCGCGTCAAAAAGAGGGTAAGCATTGAATGTGGAAAGCGCATGGCGCGGGATGGAGCCCACGTCTCGAAAACCGCGAGACGCGGGGTACCCTTCGAGCCTACTAGCGCGCAAGACGGTGCTGCCATCGACCACGGCGCCGGCGGCGGGGCTGTTGCCGTCGATGCCGTCGGTGCCCGCGCTCAGCACGGTGATGTCGTTTCCCGAGATCAGCTCGGCGCAAGCGAGGGCGAACTGCTGATTGCGTCCGCCGATACCGCCGTTGCGGACGTTCACCGTTACCTCGCCGGCCGAGATCAAACAAACGCGCGATACTTTGCGCCGCAGTTCGCGCACACGATCAACCAGGTACGCGGCGGCTTTGTCGTAGGGCCAATCGTCGCACGAGTTATCAATTTCGACGGCGAAACCGGCGCCGGTGGCGGATGCGGCGGCTTCCTCGACGGCCACGCGATTCGAGAGTACGGTCCACCAGCGCGCGCGCACGAATGCCGGATCGTCGGATTTGGGCGTCTCATCAAGGGCGTGATGGCGGAAGAGATCGGCGACCGAATCTGGAAATTGATCGACCAGATTGTATTTCGCGGCGATGCGCTCGCAGTCCTGGATGGAAGTGGAATCGGGCATGGTGGGGCCGGAAGCAAGCGCGTCGGGCGTGCCGCTGGGCACATCCGATACAAGGATCGAAACTTGCTGCGCGGGATAGGCTGCCAGGGCAAGGCGTCCACCCTTCACGGCGGAGAGATGTTTGCGGATGGCGTTGATCTCAGCGATGGGCGCGCCTGAGTTCACGAGCGCCTGGTAGGTGGCGGCGAGGTCGGGCAACGAGATTTCATCGTCGTTCAAGGTTGCGACTGGCTTCTCCACGATGGACGAGCCGCCGCCGGAGAGCATAAAAATTACGAGCGCAGTGGAGTCCAGAGCGGCGAGCGACTTAAGAATGGCGCCGGCGGCGCGGATGGATTCGGCGGTGGGAGTGGGATGTCCGCCGAGAAAGTAACGGAAACCGTGGACTTGACTCTCGGGTTCGACCGGAGAAGCGACGATGCCTTCAAGGCTGCTGCCCACTTGGGCTTCCAAAGCGGCGGCCATGGTGTGCGCCGCCTTTCCGATGGAAACAACGAAGACGCGATGGAAGGAATCCAGATCGTGCAGGTCGTCGCCAATGCGCAGCACGCGCCGCTCGCAGTGTAGGTTGCGGGAGAAGGCGCTCGCGATGGAGGCGTTGGCGAGTGCTGTGGCAAATATTTTGCGCGCCGTCTCGCGCATCTGGCGGAATTGCTCCTGGCGTTCGGGCGACATCTCCTGCATGGGAGAGATTATAAGGAAAGCTAGAGCGCGATGAGTGCCCTTGTTACGCGAGCTTCCAAAAGACGGTGCAGCCTAGAAGAACGCCAAAGATGGTCATCGTTTGAAATAAACCACCGTTCATGGCTTCTTCTGCGACCTCCAACACCTCGTTGAGTGGAGATCCAGGTGCTTGCTCTGTAATTTCGCCGGCCACGTAAAGATCGTTGATCCTTCTGTGAAATCGGAGGACCCACCAGAATGGATACACTACGGCTAGGATAAGAAGTTGAAGCAGGAAGAGCCAAGTTTCGGACTTCTGATTCAGCTTGTCCGAGTGTTCCCACATTGTCCCGGCAAGAGCGAGACACAATAGGACGGCGAGACAAGCGTTGACCAAGAATTGCCATGAACGAAAAGGCGATCTAAAGAAGAAACTGTTCGGCTTCTGATTGCTTGATCGCCGGTCGTCGGCGAGCCAAAACATAGGCTTAGGGTCACTCATCACGCCCCCTTTCAACAACTTCTGCCCCGAAGTTTATCCTCCTAAGTTCGAGCCACGCAAGGGCAATTGGTCCTGCTCATATCAAATCTGGCTGAGCCATAATCGTAAGAAGAAAATAAAAAAACGAATTGCAGCATCAGCCAAGAGCCAACAGCTAACAGCTAACCGCTAGCAGCCAAAAGCCAACCCTACTGCACAATCTTCGCAGCTTTTTTCCCTCCACCGGCGGACGCGACCCGCGGCTTGGCAATCGTCCCGGTGAGTGTCCAGGATTGCCCAGTGCCATTCGTCAAAGTGAAGTCTAACGCGCCGGCTGGGGACGCGGTGCCGCCGATCCGGTAAATGCCGTCGCGCGATTCCATCCGCCCCGAAGACAGCTCCCACGCGCCTTTTTTCAAGCGCAGTTCTCCCGCGAACCGGTGAACGGGCAGAGGCCCCGACGAGCCCGGAATTGTAATGTGCGGCAGGCTCCCGTTGCGCATCGTGAACTTCAACTGGCCGTCGGAGTGCGCCAGTAGATCGCGAAGGCTGTTTCCGGATCCATCCAAGATCAAACTCCCGTCGGCGGTTCCGGCAATCCAGGCATCGTTCATCAACGCGGCCACCTGCGCCAGCGAGACGTTCTTCAACGCGCCCGTGCCCTGGAACCGCGGCGGCTGGCTAGATACATCAACCGTCCAGTTTCCCCGGTATGTGCCTTGCAGAATTTCTCCGTGCAGGCCGGTCAGCGTGATCTTGCCTCCATCCACGGCCACTTGTGCCGCAACTTCGGTCGCCAACATCTTCTTCAATGCGAACCGGCCAACCTGCAAGTTGCCGCGCGCCTCGATCGCAAGCAGTGGCGAACGGCCGTGCGCGTCGTTGAAGTTGGAATTGGAATTCAAAATGCCGTACCACGAACGTTTGGCGGGCGGCGCCGTGAACCATTCCGCAAGCTCTGACGTCGAAAGCTGGTCGGCGGCGAGATCGAACTGAAACACGCAATTTGGAGCCGCGCACTGCCGAGGCGCCGTGACCGCGCCGCTCCAATGCGTGTCTCCGATGCGAGCGGAAAGCTTCTGGATCGACACAGCGTCGGCAGTCAGAGACATCGTCGCCGAGCCAATCTCAATCGGAGGGTTCAGGCCGCGCATTTCCACGCGCGCGTCCCGCAGTTGAGCCGTCCCCAGTGCGGCGGGAGGCGCAAACCCCTGCCACGGGCCGAAGACGCTCACATCCAGCTTGGCCTCGCCTTCCGCCGCCGGACGTGGCATCGGCAAGCCCAGAACATCCTCCAGACGAAACAGGTTTTTCAGTCCCATGTCGCCGCGCAGAAAGAAGCTATACCCGGCAGTGGACATCCATCCCCCCGCGCTCACGGGCGCGGCAGCGTTCACGGTTACTGCGACCGGCCCAACTCGCAGGTGGGTTTCAGCGGGCTCCCGCTCAATTTCATGGTTCTTCGAATCGTCAATCGGACGACCAATATGACCAAGCCTGTTTCTCGGCGACGCCTCCGGCGAATTAGCTCCCACCAACGCCAGAGGGATCGTGGCGAAATCGACTTCATCTCTCCCTGCGTTCGACGAAAAACGCACATTGGTCGCCGCGCCCATACCACTCCATTGCGGCAGCAGAGCGAGCCGCGCGTCCTCGGAAACTGGAGGCCCGTTGCGTGCGTGGAACTCCGCATTCAGCAGTCCACGCGCAGTGAGATCCGAGGGAATCTGCTTTTTCGCCTGGCGCAACAATCGAACCACGGCACTCAGCGGCAGCTTCTCGACAGCCAGCGTCAGATCGTAGGTGGGTGGTTGGCTGGTCAGAACAAAATTTCCGCGCAGGCGGAGGGTACCGCCGCTCACCGGCGAGTCACATCGCAGATCGGCAAAGGTGCTCGTGACCGCGTTGTAGCGTCCCGAGCAAGCGGCGGCGAGGCGCCCACTTTCACTGCCCACAATATCGTAGCGACGGAAATCTTCAATTGCAGTCTCGCTCTCCACCCGCAGCGCTTCCGGAGTACCCGATAGGTTCGCGGTGAATGTCAGCCCGCCGCGCCATCCGCGGTCTTTCCCACTCACCAGTTGGGTGATCTGTCCCAGTTGTCCGTTCTTCCATTGCATCGCGATCCGCACAGGGGTCGACTGCAAATTCGGGGCACGCTGCCACGTGGCATTGATCTGGAGCAGTCCCGTGTCGGTGAGATTGAAGTCCGTGCGCACCGGCTCGGCCTTCATGCGCGCGCCCCAGGAGTTTTCCGAATCCTGCCACAGCGCCACGTCAGCATCCATCAGCGCGAATGACTTCTTCGTCTGTCCGAGTTTGAAGTTGATGCGGGCGCCGCTGGCTTCGAGGTAGGGAAATACAGGACGCCGCTCCAAGGCTGCTTTTCCCGTCGGAGCTGCTGGAATCCGAGCGTTGCGTTCGATCAGGCTGGCCAGGTTCCAGTGTCCTTCGGAATTGCGCACCAGGTTGATGCTGGGCTCGCTGGCCGTCAGCCGGGCCATCTCCAGCCGTCCGCGGAGCAGGGAACGAAAGCGGATCGCGGCGGAAACTTCCTGCGCCCGGATCATCGGCTCCGCGCTGAATGCTGGATCGTCGTAAATGACCAGCCCCTCAAGATCGAAGCCCGGCCGCGGCAGAAAACGCAGACTTACGTTGTCGAGCGAGACCCTGCGTCCCAGAGCGCTTCCAATGGAACCTGCGATCCGGTTTCGCAACTGGTACACGCCCGGCCGCCACAGAAACAGGATCAGCACCAGGATCGCGACCGCAGCCATCCCGCGCCTGGAGCGGAAAAACTTGGATCGAAAAATGCTCACCGCACAATCCTGAGCGTACGCGACCAGCGCGTTTCATCGAAGAAGTGAAGGATGACATGCGCTACGAACCCAAGCCGGTCGCCCGCGCTGCGCTTCAGATACTGGCCGGGCGGAGTGATAAATGACCAGGAGATGAACATCGGCCGCCCGATCACGTTCTTCCGTGGAATAAAGCCCCAGTAACGGCTGTCTTTGCTCACGTCGCGGTTGTCGCCCATGGCGAAGTAACTGTCCGGGGGCACGACGATGTCTTCGCCTTGTATATGCGCGGGCATCGTGGCCAGCCAGTCCTGGCTTGTCACTCCGTGCCATTCCGACGGAGGGACCGCGGGAAAATTGTCGCGGTAAGGATCGTAATTCCCTACCTTGTGCTGGACGTACTTCTCATCGAGCTTCTCGCCGTTGCGGTACACGTCGCCATCGCGCAGATGAATGCGGTCGCCCGGCACGCCCACGATCCGCTTGACGACGAAGAGTCCCGCCTCCTCGGGCGACAGAAACACCACAATGTCGCCGCGGTGAATATCTCGATAGGGCATCAGCCGGCCCATCCAGCGCGTTGGCGGCGCAAACTGCTCGCGGTTCACAAAAACGTGGTCGCCGATGAGCAGCGTGTCTTCCATGGAACTGGAGGGAATTTCAAAATGCTGCAAAACAAACGTCGTGATAAAAAGGAAAACGACCATCAATTCCGCCAGCGAGGCCAGGAACTCCACCGTGGTTTCGCGCGGCTTCTTGTCTGCAACGACTTCTTTTTCTTCTTTCCGCACGTTTGCTGTCCGTTCCAGAAAACTTCTTCTCACCGCACGATCCTGAGCGTGCGCGACCAGCGCGTTTCATCGAAGAAGTGAATGATAACGTGCTTCACGAGGAATTCCATCCTCTCGCCCCAGCCGCGCATCTGCCACTGGTTGGGCGGAGTGTCGAACGACCAATAGACGAACATCGGGCGCCCGATGACGTTCTTCCGCGGAATAAAGCCCCAGTAACGGCTGTCGTAGCTCACGTCGCGGTTGTCGCCCATGGCGAAATAGGAGTCCTCGGGGACCACCAGGTCGTCGTCCTGCAGGTGCTGGCCCAGGGTGAGCTGCCACTCGGGAGTCGCGTTCCCGGCCTCGCCGGGCGGGATCGCGGGAAAGTTGTCGCGATAGGCATCGACCGT
>Ga0181518_10002496_pt1 | contig 17697 bp, 14 predicted proteins | sample PEATcosm2014_Bin_28_FD_119751 | JGI IMG/M metagenome (GOLD analysis project Ga0181518, IMG submission 119751) | Peatland microbial communities from MTU Mesocosm Facility, Houghton, MI, USA - PEATcosm2014_Bin01_60_metaG | ecosystem: Environmental > Terrestrial > Soil > Wetlands > Peat | place... | reverse complement strand
GTTTCTCTTCCATCACACTGCTCGTTTTCCAGGACATGATGACGGTTTTACCGCCATCGCTCCTCGTCGCAGTGTCGGAGATGCTCCCGGTCTAATATGTCGGACATCCGCCCGGTTTATACCCGTTGGGAGACCCCCCTCCCCCCCTCAAATATTTATTTCTGCCTGTGGAAACTTGCAGATAATTTTAAGTTGCTCATAATCAACGATTTATGGGAATAATTCATTTTTTTCTTGCTCATGAAGCCTTGCAGATAATTATAACCTCTGTAAAATCAATATCTTGCATCTCGTCCCCACGCCGAAATTCCATCACTGCGCGGGACAGACGCATGCTTTGAATGTTTGCCGAGTGTGATTCGTCAGCGTGCACACATACTGCGGCCAGGCCAGACTCAACAGCGGCGAAGCGAAGTCTACAGAAAAATCTTTGATGTAGTTCTGACTGTCTTGAGTCTTCGCGTTGGGGTCCGCGGCGAATCCGGCTATGAGCTGGCTGACAGAAGACGATGTGAACTCCGTTTGGTGATAAGTGCGCGCAAAATCGTATTCTTCTGTCCATTGGTCATCGGCGCCGGTCGGGTTTGATGAGGCGAATACTTTGTAATCCACCAATTCCGCTGAAGAGGGATCGATCTGGGCGAGGGTTATGGAGGGATGATTTCCATGAATGGGCGAGATGGACGAGACCATCTTGACCGCGACGCTCTTTTGCGTTGTCGGACTCTGGCTGTCCTCCTTCAAAAGCCGCATTTCATCCATGTGCGTGTGCGCAAAGACAGCTAACTTTACAACATCGCCGAACTCGGCGATCAGGTCCGCCAGTTTCTCTGAGGAGAGAAACATCGTAGGTTCCTGGCCGTGGCAAACATCGATCATTCTCCTCGCTGTTGCATACAAATCAACTCCCGGCGGGATGTGGCCCATCAGCCAGATCTTCTGCTTGTTTGCGCGAGCCTCAACTAGCTGCTCACGGAGCCATGCAAGTTGCGCGTCGGCAGCTGCTGGATCCGCTTTGCCTGCGCAGGTCGCGTAGTTGCTCGACATGAAGATATCGTTCAGAACCAGCAGGCGTGCATTTTCGATGGGAGCGGGCAGGGAGATGCTGTAATAACCGCCGTTTGCAAAGCTATCCTCAGCGGCCCTGCGCTCGGATGCAGGAAAATATTGGGTTATTTCCTTGCCTGAAGCTGTCAGAAACTCGCTGTGAGCGTCGAGCCGGTAGTCGCCGCAGTCGGAGTCGTTGTTTCCCAGGGCTACATAGACAGGGACCTTTGGGAACGCGTCGTATAACTCGCCTATCACGTAGTCGAGTGTTTTTTCTACAAAAGCCCTGTAATCGGTAAGCGTGGATTTAGGAAAGAGCGCGTTGTATTTGCACTGAAAGGCGTGTGAAAGGAGATCGCCGCTCACTGTAACGAACTTTGCATCGGCGGCGTGGCTGCGCATGGCCTTCAAGCTGGATTCGAAGAGCGCAAAGGAAGTGTCGACGCCGCGTGCATGACAGCTTTGCTGCAATGCGGCAAAACGCAGCAGCTGATCGGGCGAGGGTGGAGCATCGAGGATAGCCTTCCATTCGCTCGCCGGCGCGGCAGCCAGTTGTGGAACCTTTGCCGGGTTCCAGAACGGCTCAAAGTGAATGTCGCTGACGAGGAGTGCGGGAACGGTTACTTTGGCCGGCGGCGCGATTGGATGAACGCTTTGTGCAAGGGACGCGCCAATGAACAGTAGAATCGCAATCTGCAGCGTTATTGCAACGCGAATGGTGCGGGCTGCGAGAATGCGTTTCATTGATCCTCTTTGGCTTCCGGTGAATACTGAACCCTCAACCGAGGTTGAGGGTTCAATGTTTGTGGGTTTGAGACGAAGGTTAGCCGACGCGTTCGATAAATACCGATTTCAGCACGACAGGCGTCCTGGGCTTGTCCTGGGCTCCACGCGGGACGAGGGAGATTTTGTTTGCGACATCCTGGCCCTCAACGACTTCGCCGAAGATGGTGTGGTTGCCGGTGAGCCAGGGCGTGGGAGCCACGGTGATGAAGAACTGGCAGCCATTGGTTCCGGGTCCGGAGTTTGCCATAGCCAGCTTGCCGGGCTTGTCAAACTTGTGCGGCGAGCCCTTGGTTTCATCCTGGAAGCGGTAGCCGGGTCCGCCCATGCCGGTGCCGGTGGGGTCGCCGCCCTGAATCATGAAGTCGGGAATGACACGATGGAAGATAGTGCCGTCGAAGAGCTTGTCGGTGGATTTCTTGTGGGTCGAGGGGTGGGTCCACTCCTTGGTTCCCTCGGCCAACTCGATAAAGTTCTTGACGGTGATGGGCGCGTCCGACTCGAAGAGCCGGACGGTAATCTTGCCTTCGGTGGTGGTGAAGACGGCGTAGGTGCCGGGGTTAAGGGACATATGATTCTCCTAGTCTCATGGTAACGGTTATGCGATCGTACTGACTTTGTAATCGGAAGTGCAAATGCGGGTCGATTACTTAAACGTGACACTGATCTCGGTTTTCACGGCAATCGCCACGCCGCTTAGTAAATACGGCTTGTAGTGCCATGTCTTAACTGCATCTATTGCAGCATGTTGTAACATTGCCGGACCACTTATGACGTGAAGTGACTCGACTTCACCCTTCTCATCTATCAACGTATCGAGCACTACAGTACCAGATTGCCGCACATCTCCTGGCTTAACCGGTGCAGGATGATATGTGACCAGCTTCTCCTCTATATCTGGGGCAAGTACAATCATCTTACGTGGCGCTACGTTCGACAATGGCGGCAGCGGCTGGCCCTCGCGAACAATGGTCACTTTCTTCAATACCACGGGCGTGAGCGGCTTGTTCTGGTCATCAGTCTGGACACGGGCGATGGCCTTGACGACATCAAGGCTGGAGACATCGCACTGGCCGAAGATGGTGTGGCGCTGGTTAAGATGCGGGGTAGGCACTTCGGTGATGAAGAACTGGCTGCCGTTGGTGTTTGGGCCTGAGTTGGCCATGGCCAGACGGCCGGGCACATCGAAGCCCAGATTGGGGTCGAACTCATCCTCAAATTGATAGCCGGGATCTCCTGTGCCTGTGCCTATGGGGTCGCCGCCCTGAATCATGAACTCCGGGATGACGCGATGAAAGATGGTGCCATTGTAGAGCGGCTTGTTGTGCTGTTTTTTACCGGTTGCGGGGTCGGTCCAATCCTTGGTGCCCTCGGCCAGCGCGATAAAGTTGGCCACAGTCTTGGGCGCCTGCCGCTGAAAGAACTGGCAGGTGATGCGGCCCATGGAGGTATCCATCACTACGATGGGGCCGTTGGGATGGGTCATTGCAGCGGAAGTTGCCTGTGGTGCGTCAGGCAGGTTGTTTGTAGGTGTTTGAGCAAATATCGAGGTGGCAAATGCTACAGCCAGAGCGGGAAGAAAAAGAATCTGCTTTAGTTTCATATTGATTCTGAGGGTAAATCATGCGGCGGGCCTGAGGCCACTGCGGTCAGCTACCCTTCTTGCAGCGAGCCATGATGGCGGCATGGAGGCGCTCTTGCAAGCCGGCGGGCAAGTCATAGATCTCATGCGACCGGTAAATTTCGATGGTCTTCTTCGTTGTGTTGAATATAACTTGACAGTGGCCACAGCGCCCCAGGTGGTTTTGCAATTCGGCGCGCATTTCGGGGCTCACCGTATCGTCGATCAGGTCATCGAGAAGGGCGAGAAACTCTTTGCAAGTCACTTTTCTGTCCCCGTTTCTCCAGATCTCGTTTCTTTGAGCATCTTGTTCCTGCGGAAGTAGCGGCTCAGGCGCTCGCGTAGTTGCAGCCGCGCGCGCAAAAGGCGCGACTTGACGGCGGGAATGCTCAGCCCCAGTGTTTCCGCCGTCTCCTCGGTCGAAAGCCCTTCCACATCCCGTAAAACGAACACGATGCGAAACCCTTGCGGCAATCCCTGAATGGTCTTCCGGAGAATCTCGGCCAACTCAGCCTGGTTGTAATTCTGCTCCGGATCGGGCGCCCAGTCGGCCAGATCGCGGGGAACGCTGCCCTCTTCAGTCTCGATGTCCTCGTCAATCGAAACCATCTTGCCGGTGCGCCGCTTGCGCAGCCGCATCAGGCTTTCGTTCACCGCAATCCGCACCAGCCAGGTGTAAAACTTCGAGTTGCCCTGAAACTGTTCGAGCTTTTCATACGCCTTCAGGAAGGCGTCCTGCATGACGTCCTCGGCATCCTCGCGATTCTGCGTGATGTGCTGGGCAATGCGAAAGAGCTGGCGCTCGTACTTGCGGACCAGCAAATCGTAGGCCGACACATCCCCTGCGCGCACCCTTGCTACCAGGGCTACGTCTGGATGAGGCTCGAGTTCTCCTGCAATCGATTGGATGGCCGGCATGGGTGTTGGTTGCAAAAATCCGTAGAGCCCTGTGGGGAGCGTGCTTCTGGGTCTTTAGATGAGTGTATCGGATGACGCGCCGGGAACCAAACGAAGCTTGCGGCTTGGCCCAGGTCCAATTCGGAGGAGCCGTTCCACTTTGCGGCGCTTGGTAACGCTCGTGGTTCCCGGCAGCTGCATGCGTGGCAAAAGCAAATTAGAGTGAAGAGATGAGGGTTGCATCTTCCCCAACTACGGTTTCGCAGGCGGCCTATCGCTTTTTGGCTGGTTTGTTTTCCTTTTTGTTGATCGTGTCACCGGTTGCAGGGCAATCCGCCGGTAGTTCGACAGCTAAACCGGCCGAACGAACCTCCTCTACAACGAAGAAGAATCCGGCCAAAAAGAGCAAGAAGACTTCAAAATCCGCAGGCCAGACTCGCAAGGCGCCCAAAAAGCCTGTCAGCCCGGCAGTCAAAGCGGCCAGGCGTGCGCGGACGGCGCGAATCAAGCTGGCCTTTGTGGCTTCGACCGAGTTGCGGCCCATGGCTCAGCAACTGTCCACCATGCGCACGCCGGCGGCGTACGCGGGTGTTACCAAATATGCGCATCAACATACGGGCGAGGCAGCGGCGGCTGCTTACCTTGCGCTGGGTCACGCTTATCTGCTGGACAACCGTTACGAGGAGGCGGCTGCTGATTTTCGCCTGGCCAGGCAGTCGGGCACGGAGCTGGCCGACTACGCCGACTTCCTGGGCGCGCTTGCCAACCATGAGTCGGGTAAAGAATCTACGGCCGAGGCGTCACTGCACGGCTTTGCCAAACGCTATCCGGAGAGCATTTTTGTCGATCAGGCGCCGGAGCTTGAAGCCGAGTCGTTGCTGGCGATGAAAGACGAATCCGGCGCACAGAAGGTGCTGGCGGCAGCCGCGGGGACAGCCGCCGCAAACCGCCCCGGCTACCAACTGGCACAAGGCGAAGTAGCACTCGCGCTAAAACAGACTGAGCAGGCCGAGAACCTCTTCAAGCGATTACTGTTGGCCCATCCCTTAAGCCCTGAAGCGGAGATTGCGCGGGCAAAACTGACCGAAATGGGCGCAGAGACCAGCCTGACCACGGCCGAATTGCGCAGCCTGGGCGATGCCTACTACAACGCCGGCCATTACGCCGACGCGAGCGCGCAATACCATGCGCTGGCAAGGCAGTCGAGCCTCGACGCCGAGAGCCGCGCAGGTTTTGCCGTGGCAGCCGCAGCCTGCGACCTGAAGCTGAAGCGGCTGACCAAGGCCCAGGCCGAAGCTTTGCCTGACACACGGGATGATAATGGCGCACGGCGGCTTTACCTGCTGATGCAGCTGGCAAAGAATCGCAACGATCTGGACGAAGTGAAACGTATCGTTGCGGAGTTGGAGTCCCGCTTCCCGCAAAGTTCCTGGCTGGCGGAGGTGCTATACTCCAGCGGCAATCTGTATCTGCTGCGGCACGAGTACGCGACGTCAATCGGGTACTATAGCGCTCTGGCCACGCAGTTTCCCTCGAGCAAATACGCCGCAACGGCGCACTGGCGAGCCGGCTGGCTGAGTTACCGGCAGGGGCTTTATGCCGATGCGGCGCGCCTCTTCGACGAGCAGATTCGGCTATATCCCGGCGCAACGGAAACGGTACCGGCACTTTACTGGCGCGGGCGCCTGTATGAGACGCAGGAGCACAAGCCGGACAAAGCCGCTTCCAACTATCGGGCCTTGATTCGGGCTTATCCGCACTTCTTTTATGCGCAGATGGCAAAGCTACGGCTGGCCGCGCTGGGCAGTGCCCAGCCCGCGCCGCAGCCACAATTGGACCGTTTCCAGGCCCTGCCCGTGCCACCGCTAGAGGAGAGTTTTCCCTCCGACAGCCCGCATTTAGCAAAGGCGCGCCTGCTGGCCAACGCAGGCTTGAACGAATACATTGCGCAGGAGATTGCCGCCGATCCGGACTCATCCTCCTGGAGCGCGCTTGCCGAGGCGCAAATTTATGCCTCCTATGGCGAGCACTTCAGAGCCGTGCGCGTAATGAAGAGAGCTTTGCCCTCGGCAGCCACGGCCACTATCCAGTCCATCCCGCTGGCCTACTGGCGCATTCTCTTTCCTGAGCCGTATTGGGAAACCATCAAGGCCGAGTCGGCCAAAAACAATCTTGATCCGTATCTTGTGGCCGCGCTGATTCGCCAGGAGTCGGAGTTCAACCCATCGGCTGTCTCCAAGGCCAACGCCTGCGGGCTGATGCAGTTGCTGCCTGCCGTGGGCAAGTCAATGGCGCGCGAGGAGAAAATAGAGCACTTCCAGACCTTCCAGCTCTTCGATCCGGTTACCAACATCCGCCTTGGAACCCGCTACCTGCGCAAGACGCTGGACAAATTCGGCGGAGTGACCGAGTATGCGCTGGCCGCCTACGACGCCGGGGACGAACGGGTGCTCGAGTGGCAGGACGCTGGTCCGTACCAGGGCATCGACGAGTTCGTTGAATCGATCCCCATTACTGAAACTCGCGAGTATGTCGAGCTCATCATGCACAACCTGGAGACATACAAAGCAATCGACGCGTATACCAACTCGCAGGGCAAGGCGGCTGCAAAAGCAGGACAATAGGTCTGCCCAGCCGAATTCCGAATGACGGTTTCGTGTCAGAACAACCGTAAAACCAGTAAAATACCAAAGTTTTCCGGTCATGGTTTCTCACCATGTGATACATCGGAGCCGTGTTCCTGTGTAAAAGGCCGAAATTCAACCTAACTATTTATGCAGATAATCCATTTGCATTGAATATGATACGGTATTTAGCCCTTGCAGTCCGCTGAATTAATCTGCACGGTTTAAAAATATTGAAGGGGGGGAGGGGGTGAGGGTGGGGATACATTCGGGAGGGACTAGGGATTAAGGAAATAGGGACTATGAAAACATCGCGGCTCTGGAACTTGTTCATGCTTTGATTGTGCGCCGGGATGGAGAAATTATATGCAAATTCGCAAGGCTCAAAAAACGCCTGCACATTGATACGGCAAGTATCGAATTATCGCGATTTATCGCACATTATGCACAAAACGCGAATCCGATGGGGTGCGAAGGAAGGGCGAAATGTGCTCTAGAGCACGGGCACACCATGGGGAGCAATTACCATGGGAATTGGACTACGTGAGTTGAGGAATATTGAGGGAGGCATCAATGCCCCGCATCGTTGAAATCACTGAACTTGCGCTTCGAGATGCGCATCAGAGTTTGCTCGCCACCCGCATGGCATTGGACGACATGATTCCAGCCTGCGAAGACATCGACAATGCTGGCTACTGGTCGGTGGAGTGCTGGGGAGGGGCAACCTTTGATTCCTGTATCCGCTTCCTGAATGAGGATCCGTGGGAGCGGCTGCGCACCTTTCGCAAGCTGATGCCCAAGACGCGCTTGCAGATGCTGCTGCGCGGCCAGAACCTGCTGGGCTACCGGCACTACGAAGACGGTGTGGTGGAGCGCTTTGTGGAGAAGGCCGCCGCCAACGGAATCGACGTCTTCCGCATTTTCGATGCGCTCAACGACCCGCGCAATCTCAAGACCAGCATTGCAGCGGTGAAGAAGGCTGGCAAGCATGCACAAGGCGCTATCAGTTATACCGTCAGCCCACTGCACACCGTTGAGGCCTTTGCCGAGATGGCCGAGCAGTTGCGGGAGATGGGATGCGACTCCATCTGCATCAAGGACATGGCCGCTCTGCTGAGGCCGCAGCCAGCCTATAACTTGGTGAAGGCCATCAAGAAGAGGTGCGGCGCGGATATGCTGGTTCATGTGCACACCCACGCGACGACTGGAGTCACCATGGTCTCTCTGATGAAGGCCATCGAGGCAGGGTGCGACATTGTGGATACCGCGGTCAGTTCCCTTTCGCTGGGACCGGGACACAACCCCACCGAAAGCCTGGTCGAATTGCTGGAAGGGACGGGCTATGAGACTCGCATCGATCTGGAGCGCGTGGTGCGCGTATCGAGCCACTTCGCCAAAATTCGTCCGCGATACAAAGAGTTTTTCAGCGAGAATACCGGCGTGGATACGGAGATCTTCAAGAGCCAGATTCCGGGCGGAATGATCTCCAACATGGAAAGCCAGCTCAAGGGACAGGGCGCTGGCGACCGGCTGAAAGAAGTCCTGGAGGAGGTTCCCAGGGTTCGCAAGGACTCCGGCTATCCGCCGCTGGTGACGCCGACCAGCCAGATCGTCGGCTCGCAGGCGGTCTTCAACGTGCTGATGGGCAAGTACAAGGTGCTGACCGGAGAGTTTGACGACCTGATGCTGGGCTACTATGGGAGCACAATCGGCAAAAAGAATCTCGAGGTGCTGAAACAGGCCGAATCACATGCGAAGAAGCCGGCGATCACGGTTCGTCCCGCTGACCTGCTCAAGCCGGAGTGGGAGAACCTGAGCGCCACGGCGAATGCCTTGAAGGGAGCGAATGGCAGCGATGAGGATGTGTTGACTTATGCTATGTTTCCGAAGGTGGCGCCTGCTTTCTTTGAGAGCCGCGCCCAAGGCCGCAAGAACGTAGGCAAAGACCCTTCCAGCAAGGCACCAGAGGTTAAAGCGCCTGAGGCCAAAGCTCCGGCAGCGGCAGGTAACGGAACTCCACTGAGCGGCAAAGTGAATTATGTGATCACACTGAACGGCAAGGAGCACCGGGTAAGCGTAGCCGCGGAGAAATAGAAAATACAACGCCGACGGATTCAGGAGCAGGAATGGCAAAGCAGGATAAAAGTCAGAAGACGATGACCGAAAAGATCTCCGGCCTTGATGCCAAGCGCGCGGAACTCAAGCTAGGCGGCGGACAGGAGCGCATCGAGAAGCAGCATGCCTCCGGCAAGCTGACGGCGCGGGAACGCATTGCAAGATTGGTTGACCCAAACAGCTTCCAGGAGATCGGGTTGTTTGCTCTTCACCGGTCCACTTATTTTGGGATGGCCGACAAAGAGATGCCCGCCGATGGCGTGGTGACGGGATGCGCACAGATTGACGGCAGACAGGTGCATCTCGCCAGCCAGGATTTCACAGTGGGAGGCGGCTCCGCAGGCGAAACGCACAACGACAAAGTTGTGGATATGATGCGCCTTTCTCTCAAGACGGGCAGCCCCTTTATCTTCATCAACGACTCCGGCGGCGCGCGCGTGCAGGAAGGCATTGACAGCCTGGCCGGATATGGGCGCGTTTTCTATCACAATGTGCTGCTCTCCGGAGTGGTGCCGCAGATCTCGATTATCTGCGGACCCTGCGCGGGCGGCGCAGTCTACAGCCCGGCACTGACCGACTTCGTGATTCAAACTCACCAGGCGCGCATGTTCATCACCGGGCCGAAGGTGATCAAACAGGTCACCGGCGAAACAGTCAGCGATGAGGAACTGGGCGGTCCGCAGGCGCAGATGAATTACTCGGGAGTGGTTCATCTTATCGCCCATAACGATGAGGAAGCGGCTCATATTTGCCGGCGGCTGCTCAGTTTCATGCCATCCAATAACGTTGAGGATCCGCCCCGCATGGCCTTCAATCTGCCGATTGAATCCGATACGGAGATGAGCGGAATTGTTCCGGTGGATAACAAGGCTGTTTATGATGTGCGCGATGTGATCACGCGCGTTTTGGACTATCATGATTTCTTCGAGATACAACCGGGGTTTGCCCCCAACATTGTTATCGGCTTCGGACGATTGAAAGGCCGGCCGGTGGGCATTATCGCCAGCCAGCCGAACCACCTGGCGGGCGTGCTGGACATCAATGCATCGGATAAGTCGGCGCGCTTTATCCGCTTCTGCAACGCCTTCAACATTCCGCTGGTTACGCTTGTGGATGTTCCGGGATTTCTTCCCGGAGTTGAGCAGGAGCGCGGCGGCATTATCCGCCATGGCGCCAAGCTGCTGTATGCATACTCGGCAGCCACGGTGCCGAAGATTACAGTGGTGCTGCGCAAGGCATACGGTGGAGCGTACATTGCCATGTGCTGCAAAGACCTGGGCGCGGACCGTGTTGTCGCGTGGCCCACGGCAGAGATTGCGGTGATGGGCGCCGAGGGCGCCGCTGAGATTGTATTCCGGCGCGAGATCGATGCAGCCGATGATAAAGCCGGGCGCCGCCAGGAGTTGGTGGATGAGTATCGAGAGACATTCTCCAACCCCTATGTCGCGGCAGGACGCCGTTTGGTGGATGACATTATCGATCCGGCCGATACCAGAAAGGCACTGGTGGATGCCTTGGAATCGCTGCACGCCAAGCGGGAGTCGCGTCCCGGGAAGAAACATGGGCTGATTCCGTTATAACGAGGAGCTGTGCGTGGCAGTTAATACAAAAGATACGATTCAGGCTGTTTCTAAGCGGCAACTGGCGATGGAGCGGCAACTGGGCGAGCTTGCCGCAGCCATCAAGGTTTTGCAGGCTCGCGTGGCCGAACTCAGCCAGACGCCGGCTTTGCAGACGGCGCCAGAATCAGCAACCGGAGTGAAAGCAGCGTCCGTCTCAGCGAAAGAAGCGGTCCATCACGAAACAGGAGAAGTCACGCCTGAAGTTCTGGCAATGATTGCCGCGGCCGTGACCGCATTTCTGGGAAAGAAAGTCCGCATCCGCTCGGCAAAGATGCTGCAGTCTCCCTACGAAGTTGTCAATCCATGGTCTCAGCAGGGACGAGTATACGTCCCAGCCCTTCATTATTTGCGATCGAGGGGCTGAGACGGCAGGAAAGTCTCTCGAAGGAAGGAACTTGTAACTTGAAGCTACAGATTTCAATTGACGGAAAAACATACGAGACTGACGTCGAAGTCTTGGAAGATGACGCGATGCCGCGCCAGCAGAATTATGGGCCATATCAGCCGCTTCATGCGACGGTTCAGTCGACTCCGGTTGCCGGCAAGCAGGCTCCGTCTCCCGCGGCCAAGGAAGACAAGGAAAGCGTCAACGAAGACAAGGTGTGCCGCAGTCCCGTGACGGGCATCGTTATCAAAGTGAATGTTGAGCCGGGGCAAAAAATTCAAGCCAACGATCTGATCATGGTTCTGGAAGCCATGAAGATGGAAACAAATGTTACGGCGCACAGCGCTGGGACAGTGAAGAACGTGCGAGTGGCGCAGGGTGATTCCGTGAAGTTAAATCAAGTTGTCGTCGAGTATGAATGATGGCTTTTTCCCGCCCCCTATGAGCGTTTACGGCCTCCATCGAAAGGGCTTTTATGAGCGGCGATGATGTGGGTTTACAACTTATTCCGGGAATCAAGTTCATCGATCATGTAGCCATCGCTGTCAGGCAGGGCGAATTGGACCGCCAGGTTGAGGCCTACAAGATGCTGGGCTTCCACGAAGTGCATCGGGAGGAAGTGCGGGGAGCCGATCAGGTGCGCGAAGTCTTGCTGCGCGTCGGCGATGGTCCCAATCTGATTCAGTTGATCGAGCCTCTGGCCGCGGATTCTCCTGTGCAAAAACTGATTGAAAGAAACGGCGGGCGCGGTGGACTGGCTCATATTGCATTTCGCGTAGAAAGCGCGCAGCAGGCATTTGACGCAATGAAGGCCAGCGGATTCCAACTTATTGACGATGCGCCTCGCAAAGGCTCGCGAGGAACCACGGTGTTCTTTGTTCATCCAAAGTCGAGAGCGGACAATCCCTTTGGGTTCCTTATCGAAATTGTCGAAGATCCTGAAAGCAAGTGAAATTATATGGACAGCGATCATCTCCTCCAGGAATTTCCTCCCGTCAGCACTGAGGCGTGGGAGAAGGTTATCCGCCACGACCTGAAGGGCGCCGACTACGCCAATAAATTGATTTGGCACACGGCGGAAGGAATTGCGGTCAAGCCCTATTACAGGGCAGAAGACATTGCGGACCTGGAATATACCGATGCAATCCCCGGTGCTTTTCCTTATGTGCGGGGTACACATTCTACGGGCGACTGGCGCATTCGAGAAGAGATCGATGCGACTGATCCAGAAGAGGCCAATCGCGCGGCGCACAACGCGGTGCTTGCTGGAGCCGGAGAGATTGCGTTCCGCAATGCTAATTTTGCGAACGCTTTAGATTTGGAATTATTTCTTGCCAACCTCGATGAGATTCCGCTGCATTTTGAAAAAGCCGGAGAACAGCAGCTTCGTCTTTTGATGGAGCGGCTTAAAGGACGGCAAAGACTTTCGCCGATATCGACTGGCTGGAATCCACTTACTAACCTGGACTTTGCAGCGGAAGTTATTGCCGCCGCACCACACGCGCTTGTGCCTTTCACGATTCATGGCGAGGATTTTGAGGAGTCTGGAGCGACCGTTGTCGAAGAAGTTGGATTTATGCTGGCAGCCGCCATCGATTATCTGGCCGGAATGCAGAATCGCAACATAGACGTTGATCGCGCCGCGGCCTCGATTACGTTCTCATTTTCAATTGGCGCTAATTATTTTTTCCAGATTGCCAAGCTTCGCGCCTTTCGCATGATGTGGGCACAGGCCGTGGAGAACTTTGGCGGAATGCGTGAAAGCTCTAAGGCGCGAATTCACGCCCACACGTCGCACTGGAATAAGACCATCTACGATCCCCACGTCAACATTTTGCGCGGAACGACCGAGGCCATGTCTGCAGTTTTTGGCGGCGCGGACTCCATCACCGTAGCGCCCTTCGACGAGTGCTATAAAGCGCCTGATGAAGCCAGCCGCCGGCTTGCGCGGAACACGCAGATCATTCTGAAGCAGGAGGCGCTGTTATCTTGTGTCGCAGATCCTGGCGCCGGGTCGTACTGCCTGGAAGTTCTCACCGATTGCATTGCCCGCGAAGGTTGGAAGATTATGCAGGACATCGAAGTCGCTGGCGGATATGGGAAGGCTCTGTCGAATGGAATTATCGCGCAGGCGCTGGAAAAATCTATGGCAGCTAGGGAAGAGGCGGTTTCGTCTCGCCGCCGTATCTTTACTGGAACCAGCCAACACGCAAGCTTAACCGAAAAAGCATTGGACCGTATTGACTTCTCACTCATCTTTAACAAACGCCGCGGAGCGCGAATGTATGAGCAGCTTCGACTGCGCACCGAGCTCCACGTAGCCCAGGGCGGCAAGAATCCGCGTGTTCTGCTGGCAGAAATCGGAGACGCAAGGATGCGCCTGACGCGCTCCAACTTCGCCGCCAATTTCTTTGCCTGCGCGGGCTTCGATCTCGTTGCCAGGCGCTTTTCCAACGCTGAGAGGATAGCCGCTAGCGATGCCGATCTGATCGTGCTGTGCAGCTCCAATGAGGAGTATCTTGCGCTGGCTACGGAAGTTTTGTCCAGACTGAAATCGCTTAAGCACGAAATCCCGGTGATTATCGCAGGTTATCCCGACTCCGCAGAACAACTTCATGCCGCAGGCATCGCAGATTTTATTCATCTGCGAAGCAATCCTATTGAATTTCTTACAAGATGGCAGCAGAGACTGGGGATCAAAGGCTAATCATGCGTCCAGATTTCACAAAGATAGAATTGAAACCCGCCGTGGAACGAGCGCATGCACGAGGGATCAGTGAATGGCTCTCTCCTGAGCACATCCCAGTCAAGGGTTTTTATGCGCGCGAGGATCTCAATGGTCTTGAACATCTTGAGTATGCGGCGGGAATACCACCTTATCTGCGCGGGCCATACAGCACAATGTATGTCATGCGGCCCTGGACGATCCGGCAATATGCCGGTTTCTCCACCGCTGAAGAATCCAACGCATTTTACCGCCGGAACCTGGCTGCAGGGCAGAAGGGCCTTTCGGTCGCCTTCGATCTTGCCACGCACCGCGGTTACGACTCCGATCACGAGCGCGTTACGGGCGATGTGGGCAAGGCTGGCGTGGCGATTGATTCGATTCTCGACATGAAGATATTGTTCGACCAGATTCCTCTCGGGCAGATGTCCGTATCCATGACCATGAACGGCGCCGTACTGCCCATCATGGCGTTTTATATTGTTGCCGCAGAAGAGCAAAGAGTGAAACCGGAGCAATTAAGCGGGACGATTCAGAACGACATTCTTAAAGAATTCATGGTTCGCAATACATATATTTATCCTCCCGAAGGTTCCATGCGAATTATCGGCGATATTTTCCGTTACTGCGCGGCGAAGATGCCGAAGTTCAACTGCATCAGCGTGAGCGGATACCATATGCAGGAGGCCGGAGCCACGGCGGATATCGAGCTGGCTTATACGCTGGCCGACGGCCTGGAATATCTGCGCACAGGTGTGAAGGCGGGCCTCGATATTGACGAGTTTGCGCCCCGCATCTCTTTTTTCTGGGGCATAGGCATGAACCACTTTATGGAGATTGCCAAGATGCGTGCCGCACGGATGTTATGGGCCAAGTTAGTCAAGACCTTCAACCCGAAAAATCCGAAATCGCTGGCCTTGCGGGCGCATTGCCAAACTTCAGGCTGGAGCCTGACGGCGCAGGACCCGTACAACAACGTGGTGCGCACCTGCGTCGAGGCGATGGCTGCGGTATTCGGGCACACGCAGTCCCTGCATACCAACGCGCTAGATGAAGCCCTGGCGCTGCCCACGGATTTTTCCGCGCGCATCGCGCGCAACACGCAGCTTTACCTACAGGAAGAGACCGACATCACCCGCATCGTGGATCCCTGGGCGGGTTCCTACTATGTGGAGCGGCTGACACACGAGTTGATGCATGGGGCATGGGCGCTGATTGAAGAGATCGAGAGCCTGGGAGGCATGGCCAAGGCGATTGAAACCGGAGTTCCCAAGATGCGCATTGAAGAGGCGGCGGCGCGCAAACAGGCCGGTATAGACTCAGGCAGCACTGTGATCGTAGGTGTTAATGCCTATCCTTCGCCCGAAGAACCAATGATACCTGTACTTGATATCGATAACGCCGCGGTAAGCGAGTCGCAGCTTAAAAGGCTGAGCCAGTTGAAGCGTGAACGTGATCCGGATGCCGTGCGCGAATCGCTCGAACGGCTGAAGCAATGCGCCAGCAGCGGCGAGGGCAATCTGTTGGAGTGCGCCGTGGATGCGGCGCGCCGGCGCGCTACCCTGGGTGAAATTTCATCGGCTCTAGAAAAGGTCTGGGGCCGTTATGAGGCCACTACACGCATCATCGCAGGCGTGTACTCTTCAGAAAGTTCGAATGCCGGGGAATTCAAAAAGGCGCAGCAGATGGTTGCGGAGTTTGAGCAGGCTGAAGGCCGCCGCCCCCGCATTCTTGTAGCGAAGATGGGGCAGGACGGCCATGATCGCGGCTCCAAGGTAATCGCTACTGCATTCGCGGATATCGGCTTCGATGTCGATATCGGCCCCTTGTTCCAGACTCCACACGAGGTCGCGCGTCATGCGGTCGAAAACGATGTTCATATCGTCGGCGTTTCCTCACTGGCCGCCGGCCACAAGACTCTGGTTCCGCAGTTGATCGAGGAGTTGCGCAAACTCCACCGTGATGACATTCTGGTGGTCGTGGGCGGCGTTATTCCGCCACAGGATTATGAGTTTTTGTTCCAGGCCGGCGCAGCCGGGATATTCGGGCCAGGCACGGTGATTCCGGTAGCTGCACAACGAATTCTCGAGATTCTGAATGGCTGCGTGGCAGGAGGAAGTTCCTGATTGGCGAACCATAGTGAGAGCGCATTGCGTGTTCGCCCCGGATGTGCAACGCCGGAGCCGCCGCCGGAGTTGATTGCGCGCCTCTCCAAGCGCCGCCGCTCTCTTTCGCGCCAGCAAATCATCGATGGAATTCTGCGTGGCGACCGCGCCGTTCTGGCGCAAGCGATTACCCTGATTGAAAGCTCGCGCGCGGCAGATCGCGAACTGGCTGAGCAAATCTTAGAAGACTGCCTTCCTCATAGCGGCAACTCCATACGTGTTGGAATTACGGGTGTTCCTGGCGCGGGCAAGAGCAGTGTGATCGAGAGGTTGGGCGCGTATCTGACGGGCGAGCGCGGGGGCAGCGAACCCGGGCAGAAGGTCGCCGTACTGGCCATTGACCCCAGCAGCCAGATTTCCGGAGGAAGCATTCTGGGCGACAAAACCCGCATGCAGTCTCTTGCATCCAGCGAGATGGCATTCATCCGGCCCTCTCCATCCCGTGGCTCTCTGGGCGGCGTGGCGCAGCGCACCCGCGAAGCGATGTTGCTGTGCGAGGCTGCAGGATACAACTACATACTCGTCGAGACGGTTGGCGTAGGTCAGTCGGAGACCGCAGTTCACGAGATGGTTGATTTCTTTCTGCTCATTACGCTGACTGGCGCGGGCGACGAACTGCAAGGCATGAAGCGCGGCGTGATGGAGCTGGCGGATCTGGTGGCTATTAACAAGGCAGATGGCGCGAACCTGGCCGCGGCGGAAAGAGCCCGCAACGAGGCTGAGAACGCGTTGCACTATTTCCCCAGGCCGGCGAATGGATGGACTCCGCGTGCAATCACATGCTCGGCTCAAACCGGCAAAGGCATTGCCGAGCTATGGAGTTGCGTTCTGGAATATGCGAACTTGACCAAAGCCAACGGCAGCTTTAGTGTGAACCGGCAAGATCAGGCGTGGAGATGGATGCACGAGATCATCGAACAGGGATTGATGCAGCGGTTCGCCTCTCATCCGGCCATTCGAAGGCGCATGGAAGCGCTGGAGCGGGACGTCAAGGAAGGACGCACCACATCGTTTCGAGCCGCGCGCAAGCTGCTTGAGATCTATTCAGGCCCAAAGCCGTCTATCTCGCGCTGAGGTATGATAGATACCAGAAGAAAAGCCCTTGTGGAGAGATGGCCGAGTGGCTGAAGGCGCACGCTTGGAAAGCGTGTTTAGGGGAAACTCTAACGTGGGTTCGAATCCCACTCTCTCCGCCACGCAGTTATAACTTCTTTGTTATCAACAACATAAAGTAAGTATTAGCCCGCAATTACGGGCCTTTTAACGAATAAAATGGTACAGAGAAATTCTCCGCGCAGAGAAAAACAGCTCCTGAGATGCTCTTTTCTCTGACCCGTTCATCGAAGGTGCGATTCGTGCAGTTTTTCTTTCAATATGACGTGTTGCACCCAGGCAAATCGAGTCAAAGTATGGCTCAATGCAGATATACGAGCGCTCCGCTGCTTGACATCGTTCCTTGCCAACCTTGAAACTTCCTTCAGGCCGCTGAACGCAGCGGGCAAATTGCTTCCGGGCGCGTTCCGGAGGGGACGGAGACCTGGCCGGTGAGCGATGCGAAGGCAGGACGGCTGAGTCTACATCTGAGTTCGACGATGGAGAGCGTCGCCGCAGTGGAGGCGGCGGCGGAGAAGCTGGCCGCCGAGGCCGGCCTGGACGAGGATGAACGCTTCCACGTGGCGATGGCGGCGCGCGAGGCGGCGGTGAACGCCGTTC
>Ga0181518_10002488_pt1 | contig 17725 bp, 13 predicted proteins | sample PEATcosm2014_Bin_28_FD_119751 | JGI IMG/M metagenome (GOLD analysis project Ga0181518, IMG submission 119751) | Peatland microbial communities from MTU Mesocosm Facility, Houghton, MI, USA - PEATcosm2014_Bin01_60_metaG | ecosystem: Environmental > Terrestrial > Soil > Wetlands > Peat | place... | reverse complement strand
GCCTTGACCCGGGTGTCACGGCAGCAGCTGTTGGCGACGAGGCCCAAGGTCGTGATGGCGCCGTTGGAGTGGCCGGCGGCCCCGATCTCGTTCGGATCGACCAGGCCCGACAGCGGTCCGTTCGGGGCGGCCGAGGCACTGAGCACGTGGTCGATGACGAAGCTCATGTCACCAGGCTGGTTGCCGATGTCCCCACCATCGGGACCACCGGGTGTCTGACTACTAGATAGCGGGAACAGGGGAGCGGCCACCACATAGCCCGCAGCCGCCCAAGCGGTCAGCAACTGCTCGTACTCCTGAGGTGAGCCCCCCAGGCCGTGGGCGAAGACGATGAGTGGGTATGGACCGTCGCCCGACGCCGCGACCGAGCTGGCTGCCCGCGCCGGGTACCAGATCGTCGTCACGAGGGTCCGGGAGGGTTTGCCCGGCATCCCGTCCCACGGCGGCGTGGAGCGAGAGGTGTCGTCGAAGGTCATTGTCGTGGTTGCCACCAAATTCGAGCCGACCGCGGCGGCAACGGTCGGGGCGCCCACCAATGGAAGGGCCGTGGCGGAGAGCAGAAGGCCAAAGGAAACCGCGCCCAGCGGCACGATTCGACGGATCGCCCTCATTCACTCCCTCCCTGCCGTGAACGAGAAGACATCGTCTCACAAGACCATCCCTTTGTCCCTGTGCGCGAGCGGCCAATCGGAAACGCGCAGGACCTGTCGGGCGACGTCCAAGAGTGGAGAGTCGGGTAGCCCCGAGGCATCGCTGCCCCGGGGCCCCCTCAGAACCGGACGTGCGACTTTCACCGCATCCGGCTCAAGCAGTCCCGATGACGTGCAGCTGAGACGCTGGCCCCGAGGTCGAGGCGACGGGATGCCGCCGGGAGCACTCGGGGTGGACGAGACGGAACGTGGAGGCTTCGCCCGGCGGTCCGGCGACCCGCTGGCGGGTCACCTTCTCGGTGACCGTGCCCTGGTCCCATGCAGGCGCAGGGTCGAGGTCACCGCCGGCGCCGAAGAGCGGCGTCGCGCACACCGCACACGAACCCTGTTGCTGGCGAAGAACACGCAGCGAGGGGCCTGAGAGCGGCGGCGGTTGCCGTCGGCGGCGCTCGGACCAGTACTCGGCCAAGGTCGGGTCATCTGGAGAGAACCGTCCCTTGACCAAGCGGTGCCGGACGATGCGGGTCCAGCTGAACCGCACCAGGTAGGCGCCCGTGAAGCGGTCGCCGAAGACCCAGCGGTTCAGATGAGCGGGGTTGAACATGCCGTAGTACTGGGCCACGACCCAATGCCTCGACTTGTTGCGGTGGCTGCGACAGGCCCACTTGTAGGTGTGACGCCACAGGTGGGTGTCCAGCGAGGCGAAGGCCTCAGAAGCCACCGTTCCCCGGTAATAGGACGACCATCCCCGAATGATCGGGTTCAATCGCTGGATCACCACCAGAGCCGGTGCCCCTCGCAAGGAGCGCAGCTCGGTGGCGATCCTCCTCCGGATGCGCACCAACGACGCCTTCGACGGTGTGATCAGCAGTTTGTCCTTGCGGCGCTGGACGTGGAAGCCCAAGAAGTCGAAGCCCTCGTCGAGGTGGACGATCCTCGTCTTGTCCTCGTTGAAGGCCAGACCTCGCTCAGCGAGCCACGCCGCCAGCCGGGCCTTGGCCGCTTCGGCCTCGGACCGGTTGTGGCACAGCACCACAAAGTCGTCTGCGTATCGCACCAGCGCGGGGCTGTCCGCTTCCAGAAACCCGGTATTAGATGCCGCGCTCAGGTAACGGACGCCGGCGGCGCCTTCCATCCCGTCCAAGGCGATGTTGAGCAACAACGGCGAGATCACCCCACCTTGGGGGGTGCCCTCCTCCGTCGGGGCGAAGCGACCACCTTCCATGACCCCCGCCCGGAGCCACCCCGCTATGAGGTCCCGAGCTGGGAACCCACGCAGGGCGGCGAGGAGGTGGCCGTGGTCGATGCGGTCGAACGCCGCACTCAGGTCGGCATCGAGAGCCCAACGCCGCCGGGCATTCTTGCCCTTGGCGATGCTGAAGATGGCCTCTCTCGCATCCTGAGCACTGCGGCCCGGGCGAAACCCATAGGACTTCGCCTCGAACCGGGCCTCCCACTCGGGTTCCAAGGCGCCGAGGACCTGGGCTTGTCGCACCCGGTCCACGATCACCGGAATCCCGAGTGGGCGTTGCTTTCCGTTCGCCTTGGCGATGTACACCCGCCGCAGCGGCATGGCCCGAGCATGGCGGCCGTGTTGGACCGAGTGGGCCAAGGCGGCCTTCCCCGGTGCGCTCACGATCACCACGCCGTCGACACCAGCCGTGCGGCGTCCAGCGTTGCGCTCGGTCACCCGCCGCACGCTGTGCAGCGCATTGGCACGCGACCGAAGCATCAGCTTTTGCAGGTTGGCGACCCGCTTGTGGTCCCCGGCCTGCGCCGCCGTGAAGATCCGGCGCCGCAGACGCACTACGTCGGCTTCGACCTCAGCCCAATCAATGGACGTCCAGTCCAAGCAGTCGCCCTCAGGTCGTTCACCACGGCATCGCCGTGGCGTCCAACGTCTCCATCGGTTCGTATGTCGTCGGTCATCGTCACTCCACAGGTCCACCTGGCCACGTCGGCGGCCCTTTGGGGCCGAGGCATCTGCCTCTATCCGGCTAGTTATGCGAGAGAGCGCCGGAGGAGCGCCCTGTCTCGGTTTCCTGTCGCCTTTCGGCCACCGGCATTCGCTTCTTGGCCATCCTTTTCCCGCCGGGGAGTTGGGCCTCCCTTGCGGTCGGCTGACCGGCACGCCGACACGTGGCGGACCCCGACGGGGTTTCCATGTTGCGCACCGATGAGGTGCGGCCGGAGTGGGTGCCCTCTATACCCCGGAGACAACGGTGCCCGTGCGAGCGGTTGTGTGCGACCGCTCGCCGTCTGCCACATCCCAGCAGCAGCGTCTCTCCACCCCGGTCCGGCTCCCATCGCCGGGGCCTGCATTGACGAGGCGTCATCGAGGGTTCATGTCCTTCACCCGCCCGGCCTTCCCCTCGCCTGTACTCCGTCGGATGGGACACAGAGCCTTGGGCTTCTCTTCGAGCTTCACACCCCGCCGTTACCGGCAACGCATGTCGAAGATGGGGACAGGTCATGGGCACTGACCCGGACTACGTCGTCATATTGAACGCCCTCCGATCGTTGTAGTCACTCATCGGGTGCGCCCTCATGTCGCACCGCACGCTTGCACCTGTCGGTGCCACACCGCCCCTGGCCCGCCGGCGCCTTACAGGCGGAGGAGCGACCGGGTCGTCAGCCCAGAAATCGGCATCAAGGCCGGCCGGTGTCCCGGCCGGCCCCATTGTGATCAGGGATCACTCCCGGGTCCTCGAGGGACGGCGCCGACAAGTCGAGCGCCTCGGCTTCGCCGCCATTGAGCGCCCTGGTCGTCACGGAGCAGGCCGCAAAGATTTCAAGCAATTCCAGATGTGGACGTTCCTGTGGACGTTCTTGTCAAGGTCCACAGCCCAAGGTGGCGTCCGTGGGCAGCTCGCCGGCGAGCTGCTCGGGATCTCCCGTGCCTTCGCCTACGAGCTGGTGGCCCGGGGCGAGCTTCCCGTGATCCGGCTCGGTCGCCGCCGCCTGGTCGCCCTCTTGGCCTTGCTCGGCCAGACCCGGTTCTGGAGCGGGAAGAGACACACCCTGGGTGAGCCCGGGTGCTGGAACGGTGTGTCCCAGAGCTGTACTTGATCGACTAGCTCGAGGCCTCGAGAACAACCGCTTCGACCTTGCGTCCCGGCCAGCTGAGGTTGTGACTTTTGCCTCTATGTAACTCAGGGCACTCAATACGAAAATAGCATTTGCATATGCCCAAGGAGGTCCTCAGCATGGCAGCACACACGAAGATCTGGGCCAACTCGGCCGATTCCCATTGGCTCGAGCCTGAGGATCTGTGGCGGAGCGAGCTGCCGCCGGCCCTGGCAGAGCGCATGCCCCGCTCGGTCAAGGACCCTGATGGACAGTACGAGACCGTCCACATCGACGGGCTGCAGATCCGGCGCAAGCTGCCGAACCCAAGGCGGCAGGCCTTCATGGAGGCGTCGAATCGGCCGAAGGGCGCCCACGACGTGCGTCAGCGGCTCGCGGACAATGACGAGGAGGGAATCTGGGCCGAGCTCGTCTTTCCCTCGCTCGGCATGTGGAACGCGTCGTTCCGCGATCCGGCCCTCTTGCGAGAGGCTATGAGGGTCTCCAACGACTACGCCATGGCCGAGATCCAGAACAGGTCGGCGCGGCTCCTGTGCACGGCCCAGGTGTCGCTGCTCGACGTGGACGACGGGGTGGCCGAGATGCGCCGAGCTGCCGCCATGGGGTTCAAGGCCGTCTTTATGACCACGACGCCGCACCCCCGACAGAAGGACTACAACTACAACGACGTGTGGGAACCCTTCTGGGCGGCGGCCGAGGAGCTGGGTCTGGTCCTGGCCTTCCACATCGGGACCGACGCCTTCGACTTCACCAACGACGAAATCGGAATTCAGTTCCGGGGTCCTGGCGGGGCGATCCTCAACTACACCGAGACGACCTACAGCGGTCAGAGGGTCGCCACCAAGTTGGTGGCGTGCGGTGCGCTGGACCGGCACCCCGACCTCAAGATCCTGATCGCCGAAGGCGGCTCGTCGTGGGTTCCCTCACTCGGGGACCGCATGAACGAGGCCTATCGCCAGCACGCCACGATGGTGAAGCCTGTGCTGAGCAGGCCGCCCAAGGAGATCCTCTACGGCCAGGTGTACACGTCGTTCCAGCATGACGAGACGGCGACGGGGACGATGATGCAGTTCGGCTACGACAAAATCTGCTGGGGCTCTGACTACCCGCACATGGAGGGTACGTGGGGCCACACTCAGAAGACCCTGCACGAGCTCTTCGATGACGCGCCGGCTCCGGTCAGGCAGCGCATCACACAGGACGCCTATCGGGAGCTCTTCCCCACGGTCCCGGCGCCCCCTACGAGGGGACTGAAACTCCTGTAGATCTCGATTTTGCATTGGGGATGGCTGCAGTCGTCACCACACGACGGACGCGGACGTCCCGCGAAGGTCCCTAGGACCGCTGCCCCGGCGTAGTTCCGTGTCCTCCGGCCTGCCCGACCGAGGACCTTCGGCTCTATTGGGGCGGCCTCCTTTGCGTGAACCTGGATGCAGAGGGAGCGTTTGCGAAGGAGGGCCGGGACTGGCCATGAAGACCGTGTTCATCAATCCGGAACGTTGCATCGGCTGCCTCCAGTGCGAGCTGGCATGTGCCGTCGAGCACTCGGCCACCAAGGACGAATCCCTTGCCTTCCTGGAGGATCCGGTGCCCCGTAAGCGTGTGCACGTCCAAGCAGGTCCCGTGCCGACGTTCGCCTTCCCAAACAGGTGTCGGCATTGCGACCCCGCGCCGTGCCTGCAGGTCTGTCCCACCGCCGCGATCTACCGGGACGAAGAGCATGGTCTGGTCCTGATTGACGAGAAGAAGTGCATTGGGTGCGCGATGTGCGCAGTGGTGTGCCCGTTTGACGTGCTCACGTTCCACCCGGTGCCCGAAGGGCCGAGTCCGGATGTCGCCGTCGCGGTCAAGTGCGATGGTTGTGTCGATCGGCTCAGCCGAGGCGACACGCCGGCGTGTGTCGAGGTGTGCAAGGTCGACGCGCTCGTCTTCGGGGATCTGAACGACCTCATGGCCGAAGGGCGGGTTCGCGAGGCCGGGACAGCACTCGCCGCAGCGGGCGCCATCGCCACCGTGCCCGCCGGCGACCCCCTCGGTCCCTGGCACGCGTGGGGCACCGCCGAAGTGGCCGCCGCCAGCGCAGCGGCGGCCCGCGCCTCGAACAATGCAAACGGTCATGGCCCGGGTGCAGATCCGGGGGATATCGAGAACGAGGGAGGACAACGATGAGCGGCACCAGCACGAACGGCCGAGCGAGAAGCCTGACGGTCCATCAGGACGCCCAGGCGATGATCGACCGGGCCAGAGACGAAGGCATCACCACGGTATGGGACCGCCTGGCCGCCCAGCAGCCGCAATGTGGCTATTGCGCGCTCGGGCTGAGTTGTCGCAACTGCGCGATGGGTCCGTGCCGGATCGACCCCTTCGGCGAGGGCCCACAGAAGGGCGTGTGCGGTGCGGACGCCGACGTCATCGTGGCGCGCAACCTGGGCCGGACGATCGCGGCCGGAGCTTCGTCGCACTCCGACCACGGCAGGGACATCCTCGAGACCTTCGGCCACCTGGCTCGGGCCCAGACCACCGGCTATCGCATCACCGACGAGGAGAAGCTACGCCGTATCGCGGCTGAGGTAGGGGTGGTAACAGAGGAGCGTACGGTCGAGGAGGTGGCGAGCGATCTGGCGGACGTGCTCCAGGAGGACTACGGGACCCGACGTGGATCCCTGTCGTTTGTCAAGCGCGCGCCCGAGGCTCGACGGACGAAGTGGGAGTCGCTGGGCATCACGCCGCGAGGCATCGACCGGGAGAACGTCGAGATGCTCCACCGCACGCACATGGGCGTGGACAACGACTACGTCAACACCCTTCTGCATGCGCTCCGTACGGGGTTGGCTGACGGCTGGGGCGGATCGATGATCGCGACCGAGCTCTCGGACGTGATGTTCGGCACGCCAAAACCAGTGATGTCGGAGGTCAACCTGGGCGTCCTGAAGACCGACCAGGTCAACATCGCCATGCACGGACACAACCCCCTGCTCTCGGATGTGATCTGCGCAGCGGCGCAGGACCCCGAGCTCGTCGCGCTGGCCCGCTCGGTCGGTGCAGCCGGTATCAACGTCGTCGGCCTCTGCTGCACGGGCAACGAAATGCTCATGCGCCGCGGCGTGCCCATGGCGGGCAACCACCTGATGCAGGAGCTCGTCCTCATCACCGGAGCGCTCGAGGCCATGGTGGTCGACTACCAGTGCATCATGCCTTCCATCGTCGACGTCGCGAAGTGCTACCACACGAAGATCATCTCGACCTCGGACAAGGCGAAGTTCACTGGTGCCACGCACGTTTCGTTCGACCCCGAGCACGGAGCCGAGATCGCAGATCGGATCGTGCGCATGGCGATCGAGGCTTATCCGGACCGGAACCACGAGCGCGTGCGCATCCCGGGTCAGCCGGTGAAGATGATGGGAGGGTTCTCGGTCGAAGCCATTCTCGGCGCCCTCGGCGGCACTCCCAAGCCTCTCGTCGACGCCATCGCCGCCGGTTCCATCAGGGGTGCTGTCGCAGTCGTCGGGTGCAACAACCCCAAGCTCCCTCAGGATCTCGAGCACATTGAGCTGACCCGTCGCCTCATTGAGAACGACATCCTGGTGCTCGTCACCGGCTGTGCAGCGGTGGCCAACGGGAAGTCAGGGCACATGGTCCCCGAAGCAGCAGCGATGGCTGGGCCGGGCCTGCGAGCGGTCTGCGAGAGCCTGGGCATCCCACCGGTCCTGCACGTGGGGAGCTGTGTGGACAACAGCCGGATCATGGTGCTCGTGGCGGCCTTGGCCGACTACCTCGGCGTCGACATCGACCAGCTGCCCGTGGCCGGTGCGGCACCCGAGTGGTACTCCGAGAAAGCTGTCGCCATCGGGGCCTACGTCGTGGCCTCGGGCGTCACGACCGTCCTCGGGGTGCAACCGCCGGTGTTCGGGAGCCCGCATGTGGTCGACCTGTTGGCCAACGGGCTCGACGGTGTCGTGGGGGCGAAGTTCGTGGTCGAGCCCGACCCAGCCAAGGCAGCCCTCTTCATCCGCCGCCACATCGAAGCCAAGCGTGAAGGTCTCGGGCTCCCGTTCGTGGTCCCCGAAGAGCTCGGGATCGACGACAACGAGTCTCCCCACACCGTCCCGGTGGTCGGTAGCGAGGTCAGGGCCTGAGCCATGTGCGACACCTGCGGTGGACACGGCGAATCGTCCCCGGGCTCGCCCCCGGACCATGCCCACGGGGGCGGCATCAGGGTCGTCGTTGTCGGCAAGGGCGGCGTGGGCAAGTCGACATTGAGTGCCCTCTTGGCTCGCCAGCTGGCTCGATCTGGGCGGCGGGTGGTCGCCGTGGACGCCGACGAGCAACGCAACCTCGCAGCGACACTCGGCATGGACCTGCTCGAATCGATCTCCATCGTCCCGGTAGCGGAGAATGCCGACTACGTCGAGGAGAAGACGGGTGCACGCCCGGGCGAGGGCGCCGGTGGGATCCTCGTGCTCAATCCCAACACTTACGACCTCGTCGACAGACTGTCGGTCGAGGCGCCCGATGGCGTCCGCCTGGTCGTCATGGGCGGGATCCGGGAGGCGGGCGCAGGATGTCTGTGCCCCGAGACCGCTCTGATCTCGAGCGCGGTCGCCGGAATGCACCTCCACCGTGACGACGTGGTGGTCATGGACACCCACGCCGGCGTGGAGCACTTCGGCCGGGCCCTGGCGCGCGGCTTCGATTCCGTGGTGGTCGTCGTCGAGCCGACCTTCAATGCGGTCCAGGTCGGTGTCGCGTCGGCCGCATTGGCCAATGAGCTGGGGATCGGGACGGTGCACCTGGCCGTCAACCGGACGAGGTCGGAGAGTGATCTCGAGCGGGTGTTGGACTACGTGAGCCGCCTGGGCGATCCTTTGTTCAGTTCGGTCACGGCGGTGCCCTACGACGAGGCGGTGCTGCTGTCAGAGCCCTCGGTCGACGGCCTCCTCGAGGGCTCCGTGATCGCGGAGGCCGTCGCGAGGCTGTCGACCGAGGTCGTCGGCCCCGTCGGCCGGACGCTGACCAGGGTGGGCTGATGCGCGCCGTCGTCATCGGCACCGGTCCGGCCGGCATCACGGCAGCCGAGACCCTGCGCCGTCTCGACCCGAGTGGGTCGGTCGTCGCCCTGTCCGTCGAGCCGTTCGCTCCGTATTCGCCTCCGGCGATGGCCGATCACTATCTGACGGGCCGCGACGCAACGCTCTATTGGAAGGGTCTGGACGTGGCGACGCGTCTGGGCATCGACGAGCGCCGTGAGACTCAGGTCACGGGGATCGACTCCGACAACCGCGAGGTCGTGCTGGCCGATGGGCAGCGTGTGGGATACGAGGGTCTGGTCGTGGCGTCGGGGAGTCGGCTTCATGCACCCCTGGAGGGGGCCGACCTTGCGGGGGTCCTGGACTTCAAGTCGCTCCGGACCGCAGACGAGCTCGTGGGCCGTGTGCGAAGGGGCGAGGCGACGAGCGCCCTGATTGTGGGCAACGGGTTCATTGGTGTCGAGCTGTCGTTGCTCCTCGCCGACCTGGGCGTGGACGTGACGGTGGTCGGTCGCCGCAACTGGGTCATGCCGCGGGTGTTGGACCCGATCACCTCGACGGTGGCTGAAGACGCCCTGAGCAACCGAGGTGTCACGCTCCGGCTCGGCGTGCAGGCCGATGCCTTCGTCGGAAGCCCCGTGACCGGGGTCCGGCTGGCTGACGGCACGGTGTTGTCGGCCGACCTGATTGTGGCGGCGACCGGGGTGAAACCCCACGTGGAGTTCTTGGAGGGTTCGGGAATCGTGACCGACTGGGGGATCCACGTCGACGACAGGCTCGCGACGTCGGTTCCCGGCATCGTGGCGGCCGGCGACGTGGCCGAAGCCGCCGACTGGTTGACCGGTCACAGATACGTGCATGCCATCTTCCCAAATGCGGTCGCGCAGGCACCGATTGCCGCTGCCACCCTGCTCGGACAGGACGTGCGGTACCAGGGAGCGGAGGCCATGAACAGCCTCAAACACCTCGGCGTCCCGATCGTCGCCATGGGCACGATCGACGAACCCGACGAGGTACTGCGCTGGCAACGAGACGGAAGTCAGCGCTCGGTCTACCTGCGGGACGGACGAGTGGTCGGCGCACAGCTCGCAGGTGACATCCGGGCCGCCGGGGTCTACCGCTCGCTCATGATGCGCAGGACATACGTCAGCCAGTACGGTCAGAAGCTGGTCGATCCCGGGTTCGGGATGGCTGACGTCATCTCCGATGCCCTTCGGCTCGGCGTGGGGGCATCAGCTCCCGCGTGACTACAACGGCCCTTGGTGGGGTCTGTCGACGGCACCTCGATTGCTCAAGTTATCGTGGACCGCGCTACTACATAACGCTGTTGGACGGAGTGGAAACCGGGTGGTGTAACCGCGGAAGGGCGCTGGATTCTTGAATCTGCGGAGCAGATCTAAGCCGTGGGCGGCCGAGAAAGACCAGATCAGAGGCTAGATCTGGGTCACTTCACGCACAACAATGAACCTTATGGGAACCGGCCCGGCGTGCAAACCTGGGGAGATGGACCTGGCCGAACTCCTGAGGATGCCCGGGATCAGGGAGGAGTGCATCCTGCGTTCCCCCGTTGGCTTCATGGCTCTGCACGGTGGATCGCAGGACCGGGGCACTGAGCAGATCGCCAGCCGGGCCGCCACGCAAGCAGGAGCTTCCTACTACGCCATAGTCCAGCCTTCTGGGCTGCGGGTCCACCTCACCTCACGATTGCACGATCCCGACCATTCGGCGCATTTGCGGGCGTTCTTGGAGCACGTGGAGGTCGCCATCTCGCTGCACGGGTTCGGGCGCGACGGGTTTGCCCTTTGGTTCGATCCCGACCGCGGCGTCATCATCGAACCGTACGGGCCCGCGGTTCGAGGTAAACAGACCGGGCCGTTGCGGGGGATCATCGTGGGAGGGCTGAACGCGCAACTGCTCGGCGAAGCGCGAGAGCTGTTCCACCGGCACTTCGCCGGTTACCACGTTGCCGACGAGCGGGTACGGCTCGGGTTTCATCCCGACAACCCGGTCAACCTTCCATCGGCCCATGGTGTCCAGGTCGAGCTGCCACCGGGCCTGCGCGGGATCGGCGATTTCGGCGAGACCTTGGTTCCCCGACAGGACGGGGTCGTCAACGAGATGGTGGCTGCGCTCGTCGAACTGGCGGCACGGGCCACCGAATTGTTGCGCACGACGTCGGTGTCGCGCGCGGAGCTGGCGCACAAACCACCGGGTCACCTCGTCCCTGATGGCTCAGCGACGCCCGCCCGATAATTCCTCCTTCGGGAGTCACCGGCCGTTATCTCGGAAGGCGGACAGCCCTTCCGCAATGGGTAGATTTCGCGCCCGAACTATGGCCGGGGAACCACGGCCGACCAGTCCATCGAATGCGCTCGCAGGCGCTACGAGGTCGAAGAACTGGCAGACCCTGTTGACCAAGGGTGCCCCCGTTCGCTCGATCCTGCACTTTCGGGAACGGTTGAGATTGGCACTGCGCATGAGCCGTGGGGAACGGCCCTGAATCGAGTGGTCGGTCGAGTTTCTGCTATCGGGTCTGCGCCGTCAATGCATTCCAGGCTGCGAGAGAGTCCATGTAGTCCCTCCAGTGCGCGATTTTCCGGCTTTCAATCTCGATGATGGAACAGAATCGATTGTCGTACTTCACGCCTGTCGCAAGGATCGTCCCATGGACTTCATATTCGATGATGAACACGCGACCGTCGTCCGTCTTGCGGGTAATCAGATTGTTGGCGGATTGAAGCTCAATGTTGTCGCCATAGCCCTTGAACTGAGCCATTAGGTCAGCCCGCCCCTGGATAATGCGAGGCCAACCCGGAAACTCGTAGAGGACCTCATAGACCACGTCGTCAGAGACGACGTCGAAGAAATGATCGCCCTCAACGCGGTCGCCTAGCGCCCCACGAACCAGATTGAAGTAGGGGTCGGCGGCCTGGTAGGGAGCGTACTTCGAATGCGGCATCTTGGATTCTCCATGCACTTCACGACCTTGCTTGCATAAGGATAGATGGCTCTGCGTGTGAGGCGTTGGTGTGACGGCCCTGCAGCGCGATGGCAGGGTGAATGCCCCAGTACGTCGGCTCTGTGAGCCACAGTCGGCCCCTCGCCGACCAGCCTGCTCACCAGAGCAAACCGCTACAGGCGTTCTATAGAGCTCAGCGCGATCCTAAGAGGAAGCATCCGCCATGAGCCATCATCGTCCGCTTCGGCCCCGCGTCATCCGTGACTGCCGAGCAGTATGACAAGAGTTGGGAAGCGTTGGAGAAGGCCAAGTTGGACTGGCCTACCTCGGGACTCGACTACCACGTCTGCTTTCTTGGTCGCCGAAGCCGGAATCGAGATTTCCGGCCCCCAATAATCTTCGAGGCTCACAACATCCGGAAGCCCTAGAACCGACGCGAACAGGGACTGGCAGATAACGCATCAGGTCGGTGTGGAGGGTGCCCCCGTGCGCCGGGACAGGGTGCCAGCCATGTGGCACTTCTGGGCGTATAGATAACTGTCCACGTGTCAACAGAACAACCCCCGCGGAATGCCCAGTGCGAGCGTGTTAGTTGAACCCGCGCCCGATCGCTTGCTGCAATGACGCAAGGTCAGCCAGGATGCAGTTGACCGCATCCTGGCTAACGGCCACGTCCTCGTCCAGGAGCACGTCCGCGAGCTCGGCGAACCGGGTCGTAGCAAATACGTAGGACCGGCGCTCGGGCGTATCAGGCCCGGGGTGAGTATCGAGCCAATCCATGAGGTCGTGGGCGGCAGGGGCGAGCTTGAGCACGGCACCGTCAAGGGCGATCGGATCGTGCTTGTCCTTCCACGCTTCGAGAAACTCATCGACGGCGTCCTGCATGTTCTGGCGCGGATCCTTGGCGGGAGTGGTCATGGCTGAACCGTAGGACGGCGCTGTGTCAGGAGCTTGGCCGTTTACCGAACCGTCACAGTCGGCGCAACGGTCCTTGTTACCCCATGGGCGCGCCACGTCGCGTCCCGACGACCACCTCCGTGTGTCGGGTCCCCGCCGAATAGACTCGGGAGGCGACTCGGCCAAGTCGAGTAGTGGAGCGACGGGAAGCTTGGTCGGCATCAATCGATGAGAAGGATTGATGGAAGCGCCCGACGTTTGCCACGAGCGGCGGCCTGTCCGGTCGGTCATGGCCAGCTGAGGCAGGGTGCCCCCGTTTGCGCTTCAGAGCGCGATCGACCTGTAGACGCTCGAAAGCGGTACTCGTGTCACATTCAAGACGGGCCGGGTGTGGGCCTGGTCGGACGTGAAGCCGTTCGCAAAGGCGATGGGTCGGGAGATCGGTACGTGACCGAACTGGCGCCTGGGTGACGACACCCTGGCGACGATGTGACGGTCGCGGCGCCCGATTCGCACAAGGCTCGGTGCGGGGTGCAAAGTGGCCGTCGCGTCGTGGCGAGACCCGAAGGTTCCGGTCCGACGCTCATCGCGATCACCATGAATACAGAACAAAGCGCACAGCACTGGCTCATCAATGCGACAGCCGCCCTGCGACGGGTGACAGCTGCCAAGACTCGGTTCTCAGCGGCCATGAGCGTGAACCGAGTCACCATGTTGGCGGCGGCCGACGAGCTTGAGACCGCCACGAGTGAAGCGACAGCGTGGATGATCGGGCATCCTTGTCCCGATCAGGATCTCGGCAGTCGCGTTGCCCTCATGTTGAACACATGCGCTGCGGTCGCACTTACCGCCCAACGGGCCCTCACCCATCCCTCCGGCAATATCGAGGCGGCGTTCGGGCGCCTGGGCGGCCTTCTGGCGGCCTTCGACTCCCACTCGCAGAGGTTCGATGCCTGGTGACTGGGGCTGTTCAGAGGACCTGCGGAACCCCGCTGGTGATCTATGGCCGTGCGCCCGGCAGGCTTCGACACGTACCAACTACGACCCTTGCCGTCCCGCCAGAGACCGTTCCAGTCCGGCGCCTCGTGGCGGGTGGCCTGCTGCCTGCATTGCAGCATCGGGAAGCAGCGTCCCGGATGCGGGCTCGCCATGATGAGGTCGCCGGGTTCGGGCATCCGGTCCCCGGCGCTCGGGGTAGACCTGGGCATACCCTGTGAACTGCCTGTATTGTGCGTCCGTTGATATTGCTGTCGCATAGGAGATCGGACCGGATGGGAACGCCCATCACCCCACGATCAGAAGGCACCACCAATGATGGGTGGTCGATTGCCCGGAGTGCGAGGCCGCTCAGTCGAGGAACGACGGGCACGGAGACCTGCCCATTGGGATCGGTATGCCGTTGGAGTCCCGGTTGACCGCGGAGCGGATGAAAGACAACCACGCAGGGCCGAAGATCATCACCGCCGGCTGATTCGTCACCGGCAAACGCCCATCCCTGTCCAACCAGGGGGCGGAGGATTCCGGCCGAGGCGCCCGGGAACGGGGAAGCCCATCAAGTGGGGGTGCCTCCGAAAACCTTTACCTTCCGACTCGAGATGTGGGTGCCCAGCGTCGCCTGTGTGCCCAAGGGGATGGGGACGGACTAGGAACGTGCGTCGCAACGATCCGACCATGAGCTCAGCTCCCCTCACTTATCAACAGAAGGCTGCCAACCCCATAGATCAAATGGATTCGAAGCAGACAGGTTCGTGACCGCCCTCAGATCGGTGGGTCGTGCTGAGCGGTGCGACTCCGCCGCCACCAACAATCGATTCGACGTTCTTCCAGATCTCGCTCATCGCTGCGCTCAACATCAACAAGAGCGGATTGTCGAGGAGGGTTCAGCTCAAATCGGAATCGGTCACCGAACCCTCAAGTGCGGGCGGTAGCGATATAGGTCAGACGGGTCTGTTACGAACGTGTCCCCGTTGGATCGGTCGTATCCCTTGAAATCGACTGGATTGCCTCAAAGCGGAATCGACCCGTGCCTGAGTGCAACGAGTCATTGCGGCAGGAGGACGGCGTGCGCAACGTAATTGTGGATCTAGGCACGGGCCTCCGCAACGCATCACGAATTGAAGGTCGGAATTTCACCTTGAAGAATTGTGCCGTAGTTGTTCGATTTGGATTCGGCTGGCAAGCTGAGTGCGTGTCGGGAGCCGGGAGGAATGAGCAATTGTCTTTCTTTGGCCCGTACGACGAGGCTCCTCGGTCGGAACTGCCGGATGCCGTGGGCGCGGCGCTGGCGGTTTCTCTGATCGTTACTCCGTGGTTACTGATCGGTTGGTTGATCTGGATATTGATGTAATGGGCGCCCGCGCACACAACCTCTCGTAGTCAGCGGCAGAGCTTCCGCTCGGACGTTTGGCTCCGACCCAGTGTTGTCATTGCGTGGTTTGTCGGTACAGTCCGGTCGGCCCACTTCGGTGTGAGCGGCGATGTGAGCATCCAGATCGAGGGGCGGTGTTCTCTAGGAGGACGTCATGATCGGGGCTCTCGCCTGGCTGGTGTCCCGCCTCTAGGCAGGGTCCAGTACTGCTGACCCAGGTGACGTCCCTCCGCAACGGGACCACGCTCTCGTACCATGAGCACGCGGTCATCCCGCAACCTCGGCTGGCGGGTGGCACCCCGCCCCGCCGAACGTGGACACTCTGGCTCCGACCATCCCGCCCAGGTAGCGAATGGGCCATATTCAACCCTCCAGAGCCACAGCGAGGCGACGCATGGCGTCGTCGACGGCCTGGGGAAGACTGTGTTGGTAATACGGGATGTACAAGATCGTCTGCTCGACCACCCAGCCCCGGGCTCGAGCCCAGGTTGCATCATCAAAGCCAAGAGTGTGACGAAAGACCTCTCGTGCATCAGGCGGCAGCGCCCATGCCAACATCCCGTCGCACGCTGGATCTCCGACACCGAGCCCGGACCAATCGATCACGCCCGACAGCTTCCCGTTGTTGATGAGGATGTTGCCGGGCAGGAGATCACCGTGAACCCAGACCGGTGGTCCGTTCCACGGCCCAGCGTCGAGAGCCTGCTGCCAAACTGACAGTGCCCGCTTAGAGTCGATGGTGTTGCCTAGTTGTTCAATGCCTACTCGGGTCGCTCTGTCCCGATCTGCTATGGGCAGGCCTCTGTTTCCAGGCTTCGGCCCTCCTTCCGTGGGGATCTGCTCAAGAGCGAGAACAAACTCAGCGATCTGACGTGCAAGATCGATCGTCGGCTGGTTGGTCTGGTCCAAGCTGGTGCCATTCACCCATCGGTAGACCAGCCAAGGGTACGGGTAGCCACCGTCGGGCTCACCTTTTGCAAGTGGGACAGGAATGTCGACAGGCAGGTAAGGTGCCAGCTGCCCTAGCCAGTCGAACTCCTTGTCTACCTGGGCAACTGCCCAATGAATACGGGGCAAGCGAATGCCCGTGTCGTCGTCGAGCCGGTAGATGGCACTATCAGTTCCTGAGTCAGGCAACCGTTCCAGCGACTTCTCCGACCATTGGGGAAACTGTGATGAGAGCAGAAGGCGCACCGTCGCATCGGTAACGCTGACCTCGTCCTTGTGCATCTTGGCGTGGTGTTCATTCATGAGGCAAACTCCTCGACATCAGGTGGCGACCCGTTGAGCGGCCGATAGGGGGATCACGATGTGCGCCGTCGTGGGGCTGCCTCATGGTCGTGACGGTCCGCTCCTCCCCGAAGTCGAGGACCGCATAGTCGGCTTGCCCCGCATGGGCTGATAGCCGTCGAAGATCGATTCGACATTGCCCTCGCCGCCTGTCAGGCCTGGCAACTGTCCCTGAAGGTCACGCGAACGGTCCGCTGGCATCCTCGCTTCTACCGTCGAGAAGTTGCCCCGCGCCCAAGTCTGCTCAACGAGACAACCGAGTTGAGCTACCGCATTGAGGAGATCACCGACGGTACTCGAAGGCAACTCGATGGTGAGCCGTAACATCGGTTCGCAGACGCAGGTGCCAGCTTGCCCGAGGGCCTGCGAAAGGACCAGTTGAGTGAGCTTGCGAAAATCGGTGTTCGTTGCGCGCGCCATCGGGACGTTTGGTTTCGTCGGTCCGTCTCCGATGTAGTAATCGCACTTTGTAAGCGTCACAACGCAATCGGTGATCTCCCATCCGTACAGGCCTCGCCCAAGGGCGAGGCGGATGTACCGCGTCATTTGGTCGATGAAGCGGCCTTCCGTCTTGTAGATGTACAGCGGCATCGACCGTTGATCAACATCGAGTAAGAACTGTACGCCGGACGCAACAGGCCCAGGCTCTATCCGGAACCCGAGCGTGGCCATGTACGGATTCGCGTCCGAAGTAAGGAGCTCGACAGCATCGCCGCTCCGCACCGGACGTTCTATACAGATCGTCGTCGTCTCGCGGAATCCTGCTTCTATCCCATAGTCGTCCGCCAGTGTGGACTGGATGACCTCCTTCTGGACCTCCCCATAAAGCAACATGGATATCTCGTTGAGATTGTCGTCTTGTCGTATCTTGATGAATGGGTCCTGCTCGGCCAGTTCTCCGAGCGCGGCTCGCAATCGGGCACGCTCGGCGGGGTCTCGGGCTTCGACAACCGATTCCATCGTTGGCGGGGCGAACTGTTGGTCTGATTCGTCCGTTCCCACTTGTCCGATCCGATCACCGATCTGGACGTGATGCAGACCCCAGATCCTTGCGATGTTGCCAGCCGAGACGGACGTTCTTGCTTGGTCGGACTGACGATGAAAAGTGGCGATAGCGGTGACTATGTCCTCGTGCCCTTGGCCGTAGACGAGCCGATCGCGGGTTCGCACAGTGCCTGAGAACAGCCGCACGTAAGCGATCTTTTCCCTAACCGTTCCACGCTCGATCTTGAAGACCGTGCCGGACGTTTGAGCTTCGGGATCGCTGCTGGCGTTGGGGGGAAGCAGACCAGCGATCCCGGACATCAATAAATTGATGCCGGCTCCCGTACGTGCCGACCCGAAGAATACCGGTTGCACGAGACCATGCTCCGTTTGAGTCCTTAGTTGCCCCAGAAGTCCTTCAAGCGGAAGTCGACCTTCCTCTTCGATGTAGTTGGTTAGAGTT